>Ga0207667_10004211_pt1 | contig 17659 bp, 14 predicted proteins | sample KBSCornC52_FD_184301 | JGI IMG/M metagenome (GOLD analysis project Ga0207667, IMG submission 184301) | Corn rhizosphere microbial communities from Kellogg Biological Station, Michigan, USA - KBS Corn C5-2 (SPAdes) (version 2) | ecosystem: Host-associated > Plants > Roots > Rhizosphere > Soil ...
ATGTCCGCCTCGATCAGGTCGGCGATCGGATCGTCCGAATGCACCGGCGGCGCGGCCTGCGGCTGTGGCATCGGCTGCGGCACTGTGCTGGAATTCGGCGGATTTTGCGCGAAGCCGAAATCGAAGCTGAAATCGCCCGACGACGCGGCCGGACTCGTCGGCGCTGGCTTGGCCACTGAAAGGGCCGGTCCTTCGGCAAAGGACCGATTCTCGCTGACCGGCGTCAGGCTCGACGGAATACGCGGTGCAGCCGGAGCTGCCGAGGGATTTTGCGCGGCGAGCCGCTCGGAGAGGGTCGACAGCGGCTCCTGCCTGAGGGCAGCCGCAGCGACCGGCTTGCCGAAATCGAACTTGCCGACCGGTGCACTGGTCGAGACCGGCGCCGGCTGATCCATGCCGGGAATGCGAATGGTCCCCGTCGCCGGCGCTCGTGTGTCGGCAACCGGAGTTGGCGCCGGAGCCGGAGCCTGCGCCGCCGGCTTGGCTGGCGCCGCGTCCATGCCGGGGATGCGGACGGGCGTCGGCGTTGGGGCGGCTGTAGCCGGGGTCGTCGGCATCGGCGTCAGGTTCAGCGGAGCGGGCCTCGCCGGCGGCTGAACCGCATTCGGCTTGCCCGTCGGCGCAGCCATCAGCTTCGCAAGCTCGGCGATAAGGTCGTCTGATTTATCGGCCGGATCAGGCATCTGCTGCGAACTCGCTGGCGGCATTGACAAGGCTCACGATGTGCTTGGTTCCCCGCTCGACCCCCGCCGAGACGTGGTGGCCAACCATCACACCAATGCGCCCGAATTATGAAAGCTCATCTGGAGCAGACACCCCCAAGACCGTGAGGCCATTGACCAAAACCTGCCTCACAGCACTCACCAGCGCGAGTCGCGCCACCGTCATTTTCAGGTCCTCAGGGTTAACAAAACGTAACGTCCTGTCGTCGCTCCCCTTGGCCCAGAAGGCGTGGAACGCCGCAGCCAGCTCGTACAGGTAAAATGCAATGCGATGCGGCTCATGTGCAAGCGCCGCGGCGGATACCGTCCGCGGCCATTGCGCCACGACCTTGATGAGCTCGAGATCGGCGGGGCTCACCAGCAGTTCGAGCGGCGCTCGGCTCAGCTCCTCCTCGCTGAGTTCGAGCCCCGGCAGCTCCGACTCGGCGGTGCGGAACACCGAGCAGGTCCGGGCATGCGCGTACTGCACATAGAACACCGGATTATCCCGACTATGCTCCTTGACCAGCGCGAAGTCGAAATCCATCGCCTGCTCGTTGCGCCGGTAAAGCAGCATGAAGCGCGTGGCGTCGGCGCCCACCTCCTCGACGACGTCCGAGAGCCGGACGAAATCCCCGCTGCGTTTGCTCATCTTGAACGGCTCGCCGTTCCTGAGCAGCCGCACGAGCTGCATGATCTTGATGTCGACGTCGGCTTCGCCGCCCGAGACCGCCTTCACCGCCGCCTTGAGCCGGCTGACATAGCCCGAGTGGTCGGCCCCGAACACATTGATCATGTGCCTGAAGCCGCGCAGATACTTGTTGCGGTGGTAAGCGATGTCGGCCGCGAAATAGGTGTAGCTGCCGTCCGACTTGACCAGCGGCCGGTCGACGTCGTCGCCGAAATCCTTGGCCCGGAACAGCGTCTGCTCGCGGTCTTCCCAGTCCTCGTCCGGAGCGCCTTTCGGCCGGTCCAGCCGGCCCTGATACACCAGGCCCTGGTCGCGCAGCCATTGCACGGTGAGATCGATGTCGCCGCCCTGCCCGTGCAGCGTGCGCTCCGAAAAGAACACGTCCTGCTCGACGCCCAGGTCCGCAAGGTCCGTCTTGATGAGGTCCAGCATCATCTTGAGCGTCAGCTCTTTGACCTTCGGCATCCACTCGGTTTCCGGCATGCCCAGCAGATCGCGGCCATAGGCATCGGCAAGCTGTTCGCCCACCGGCTTGAGGTAGTCGCCGGGGTAGAGTCCGGGCGGGATCTCGATGGTCTCGCCCAGCGCCTCGCGGTACCGCAGGAACGCCGACTGCGCGAGCACGTCGACCTGCCCGCCGGCATCGTTGATGTAGTATTCGCGCGTCACGTCGTACCCGACATAGGCGAGCAACGAGGCCAGCGCGTCGCCGAACACGGCGCCCCGCGTATGGCCGACATGCATCGGGCCGGTCGGATTGGCCGAGACGTACTCGACGTTGACCTTGGCGCCCTTGCCGAGGTCCACCTTGCCATACGCCTCGCCGAGCACGTCGACCGATTTGAGCACGCGGTGCCAGGCCGGCTCGTCCAGCCGGAAGTTCAGGAACCCGGGCCCCGCCACCTCGACCGTCTCCACGTCCGGATCGGCTTTGAACTGCTCGGCCAGCGCTGCCGCCACCTCGCGCGGGTTCTTGCCCAGCGGCTTGGCGACGATCATCGCCGCGTTGGACGACAGATCGCCGTGTCCTGCATCGCGCGGCGGCTCCACCACGGCACGCGCGATCAGGTCGTCGGACGCCTCGGGGTAGAGCGTCTTGAGCGCGGCAGCGACCCGCGCGGCGAAATCGGCGAAAATGTCCATGGTCGGTCCGGTTGTGGGGGTGCGCTGCCCCTACTCCACCGGCCCTTTGCCGTCAAACAACCGGGTATGCTCAGCTTCGGCATAAGGATCGGTCATCCCGGCGATGAAGTCGGCAACGATCCGCGCCCTGGCGCTTTCGCCGCCGGCCGCTTGCGCCGCCCGGCCCCATTTCCCAGGCATATCGCCCGTCGCGGCGTAGCGGTCGAAGAGCTCCCCCACCAGCGCCTCGCTGCGCCGGACGAGCGCCATGACCGGCTCCGAACGATAGACGCGATCGAACATGAAGGCCTTCAGTCCCTTTTCGGCGGCGGCCGTCTCGTCCGAAAAATGGATCAACGCCCGCCCGGCACGCCGCACCTCGTCGGCGGATGCGGGACGAACGGAGGCCAGTTCCGCCTCGGCAGTGCCGATCACATCCTCGATGGCCCGCGTGATCAGCCGCCGCTGCACCTCATGCGCCTGCCGACTGTGCTCGATATCCGGCCAGCGTCCGAGCACGTCCGCCACGATCGGCCCGACCAGCGGGACATCCACCAGCTCCGGCAGGTCGATCAGCCGTGCCCGCAGCGCATCGTCGATGTCGTGCGCGTTGTAGGCGATATCGTCGGCAATCGCTGCCGCCTGCGCTTCGAGGCTCGCGTACGAGTCGAGCATCAGATCCGCGCTAGCCGGAATGTCGTCGAACCCCGCGGGCAGCCCCTCATGCAAATAGCGTCCGACCGGCCGGCCACGATCGTCGATCAATGGCCCATTGTGCTTGAGGAGGCCCTCGATGGTCTCCCAGCTCAGGTTCAGCCCGTCGTGCTCGGCGTAGCGGTTCTCGAGTTGCGTCACCACGCGGATCGCCTGCATGTTGTGATCGAAGCCGCCGAACGCCGCCATCTTCCGGTGCAGCACGCGCTCTCCGGCGTGCCCGAAGGGCGTGTGGCCGAGGTCGTGGGCCAGGGCCACCGCTTCCGCGAGGTCCTCGTTCAGCGCCAGTGCCCGCGCGATTGAGCGCGCCATCTGGCTCACCTCCAGCGTGTGCGTCAGCCGGGTGCGGAAATGCAGGCCCTCATGGTGCAGGAACACCTGCGTCTTGTATTGCAGCCGCCGAAATGCGGTGGAATGGATGATGCGGTCACGATCCCGCTGGAATTCCGAGCGAGTCGGGCTCTCGGAAACGGAGTAGAGTCGGCCGCGGCTCTGGGCCGGATCGGAGGCATAGGGCGCTTGTTCGTTCATCGGGCCCTTTTCATCGGCAGTCGACGATATTAGATTGGCAACATGACCGACGCCGCTCTAGCATCAAATCCTGTCGTTCTCACCGATCGCGCCGCCAAAAAGATCGGCCGTGTGCTGGCCAAACAACCGGCCGGCACGGTGCTCCGCATCGTCGTGGCGGGCGGCGGCTGCTCCGGCTTCCAGTACGAATACAAGATCGTGCACGAAACCCCGGCCAACGACGACCTGGTCCTCGCCAAGGACGGCGCCACCGTCCTCATCGACTCGCTCAGCCTCGAATTCATGGGCGGCGCCGAGATCGATTATGTCGACGACCTGATCGGCCAGAGCTTCCAGATCAGGAACCCGAACGCCGTCGCCTCCTGCGGCTGCGGCACCAGCTTCTCGGTCCCCGTCTGACGGTTGCAACTTCAGTCCCGCAACCCTAGCGTCCGCGCAAAGGGAGACGTCGATGGACCTCAAGAGTCGTGTCGACGCCGCGATCGATGCGGCGTTGTGGAGCAGGATTGTCGGCTGCGTGGTGCTGATCCACCAGGATGGCAGGCCCATCTACGCCCGCGCCGCCGGGTACGCCGACCGCGAAGCCAGGCGGCCGGTCGCCGGGAACGACATCTTCCGTCTCGCCTCCTGCACCAAGCCCATCGTCGCCACGGCGGCGCTCGCGATGATCGATCGCGGCCTCCTCTCGCTCGACGATCCCGTCAGCAAATACCTGCCCTGGTTCACCCCGAAATCTCCCGACGGCTCGGTCGAGCCGATCCGCATTCGCCGCCTGCTGACACACAGCTCCGGCATCACCTATGACGTACCCGACGACGTCTCGACCGGCTCCGATCCCGGTCCGGCCATGTCGCTCGAGGAAAACCTGCGCCGCCTGTCGCGCGCGCCGCTCGCCTTCGGGCCCGGGCAGGCCTGGGAGTACGGCATGTCGATCGACGTGCTCGGCGGCATCCTCGCCGCCATCAACGGCGATCCGTCCGACGTCGAAGCCGTGGTCCGCAAATACGTCACCGGCCCGCTCGGCATGGCCGATACGCACTTCCACGTGACCGACCCGAGCCGCCTCGCCGTTGCCTACGCCGATGGCAAGCCTGAGCCGATCCGTATGGCCGACCCGCAGGACGTCCGCAATGATGAGGATCCCGACAAGGTCGACACCTTCTCGCCGGGCCGCATCTTCTTGCGCGACCGTCCGCAGTGCAGCGGCTCGAGCATGGCCGGCACCGCCGGCGACTTCATCAAGCTGCTCGATGCCTGGGTCGTTGGCGACCTGCTGAAGCCGGCCACCCGCGACGCCGCCTTCGTCAACCAGATCGGCGCCCTGCCGCGCCCCAAGGATCCCGGCCAGAAATTCGGCTTTCTCGGCGCCGTCATCGACGACCCCAACATCTCCGGCTGGCCGGTCAGGGGCATGCTCCACTGGGGCGGCGTCTGGGGCAACAACTGGATCGTCGAGCCGAAGTCCAAGACCACCGTCGCGGTGATGACCAACACCATGCGCGAAGGCTGCAACGGCCCGTTCCGCGACGAAATCCGCGACGCCGTCTTCCCATAACCATCTCGGCGGAGAACCGAATGCGCATCGCCACCTGGAACATCAACGGCGTCAAAGCCCGCCTCGGCCATATGCTGAAGTGGCTCGAAGAGGTCTCGCCCGACATCGTCTGCCTGCAGGAGATCAAGGCGATCGACGAAGAGTTCCCGCGCCTCGAGATCGAGGCCCTCGGCTACAACGTCGAGACCTTCGGCCAGAAGAGCTGGAACGGCGTTGCAATCCTTTCGAAGTTCCGCTTCGACGAGGTGCATCGCGGCCTGCCCGGCGACGACAGCGACGAGCAGTCGCGCCTGATCGAGGGGCTGTTCACCACCGAGACCGGCGTCGTCCGCGTCTGCTGCATCTACCTGCCTAACGGCAATCCGGTAAAGACCGAGAAATTCCCCTACAAGCTCGGCTGGATGGACCGGCTGATCACCTTCGTCGAGGGCCGGCTGGCGCTCGAAGAGCCGTTCATCCTGCTGGGCGATTTCAACATCATTCCGGCGCCGATCGATGCGACCTTCCCCGAGAAATGGGTCGGCGATGCTCTGTTCCGGCCGGAGAGCGCCGAACGCTGGCGCAAGCTCCTCACCATGGGCATGGTCGATGCCCAGCGCGCCGTGTCGAGCGATGCCGCCTACACCTTCTACGACTTCAAGACCTTCGGCTGGGACCGCAAGGACGGCATCCGCATCGACCATTTGCTGCTGTCGCCGCAGGCCGCCGACCGGCTCGAGGACGTCCACGTCCATACCGAGGTCCGCGGCTGGGAGAAGCCATCGGACCATGTGCCGGTCGAGGGCACTTTTATCTTCTGATCGCTGTCGATTCCGGCCGCAGGCCATCGACCATCTTGCAACGAACCGGCGGGCGCTTTGCCCCGCTGGAAGGAGCAAGCCGATGGACAAGATCGTCGAGAACGCCCTCGTTAACGCCCTCCGCTTCGGCGTCTTCACGCGCGTTCATACGCTGGACGTGCCTTACACCGAGCGGCGCCATCACAACGAGGCGAAACATCGCGAGGGGCTGAGCGCCTGGTTTCGGCCGCGCTCGCGACGCTGAGGCTCAGGGCGTCGGGAACCGGTCCGCGAGCTTGTCGGCCATGTTGGCGGCCTGCTTGCGCTCGTCGGGCGTTGCGACCGACATGTCCTGGTTGAGCAGATTGCCGATCCAGTCGGCATCGGTCGTTCCCACCGACAAGCGGCTCGCGATCGACAGCCACATCAGCCCTTCGACCGGGTTGGCCTTGAGCTCGCCGTCGCCGTTGAACAGGATGTCGCCGAGCTTGGCCTGCGCCGCGGCATGGCCCTTCTTGGCCGCGAGCGAGAACCAGCGGGCGCTCTGCACCGGGTTGTGGCCGAGCCCGTCCTTGTCGTCGAGATAGAGCTCGCCCACGCGATACTGCGCGTCCGCATCGCCGAAATACGTCGCGGCATGCAGCAGCAGCTTGATCGAATAGTCTTCGTCCTTGGCGATGCCGGCTTCCGGCAGGCCGTCCTTGTAGTAGTCGCCGATCTTGACGAAGGAATGCGCCACGATGTCGGCCTCGATGCCGCGCGGCGCCCCATCGGCATGCTCGTTGGCGATCTCGGCGAAATAGCCGAAGGCCTTGGCCTTGTCCTCGGCGACGCCCTCGCCGCTTTCGTACATCAGGCCGAGCTGCCACTGCGCCATGGTGTCGCCGGCCGCCGCCGCGTCCTTGAGGGCGGCGATCTGCTCGGCGCTGGAGATACCCCCGCCCGCGCCGTCCATGGCACTCGCCATGACCTGCGCGGCATCCGCTGCGGTGAGCGGATTCATCTCGGCGCCCACCGGCGGCTGTTCGGTCAAGGCCAGCGGCGACGGATCGGCGGCCGGCGGCGGAACCGAGGCGGCCACCGGTGGCGGGCTGGCGGAATCGTTGGGGATCGGCGCCGGCGGTAACGGCGGTTTGTCCTGGGCATAAGCCGGCGCCGCCGCGAACAGCAGCGCCGATAACACACTTACGGAAATGAGGGCCGAGGCACCTCTAGATATCCGCATACTGCTCCTTTTCGCCCTTGGCTCCCGGATTGGTCAGCGCGCCGTAGCGCGCCGGTCCGACGAGCTGGGCATACTTCCAGATCGCGCCCGAGCCGTACTCGCTCTCGCGCGGGCCCCAGCTTTTCCTGCGCCGGGCAAATTCGTCCTCGCTGACGTTCACCGAGATTTCCCCGGTGGTCGCATCGAGCGTGATGATGTCGCCGTCCTGGATCAGGGCGATCGGCCCGCCGACCGCCGCTTCCGGTCCCACATGGCCGATGCAGAAGCCGCGCGTCGCGCCCGAGAACCGGCCGTCGGTGATGAGTGCCACCTTGTCGCCCATGCCCTGGCCGTAAAGCGCCGCCGTCGTCGACAGCATTTCGCGCATGCCGGGGCCGCCCTTGGGGCCTTCGTAACGGATGACGAGGACCTCGCCTTCCTTGTAGGTGCGATTGGTGACTGCCTCGAAGCAATCCTCTTCCTGGTCGAACACCCGGGCCGGACCCACGAAGCGCTGGTTCTTGAGGCCCGCGACCTTCACGATGGCCCCGTCGGGCGCGAGGTTGCCCTTGAGCGTCACGACCCCGCCGGTCGGCGAGATCGGCTTGCTCGTCGGCCGCACCACGTCCTGCTCGGTGTTCCATTTCACGTTGGCGAGGTTCTCGGCGATCGTCTTGCCGGTCACCGTCATGCAGTCGCCGTGCAGGAACCCGCCGTCGAGCAGTGCCTTCATCACCAGGGGGATGCCGCCGGCCTCGAACAGGTCCTTGGCCACGTACTTCCCGCCGGGCTTGAGATCGCCGATATACGGGGTCTTCCGGAAGATTTCGCCGACATCGAAGATATCGAACTCGATCCCGGCCTCATGTGCCATCGCCGGCAAATGCAGCGCCGCATTGGTCGAGCCGCCGGTCGCCGCCACGGTCATCGCCGCGTTCTCGAACGCCTTGCGCGTCACGATCTGCCGCGGCCGGAGCTGCGTCTTGAGCAGCTCCATCACCTGCTCGCCAGCCGCGGCGCAAAACGCATCGCGGATTTCGTACGGCGCCGGTGCGCCGCAGCTATAGGGCAGCGCCAGCCCGATCGCCTCGGCCACCATCGCCATGGTGTTGGCCGTGTACTGGCCGCCGCATGAGCCGGCCGACGGGCATGCGACCCGCTCCATCTCGTCCAGCGTCTCGTCGTCCATCTTGCCGACCGAGTGCAGCCCGACCGCCTCGAACAGATCCTGCACCACGATGTCGCGGCCCTTGTAGCGGCCCGGCAGGATGGTGCCGCCATAGATGAAGATCGACGGCACGTTGAGCCGGATCATCGCCATCATCATGCCCGGCAGGCTCTTGTCGCAGCCGGCCATCGCCACCAGCGCGTCGTAGCTGTGGCCGCGCATCGTGAGCTCGACCGAGTCGGCGATCACGTCGCGCGAGGCAAGCGAGGACTTCATCCCGGCGTGGCCCATCGCCATGCCGTCGGTCACGGTGATCGTGGCAAATTCGCGCGGCGTGCCGCGGGCGGCGGCGACGCCCTTCTTGACCGCCTGGGCCTGGCGCATGAGCGAGATGTTGCACGGCGCGGCCTCGTTCCAGGCCGTCGCGACGCCGATGATCGGCTGGTGGATCTGCTCGGTGGTGAGCCCCATGGCATAGAGATACGAACGGTGCGGCGCGCGCTCCGGTCCCTCGGTCACATGCCGGCTCGGCAGCCGCGATTTGTCGACGTAGTTGGTGCTCATCTTCCCAATCCCTGGCATCGCCACTCTTTAGAGCGCTTCAAAGCAAGCGCTTATCGAGCCGGGTAAGCCGGGGTTCAAGGGCGGAACAGCTTCGTCTGGTACGCTACGGGATCGTCATCGATCCAATCGCCCACACAGCTCTCCGCCCCCCGTTTTGTCCTCGCCTTCGTTTGGGGAGAGATTGTGGCGCACGAGCCTACCGAATGGTTGCCGGTTCAGGGCCCGTTCAGGATTCACGATCGCTGTTGCAGGAATGGCACAACACCCCGCGCCGGCTCCCGGCCATCGCATGGGCAGCAAAAAGCTCCGTGGGTTCGCCCACGGAGCGCAAGTCCGAATGACCGCCTGTTCAGTGGCGATGGTGATCCGGCACCCAAATGCAGAGTCGGGTCTTGTGATGGTGGTGCCAGATCGTCCTGCACCAAAGATGCTGGCGCCAATGCCGGGAGTGATGGACCGTCACGTGCACCGACGGATGCATGGAGTACGAGTACGAGTAGGTGGCGGCTGAGGCCGGCGCGGTCATCCCGCCGGCGGCGACGGCCGCGAGCATCAAGGCGGCCAGAGTTGTCGCGATAGTCTTCTTCATTTGGGGAGTCTCCTTGTCGCGTGACCGGCCATCGACGCCCTCGGGCACCGACACAGCCGGATGTTCACCGCTTCGAGGTCCCCAACGACCCCCGTGACGCTAAGGTTCCCGGCGCATCGGCGTCAGCTCAGCCGGGCGAGCGCCGCCTTCAGCCGCTCGAGCCGCGCCACCGCTTCGGCGCGTCGCTCGCGCTGCTCCTCGATCACCTCGGGCGGCGCCTTGGCGACGAACTGCTCATTGCCGAGCTTCTTGTCGATCTTGCCGATCTCGACCTCTTCCTTGGCGATTTCGCGCTTGAGGCGGACGCGCTCGGCATCGAGGTCGATGATCCCCGTCAGCGGCAGGACGAACGTCGTCTCGCCGATCACGATCTGGGCCGAGCCCTGCGGCACATCGCTGCCATAGGTCACCTCGGACAACCGCGCCATTCGCGTCAGCGCCTGGAGCTGGCTCTCGACGCGGGTGCCGGTCTCCTCCCCGGCGCCGATGATCAGGAGCGGAATTTTCGCGCTCGCGGGCACGTTCATCTCGGTGCGCACCGAGCGGATGCCCGACACCACCTCGATCAGCCAGTTCATCTCGGCTTCCGCCGCGGCGTCGCCGAGCCCGGTGAGCATCGGCCATTCGCTGAGCACCAGCAGTTTGTCCCGCGCCGGTCCGGTCTTGCCCGTCTCGCCCCAGAGTTCCTCGGTGACGAACGGCATGAACGGGTGCAGCAGCTTCAGGATCTGGTCGAGCACCCAGGCGGCGGTCGCCTGCGTCTCGGCCTTTCCCGCCTCGTCCTCGCCGGTCAGCACCGGCTTGGCGAGTTCGACATACCAGTCGCAATAAATGCCCCAGACGAAGTCGTAGGCGGCATTGGCCGCTTCGTTGAACTTGTAGTCCTCGATCGCCTTCTGCACGTTCGCAACGGCCTTGGCCGTCGCCCCGACGATCCACCGATTGACCGGCAGGTCGACCTTGTTGGGTGCGAAGTTGGCCCGGCGGGCGCAGCCGTTCATCTCGAGGAAGCGAGCGGCGTTCCAGAGCTTGGTGACGAAGTTGCGGTAGCCCTCGACGCGCGCGATCGCGAGCCGCATGTCGCGGCCCTGTGCCGCCATCGCCGCCAGGGTGAAGCGCGTGGCATCGGCGCCGTATTCGTCGACCAGGTTCAACGGATCGATGACGTTGCCCTTGGTCTTGCTCATCTTGAGCCCGTGCTCGTCGCGCACCAGGGCGTGCACATAGACCGTGTGGAACGGCTCGGTCTTCATGAACTCGAGGCCCATCATCATCATCCGGGCGACCCAGAAGAAGATGATGTCGAAGCCGGTGACCAGCACGTCGGTCGGATAGTAGCGCTTGAGCTCAGCCGTCTCCTCGGGCCAGCCCAGCGTCGAGAACGGCCACAGCGCCGACGAGAACCACGTATCGAGCACGTCCTCGTCGCGATGCAGCGGCACCTTGCCGTCCGCCAGCTCTGCGAATGGATCGGTCGCCTTGCGCGACGCCCACGCCTTCGGATTGGCCCGGTCCCGCTGAATCTGCTCGAAGTCGCTCACCGCCTTCTGGAAGACGCTGGAACCGACGCCGCTCACATGCATCTCGATCTGCCGGCCGTAATAGGCCTGCGCCTGCTTGCGCGCCTCCGCTTCGGTCGCCGCGACGAAAATCTTGAGCCCCGCGTCGGGCTTGCCGAACTCCGGATCGGTATTCAGTCGTGGCCCGTACCAGGCCGGGATCTGATGGCCCCACCAGAGCTGGCGCGAGATGCACCACGGCTTGATGTTCTCCATCCACGAAAAGTACGTGTTCTCCCACTGCTGCGGCACGAACCTGGTGCGGCCTTCCTTCACCGAGGCGAGCGCGGGCTTGGCCAGCACCTCGGCGTTCACGAACCACTGGTCGGTCAGGAACGGCTCGATGATGACCTGCTTGGTCTTCTCGTCGAACGGCACCATGATCTTCTTGTCTTCGGCCCACAGCACCGCGCCGAGCGCCTCGAGATCCTCGAGGATCGTCTGGCGTGCCTCGAACCGGTCGAGCCCGCGGTACTTGATGGGCGCGAGGCCGTTGATCCGGGCATCCGGCGTGAAGATGTTGATCGGCCGCAAATGATGGCGCTGCCCGACCTCGAAATCGTTGAAGTCGTGCGCCGGCGTGATCTTCACCGCGCCCGACCCCATTTCCGGGTCGGCGTACTCGTCGGCGACGATGGGAATGCGCCGCCCGACCAGCGGCAGGATCGCATACTTGCCGATCACGCCCTGGTAGCGCGGATCGTTCGGGTTCACCGCGACCGCCACGTCGCCCAGCATCGTCTCCGGCCGCGTCGTCGCCACCACGATCGCCTCCGACGAGTTCTCGATCGGGTAGCTCAGGTGCCACATCTTGCCGGCAGTCTCGATGTTCTCGACCTCGAGGTCCGAGATCGCCGTCTCCAGCACCGGATGCCAGTTCACCAGCCGCTTGGCGCGGTAGATCAGCCCCTTGGCATAAAGCTCGATGAACACCTTGCGGACGGCGGCGCTGAGCCCCTCGTCCATGGTGAACCGTTCGCGCGACCAGTCGGCCGAGGCGCCCAGCCGCTTGAGCTGGTTGATGATCGTGCCGCCGCTCTCGGCCTTCCACGCCCACACCCGCTCGAGGAACCGCTCGCGCCCCATCTCGCGGCGCGACGGCTCCTGCCGCTCCATCAACTGCCGCTCGACGATCATCTGCGTCGCGATGCCGGCGTGGTCCGTCCCCGGCTGCCACAGCGTGTCGTCGCCGCGCATGCGGTGATAGCGGACGAGGATGTCCTGGATGGTATTGTTGAGCGCATGCCCGATATGGAGCGAGCCCGTGACGTTGGGCGGCGGGATGACGATCGTGAACGACTTGGCGTCCTTGCGCGCGCCCGCGCCCGCCTTGAACGCGCCGGCATCCTGCCACGCTTCGTAGATGCGGCCTTCGACGGCGCCGGGTTCGTAGGTTTTTTCGAGCATGATCCGTCCAGGCGGCAGAGGCCGGCGTGCAGAGGTCCTGCACGAAGGCGGGAATTCGAGGTTGAGGGTCTAAAGCAAAGCCGGAGGGCCAAAGTCAACTGGCCCATGGGGTTCCGGCCGGATCGGCCGAAATCGCGGTGTGACTGGAGCTACTTCACGCCGCGGGAGATACGGGCGATTTCCTTTTCCACCATGCGCTCGACCAGCGCCGGCAGGTTCTCGTCCAGCCAGTCCTTGAGCATGGGCTTGAGCATCTCGCGGATCATCGCCTCGACGGTCATGCCGCCGATCCCCATGCTGGCCATGGCCCCGAGACGGGACATCGCCCCCTGAACGGCTGCGTCTGTCGCCGGCGCGAGCAACTGCTCCGCCATGTCGCTCGACAGGGCCGGGTCGGGCAGCGGCGCGGCCTGCGCCACCGACATGGCCGGCCGCGCGACGGGCCGCGGCTCGGGCGCGCGGGCGACCGGCGGCGGTTCCGGCACCCGCACCGGCGGCGCCACCGGAACCGGAGCCGGCTCGGGTTCTGGCTCCGGGTCGCCCTCGAACGAGACATCCTCGGGGTCGAGCAATTCGGGTTCGCTCGCCAGCATCTCCGCCATCGGATCGGAAACCTCCGGCTCGCTCTCGTCCAGTCCGGCAAGCATGGCCGAGAAGTCCGCGGCCGGCGCCGCCTCGGCAGGCCTTGCGGCAGGCGAAATCATCTGCGTCGGCGAAAGCGCCAATGGCGCTGCTGGGGCTGGCGCCGTTGCGCGCGGAGCCGGAGCGGGCGGCACGACAGGCTTTGCGGCGGGCGGCATCGCCGGGGCCACGGCCGCCGGCTTGATGGGCGCTGGAGCGGGGGCGACGCTGGCATCGTCGTCGGCAATGATCTGCCTTATGGACGACAGGATTTCGTCCATGGACGGCTCTTTGGTCGCCGGCTTGTTCATCTAGGCCTCATTGCACGCACGACGAGGGCGCTATCCCCGCGAAAATACGCCTGATTCGTCACTGCTTACTTTAGGCTCAAGCTGCGATTTTTGCGACGAAAAGCCTGTGCTCCCAAGGTCTTCCCCAGGACTTTGCGGCGCGTGGCGGCGTTGTCCGCCATTTCGACCCGCCAGGTTCCGCGAAGCGTCAAGCCCAAACCGCACCGCGACGATGCGGCAGCCGGCACGGCGCGAAGCGATGCCGGCCGCCGAAATCTTGGGTTTGAACGCTTAATCCAGCGCGCGCAGCTCGGCCCAGACGTCCTCGACCTTGGCGATGTAGTCTTCGCCGGTCTTGACCTGGACATTGAGCCCGAGGTCGGCCGCGGTCAGGTGGCCGGTGGCGGCCACGAGTGCGTAAGACGCGATGACCCGGCTTGCGTTCGCCGCGATCAGTCCCTCCTGCACGGTCTCGAGTTCGGCCTGTGCGTTGAGCACGTCCAGCGTCGTCGCCTGGCCGACATCGCGTTGCTGCTCCTCGCCCTGCAGCGCCAGTTGGCCGGACGAGACGGCGGAGTTGCCCGACGTAATCTGCGCATTGGCATTCTGCAGCGTCGCCCACGCCGTGATCGTCGCTTCCTTGATCTGGTCGCGCGCCGCCAGCGCGTCGACCTCGCTCTTGACCTGGCTGATATTGGCCTTGCGGATATTGGCGCCGAGCGCGCCGCCCGCGTAGATCGGCACCGACAGCGAGAACTTGAGGCTTCCCGCGGGCGCTTCCGAGCCCGGCGAGGTCCCGCCGAACAGCGTCGCGCCGGCCGAAGCCGCCATGCTGAGTGTCGGGCCGAAGGCCGCGTTGGCGGCGTCCGAATTGGCCTGTGCCGCGCGGATCGCAGCCTTCGCCGACAGGATCGCCGGATTCGAGGCCACCGCCTCGTTCACCGCCACATCGACGCTTCTGGGCATCAGCTTGCCGAGGTTGAACGCGGAGCTCAGGCCCTTCGGCTTGTGGCCGACGTAACGCTCGAACGTTGCCTGATCGGTCTGCAGCGAAGCGACGGCGGACTCGTAGGAGGCCGTGGCCTGGGCCAGGCGCGCCTGCGCCTGCGACACGTCGAGCTTGGTGCCCTCGCCGATCTTCAGCTTGTCGTTCGAAGACTGCAGCTGCGCCTGGTAGAACTTGACGCTCTCCTGCCGCAACTGCGTGAGCTGCGTATATTGGATCACGCCCATATACGCCTGCACCACCGCCAGAAGCACGTTCTGCTCGGAGTTCTGCAGCGCATAGCGGCTGGCCTCGGTCAGCGCCCGCGCCGCCTCGATATCCGCATCGCTCTTGAAGTTGTCGAAGATCGTCTGCGTGAGGCTCAGGCCCACCGTCCCCGAGGGCGACGGCAGTGGAAAGCCTGCCGCTGCGCTTTGCGACAGCGAAGCGCTGCCGGCGATGGTCGGCAGCTTCGCGGCCTTCGCCAGCGCAATGTTCTCGGCCGTTGCCTCCACATTGAGCAGCGACGACAGGATCGTCGGGTTGTTGATGTATGCCGAGGTGAGGGCTTCGCGCAGCGTTTCCGCATGCGCCATCGCCGGCACCGAACACATGACAATTGCTAGCGCGCCCGCCCGCACACTACGAAAGAACACCATAACTCGGCCTCCAGCCGACGCACCCTATGACGCTCATCTGGGCGGCACAACTTGCCCTCACAAGAGCGTTCCGGATTTCCCCAAAGATAGACCCGCCGCGTTGTTCCGCGGCAACACATGCTAAGCTTCGTTTAGTAACGCGACGGGCGCGTGTCAGAACACGAAGCTGTCCGCCGGCGGCGTCATCAGCGGTGGCAACCGCGCATCGAAGTCGGCTCGCGACGCGAGCCCCTTGCCGGATTTCGCATAGAGCCGCGCAACCGGCACGCGGCCTTTTTCCGCAATGACCGCCACCAGCCGCCCCTCGGGCTTGAGTTGTGCGAACAGCTCGTCCGGAACCGCCGGAACCGAACCCTCGATGACGACCACGTCATATGGCCCCGCCGCCCTGCCCGCGTCAGTCAGCGCACCGTCCGCGATCCTCGCGTTGCCGGCCCCGAGCGCCGCAAGGCTGCTGCGGGCCTTGGCGGCAAGCGCCGCATCGTCGTCGATCCCGACGACGCTGGCCGCGAGCTTGGCCAGTACCGCCGTTGAGTAGCCGGTAGCGCAGCCGACATCGAGCACGTGATCGGTATGCTCGACCGCCGCAAGCTGGACCAGCTTGGCGAATGGCGCCGGCGGCCCGAGCTTGCGCGTCGCCGAGAGGCGATGCGCCTCGTCGATATAGGCGAGGCTCTCGCGCGCCGCCGGCACGAATTCCTCGCGCGGCACCTCGCCCATCGCGGCAAGCAGCCGGCGATCGGTGATGCCGCTCGTCCTCAACTGGTTGTCGACCATGGTTTTTCGGGCCTGCGCGTAGTCGGTCATCGTCGAGATCCTGTTGCTGATCGAGCGTGCATAGCGTCCCCACCACAGGCGAGCAAGCCGCGCTACAGCAGCGTCCCCTTGAGGAAAATCAGCGCGATGGAAAAGTAGATCACGAGCCCGCTGACATCGACCAGCGTCGCAACGAACGGCGCCGACGCGCTGGCCGGATCGAACCGCAGGCTTTTGAGCGCGAACGGCAGCATCGACCCCACGAGCGAGCCGAACGTCACGATGCCGACCAGCGACGCCCCGACCGTCGTCGCGATCAATCCCCAGTGCGGCCCATAGTCGAACAGCCCGAGCATCTGCCAGGCGGTGACGCGCGCGATGCCGATCACCCCGAGGATGACCCCCAGCACGACGCCGGTCGGCAATTCGCGCAGCGCCACCCGCCACCAGTCGCGCAGCCGGATCTCGTTGAGCGCGAGGCTGCGGATCAACAGCGACGTCGCCTGCGACCCGGAATTGCCGCCCGAGCTCATGATCAGCGGAATGAACAGCGTCAGCACCACCGCCTTCGCCAGCTCATCGGAAAACGTCTGCATCGCGCTCGCCGTCAGCATCTCGCTGAGGAACAGCACGCACAGCCACCCGGCCCGCTTGCGGATCATGCCGAAGAAGCTGATCTGCATGTATGGCCGGTCGAGCGCCTCGAGGCCGCCGAACTTGTGCACGTCCTCGGTCTGCTCGGCGATCACCGCGTCGATCACGTCGTCCACCGTGACGATCCCCAGCATGCGCTGCGCGTCATCCACGACCGGCAGCGCCAGCAAATCGTGGCGGCGGATCAGCCGCGCCACGTCTTCGCGCGCTACCAGCGGACCGACCGTCACCACCGCGGGCGCCGCCGCCAGGCTCAGGATCGGCGCCGACGGATCGCCCATGATCAGCCGCCGCAGCGTCACCACCTGCAGCAACTGGCCATTGCCGGGGTCCAGCACGTAGATGGCGTAGATCGTCTCGCGCGACTTCTCGACCCGCCGCACATAGTCGAGCGTCGCTCCCACCGTGAACGTCGACGGCACCGCCACATATTCCGTGGTCATGATCGATCCCGCCGTTCCCGCCGGATAAGCGAGCAGCGTCTCGATCGACGACCGGCTCGCCGCCCCGACCCGCTGGATCAGCCGCGCCGCCACATCGGGCTCGAGCCCGCCGACGATGTCGGCCGCCCGGTCGTCGGCCACCGCTTCGAGCAGCCGCCCGGCCAGCGCCTCCGGCATCGCCGTGACGATCGCCGCCGCGTCGGCGAGTTCCGGCTGGTCGAGGATGCTCACGGCCTGCGCAAAGGGCAGTGCCGCGAGTGTCTTGGCCGCCTCGTCGGCCGCAATGAGGTTGAGCCGCTCGACCGCATCGGCCGGGCTGAGCTCACGCAGGGCGGCCGAGCCGGCCGCATCGAGATCGGAAATCATCTTGGACTCGCTTTCCGCCGGCCGCCGTCGGGGCGGTCCGCGCGAGCCCGTTCAAATCAGGCCAGGCAGCCGCCGGACGGCATCGACGATCGACTGGGACTGTCGCTGGGCATGGGGTTGAAACTCCGAGAAGATCGCCGGACCGGACGGCCGGCGATCGAAGCTGAAATGCGCCTCCACTCCGCCCGCGTCAACCCGCCCTGAGTAGGCGCGACACGACGTCCGGAAATCTCGCTGCATTTCGCAAACAGGAGAGTGGAGGCCACGTCCGGAATCGAACCGGAATACACGGATTTGCAAT
>Ga0207667_10004212_pt1 | contig 17658 bp, 14 predicted proteins | sample KBSCornC52_FD_184301 | JGI IMG/M metagenome (GOLD analysis project Ga0207667, IMG submission 184301) | Corn rhizosphere microbial communities from Kellogg Biological Station, Michigan, USA - KBS Corn C5-2 (SPAdes) (version 2) | ecosystem: Host-associated > Plants > Roots > Rhizosphere > Soil ...
ATCGGCATCGAGCTCCCCAACGAGACGCGCGAGACCGTCTATCTGCGCGAGATGCTGGCGAGCCAGGACTTCGAGAAGATGAAGGGCAAGCTGCCCATCTGCCTTGGCAAGACCATCGGCGGCGAACCCATCATCGCCGACCTCGCGCGCATGCCGCATCTGCTCATCGCCGGCACCACCGGCTCGGGCAAGTCGGTGGGCATCAACACCTTCATTTTGTCGCTGCTCTACCAGATGACGCCCGAGCAGTGCCGCCTGATCATGATCGATCCCAAGATGCTGGAGCTCTCGATCTACGACGGCATTCCACATTTGCTGACCCCGGTCGTCACCGATCCGTCCAAGGCCGTCACCGCGCTCAAATGGGCGGTGCGCGAGATGGAAGACCGCTATCGCAAGATGAGCAAGATCGGGGTGCGCAACATCGACGGCTTCAACCAGCGCGTCGGCGAGGCGAGCGCCAAGGGCGAGACCATCACCCGCACCGTGCAGACCGGCTTCGACCGCGAAACCGGCCAGGCGATCTACGAGAGCGAGGAGTTCACCCTCGAGCCGCTGCCCTTCATCGTCGTCGTCATCGACGAGATGGCCGACCTGATGATGGTTGCCGGCAAGGACATCGAAGGCGCCGTGCAGCGCCTGGCGCAGATGGCGCGCGCCGCCGGCATCCATGTCATCATGGCGACGCAGCGCCCGTCGGTCGACGTCATCACCGGCACCATCAAGGCGAATTTCCCCACCAGGATTTCGTTCCAGGTGACCAGCAAGATCGACAGCCGCACCATCCTGGGCGAGCAGGGCGCCGAGCAGCTCCTCGGCAATGGCGACATGCTCTACATGGCCGGCGGCGGCCGCATCCGGCGCCTCCACGGCCCGTTCGTCTCCGACGGCGAGGTCGAGAGCGTCGTAAGGCACCTGAAGTCGCAGGGCGCGCCCGACTACCTCGATTCGATCACCGCCGAGGAGGATGAGCTCGACCCCGACGGCATGGTCGAAGGCGGCGAATTCGGCGGTTCGGGCGATGAGCTCTACGACAAGGCCGTCAACATCGTGCTGCAGGACAAGAAGGCCTCGACCTCCTATGTGCAGCGCCGTCTCGCCATCGGCTACAACCGCGCCGCGAGCCTCATCGAGCGGATGGAAAAGGAAGGCGTGATCTCGCCCGCCAACCACTCCGGCAAGCGCGAGATTCTGGTCGGCAACGACGCGTACTAGCGCGCGCCCCCCAGCGGTTGGCCGAACGAGCCCTCTTGGGATCGCTCGGCCAGAGCACAAGCCAGACAGCGGTTGGCTGATCGAGCCCGTTTGGGATCGATCAGTCCAGAGCACAAACCAACTCCGGTTGGCCGAACGAGCCCTCCTGGGATCGGTCGGCCAGAGCGGCAAATATCCCTCCGGTTGGCCGAACGAGCCCTCTTGGGATCGCTCGGCCAGAGCGGCAGATGAGCCTGACGAGCCCCCGGGCTCGCTGCGCCGGCGCCAGGAAAGATCAAATATTGCCGGCGACGTGCGGGTAATCCGTAAGGCATTTCTAGGAATTCGCCGCCAATATCGTCCGAAGCTTGAGCAAAAGCTCGGATCAGTACGTCGATGTTGCCGCCCCTGAACGACGAGTCGCAGCGCGTGCTGTTCGTGTCGACGCCCGACGTCGAGACGCCGGCCGGCGATGTCGCCTCGGAAGGTCTCGTGCCTGTCGCGCTGGCGGCCCTCAGGCCTGAACATCTGCAGCAGGCGCCGGCCGCCGTCCTCAACATCGACCTGGCCGACCCGCAGGCCCGCGGCACCATCCGGGCCATCACCGGCCAGCTCGAAAAGACCCCGCCGCTGATCTTTGCCGTCGAGCGCGGATCGGCGTTCCACATCCAGAGCACCCAGGCCAATGCGCTGGGCGCCCGCGGCGTCATCCGCCGGCCGCTGGAGCGCAGCGGTATCCGGCAGACCCTGGAGAAGCTGTCGATCGCCCTGCCGCCCGAGGTCAGCCTGGACCGGCACGCCGGCGGCCGCTCGGTGGCCGCCGCCCGGCAACTGATCGGCGCCTCGTTCGCCGCCCTGAGCGCCGGCGCGCCGCTGCGCGTCGAGGAGGCCGCCGCGGCCACCCGCGAGCTGTTTTACGGCCTCGGCCAGGCCGGGCTGCACAATTGGCTCGATCTGGTCCGCGCCCATCATCGCGGCACCTTCCAGCATTGCCTGCTGGTCACCGGAGCCGTCGTCGCCTACGCTGCACACGCCGGAATCGGCGACCAGGCGCGCCTGCAGCTCGCCATCGCCGCGCTGCTCCACGACATCGGCAAGGCCGAGATCCCGAACGCCATTCTCGACAAGACCGGCGAGCTCACCGCCGAAGAGTTTGCCATCATCCGGCGGCACCCGCGCATCGGCGCCGACTATCTCGCCAACCAGAGCAGCCTGCCCGCGGTGATCGTCGAGCCGGTCCTGCGGCACCACGAATATCTCGATGGCAGCGGCTATCCCGACGGGGTGCGCGGTGGCCACCTCAACCTTGCAACCCGCATCCTTACCGTCTGCGACATTTACGGCGCGCTGGTCGAGGAGCGGGCCTACAAGCCGGTCATGAGCCAGCCCGATGCGCTCTACACCCTCATCGGGCTCGCCCAGCGCGGCAAGGTCGACTACAGCGTCGTGCGCACCCTCGCCGCCGCGCTCGGCACCGCTTTGCCCGCAACCCCGGCGGGCGCCATCCAGGGCGCAGCGGGCTGAAACCGCTGCGGTGGCGTGTCGCGGACCTTGCAACCTCCGCGCTCCTGCCTCAATTCATAGCTAGCGAAGGGCGACTGCGAACGAGGAAACCAATGCTTCGACGTTCCGTGCTGGCGATGTTGGCAATCGCCGCCACCCTGCCCGCGACCCGCGTTCTGGCCGAAGGCGGCGATGCGCCGCGCCCGCCGACCCCCGACGAGGTCGACCTGATCAACGCCATTTCGGCGCACAACTCGGCCATCACCACCATGACCGGCAAGTTCCTGCAGGTCGACACCCAGGGCAACCGCAACGAGGGCGTGTTCTACCTGCAGCGCCCCGGCAAGATCCGCTTTCGCTACGCCCCGCCCTCGCACCAGGAGATCATCTCGATCGGCCAGGGCTTTTACGTCATCGATCGCGAGCAGAAGACGCAATACGCCTACCCGCAGGACAAGGTGCCGCTGCGCCAGTTCCTCGATTCCAAGATCGATCTGCTGCATGCCGGCCTCGTCGCCATCAACCAGTCGGCCAATTACGTGTCGCTGACGCTGCAGGACGATACCCCGGTCGGCACCGTCCGCGTCGCGCTGGTCTTCGACAAGCAGACGCAGGACCTCAACCAGTGGGTGCTGACCAACCCCGACGGCAGCGAGCTGACCTTCTCGGTCTACGACGTGCAGCAGGGCGTCCCCATCCCGGCCCCGTACTTCTACCTCAACATCTCCGACTACAACCAGGAGAAGTCGCCCTTCAGTTGAGACGGGCGAGAGTGCAGTCCTTCCGTCTCCGTCCGGCAGTCGACTCTCTTTCCCTCGGTTCCGTCATGGCTAGGCTTGACCCCGGCCACCCCGACGCACCATCGGCGGCCGCCGCGAGCCCGGTGGGGTCCGCGGATCAAGTCCGCGGATGACGGAACGGAAGGTGCGGTGGTTCGCCTCGAACTCACGCCTCTCGCGGCAACAAGCACCCGTGACTCCACTGCCGTTTTTAGGCATGACCAGCCCATGCCCTCGCTTGCCACCTGGAACATCAATTCGGTCCGCCTGCGCATGCCGCTGGTGCTGCGCTTCCTCAAGGCGCACCCGGTCGACGTGCTGTGCCTGCAGGAGATCAAGTGCGAGACGCAGCAGTTCCCGTTCAGGAAATTCGCCCGCGCCGGCTATCCGCACCATGCGGTGCATGGCCAGAAGGGCTACCACGGCGTCGCCATCGTCTCGCGCCACCCGCTGACCGACATTTCGCGCCGCGTCTTCTGCGAGATCGAGGACTGCCGGCACGTCTCGGCCGGCGTCGATTTCGGCCACGGTCCGCTCACCGTGCACTCGATCTACATTCCCGCCGGCGGCGACGAGCCCGACCCGGCGGTCAACCGCAAGTTCAAGCATAAGCTCGACTTCCTCGCCGAGCTCAAGACCTGGTTCGGCGAGCCGCACTTCAAGGACCGCCAGCTCATCTGCGGCGACTTCAACGTCGCCCCGCACGAAGACGACGTGTGGAGCCACAGGCAGCTCCTGCGCGTCGTCAGCCACACGCCGGTCGAGACCGAGGCGCTCGACGCGCTGCTCAACGGCAATCACGGCTGGACCGACCTGGTCCGCAAGCACATCCCCTACGGCGAAAAGCTCTATTCCTGGTGGAGCTACCGCGCCCAGGACTGGGAGATCTCCAACCGCGGCCGCCGCCTCGACCACATCTGGTCGACCGCCGACGTCGCCGCCCACTCGACCGGTGCCGAAATTATCAGGCCGGCCCGCGGCTGGACCAAAAAGCCGTCCGACCACGTCCCGGTCATCGCCCATTTCTGAGCGGGGTCAGCCCTTGCTCGAGCCGATCTTGCCCTTGATCTGCTCGACCGCGGTCAGGTAGCCCGAGAGCTCGCGGCGGATGCGGTCGGCGGCCCGCGCCGCGAGGTCGGGCGCCTGGTTGCAGAGCTTGATGAAGGCCGAGCGCGGCACGAACAGCGTCTCGACAGTGTCGACCGCCTTGACCGTCACCGGCCGCGGCTTGGCGACCACCAGCGACATGGCGCCCAGCGTCGCGCCGGAGGTCGAGATCACGAACGGATTGGCGTCGTCGCCCTGCTGGTAGGTGGCGATCGTGCCGCTGACCAGCACCTGCGCCCCGTCGGGCACGTCGCCCGCCTGGTAGATGACGCTGCCGGCGCGCCATTTCTTGCGTTCGGAGGCGAACGCGAGGAGACGCCGCTGCTCGGCGTCGCAGACTTCGAAGAAGTCCGCGCGACCGAGGATTGTCGTCGCGTCGTCGAGCTGCATCCTGCCCCTTAACCCACAAAATCCGGCACGCCGCCGCCACAGCGTGGGCCTGATATAGACCAGGACGGCGGCTTGCGACGAATGCTTTTCGCCCAAATCGGGCGGTTTCGGGGGAAGACTGCCGGTTAAGCTTTACGGCACCAGCCGGTAGCCGCCCTCTTCCGTCACCAGCAGCCGGGCGTTGGACGGATCGCGCTCGATCTTCTGGCGCAGCCGGTAGATGTGGGTCTCGAGCGTGTGCGTGGTGACCCGGTTGTTGTACCCCCACACTTCCTTCAGCAGCACGTCGCGCGTGATGGTCTTGGGGCCCTGCCGGTAGAGGTATTTGAGGATCGAGGTTTCCTTGTCGGTGAGCCGCACCTTGCCGCCATCGGTCGATTCGAGCAGCTTGGCCGCCGGCTGGAAGCTGTAGGGCCCGATGGTGAAGACCACGTCCTCGCTCTGGTCGTGCTGGCGGAGCTGCGCCCGGATGCGGGCGAGCAGCACCGAGAACCGGAACGGCTTGGTGACGTAGTCGTTGGCGCCCGATTCGAGCCCCAGGATCTCGTCGGAATCGCTGTCGTGGCCGGTGAGCAGCAGGATCGGGCTCTTGAACCCGTCGCGCCTCAGGATCTTCACCGCCTCGCGCCCGTCCATGTCGGGCAGCCCGACATCGAGGATCATCAGGTCGACATGCAGGTCGCGGACCTTGCGCAGCGCTTCGTTTGCGTTGGCCGCCTCGATCAGCTCGAACTCGCGGTAATGCATGAGCTGATCCAGCAAGCTCTTCCTGAGGTCGGCATCGTCGTCGACAAGGAAAATCCGGCGGCGGATCATGGCATTACCCTCGAATTTTTGCGCTTGTGAGGTAGCCGCGGGGGAGCACACCGGCCAGTCACAAGGTGGTGACGGAACAAGCAACGTGATTTGACACGTGAAGGTTTCGCGCGTCGCGGCTCGATCGTTACACCAAACGCGCCCGGCCGAACGTTAATCCCCGGTAATGCTCAGTCGCGGGTCCCGAACAGCGCGCTGCCGACGCGCACATGCGTCGCGCCCATGGCGATCGCCGTCTCGAAATCGCCGCTCATCCCCATTGACAGGAGCGCCGTGCCCGCCTCGCGGCCGAGCATGGCGAGCTGCGCGAAATACGGCCCGGGGGGCACGCCCTCGGGCGGAATCGCCATCAGCCCGTCGATGGCAAGCCCATGCACTTCCGCGCAGCGGCGCACGAACGCCACCGCTTCGGCCGGCGCGATGCCCGCCTTTTGCGGCTCGAGCCCGATATTGACCTGCACCAGAAGCCGCGGCCGCCGCCCCTGCTTGTCCATCTCGGCCTTGAGCGCCGCCGCGATCTTGTCGCGATCGACCGTCTCGATGACGTCGAACAGCGCCACCGCCTCGCGCGCCTTGTTGGACTGCAGCGGCCCGATCAGGTGCAATTCTATGCCGTCATAGGATGCCCGGAGCGCCGGCCATTTGGCCTCGGCCTCCTGCACCCGGTTCTCGCCGAACACGCGCTGCCCCGCCTCGAGAAACGGCCTTATCTCCTCGACGCCGAAGGTCTTGCTGACCGCCACCAGCGTCACCGTTTCGGGTGGCGCACCGAAGCGCTGGCGGGCCCTTCCGATGCGGGCGCGGATGCTGTCGAGCCGTTCGGCGGCGCTGTCCATGGTCTTGCTGTTGACCGGCTGATGCCTTTGTGGTGTTGGTCCGCTACAGCAAAAATCCCCGGCAAAGCAACTCTTTGCCGCCTTTAGGACGTCGCTTCAAAGTGAAACCGATCGAGCGCTACAACCCGCGTGTCGAGGAGCCGCGCTGGCAGAAGGCCTGGGAGGACAACAAGTCCTTCGTCGTCGACAATGCCGATCCGCGTGAGCCCTATTACGTGCTCGAGATGTTCCCCTATCCCTCGGGGCGCATCCATATGGGCCATGTGCGCAACTACGCGATGGGCGACGTGCTCGCCCGCTACAAGCGCGCCAAGGGTCTGAACGTCCTCCATCCGATGGGCTGGGACGCCTTCGGCCTGCCGGCCGAGAACGCCGCCAAGCAGACCGGCAGCCACCCCAAGACCTGGACCTACGACAACATCGCGACCATGCGGACGCAGCTCAAGTCGATGGGCCTGAGCTTCGACTGGACGCGCGAATTCGCCACCTGCGACGTCGACTACTACCAGCGCCAGCAAAAGCTCTTCCTCGACATGCTCAAGGCGGGGCTGGTCACGCGCAAATCCGCCAAGGTCAACTGGGACCCGGTGGACGAAACCGTGCTCGCCAACGAGCAGGTGATCGACGGCCGCGGCTGGCGCTCGGGCGCTCCGGTCGAGCAGCGCGAGCTGACCCAGTGGTTCCTCAAGATCTCCGACTATTCCGAGGAGCTGCTCGCGGCGCTCGACGGCCTGACCGAGTGGCCCGACAAGGTGCGCACCATGCAGCGCAACTGGATCGGCAAGTCCGAGGGATTGCGGCTGCTGTTCGAGCTGGTCGCGACCGGGCGCACCTCTGCCAAGACCATCGAGGTCTTCACCACCCGGCCCGACACGATCTTCGGCGCGAGCTTCATCGCGCTTTCGCCCGACCACCCGCTCGCCGCCGAGCTCGGCGCCTCGAACCCGGCGATCAAGGCTTTCATCGAGGAGTTCCACCGCCAGGGCACGGCCACCGAAACGCTGGAGAAGGCGGAAAAGCAGGGCGTGCCCACCGGCCTGTTCGTCAAGCACCCGGTCAAGCCCGGCGAGACGCTGCCGATCTATGTCGCGAACTTCGTTTTGATGGACTACGGCACCGGCGCCATCTTCGGCTGCCCCGCGCACGACCAGCGCGACCTCGATTTCGCCCGCAAATACGGCCTGCCGGTCACCCCGGTCGTGCTGCCGCCCGACACCGACCCCGAAGAATTCGCCGTCGGCAACGACGCCTACACCGGCCCGGGCACGATCTACCATTCCGAGTTCCTCGACGGCCTGCCGATCGATGCCGCCAAACAGGAGATCGCGCGCTTTTTCGGCAGCCGGCAGGTTGGCAACGCGCCGCAGGGCGTGGTCGAGACCAACTACCGCCTGCGCGACTGGGGCATTTCCCGTCAGCGCTACTGGGGCTGCCCGATCCCGGTGATCCACTGCGACGAGCACGGCGTGGTGCCGGTCCCGGACGCGGACCTGCCCGTCAAGCTGCCTGACGACGTCACCTTCGACCGCTCCGGCAACCCCCTCGACTACCATCCGACCTGGAAGCACGTCCCCTGCCCGATCTGCGGCAAGCCGGCCCGCCGCGAGACCGACACCATGGACACCTTTGTCGATTCGTCCTGGTACTTCGTCCGTTTCACCGATCCGACGGCGGCAGCGCCGACGGTGCCGGCCATGGCCGACAAATGGCTGCCGGTGGACCAGTATATCGGCGGCGTAGAACACGCTATCTTGCACTTGCTCTACAGCCGCTTCTTCGCCCGCGCCATGCACAGGACCGGGCATCTGAGCATCGACGAGCCGTTCAAGGGCCTGTTCACCCAGGGCATGGTCGTGCACGAGACCTATCGCGACGAAGCCGGCGACTGGGTGCTTCCGGCCGACATCGTGCTCGAGGGCATGGGCGACAGCCGCAAGGCCACGCTCGCCGCCACCGGCGCGCCGGTCGAGATCGGCTCGATCGAAAAGATGAGCAAGTCCAAAAAGAACGTCGTCGATCCGGACGAAATCGTCCGCACTTACGGCGCGGACACCGCCCGCTGGTTCATGCTCTCCGACTCGCCGCCGGAGCGCGACGTGCAGTGGACCGAGGCCGGCATCGAAGGCGCCTCGCGCTTCCAGCAGCGCGTCTGGCGGCTGGTGCAGGACTCGCTGCAGCTCGCCGAGCTGCCGGCCGCGGGCGAGACCGCGGCGGCCGATGTCGAGGCGACCCGCAAGCTCATCCATCGCGCCGTCAAGGCGGTGGGCGACAACATCGAGGGCCTGCGCTTCAACAGCGCCGTGGCGCAGATCTACGAGCTGACCAACGGGCTCGGCAGGTTCGCCGCAACGCTCGAAGCCGCCCCGGCGCCCAACGGCCTCGCCGTGCTGCGCGAGGGCGTCGGAAAACTGGTGCAGCTCGTCGCCCCGATGATGCCGCACCTCGCCGAGACCTGCTGGACCGCCCTGGGCAACCCCGGCATGGCGACGGATGCGCCCTGGCCCGAAGTCGATCCGGCTCTGCTCGTCGATGCCACCGCGGTCGTCGCGGTACAGGTCAACGGCAAGCGTCGCGATGAATTGACCTTGCCCAAGGGCGCCGCGCGTGAAGAGGTCGAGGCCCGGGTCTTGTCTCTGGACACGATTGCCCGCATGCTCGACGGCAAGGCGCCCAAAAAGATCATCATCGTGCCCGACAGGATCGTCAATGTCGTCATCTGAGCGCGCGGCGCGCACCGTTGGCTTTGTGGTTGTCGCGGCGGCCGCGCTGAGCCTTGCCGGCTGCAGCGGCTTCACGCCGGTCTATGGCGGCGGCCCCGACTCCCTCGCCAATGTCGCCCTCGTCTACGGCAAGCCCAACAGCCGCATCGACCAGGTGATCTACAACGACCTGAAGCTGCGCATCCCGGAGGCACATGGTCCGGCGCCCACCCTCACCATCAATTCGCATAGCTGGTCCACCGCCCTCACGAGCCAGACGGTGACCACCGCGCAGACGCCGCAGCAGATGACGGTGTCGGCGGAGATCAAGCTGGTCGACGTCGACGGCAAGACCCTGTTCTCGGCCACCCGCGCCGAGACCGCCGACTACAATACCGGCGCCCAGGTGCTGGCCAACAACCAGGCCTCCGCCGACGCGATCAAGCGCGCCGCCGATCTGCTCGCCGACACCATCCGCCTCAGCGTTCTCGGCGCCCTCAAGCCGGCATGACGGCGCTCAAGGCGCATGAGGTCGAACGCTTCTTGAAGCGCCCCGATCTCGAGGCCGGCATCCTTCTCGTCTATGGGCCCGACACCGGCCTCGTGCGCGAAACCGCGCAGCGGCTCGTCCGCCACTATGCGGGCGACGATGCCGGCGGCATGGGGCTTGTGACCCTCGACGGCAGCGAGCTCGACGGCGATCCCGGTCGCCTGCTGGTCGAGGCCCGCACCTCGTCGCTGTTCGGCGAAAAGCGCGTGGTGCGCGTTCGCAATGCGAGCAAGTCGCTGGCGGTGCCGCTCGCCGAGCTCGCCGACGACCCGTCGGGCGCCGCCATCATCCTCGAGGCCGGCAACCTGCCGCCGCGCGATGCGCTGCGGGCGCTGGTCGAAGGCACCCGCAACGGCCGTGCCTTGCCATGTTATGCCGACAGCGACGAAACCATCCTGCGGCTGATCAACGAGACCTTTGCCGCCGCCGGCATCCGCACCGACCCCGACGTCGCCTCGACGTTGCGCGAAACCCTCGGCAACGATCGCGAGGTCACCCGCCGCGAGCTCGAAAAGCTCAGCCTCTATGCGGCCGACTCCAAAGTGCTGACCCGCGACGACGTGCTGGTCCTGTGCGCCGACAACGCCGCCCTGGTGCTCGACGAGGTCGCCGATGCGGTGGGCACCGGCCACGCCGACCGGCTCGATGCCGCGCTGAACCGCGCTCTCGGCGCCGCCGTCAACCCGCAGCAATTGCTGTCGTCGCTGACCTCGCATTTCACCCAGCTCAGGCGCTGGCGCACGCTCGTCGATGCCGGCACCTCGCCCCGCGACGTGCTTGAAGGCGCCCGGCCGAAGCCGCATTTTTCCCGGAAGGCCGCTCTAGAACAACAACTCAGACTGTGGTCCGACGCTGCCCTCGCCCAGGCCCTCGACCGCCTGCTGCGCGCCACCGCGGACAGCCGCAAGAATTACGGCCGCGCCGAAACCGTCATGCGCCGCGCCTTCCTCGCCCTCACCCAGATCGCCGCGCAGCACTGACGGGCAACGGCGCCAATGATGTTGCGCCGGCGGCCGCTCTCGATGACGTCCGCGATCTCCAAAGCCGGCATGGTCCCGGGAACGCTGTGATACCGTTCTATAGCTGCGCAGATCTCTCGGTCCCTCCCACCAGGTCATTCCCGCGCAAGCGGGAACCTCCGTTCGGCCACGAGAACAGAGTTCGCAGATCGCGGCCCCTGGGGACACCCGCCCCCTGGAATGGAATAACGCCTAGTTCGACCCCGTCAGCAGCGCCAGGACCGAATCGAGCTGTTCGAGCGACCGATAGTTGATCTGCAGCGTGCCGCTGCCGTCGAGCTTGTAGGCCAGCGCGACCTTGAGCCCGAGGGCATCCGCGAGCCGCTTTTCCAACGCGATGATGTCCGCGTCGCGTGGCATCGGCGTCGACCCCAGCCTGGTCTTGGCCGGCTTGTCGACGCCCTGCTGGCTCAGCGCCTCGGCCTCGCGCACCGAGAGGCCGCGCGCCACGATTTCCTGCGCCAGCGCCATCGGATCGTCGGCGGTGATCAGCGTGCGCGCATGGCCGGCGGTGAGCTGGCCGTTGCTGACCATGTCGCGCACTTCGCGTGGCAGCTTCAGCAGTCTGAGCGTATTGGCGACGTGCGAGCGGGACTTGCCGATAACCTGCGCAAGGTCTTGCTGTGTATAGGAAAACTGCTCAATAAGCTGTTCATAACCCTGTGCTTCTTCGAGTGGATTGAGATCCACGCGCTGCACGTTTTCGATGATGGCGAGCTCGAGCGCTTCCTTGTCGTCCACCTCGCGAACGATCACCGGCACGTCGTGCAGGCCGGCCCGTTGCGCCGCCCGCCAGCGCCGCTCGCCGGCGATGATCTCGAAGATGTTGGGGTCTTCGCTCGGCCGCACCAGCAGCGGCTGCATGACCCCCTTCTCCTTGATCGAACTGGTCAGCTCGTCGAGCTGGTCGCTGTCGAAATCGCGCCGCGGATTGGCGCGGTTGGCGATCAGGAATTCCACCGGCAGTCGCTTCGGCCCGCCATTGGCGTGATCGGCGACACGCGGCGCATCGATCGGCGCCATGTCGCCGATCAGCGCCGCAAGGCCGCGGCCGAGCCGGGAGGGTTTTTCGCTCATCTTGGGCTCCGCCATGTCATGCCGCCGCCAGTTGCCGCTCGCGGCGGATTACCTCGGTCGCCAGGCGCAGATACGCCTGGCTGCCGGCACATTTGAGATCGTAGAGCAGCGCCGGCTTGCCGTAGGACGGCGCCTCGGAAAGCCGGACATTGCGCGGGATCACCGTCTCGTAGACCAGATTTCCCATGGTGCCGCGCACGTCGTTGAGCACCTGTTCGCTGAGCGTGTTGCGCTTGTCGAACATGGTCATCACCACCCCCTGGATGGCGAGGCGCGGATTGAGATTTGTCCGGATTTGCTCAATGGTTTGAAGCAGTTGGCTCAATCCTTCGAGCGCGAAGAACTCGCACTGCATCGGCACCAGCACCGCGTCCGCCGCGACCAGCGCGTTGACCGTCAAAAGGTTGAGCGAGGGCGGACAATCGATGAGGACGTAAGTCACCGCCTTGCCCTCGATCACCAGGTCGCCCAGCGACCGGAAGGCGTTGCGCAGCTTGAACGCCCGGTCCGGCTGCGTCGCGATCACCTGCTCGACGCCGAGCAGGTCGAGGGTCGACGGCACGATCGCGACGTTCGGCACGCCGGTCATGATCGCCGCCTCGGTCACTCCCGCCTCGCCCACGACCAGATCGTAGGACGACACCTCGCGGGCCTTGCGATCGATGCCCAGCCCCGTCGAGGCGTTGCCCTGCGGGTCGAGGTCGACGATCAGGACCCGCTCGCCGATCGCGGCCAGCGCCGTCGCCAGATTGATGGCGGTCGTCGTCTTGCCGACGCCGCCCTTTTGGTTCGCCAGCGTAATGATGCGCGGCACAGTTGTCCCCTAAACCGCTGATTTCGCACGCGGATTGCTGATCTCGAGGATAGCCGCCTCGGGATCGGTGCTGCTCGGATGCACTATCACATCAAAGTCGAAAAGTTGAGCCGCTAAGGCCATTTCTTCACGAAAAGTGCGGCCCTTGAGCAGCAACATATGCCCGCCGGGACGCAGGAAATCCACCCCATAACCGAGCAGCTTCGGCAGCGCCGCCAGCGCCCGCGACGTCACGACATCGAATGTTTCACGTGAATCAATTTGCTCCGCGCGCACCGATTCCACGCTGACCGGCAACGCCAGTTCGCGCGCAACCGCCCGCAGGAACGACGCTTTTTTCGCCACCGGCTCGACCAGAGTGAATCGCCGTTCCGTTTCCCGGCTGGCAATGGCCATCGGGATGGCCGGGAGCCCCCCTCCGCTTCCGAGATCGATGATTTGGCGGTCGTGCGGCCGCAGCAGCGGCACGAGCTGCAGACTGTCCTCGATATGCCGCGGCCAGATCTCAGCGAGTGTTTCACGTGAAACGAGATTCTGGACGGCGTTCCATTTCCGGAGCAGCGCCGCGTAGTGCTCGAGGTCGTCGCGGAGGCTCATCCGGCTTTGCGCAATGCGCCGCGGCGGATGATCGCCAGCAGCAACGTCGCCGCCGCCGGCGTCATGCCCTCGATCGCCTGCGCCTGCGCCAGGGTCTGCGGCCGGTGTGCGGTCAGCTTCTGCCGCAACTCGTTGGAAAGTCCAGGTATATCCGCATAGTCGAGCCAGGCTGGGATCGCGACGCCCTCATCCCGCCGCATGGCCTCGACATCGGCCTTTTGCCGGTCGAGATAGACCGCGTATTGTGCATCGATGGACAACTGTTCGAGAATCGCCGTTCCAATCGTGCCGATCTCCGGCCACAGCGCCGTCACCTCCGCCGGCCCGACATTCGGGTAGGCCAGCAAATCGAAAGCACTCCGGTGATGTCCATCGGCATTGACCACGATGCCGGCCTCGCGCGCCTTGCTCGGTGTCGTTCGCAGCGACTGGAGCAGCGTTCGACCTTGATCAAGCGCCTTGATCTTCGTTTGGTAGTGATCTTGACGAGTCGCTCCGACCAACCCCTTGGTGATGCCCAGCTCGGTGAGCCGCTGATCGGCATTATCGCTGCGCAGGTGCAGGCGGAACTCGGCGCGCGACGTGAACATGCGATAGGGCTCGGCGACGCCGCGCGTGATCAGGTCGTCGACCATCACGCCAAGATACGACTCGGTGCGGGAGAGCACGATTGGCTGCTCGCCCTTGGCCGCCAGCGCGGCATTGGCGCCGGCCAGCAGCCCCTGCGCCGCCGCCTCCTCGTAGCCGGTCGTGCCGTTGATCTGGCCAGCCAGATAGAGACCCGGCAGGCGCTTCAGCTCCAGGGTCGCCTTGAGTTCGCGCGGATCGACATAATCGTACTCGATCGCATAGCCCGGCCGCATGATCCGGACATTCTCGAGCCCCGGCAGGGTCTTCAGGAACTGCTCCTGGACCTCGGCGGGCAGCGAGGTCGAGAGCCCGTTGGGATAGATCGTCGGGGTGTCGAGGCCCTCGGGCTCGAGGAAGATCTGGTGGCTGTCGCGATCGGCGAAGCGCACCACCTTGTCCTCGATCGACGGACAGTACCGCGGGCCCCGCGACTGGATGCGACCCGAATACATCGCCGAGCGATGCAGGTTGTCGGCGATGATCCGGTGCGTCTCGGCGGACGTGCGGGTAATATAGCAATTGATCTGCGGCGTCGTGATCGCGTCGGTCAAGGACGAGAACGGCTCCGGCGGATCATCGCCCGGCTGCTTCTCGAGCCCCGTAAAGTCGATCGACGTTCCGTCGAGCCGGGCAGGGGTGCCCGTCTTCAGCCGCCCCAGGCTCAGTCCGAGCGCCTCAAGGCGGTTTGACAGCCCGAGCACCGGCTTTTCTCCGACCCGGCCCGCCGGGATCGTTTCCTCGCCCCGGTGGATCAGACCGCGCAGGAACGTCCCGGTTGTCAAGACCACGGACTTTGTCGAGTAGCGCCGGCCGTCGAGCAGGATGACTCCTGTTATATTGCCGTTCTCGACAATGAGGTCGTCGACTTCGCCTTCGATGATCGTGAGATTGGCCTGCGCGGAAAGGGCGGCCTGCATCGCCTGCTTGTAGAGCGTGCGGTCCGCCTGGGCACGCGGGCCGCGCACAGCCGGGCCCTTGCGCCGGTTGAGCACCCGAAACTGGATGCCGGCGGCGTCGGCGACCCGCCCCATGAGGCCGTCGAGGGCGTCGATCTCGCGCACCAGATGACCTTTGCCGAGCCCGCCGATGGCCGGGTTGCAGCTCATCTCGCCGATGGTCGCGAATTTATGCGTGATCAATGCCGTCGGCACGCCGACACGCGCCGCGGCCGCCGCCGCTTCCGAACCGGCATGTCCGCCGCCGACGATGATGACCCCGAAATCGCTCATGCGCGCCGTCTAGCGCAATGTTTCACGTGAGTCACTTGCCGATGCAGAAGCCGGCAAACAGCCGGTCGAGGACCTGCTCCGTGTCGATGCGGCCGAGCAGACGCTCGAGCGCCAGCGAGGCCTGCCGCAAATGTTCTGCTGCAATTTCGTCGGTGGCCCCGTCGGACAGGAAACGATCCACAGCCGCCTGAGCTCCGTGCAGGGCCTGGAGGTCGCGCTCGCGGCTCAACAGGGCAGGGGCGCCCGCTCCGGCCGCCTCGCCGGCAAATTCCGCCAGCGCAGCAAGCAGTTCATCAACGCCCACATTTTGTTCCACCGACAGAACATACCGCGCACGAACCGCGCCCAAATCCGACTTTGTCCCCACTGTCCACAGCGGGGTCTGCACAGGCGGATCGCGCAGATCGACGTCCGGCGCCATCAGCCAGAGCACGAGATCGGCCCGCGCGATCTCGGCTTCGGCCCGGCGCACGCCCTCGGCTTCCGCCCGGCTTTCGGTCGAGCGCAGGCCGGCCATATCGACCAACACGACGAGCCGGCCGCCGAGGTCCAGCGCCACCTCGCGTACGTCCCGCGTCGTCCCCGGCTCATCCGACACGATCGCCAGGTCCGACTTGCTCAGCGCGTTGAGCAGCGACGACTTGCCGACATTGGGCGGCCCGGCGAGCGCCACGCGCAGCCCCTCACGCACAATGCGGCCGCGACCCACCGAATCGACCGCCTCCCGCAGCTCCGCGGCGAGACGCTCGACCGCAGCCAGTACCCTTGGCGGAACGGCATCTGACACATCGCCCTCATCGGAGAAATCCAGCCGCGCCTCGATCTCGGCACGGGCCTCGAGCAGCGTCTCGCGCCAGCCGCTGATCATGCCCGACAGGCCGCCACCCAGACGGGCCACTGCCTGCTGGCGTTGCGTCTCGGTTTCGGCCGCGATCAGGTCACCGAGCCCCTCCACCTCGGTGAGATCGAGCTTGCCGTTGAGGAAGGCGCGGCGGGTGAACTCGCCGGCCTCGGCCAGCCGCACGCCAGGCAATGCCGCGATCGACCGAAGCAGCGTTCTAACCACGGCCGGCGAGCCGTGCACCTGCAGCTCCGCCGTGTCCTCGCCGGTAAAGGAGTGGGGCCCGGGCATCCAGGCGACGAGCCCGGTGTCGACAAGCTGGCCAGCGGCGCGCAGCTCGGCGAGAGTGAGGCGGCGCGGCGCCGGGCCACTGATAGAGAGATATTCCAGAACGGCGCTTGTGCGCGGCCCGGAAATGCGGATCACGGCAACCCCGGCGGGCGGGGCGCCGGAGCTCAGGGCGACGATGGTGTCGGCGTCACTCACCGGCCGGCGCCCTTCCACGGCCTGTGATCCCGGCGAAAGCCGGGATGCATGGGCGGGTCAGCGCCAGCGGAACGATGGGTCGCGGGTCATGCCGGGGACGACACCGACTGGTTGGGAAACGGCGCCCCCGACGATGATCGCTTCGGCCAGGCAGGCTCGCTGTCATGCGACCCTGACCCGTTTTATGTATTCATCGAATCGAAGAAGTCGGAATTGGTCTTGGTCTGGCGGATCTTGTCCATCAGGAACTCCATGGCGTCGACCGTGCCCATCGGATTGAGGATGCGGCGCAGCACATACATCTTCCTGAGGATATCCGGCTCGACCAGCAGCTCTTCCTTGCGGGTGCCCGACTTGGTGACGTCGAGCGCGGGGAAGATGCGCTTGTCGGAAACCTTGCGGTCGAGGATGATTTCGGAGTTGCCGGTGCCCTTGAACTCTTCGAAGATCACTTCGTCCATGCGGCTGCCGGTATCGATCAGCGCCGTCGAAATGATGGTCAGCGAGCCGCCGTCCTCGATGTTGCGCGCCGCGCCGAAGAAGCGCTTGGGGCGCTGCAGGGCGTTGGCGTCGACGCCGCCCGTGAGTACCTTGCCCGAGCTCGGCACCACGGTGTTGTAGGCGCGGCCGAGGCGGGTGATCGAATCGAGCAGGATCACGACGTCGCGCTTGTGCTCGACGAGACGCTTGGCCTTTTCGATCACCATTTCGGCGACCTGCACGTGGCGGCTCGCCGGCTCGTCGAAGGTCGAGGAGATCACCTCGCCGCGCACCGAGCGCTGCATGTCGGTGACTTCCTCGGGCCGCTCGTCGATCAGCAGCACGATCAGGTAGCATTCGGGGTGGTTGGTCGCGATCGACTGCGCGATGTTCTGCATCAGGACGGTCTTGCCGGTCCGCGGCGGCGCCACGATCAGGGCGCGCTGGCCCTTGCCGAGCGGCGCCACCAGATCCATCACGCGGGCCGACTTGTCCTTGTTGGTCGGATCGGGCAGCTCGAGCCGCAAGCGCTCGTCAGGATAGAGCGGGGTCAGATTGTCGAAATTGACCTTGTGGCGGACCTTTTCGGGGTCTTCGAAATTGATCGTCGC
>Ga0207667_10004213_pt1 | contig 17649 bp, 16 predicted proteins | sample KBSCornC52_FD_184301 | JGI IMG/M metagenome (GOLD analysis project Ga0207667, IMG submission 184301) | Corn rhizosphere microbial communities from Kellogg Biological Station, Michigan, USA - KBS Corn C5-2 (SPAdes) (version 2) | ecosystem: Host-associated > Plants > Roots > Rhizosphere > Soil ...
GTTCGAGCGCGGTCAGGCCCAGGCAGCGCTCGAACAGCGTGGGGACCGGCGCGACCGTCAGCTGGGCCCAGGTGGCATCGTCGACGGCGCCCGTCTGGGGCAGCGAGCGCGCGGCCTGCAGCTGCCTCAGCGCGACGACCGTGTTCCCGCCGAAGTCGCCGTCGATGAACTTGTCGTGGTCGCCGGCGAAGAAGCCCTGCTTGAGGAGGTTGGCCTGGATGTCGCGCGCGATCGCGCCCTGCAGGCCTTGCGAGAACCAGGTGCGTGGCATGGAGCACTCCCGCGCTGCTTGTCGAGCAGCACAGCATAGGGCCGCGACGCCGGCCGCGCCTCCGACGAGTTGGGGAGGCGACGTCAGAACAGCGTGGGTTCGTCGGGCCGCTCCTCGACCTGCGGCGGCCGGGCGGTGCTCGCCTGGCCGGCAACCTTGGCCTTGCCGCGCGGCGCGGTCGCGGGCGCACCTGGACGCGAGAGACCGCCCACGCGCACGCCCAGCAGGCGCAGCCGGCGCGTGAGGTCGACGCGCTTGAGGCACTGGCCGGCGATCTGGCGGATCTCGGCCGGATCGGCGGTCGGCACGGCGATCGACTGGTCGCGCGTCACGGTCCTGAAGTCGTCGAAGCGCAGCTTGATGCCGATCGTGCGGCCGACCCAGCCCTTGCGGGCGAGGTCGGCCGCCACCTGCGTGCACAGCTCGGTGAAGATGGCGCTCAGCTCGGGGCGGTCGCGCCGGGCATGCAGGTCGCGGTCGAACGTGGTCTCGCGGCTCATCGACACCGGGTCGCTGTTCGTGACGACGGGGCGCTCGTCGAGCCCGCGCGAGACGTCGTGCAGCCATTGCGCGGTGTTGACCGTGAAGTGCCGGGCCAGCCAGTCCAGGTCGCGGGCCGCGAGCTCGCCGATGGTATGGATGCCCAGGGCGTCGAGCCGCGCGCCGGCCTTCGGGCCGATGCCATTGATGCGGCGCACCGGCAGCGGCCAGATGCGCGTGGGCAGGTCGTCCATCGTGAGCACGGTCAGGCCGTTGGGCTTGTCCAGCTCCGAGGCGATCTTGGACAGCAGCTTGTTGGGCGTGATGCCCACCGAGCAGGTGAGGCCGGTGGCGCGCCGCACGTTGTTCTTGAGCTCGTGGCCGAAGGCGCGCACGCCGCCCAGCGGGTCGTGGCCGATCGGATCGCGGATGCCGGGCACGTCGGTGAGGTCGATGTAGATCTCGTCGATGCCGCGGTCCTCGATCACCGGCGCGAGCTCGGCGACGGCGGCCTTGAACTTGCGCGAGTAGTGGCGGTAGCTGTCGAAGTCGGTCGGCAGCAGCACCGCATGCGGCGCCAGCGCCGCGGCCTTCATCATGCCCATGCCGGAGAACACGCCGAAGGCGCGCGCCTCGTAGGTGGACGTGGTGACGACGCCGCGGCCGGCATAGTCCTCCAGCTTGAAGAACTTCAGTGTGCCGTCCGCCTGTTCAACCGGCGTGTGGCGCCGGCCGCCGCCCACCACGGCCGCCTGTCCGCGCAGCATCGGGTAGCGCAGCAGCTCGACGGAGGCGTAGAACGCGTCCATGTCCAGGTGCGCGATCACGCGGGGCAGCGGGTGGCTCATGCCCGCATTCTGTATGAAACCACAGGGTTTCCGATAGCCGGCGCGCGCCTTGCCCAGGGCGCTGGCGTTGTAAATGTGACAACAGCACATCTTGGAGATCCCATGCACCTTCCTCCCTTCCGCCACCCGCGCAACGCGTCGAACTGGATCGCGCTGCTCTCGACGCTGGCCGTCGCCCTGCTGGTGCTGGGTGCCTGAGCGCGGAGCCGCACGCTCGTCGGTCGAACTCGACCGCTGGGCGGCCCCCGGGCATCACCCCACGGTCAAAGGGACGCGAATGGGTGACACTCCCATCTCCACGCTCGCCCCATGCTGCCTTGACCTCGCCCGAAGAACACCAGGCCCTGCTCGCCGCCTCCCGCGCGCTGCTGCTGCCGCTCGCCCGGCTGCTGGTGGCCCGCGGCGTGCCGTACGCCCAGGCCGAGGAAAGCCTGAAGACGGCGATGGTGCAGGCGGCGCAGGAAGCGCATCCCGACGGGCTGCCGCATCGGCTCGTGAGCCGCATCGCCACCATCACCGGCATCAACCGGCGCGAGGTGACGCGCCTCACCCGCCTGCAGGATGCGCCGCACGCCGAGCCGCAGCGCTCCGCGGCGTCGCAGACGTTCTCGCGCTGGCGCGCCAACCCGGACTACCTGGACGCGCAGGGCAAGCCGCTGACGCTGCGGCGGCAGGGCGATGCGCCCAGCTTCGAGTCGCTGGCGCGCGGCGTCACCCAGGACGTGCACCCGCGCAGCCTGCTCGACGAACTGCTGCGCCTGGGCATGGCGCGCCTGGACGCCGAGACGGACACCGTCACGTTGATCCACGACGCCTTCGTGCCCAGCACCGATCGCGCCCGCATGCTCGAATTCCTGGCGCACAACGTCGGCGACCACCTGTCGGCCGCCGTGGCCAACGTGGTCGGCCCCGCGCCGCGTCACCTCGAGCGCGCGGTGTTCGCCGACGGCCTGTCGCCGCGGGCCGTCGCCGCAGCGCAGGCGTGGGTGGAGGAGGCCTGGCACAAGATGGCCGCCGATCTCGCGCCCTTCATCGAGAAGCTGATCGCCGAGGAGGCGCACGAGCCCGACAGTGCCCGCCAGCAGCGATTCCGCGCCGGCCTCTATGCCTTCACCGAACGCGATGACGGCGCGCCCGGCGCGGCCGCGACTGCGTCGGATGCGCCACCGCGCACGCCGCCTGCCCCGCCTGGGCGCACCACCGAATGACGAGACGACCATGACCCACGCCGTGCAATTGCTTCGCCCCTGGCGCGCGTTGAGCGCACTTCTTGCAGCGATGGCGCTGGTCGCCGGTTGCGGCGGCGGCACCGATTCCGGGGTCGGGACGGGCGGCACCGGCTCGCCGCAAAGCTTCTCGCAAGGCCCGATCTCCGGTTTCGGGTCGATCATCGTCAACGGCGTGCACTTCGACGACAGCGGCGCCAGCGTGGTCGATGACGACGGCAATGCGCTGTCGCATTCTCAGGACCTGCGTCTGGGCACGGTCGTCGACGTCGAGGGCGGGGCGGTGACCGACAACGCCGCCACGGCCAGCCAGATCCGCGTGCACGTCGACCTCGTCGGCCCGGTCACGGCGGCGTTCGACGCCGCCAGCGGCCGCCTCGCGGTGCTGGGCCAGCCGGTGCGCGTGGTGTCCACCACCGTGCTGGACGCCTTCACGGGCGGCGCCGCGGCGATCCAGGCGGGCAGCACGGTCAAGGTCTCGTCGCTGTATGACAAGGCCACCGGCGTCTACGTCGCCACCCGCGTCGAGCCGGCCGCCTCGGCCACGCACTTCGCGATCCGCGGCGCGCCGTCGGCCATCGACACCACGGCCGCCACCTTCACCATCGGCGGCGTGGTCTTCAGCTACGGCAGCGTCGCGACGCCCACGCCGTTCGCCGTTGGCCAGCTGCTGCGCGCGGTGCTGGCCACCGCCAAGGACAGCGACGGCCGCTGGGTGGTGACCACGTTCGGCCAGGCGCAGGCCGTGGTGCCGGACGGCCGCACCGGCGGCGTCGACGGCGTCGTCAGCAGCGTCACGGACGCCACGCACTTCGTGGCCAACGGCGTGACGGTGGACGCCACGAACGCCAAGGTGACGCCCACCGGCGCCACGGTCGGGGTGCAGTCGCGCGTCGTCGTCCAGGGCACCGTGTCGGGCGGCGTGCTGGTGGCCAGCGCGGTGCACGTGCGCGCCTCGCATGACAACGACGACGACCATGGCGGCTTCGTCGACATCGGCAACGGCGGGAGCGCCGCCATCGAGATCCACGGGCCGATCGTGACGCTGGACACCGTCCACCAGACCTTCACGATGCGCGGCGCGACCACGGTCAGCTATGCCACCGCGACGTTCGCCAGCGGCGCCAAGTCGGACCTGGCCGCGGGCCTGGTCGTCGAGGTGACCGGCAGCCTGTCAGCCGACGGCACCTACGTCGTCGCCGACACCATCAAGACCCACTGACCCGGTCGGCCACCAGCCGGCCGGCCGTTGCCGCCAGGCCGGTGGCCAAGGTGCCCCACGCCACGTCGATGACCGACAGGCCGATGGGCCAGTCCTTGAGCGTCGCCATGTTCGTCAGGTCATAGGTCATGTACGCCAGCGCGCCCAGGAGTGCGCCGTGCCCCGCCGCCGCAAGCCACCCGTCGACGCCGCGGACGGCGAAGACGGCGACGCCGACGGCGTACAACACGTAGAAAAGCACCGCAGCCGCGAAGTTGGGCTTGTCGGCCATCAGGTGGCCGATGCCGCGCTTGTAGAGGGGCATCGCGACCCCGCCCAGCCAGACCAGGTCGAGCACGACCATGACGACGAGGACGGTGAAGTAGGGCAGCAGCAGCGTTTTCATGGACGGCGGCAATCGGTGACTGGACATGGGGTTACGTGGCGCGGCGCGCGTTGGATGTGAATCCGGCGTCCACCGACCCGGGCAGGGAAACCATCGTCGCACGCCCGCGCAAGCGGCGCTTCAGCTGGCGGGGCGCGAATCCGCGGCGCACCGGACAATGCGGCCTCGCGCGCTCGACGGCGCGTCACTTGCCAGGGGCCGGACCATGACACCACCGATCAAGCGCTTGCTCCACGTGTTCAAGGTGCGGCCGCGCCTGTTCATCGTCCTGGTGATCGGCGTGGCCGTCGCCTGGCTGCTGCCCACGAGCATCGCGTCGCAGTCGGTCACGCGCTGGCTCGTTGCCTGGAACGTGGGTGCGTGGCTGTACGTGACGCTGGCCGCGGCGATGATGATCCGCTCGTCGCGCGAGCACATGCGCCACCGCGCACAGCTGCAGGACGACGGCAAGGTCGCGATCCTCGTCCTCACGGCCATCGCCAGCATCGCGAGCCTGGCCGCCATCGCCGGCGAGCTGGCGGTGGTCAAGGACCTGCACGGCTGGGAGCGCGGCGCGCACGTCGCGCTGGCGGGCACCACGGTGCTGTCGTCCTGGGGCTTCATCCAGGTGATGTTCACGCTGCACTATGCGCACGACTACTACCAGGCGTCCTGCCACGGCGACAAGCCGGGCCTGCTGTTCCCGGACGACCCCGACCCGGACTACGGCGACTTCTTCTACTTCGCCGCGGTGATCGGCACGTCGGGCCAGACGGCCGACGTCTCCTTCGTCACCAAGCCCATGCGCCGCATCGGCTCGATGCATTGCATCCTCGCCTACCTGTTCAACACCACGGTGCTGGCGCTGCTGATCAACATCGGGGCGAGCCTGTTCTGACCGGGCGGTCGTCCGCTCCAGGTGTCCGCGAGTGTCCGCGGACACTCGCGCCGCGAGGCCGTTCTGTCGCAACCCGTTGATCCACAACGGCCCCGGCCGCCGCCGGGCCCTGGCACGGTCGTTGCGAACGTGAGGCGGACAGCGCGCCTTCCGCGCGCCGCCCGGACCCGCTCCATGATTCGCGACACCTCCTCGCAAGACATTCCCATCGCGCGCCCGAAGGCGAAGCGGCGCGCCGGCCTCGTCGCGGCCGCGGTCGCCGTCGTGGCGCTCGGCGCGTGGGCGCTGCCGCAGGCGCGCGGCCTCCTGGCCACCGGCAGCTCGGTGAGCGCGGAGCGGCTGGCCTTCGACGACGTCGCGCGCGGCCCGTTCGTGCGTGACATCCAGGCCGAGGGCAAGGTCGTCGCGGCGTTCAGCCCGACGCTCTACGCGCCGGCCGGCGGAGCCGTCACGCTGCAGGTGCATGCGGGCGACAGCGTGAAGAAGGGACAGGTCCTGGCGACGATCGCGAGCCCCGAGCTCGCCGCGAGACTGGCCCAGGAGCAGTCCGCCGCCGACGCGCTGCAGACCGACACGCTGCGCGCCCGGGTCGAGGCCGGCGAGCAGCGCGGCGCGCTGCAGGACGCGCGCGAGACCGCGGCGATCGACGTCAAGGCCGCCGAGACCGACCTCGCCCGCCAGCAGAAGGCGTTCGACGCCGGGGCGGCCGCGGGGATGCAGGTCGACCATGCGCGCGACGCGCTGGAGAAGGCGCGCATCGCATTGGGCCACGCCCAAGCCAACCTGCATTCGAAGGACGACGCGCTGAAGTTCGACGTCCAGGCCCGGGAACAGGCGCACGCGCGCCAGGTGCTGCTGGTCAAGGAGCTCGAGCGCCAGGTCGCCGAGCTGGCGGTGCGCTCGCCCGTCGACGGCCAGGTCGGCCAGCTGTTCGTCGCCGAGCGGGCCAGCATCGCCAAGGATGCGCAGTTGCTGACGGTGATCGACCTGTCGCAGCTGGAGGTCGAGATGCAGGTCGCCGAGACCTTCGCGCGCGACCTGGCGGTCAACATGCCGGGCGAGATCGGGGGCAACGGCCGGACGTGGAAAGGCAAGGTCAGCCGCATCTCGCCGGAAGTCGTGCAGAACCAGGTCGCCGCGCGCCTGCGCTTCGAGGGAACGATGCCGGAGCAACTGCGCCAGAACCAGCGCCTGTCCGTGCGCGTGCTGCTGGACCAGCGCCCCGACGTGCTGAGCGTTCGCGCCGGCACGTTCATCGACGAATCCGGCGGCCAGTACGCGTACGTCGTGCGCGACGGCGTGGCCGTGAAGACGCCGGTGCGGCTCGGCGCGCGCAGCGTCGACCGCGTCGAGATCCTGTCCGGGCTGAGGGCCGGCGACCGCGTGGTCGTCGGCGGCGCCGAGAACTTCCATGCCGCCGCCACGGTGGGCGTGGCCCGTTGATGTCTCAACCCATGAGGAACCCCATGCTGAAGATGACCGGCCTGTCCAAGGCCTACCGCACCGAGGTGGTCGAGACCTTCGCGTTGCGCGAGTTCGACCTCGAGGTCAAGCCGGGCGAGTTCGTCGCCGTCACCGGCCCCTCGGGCTCGGGCAAGACGACGTTCCTGACCATCGCCGGCCTGCTGGAGGCGCCCACCGCGGGCCGCTACGAGCTGGACGGCGTCGACGTCAGCCAGCTCGGCGACGACGCGCGCTCGCGCATCCGCAACCAGAAGATCGGCTTCATCTTCCAGGGCTTCAACCTGATCGCCGACCTGAACGTGTTCGACAACGTCGACGTGCCGCTGCGCTATCGCGGGATGAAGGCCGACGAGCGCCGCCGCCGCGTGCGCGCGGCGCTAGAGCGCGTGGGCCTGGCCGCGCGCGAGAAGCACTTCCCGGCCGAGCTCTCGGGCGGCCAGCAGCAGCGCGTGGCCATCGCGCGCGCGCTCGCGGGCGAGCCGCGCCTGCTGCTCGCCGACGAACCCACCGGCAACCTGGACAGCCAGATGGCGCGCGGCGTCATGGACCTGCTGGAGGAACTGAACCGCGAGGGCGCCACCATCGTGATGGTCACGCACGACCCGCAGCTGGCGGCGCGCGCGCAGCGCAACGTGCACGTGATCGACGGCCACGTGGTGGACATGTCCGAGGACGTGCGCCTGGCGCGCCGCACGGCGCACGGCGAGGCGCCCGCCCATGCGTGAGCCTTGGCGTCCGTGGCGCGCGCTGGCGACGGGGGCGCTCGCCTGCGCGCTCTGCGCCTGCCGACCCGCCTGCGCGGACGACCTGCTGGACGTCTGGCGCCTCGCGCGCGCCAACGACCCGGTGCTGGCCGCCGCCGACGCGCAGCGCGCCGGGTCGCACGACCTGGCCGACCAGGCCCGCGCCGCGCTGCTGCCGCAGGCCTCCGCCACCGCGTCCATCGGCCGCGAGCGCGACTCGGGCGCCACGCAGCCGGCGGCAAGTTCGCATGTCACCGACACGACGCTGGGCGTCAGCCAGGTGGTGTTCGACGCCGCGCTGTGGTCGCAGCTGCGCGCTGCCCGCGCCAGTGCCGATGCGCAGGACGCGACGCTGGAGGCCGCGCGCCAGGCCTTGTGCCTGCGCGTGGCCACGGCCTACTTCGACGCGCTGCTGGCGGCAGACCTGCTCGCCAGCGTGCAGGCCAACGAGGACGCGTTCGGCGAGCAGGTGGCACAGTCCCGCCAGCGCTACGCGGCGGGGCTGGACGCCCAGGTCGACGTCGACCAGTCGCGCTCGTACCAGGCGCTGGCGCACGGCAACACGGTGGCGGCGCGCCAGGCGCTGGCCGATGCGCTGGCCGCCGTCGCCGAGATCACCGGCAGCACGCCGGCGACGCTCAAGACGTTGCGCGGCGACCTGCCGCTGGCGCCGCCGCAGCCCGCCGACGCGCAGGCGTGGGTGGCGAGCGCGCTGCTCGGCAACCCCGCGCTGCGGGCGGCCGGCAAGGACGTGGACGCGGCGGACGGCGCGGTCGACGCCGCGCGTGCCGGCCACCTGCCGACGCTGTCGGCCGGCCTGAACCTGGGCCGCCCCACCGGCGCGCCGTATGGCGACGCGAGCGGGCGCCTGTCCAACACCGCCTTGTTGACCCTGAACGTGCCGCTGTTTTCCGGCGGTGCCACGCAGGCGCGCGTGAGCCAGGCCGTGCACCAGCGCGAAGGCGCCCGCGACGCGCTCGAGACACGGCGCCGCGCGATCGAGCGCACGACCAAGGCGGCCTACGGCAGCGTCGTCACGGGCATCGCCCAGGTGCAGGCGACGCGCGATGCCGTCGCCGCGGCGCAGGCCTCGCTGGCCGCCACGCGCATCGGCCGCGAGGTGGGCAACCGCTCGATGACCGACGTGCTCAACGCGATCCAGACCCTCGCGCAGGCGCAGGCCGCGCAGGCGCAGGCGCGCCACCAGTTCATCCTCGGCCGGCTGCAGCTGCAGCAGGCGGCCGGCGCGCTGACCGAGGCCGACCTGGCCAACGTCAACGCGCTCCTGCAGTGACCGGGAGACCCCACGATGTTCCTCTACTACTTCGACCTCGCCCTGCGCAGCTTCCGCTCGGCGCGCGGACTCACGGCGCTGATGGTGCTCACCATCGCGATGGGCATCGGCGCCAGCATGACCACGCTGACGACGTTCCGCGCGCTCTCCGGCGACCCGCTGCCGGGGCACAGCGACACCGTGCTGCGCGTGCACCTGGACGCCGCCCGGCGCGAGAGCGCGTCGCCCGGCAGGGAGCCCGATTCCCAGCTCACGCGCTTCGATGCCGAGGCGCTGCTGCGCGATCGGCACGCGCTGCGCCAGGCGGCGATGGCGGGCGGGGAGGTGAGCGTCGAGCCGGCGCCGGACGCGCCCGGCGCGCTCAAGCCCTTCACCAGCAGCGCGCGCTACACCACCGCGGACTTCTTCGCGATGTTCGACGTGCCCTTCCTGTTCGGGCACGCCTGGACGGCGGCCGACGACGCCGACAAGGCGGCGGTGGTCGTGCTGAGCAAGGAGTTCAACGAGAAGGTGTTCGGCGGCGCGGACAGCACGGGCCGCACGCTGCGCTTCGATAACGGCGACTACCGCGTGATCGGCGTGATCGACGCCTGGCAGCCGGTGCCGTACTTCTTCGACCTGAACGTCGGCCGCTACCGCAAGACCGAGGGCGTGTTCATGCCGTTGCCGCTGGCCATCGAGCGCCACCTGGGCAACAACGGCAGCATCAGCTGCTGGGGCGACAACTCGACCCCGGACTTCCGCGCGCTGGACGCACCCTGCAGCTGGCTGCAGTACTGGGCGCAGGTGCGCAGCCCGGCGGACCGCCAGGCCTACCTCGACTACCTGACGCAGTATTCGGCGCAGCAGCATGCGGCCGGCCGCTTCGAGCGCGCGCCGAACCCGCGCGCCCACCCGGTCATGGAATGGCTCTCGGTGCAGCAGGTGGTGCCGTCGGACGTGCGCCTGCAGCTGTGGCTGGCCTTCGGCTTCCTGGCGGTGTGCCTGGTCAACACCGTGGGCCTGCTGCTGGCCAAGTGCCTGCGGCGCGCCCCCGAGATCGGCGTGCGACGCGCGCTCGGCGCGTCGCGCCGCGAGGTGTTCGCGCAATTCCTCGTCGAGGCCGGCACCATCGGCCTGGCCGGGGGCGCGCTGGGCCTCGTGTTCTCGTGGATCGGCGTCTGGCTGGTGCATCGCGGCACGCAGAGCGGGGCGCAGTGGGTGCACATGGACGTGCAGACCTTCGTCAGCACCTTCGTGCTGGCCGTCGGCGCCACCTTGCTGGCCGGGCTCGTGCCCGCCTGGCGGGCCTGCGACGTGTCGCCCGCATCGCAACTCAAGGCGTCCTGAGGACGAGCCCCGAGGAGAACCATCATGCTGCAACTGCGCCCCATCCTGTCCACGCTGCGCCGCCACCGCACGGCGGCCCTGCTGATCGTCCTGGAGATCGCGCTCACGTGCGCCATCGTCTGCAACGCGGTGTTCCTGATCTCCAACCGCATCGAGCGGCTGCAGTTCCCCAGCGGGCTGGCCGACGGCGAGCTCGTCTACGCGTCCACGCACAGCATCGGCCGCGACGAGGAGAGCCCGGCGAACACGCGCATCGATCTCGCCGCGCTGCGCGCCATCCCGGGCGTGCGCAGCGTGGCGATCGTCAACGAGATCCCGTACGGCAACGAATCGGAGAACACGGGCCTGAACCTCGCGCCGGGCCAGAAGGCGCCGACCATCGAGGTCTCGACCTACCGGTTCGACGTCGGCGGCATCGACACGCTGGGGTTGCGCCTCGTCGCGGGACGCGACTTCAAGCCCGACGAGATCCTGGACGGGCGCGAAGTCGACAAGAGCAGCGACCCGCAGCTGCCCAGCGCGATCGTCGCCCGCGCGGTGGCCGAGCGGCTGTTCCCGGGGCGCGACCCGATCGGCCAGGTGATCTACCTGTGGGGCGACCACCCCACGCGCGTGGTCGGCGTCGTCGACCGCCTGGTGCGGCCGCAGCCGCGCAAGGACGACGCGAACGACCTGTACTCGGTGCTGCTGCCCGTGCGCCAGACCTTCAACGCCGGCATGTACATGCTGCGCACCGAGCCCGGCCGGCGCGAGGCGGTGCTGCAGGCGGCCAAGGCGGCGCTCGATCGCAAGGACGGCCGCCGCGTAGCCGGCGACAGCGGCCTGTTCTCCGACCTGCGCGGCGACTTCTACCGCGCCGACGTCTCGATGGTGTGGCTGCTCGCCGGCGTCTGCGCGGCGCTGCTGGTGGTGACGGCCTTCGGCATCGTCGGCCTGGCCAGCTTCTGGGTGCAGCAGCGCACGCGCATGATCGGCACGCGGCGCGCGCTCGGCGCCACGCGGGGCCAGGTGCTGCGCTACTTCCAGACCGAGAACCTGCTGCTGACCAGCGCCGGCATCGCGCTGGGCATGCTGGGCGCATACGCGATCAACCAATGGCTGATGACGCAGTACGAGTTGCCGCGGCTGCCGTTCCCGTACCTGCCGCTGGGCGCGCTGATGCTGTGGTCGCTGGGCCAGCTGGCGGTGCTCGCGCCGGCGCGCCGCGCGGCCGCGCTGCCGCCTGCGTACGCGATGCGCGGGCTGGCCGATTGAGCGCGCGCCGACCCATGGCCGAGCTCGGAAGGAAACGGACACAGTGTGTCCGCGCGGCCCCGGCACAATACGGGGATGACGTTGCGATCCACCCTTTTCGTGCTCGCCGTGTCCGCCACCCTCGGCGGCGCGGCGCTTGCGGCCGAACCGCCGGCCGCGCAGTCCGACAGCCCGGAGGCCGACGCCTCCCTGTACGGCCAGTCGGTGACGCTGCCGCGCCAGGCCACGGCCTGCGCCGAGCGCATCGCCGACTACATGCCGCGCTTCCAGAAGTTCTACGACGTCTGGCGCAGCGACAACGCGGTGCGCATCGCCAACGGCGGCAAGTTCATCCACGAGCAGGCGGCCAAGGGCGGTGTCAATGCCGACGACGGCATGGCCAAGCTGGCCGACGCGGATGTCGAGCGCCTGCGCAAGACCTCGCTCGAGCTGCTGGCGCGCCACTGCCAGCTGATCCTGGATTCGCTCGCACCGCCTGCGGCCAATTGAGGGTCGGCACGGGCCTCGCACCGGGGGCGACATGCGAACCGTCCTGATCATCGACGACAACGCCGGCGTGCGCGAGGCGCTGGCGCTGGCGCTGTCGCTGCGCGACATCCGTCCGCTGGCCGCGCGCGACCCGGCCGAGGGCCTGGCGCTGCTGGAGCGCGAGCCCGTCGACCTCGTGATCCAGGACATGAACTTCAGCGCCGACACCACCTCCGGCGAGGAGGGCGTGGCGCTGTTTCGCGCGATCCGTGCCCGCCACGTCGACGTGCCCGTCGTGCTGCTCACGGCGTGGACGCGGCTGGAGAACGCCGTCGAACTGGTCAAGGCCGGCGCCGCCGACTACCTGGCCAAGCCGTGGGACGACGCCCGGCTGCTGGCGACGGTGGAGAACCTGCTGGAGCTCGCCGAGACGGGCACCGAGCTGCGGCGCGCGCGCAAGGAGCGCCGCGCGCGCAAGACGGCGCTGGCCGCCCGCTACGCGCTCGGCGACCTCGTCTTCGAGGCCGACGCCACGCTGCGCGCGCTGGAGCTGGCCTGCCAGGTGGCGCGCTCGGACGTGCCGCTGCTGGTCACCGGGCCCAACGGCAGCGGCAAGGAGCGCGTCGCGGCCATCGTCCACGCCAATTCGGCCGTCGCGCGCGGTCCGTTCGTGGCCGTCAACTGCGGCGCGCTGCCCGATGACCTCGTCGAGGCGGAGCTGTTCGGTGCGGAGAGCGGTGCCTACACCGGCGCGAACAAGGCGCGCGAAGGCCGCTTCGACGCCGCTGACGGCGGCACGCTGTTCCTCGACGAGATCGGCAACCTGCCGCTCGGCGGCCAGATGAAGCTGCTGCGCGTGCTCGACACCGGCACCTTCCAGCGCCTGGGCTCGAACCAGACGCGGCGCGTGAAGGTGCGCGTGCTCAGCGCCACCAACGCCGACCTGAAGGCGATGGTGCGCGAGGGCACGTTCCGCGAGGACCTGTACTACCGACTCAACGTGATCGAGGTGCGCCTGCCGCCGCTGGCCGAGCGCGTGGACGACATCCTGCCGCTGGCCGAGCACTTCCTGGCCGGCCGCGCCGTGCTGGGCGACGCCGCGCGCGAGGCGCTGCGCGCCCATGCGTGGCCGGGCAACGTGCGCGAGCTCAAGAACGCCGTCGAACGCGCGGCGCTGCTGGCCGGCGACGCGCCGATCTCCGTCGACCTGCTGGGTCTTCCCGCGGCGTCGGCGGCCAGCGGCGCGCGCAACCTGGACGAGCCCAGCCGCGCGACCATCGAGGCGGCGCTCGCGGCAGCGCAGGGCGTGGTCAGCCGCGCGGCGCAGGCGCTCGGGATGTCGCGCCAGGCCTTGTACCGGCGCCTGGAGCGTTACGCGCTGCTGCCCGACAAGCCGTGATGCCCGCGACGCTGCGCGCACGCCTCGTGCTGCTGATGGTGCTGTCGGCGCTGTCCGGCGTGGGGGTGCACGCGGCATTGACCCAGTGGCCGCTGCCCCAGGTGCTCGCCTGGACGCGCACGGCGATGCGGCTTGCCTGGGCGGCCCTGGCACCCGGCAGCGCGTGGGCGATCGCACTCACCGCGGCCATCGTGCTGCCCGTGTGCTTCTGGGCCGCGCACGCCGTGCTCGCCCCGCTGGCGCGCCTGCTGCGTGCGCTGGAGGGCGGCGTGCTGAGCTACCGCGACGGCGACTTCAGCCTGTCGCTCGCCCCCGGCGGCCACGGCGAGCTGGGCGAGCTGGTGCGCCTGCACAACGAGCTGGGCCAGGCCCTGCGCGAGCAGCGCCAGCATCTCGTGCAGCGCGAGCTGCTGCTCGACACCGTCGTGCAGAACACGCCCGTCGCGCTCGTGCTGACCGATGCCGGCGGCCGCGTGGCCTACGCCAACATCGCCGCGCGCCAGCTGCTGGGCGAGGGCCGCAGCCTGCAGGGCGCGGCGTTCGCCGAGGTGCTGGCCAGCGCGCCGCAGGCCCTGCGCGACGCGCTGTCGGCCGGCGAGGACACGTTGTTTTCCGTCGACCTGGACGGCGGCGAGGAGACCTTCCACGTCTCGCAGCGCGGCTTTCGCCTGCAGGGCCGGCCGCACCGGCTGCACCTGCTGCGCCGCATGACGCGCGAGCTGTCGCGCCAGGAGGTGGCCAGCTGGAAGCGGCTGATCCGCGTGATCAGCCACGAATTGAACAACTCCCTCGCGCCCATCTCGTCGCTCGCGCACAGCGGGGCGGAGCTGGTGCGCCGCGGTGAGGACGCGCGCGCCGTGGACGTCCTGCACTCGATCGCCGAGCGCGCGCGCCACCTGCACGGGTTCCTGGACGGGTATGCCCGGTTCGCGAAGCTGCCGACGCCGCGTCCGCAGACCGTGGAATGGGGCGGCTTCCTCGCCGGCCTGCGGGCGCACTGCGCGTTCCAGCCCGAGGGCGGCGTGCCGGCGGGCGAGGCGCGCTTCGATCCCGTGCAGCTGGAGCAGGCGCTCATCAACCTGCTGAAGAACGCGCACGAATCGGGCAGCCGGGCCGAGGACGTCACGCTGTCCTGCGCCGTGGAGCGCACGGCGCTGGTGCTGGTGGTGGGCGACCGCGGGCCCGGCATGAGCGACGCGGTGCTCGAACAGGCGCTGCTGCCGTTCTATTCGACCAAGCGGGCCGGTACCGGGCTGGGCCTGGCGCTGGCGCGCGAGATCGTGGAGGCGCACGGCGGGCGCATCGCGCTGGTCAACCGCCGTGGCGGCGGGCTGCGCGTGACGTTGACGCTGCCGCAATGACGCCGCGCGGCGCCGCCGGCCGCGCGAGGACGCGATTGCGCGAATTGGCCGCCCCGCGCAGAGGGCAAAGTCTTTAAGATTCGTCGACATGCCCCTCGACGAAATCATGGCCCTGGTCGGCGTCGCCGTCCAGGCGACGCTGGCCTTGCTGCTGCTGGTGGTCTGGCGCTCCCTGCGGGCGCGCTGGGCGCTGCTGCTGTCCGCCGGTTTCCTCGCGGTCACCGCGCAGTACGCCTGCGTGGCGGCGGGGCACTACGCGCTCCATCCGGGCTGGCGCGACCCGCCGACGACGCTCAATGCGGTGTGTGCGCTGGTGGCCCATGGCCTGATCACGTGGGCGCTGATCGACTACGTCGGCCTGCCGCGGCGCTGGAACCGCCGGCTGCGCCAGTCCACGCTGATGGCGTTCGGCCTGGCGCTGATCGCGCTGGCCGCGGGCGTGCTCACGCGCGCCGAGACCGTCGCGCTGATCGGTACGTTCATGTGCGGCTGGGCCGCGCTGTTCGGATGGGCGCTGCAGCGCGAGCCGCGCGCGGGCCACGGCATCGTGATGCTGGCGGTGCTGGTCTATCCGGCGTCGATGCTGGGCGCGCTGGCCGGCTGGTTCAGCACCGAGGTCGCCGGCATCTCGCTGATCGTGCCGCACGCGGTGATGGGCATGACCATCCTCACCACGGGCCTCGTGCGCGCGCATGCGAGCAGCGTGCGCGAGCTCGCGGCGCGCCAGGCCGTGCAGGCCGAGCTGGAACGCACCAACCAGACGCTGGAGCTGCGGGTGGCGCTGCGCACGGCCCAGCTGCGCGAGACGATCGAGGGCCTGGAGAGCTTCAACCGCAGCGTCTCGCACGACCTGCGCGGACCGCTGGGCGGCATCACCGGCGTGGCGCGCATGGCGCGCGAGGCGCTGGGGGAGGGCGACCTGAGCGCCGCCGACCGGCTGCTGGCCGCGATCGCGCGGCAGTCCGAGAGCTCCACCGACCTCGTCACCTCGCTGCTGCAGCTCGCGCGCTCGGGCGAGGGCGCGGTGGAGCGTCGCACCGTGCATACCGACGCGCTGGTGCGCGAGGTGGCCGACCTGCTCGCCGGCACCCCGGCCGCGGGACGTCCGGTGGTGGCCATCGAAGGCGAACTGCCCGACCTGCAGGCCGACCCGGCGCTGGTGCGCCAGGTGTTCGCCAACCTCCTGGCCAACGGCATCAAGTTCAGCGGCAGCGCGGCGCAACCGCGCGTCGAGGTCGGTGCCCGGCGCACGCCCGACGGCGCCACCGTCTTCCACGTGCGCGACAACGGCGTCGGCTTCAGCGAGGCCCAGGGGAACGAATTGTTCGTGCCGTTCCGCCGCCTGCACGCCGACCGCTTCGAGGGCCACGGCATCGGCCTGACCATCGTGCACCGCATCGTGCGCCGCCACGGCGGCCGCGTGTGGGCCGAGGGACGCCCGGGCGAAGGAGCGACGTTCTTCTTCTCGTTCGAGGAGCAGGCGTCCGACCCCGCGCGCCGCGAGGCCGCCTGATGGCCAGACCCCTCGGGCATCAGCGCGGACTCCGGAGAGGCCAGACCCCTCGGGCAGCGCTGGACGTCAGCCCAGCCGCGCCTTGTGCCGCGCGATCTGCCGCTGCGCCTCGACGGGCGCCGTGCCGCCGATCACCTGGCGCGCGTTCAGCGAGCCGCGCAGCGTCAGCACGTCGTACACGTCCTGGCCGATGCTCGCATGGAAGCCCTGCAGCACGTCCAGCGGGAGCTCCGACAGGTCCTTGCCCGAGTCGATGCCGACCTTGACGGCGTGCGCCACCACCTCGTGGGCGTCGCGGAAGGGCACGCCCTTGCGCACGAGGTAGTCGGCCAGGTCGGTGGCCGTGGCGTAGCCGCGCTGCGCGGCGCGTTCCATCGCGTCGGCCTTGGCGACCAGGCCGCGGGTGCGCTCGCCGGTGGCCGCGTCCACCTCCCCGCCGACCATCTCGGCCATGATGCGCAGCGTGTCCTTGAGGGTGTCCACCGTGTCGAACAGTGGCTCCTTGTCTTCCTGGTTGTCCTTGTTGTAGGTGAGCGGCTGGCCCTTCATCAGCGTGATCAGCGCCATCAGGTGGCCGACCACGCGGCCGCTCTTGCCGCGCGCCAACTCGGCGACGTCGGGGTTGCGCTTCTGCGGCATGATCGACGAGCCCGTGCAATAGCGGTCGGACAGGTCGACGTAGCCGAAGTTCTGGTTCATCCAGAGCACGATCTCCTCGGCCATGCGCGACACGTGCACCATCGCGATGGACGCGAACGCCGAGAACTCCAGCGCGAAGTCGCGGTCGCTCACCGCGTCCAGCGAGTTCTGGCAGACGCCGTCGAAGCCCAGCGTGCGGGCCACGCGCTCGCGATCCAGCGGGTAGCTCGTGCCGGCCAGCGCCGCCGCGCCCAGCGGCAGCCGGTTGACGCGCTTGCGCACGTCGGCCAGGCGTTCGGCGTCGCGCGCGAACATCTCCACGTAGGCCAGCAGGTGGTGCGCGAAGCTGATCGGCTGCGCGACCTGCAGGTGCGTGTAGCCGGGCATCACCGTCTCGGTGTGCTTGTCGGCGACCGCCAGCAGCGCGTGCTGCATCTGCACCAGCAGCTGCGCGATCTCGTCGATCTCGCCGCGCAGCCACAGCCGCACGTCGGTGGCCACCTGGTCGTTGCGCGAGCGGCCGGTGTGCAGGCGCTTGCCGGCGTCGCCCACCAGCTGCGTCAGGCGTGCCTCGATGTTCAGGTGCACGTCCTCCAGCTCGAGCTTCCACTCGAAGCGGCCGGCCTCGATGTCGGCGCGGATCTGCGCCATGCCGCGCTGGATGTCGGCGTAGTCCTGGTCGGCGATCACCTTCTGCGCGGCCAGCATCTCGGCGTGCGCGAGGCTGCCTGCGATGTCGGCCTGCCACAGCCGCTTGTCGAAGAAGACGCTGGCGGTGTAGCGCTTGACGAGCTCGCTCATCGGCTCCGAGAACAGGGCCGACCAGGCCTGGGACTTCTTGTCGAACTGATTCATCGAGGGTCAGGTCTTGCTGGT
>Ga0207667_10004216_pt1 | contig 17647 bp, 17 predicted proteins | sample KBSCornC52_FD_184301 | JGI IMG/M metagenome (GOLD analysis project Ga0207667, IMG submission 184301) | Corn rhizosphere microbial communities from Kellogg Biological Station, Michigan, USA - KBS Corn C5-2 (SPAdes) (version 2) | ecosystem: Host-associated > Plants > Roots > Rhizosphere > Soil ...
GGGTTCGCCCCCCGTTTCAGGATAAAATCGCCGACGGAGAGGTGGTCGAGTGGTTTATGGCACCCGCCTCGAAAGCGGACGAACGTGATGAGCGTTCCGAGAGTTCGAATCTCTCCCTCTCCGCCATATCCGAAGAGCATCGGGGCCTCGTGCCCCGGTGCTCTTCGCATCTAGCGGCCGGCGATTCGAACTCTCGGAACGCTCATCAGCGGAGACGTGCAACGTCGGAGCGGACTTTTCAGCGTCGCCGTGCGGTCGCGAAGCGGCGGACATGGCGTTCCGAGAGTTCGAATCTCTCCCTCTCCGCCATTTCAGGACGCGTCCGGGCTTCTACCGGGCGCGTTGTGAATCGGGGCCGGTCGTCCGTTCGATCTCTTCGGCGAGCCACGTGACGAAGCGCTCGAGCGAGGCGGTGGCGACGCCGTGCAGCAGGGTCGCGTCGACGATCTCGCCGACGGCGCCCATCGGGACGGTGTACGATCCCATCAGCCACAGTTCGGAGCCTTCCTCTCGCATCGGCGAGATGCTGATCGATCCGTCGAAGCGCGGGAAGAAGCCCGACGCCGTCTCGGGCACGATCGTGATCTCGCACTCGTAGCGCTGCCCCTGCGGTTCGGGCGCGATCGTGACCGGAATCGCGAGCGATTCCAATCCGAGCGAGACCGTCGCATGCTCGTACGGCGGCCTGCCGGCAGCGGCGGCCTCCACGATCGCGAGCATCGCTTCGAGCGCGGGCCGTCCGGCGGCCGCGAGCGGGCGCGAAAGCTCGACGCGCGTGCTCACGATGTCGCCGGCCTCGCGCGGTCCTCGGCCGCGTGCTTCTCGACGATGCGCGCGCCGAGGTCGCGCAGCAGCGCCTCGGCGGTCGCGGTCGCGAGGCGCGCGGCTGCGAGCAGATCGAACGCATCGTCGACGGGGCCGAGCGGCGGGTCGTAGGTCCCGTCGAGTTCGAGGACGGCGACGTTCGCGTCGTCGTCGGCGCGAATCGTCAGCGTTCCCGCGAAACTCGGGAACGGACCGTCGCCGTGCGGCCGCCACGTCACCGCCCAGGGTCCGTCGAGGTGCAGCGGATCGACGCTCCGAGAGACGTTCGCGTCGACGTCGTGCAGCCTCCACGCGAGCGAGCCGTCTGCCGGTTCGAGCTCGGCCTGGAGAAGACGCCGCGCGACCACGTAGGCACACCGGACGAAATGCCGTTCCGTGAGATGGGTCATGCCCGGGTTGTGCCCGCAAAGCAACGGCGCGAACCCCATGCCGGTCATGGCTTCGGCGTCGGCGGCCCCGCCAGACGCGGGTCCGCCGGGACGGCCGGGAAGGTGATGTCGTCGTACCGGACGTCGGCGACGACTTTGAAGCTTCCGAGCATCAGCACGCGTTGGGTCGACGTGAAGGTGCCGTGCACGATCGTCCAATGGCCGTCGAGCACCCGATAATCGAGCGCGATCGACATGTCCGACCCGGTATCGCGCATCTCGATGTGCGACGGCAGTCCGGTCTGCGCATCCTCGACGATATCCGACGGGTAGAAGCCGCTGCCGTACCGCGGCGTCGGAGCGATCGTGATGTGCGGCGCGCGTTCGGTCGAGTCGGCGGCGTACGACGGCGCGAAGTACGAGAAGTACGGCAGCGTGATCGCGGCGGATGGATCGGGCGCGGGGATCGGGTAGTCGAAGACCGCCTTGCGGTCCAGGGTGATGTCCACCCGTTTCAGGTTCGCGAAGTAGCCGAACGAGAACTGACCGAGCGGATCGAAGTACGGGATGATCGGGAATGCCTGCCCGAGCGTCTGACCGCCGCTCGGCAGGTCTTTCATCACCGCGAAATTGTCGGCGTTGCGGACGACCACGCTGCGGTTGATGTCCTGCGAACGGCCGATGCTCGCGGTGATGTGGGTCCGTTCGGTATAGGCGATGTAGGCCGGCGCCGACGCGGTATACGCTTGGCCGGTACGGTTGATCAGCAGTGCGAGGGCCAGGTCGGGTGAGAGCATCGCTCTACGGAGGTTTCGCGCGCGAGCGCGCCGCACCTCGACCGCATGATCTTCGAGCCTTCGCCCGACCTGATCGCGCGCGTCACCGAACTCCGCCGCGACATCCACGCCCACCCGGAACTCGGGATGGAAGAAGAGCGGACCGCATCGCTGGTCGAGCGCGAACTCGACCGGCTCGGCATCGAGCACCGCCGGATCGCGACGACGGGCGTGGTCGGCGTCATCCGGGGCGGCAAGCCCGGCAAGGTCGTCGGACTGCGCGCGGATATGGACTGCCTGCCGCTCACCGAGAAGACCGGCCTGCCGTTCGCCTCGCAGACGCCGGGCAAGATGCACGCCTGCGGTCACGACGCGCACACCGCGATGCTGCTGGGCGCGGCCTCCGCGCTGGCGGCGATGCGGCCCGACTTGCCCGGCACCGTCGTGTTGATCTTCCAGCCGGCCGAAGAAGGCCCGGGCGGCGCCGAGCCGATGATCGCGGCCGGCGCGCTCGACGATCCCAAGGTCGAGGCGATCGCGATGCTCCACGTCGACTCGCGCCTCGAATCGGGCCAGATCGGGATCACGCCCGGTCCGGTCAACGCCTCCGCGGACGAGTTCCACATCACCGTCAACGGCCGCGGCGGACACGGCGCCTATCCGCACACCGCCGCCGACACCCTCCCCGCGACGGCGGCGATGATCCTGGCGCTGCAGAATATCGCCGCCCGCGAGACCGACCCGCTCAAGTCGGTGATCGTCACGATCGGCACGATCAACGGCGGCGTGCGCAACAACGTGATCGCCGACGAGGTGAAGATGACCGGCACGTTCCGCGCGCACGATCCGGGGATCCGCAACGGGCTCGAGCAGCGCGCGCGCCGGATCCTCGACGGCGTCGCGTCCGCGTACGGCGTCCGCGCGACGCTCGACGTCCTCTACGGCTATCCGCCGGTCGTCAACGACGAGACGTTGGCGAGCAACTTCCGCGACTACATGCGCGCGCAGAGCGATCTCGACGTGCACAGCCCGCCCCCGACCATGGGCGCCGAAGATTTCGCGTACTTCGCCGAACGCGTGCCGGGCGTGCACGCGCGCCTGGGCATCCGCAGCGAGAAGGCGCAATCGACCTATCCGGCCCACTCCTCGGAGTTCCGGATCGACGAGGACGCGTTGCCGGTCGGGGTGCGGACCCTCGTCGCGTTCGCGACGGGCGTGGCTTCGGGTGAGATACCGCTCGCTTGATACCCCTAGGGCTAGCGAGGTCCGCAGCGGGGAGGCACTACCTATAGTGCGGCGAACCCGTCGGGATGGCTGTATTGTCCGACGCTCTTGAAGTACGCGGTCTGCGGTCACTCTCCGGGAGTCTCGACATCGAGACGAGTGCCGAAGATGCGTTCGCGCTCCTGGCCGAGGTCGAGAAGTGGCCCGTCTGGCTCTCGTTCCTCCGCAGTGCCCGGCTGGTCGACCCGAAGCGCCCGCTGGCCCTTGGAAGCGAGGTCGTGCTGCGATCCTCGATCCCCGGCGAAGAGGAGCAGCTCTACGAGGTCGACGGCCTGATCGGCAACTATCACCTGTCCCTGGTCGGCGCGTACTCGGTCCGGCGGCGGATCGACTTCCGGATCGAGCGCAAGACCAGCCGGGCCAAGGTCCACGTCAAGCTCACCTATCCGGCCTACCACGGCCGCCTGGGAGCCTGGGTCGACCAGCTCCGCCACGGCCGCAAGCTCAACGCCGCGCTGAACCACTCGTTGGTGCTCTTCCGCGGGATGGTCGAGTACCACCGCGAGCCGGACGCTTGCTTGGCAGAGCTGTAGCCGGCCGGTCTAGCAGTCATTGACCGGTTCTGCTAGCCACCGTATACTTGAGCCGATATGCCCCTGTACGACTACCAGTGCACCAAGTGCCAACACATCGTCGAGATCCGCCACGGTTTCGACGCCACGCCCGAGGCCGTCTGCGAGAAATGCGGCGGCGACCTGAAGCGCGTGTTCAACCCCGCGCCGATCGTCTTCAAGGGTTCCGGGTTCTACGTCAACGATTCGCGCCCCAAGAGCGACGCCGGCTCGTCCGAGAAGAAGGCCGAGCCGACGTCCTCGGGTTCAGAGTCGGCGGCTTGACCGCGATGGCGGAGGTCGCCTGGATCGCCCTATGGGTCCTCGTCGTCGCCGGCGCGCTGCTCGCGCTGATGGCTCCGCTCCTCGCGCTCGGACCGTTGCGCCGGCTGCTCGGGCGTCCCGAGACGTTGGCGCGCGCGCAGGTGTTCCTCGACCTCGATCAGCTGCGGGAGCGTAACGCCGACCTTGCGCGCATCCCGGCCCGCATCGAGCCGCTGATCGAACGCGCGAAGCGGGCGCAGCGCTCGCTCGAGGTCAGCATCCGGATGTTCCGCGGCGTTTTCCGCCGCGCCTAGACCCTAGGGGTTCGGCTCCTCGCCGGGATCCGGCGGCTCCCACTGCCACGCGCCGGGCGGCTGTTCCACCTCGGGCATCGCGAACGGCGCCCCGAATGGCGGAGGCGCGGGCTGCTCGCCGAGCGGCGCGACGTCGGGCGGCGTGGGAGCGCCGAGCGGCAGGCCGGGGACGAACGCCGGCGGCGGCTCCATCGGAATCCCGAAATCCGTCGCGGGCGCTGACGCCGGGGGCGGTGCGGATGCTCCGAAGCCGGCCGGCCCGGCGGGCGCCGAAGCCGCGGGTTCGGGCACGTCGACCGGAGGGAACTCGTAGCCCGCGTCGCGCGTGATCGGCTTTTCGTAGACGGTCGGCGGTGCGACCGGCGCTTTCGGCTGCGCGCGCGACGGCGATGAGGCCGGGGCCGGCGCGGCCTCGCTCGCGGCGGGGACGGGCGGGGCCGCGCCGCGGCGCGAGAACGACGGCTCGGGCAGCTCGCCGATGGTCGCTCCGACCAGCACGTAGCGCGCCTGCGGCAGCAGCATCGATCCGGGTCGCTTGGCGATCGCGCGCAGCTCCTCGAGATACTGCGCGGGCACTTCCTCGACTTCCATCGTGTCGAGCAGCAGGGCGACCGTGTCCGCCAGGTATTCGCGCGGCGGGACCTTGGAGAACGCGAACACGTGCTGCGAGACGTCGGCCTTGACGGCCTGCAGCAGTTTCTTCCAGTACTCGATCGGTTGATAGTATTCGAACTGGCCGAGCTCGCGTTTGGCCTGCGAGTAGAGCAGCGCGATGCGCTTGCCGAGCGGGTCGGTCGGCGGCGACGGTTCGACGATCGCGACGCGCCGCGCGACGCGCGCCAGTTCGCTCACGATCTGCGCGTGGAAGAACGGATCGGTCTCGTGGAGATAGTGGATCGAGACGGCCACGTCGTAGGCGTTCTCTTTGGCCGGGATGACGGACGTGCTCCCGCGCACCAGCTTGGCGGGCAGGTTGCCGAAGCGCTTGATCTGCGCTTCGCGATGCTCGATCACGTCGACGGTGGCGCCGGCCGCGATGGCGCGCTTGACCCAATGCGCCTCGGGCCCGTAGCCCGCGAACAGGATGGTGGCGCCGCGTTCGATGCAGAGCGCTTCCCAGGTCAGGGTCTCCAGATGCTGGGACTCGCGGCCGAACTCGTCGGCCGTGTAGGTCATCGAGGCGGTCATGCGGTCGTCTCGCTCACCCTTGGAGTATCGGCATCCAGGCCCCGAAAGGCAATCCCATTGGGCAGCCGTTCGTACGGCACGCCCGGATCGGGCAGATCCCGGCCGAGGATCCGGGTCTCGCCGGTCGCGCCTGCCGCCAGCCGCGCGAGAAGGGCCAACTCGGGACGCGAGCGGGCGAGCAGGTCGCCCGCGATCGTGATTCCGCGCAAGGGGGCATAGGCGGCGACCAGATCGGCGACCGGAAGCCCGCAGACCTCGCGCTCGTTCGCGCGCGCCACCGGTGCGCCCATCGCCGTCAGGACGTCGAGCAATCCGGCGCGATAGGGGTTGACGTTGACGCGCTCGAGGCGTGCGCTCGCGCCCGGCGTGAGGACGGCATCGACGATCCGGCGGGCCGCCTCGCCGAAGTCGCCGGGGATGGCGATCGACGTCGCGCGTGTGGCCGCCAGGTACGCGAACAGCCGCTCGGTCACGTCGTCGAACGCCTTGTCGCCGCCGACGGCGATGGGTACGCCGGCCCCACGCGCCGCCAAGAGCAGCGCCGAACGGGTCGCGGACGACGGCGCGACCAGCAAGAACGATCGCGTCTGCGCCCTCGCGGTTCCGCGGATCGCGACCGGCAGCGTGCCGTTGCCGGTCTCGACCACCGCTCCGAACGCGCGCAACTGCGCCGCCGTCGGTTCGAGCGACGGCCCGCCGTCGCCGACCAGGGTCGCCTCGATCTCGTGGCCCGCGATCAGGCCCATCAGCAGTTCGGCGACCTCGGTCGAGCCGCCGCAGTCGATCGGCAGCGCTGCGGAATGGAACGAACTGCCGTCGGCGATGCCGCGGATGCCGCGCTCGAGCGCCTGTGCGTCGGGGCCGCGAGAGCCGTTCTCGATGGTGAGCGGTCGCGCGGAGAGCGCGCCGATCGCGAGCGCGCGCAACGTGATGAACGCGTCGCCGGGAAGAGGTGCGGAAGCGATGGCCATCGCGACTGGCTTCGCGTCGCAGGCAGGCGCGCCATGCAACGGAATCAGTCGCCCTCGACATGCGGCTGTCGTGGTAGGGAAGGTGGGACTCGAACCCACATGAGTTGCCTCGACCGCTTTTGAGGCGGTTGCGTCTGCCATTCCGCCACTTCCCCGTGGCCGGCCCGGGCGCCCGGGCGACTAACGCGGGTTCGCGGGTCCGGGCGCCGGTCCTTGTAGCAGCGTGAAGCGGATCGTGGCCGTCGTATTGGCGGGATAGCTGACGCGCAGGAGCCGGTAGCCCGGCTTGTGGTCGATCGCGGCCGTCACGCCGGGATCCTGGTCGAAGAGGACCTCCAGCAGATTGGCGTTCTCCGTGATCGCCGAGAGCGAGACCGCCGGCGCCGATGCGCGCATCGTCACCACAAGCGTGCGCGAATCGGGCCTCAGCGAGTAGGTCTTCTCGAAGTGGACCGGCACGGGCCCGAGATCCGGCGCGTCGTAGGCGCAGCGGACGACCGTCGCCGATCGAGGCTCGTGCGTTTCGACGCAATCGTACGGACGATTGAACGTGCCCGTTGCGATCGGATGGGTGTATTTCGCGATGTAATCGCGAGCCGAAGGAGGTAGCGGCGACTGCACGTCGTCGCGAAGCGCACCGATCGTGGTGAAGGCGTTCTCGCCGCCCCGGTCGGTGGCACTCGGTTCGGGCCCGAAGTAGATCGCGCGGGCTCCCGCGTCGGCCGCGACGACGGCTTTCGTCGATCCGTTGCCGAGGACGAACGTGGGTAGCCCATCGCAGAGCGGACTCCCGCCGCCGTTCGCCGGTCCGCAGTCGAGCGTCGCTCCGGGCGCCAGCGCAAGCTCGTCGACGCTACGCTTGCGCGCGCCGCCGGTAGCGACGTGCTCGGCCTTCGGTACGGCACCGATGAAGATATCGGCGGCGGATCGCGGCAAGACGTAGAAGCGGGGCGTGACGACCGGGTGCGTACCGAGATGCAGCGTCACGCTGGGGACCGACCGGATGCCCGAGCCGGAATTGATGACATCGAGGATGCCGGAGCGGCCGTCCGCGGAGACGAGGAGCGCACCGTCGACGATTCCGCCGTTCGCGGGTCGGATGTGGACGCGAGCTTCTTCCGGGCTCGCCACGATGCGGCCGCCTCCCGAGCGATACGCGGCGAGCTTGCGTTCGACGGCATCGACGTAGCGATACGGCAGACCGAGCGGCGGCACGATGAGCGCGCCGGTTCGCCGCAGCGTGGCCGGATCGGCGTAGCGCAGATCGACCATCGAGCAGGTCAGTGCGAGCGCGCGGCAGCGTTGCTGGATCGCGATGGTCTGGGCCGCGATCGCATAGATGCGCGCGTTGGTCATCCAGACCGTATCGTACGCGCTTGGCATCCAGGCGATCGCCGCGTCGACCTTCGGATGCAGGCTGCCGACGTACGATCGATAGCTCCGGAAAAACGTATACGCCGCCTTGGTCGGCGCATATCGCGCGCTCTGCGCCTGCCCGACGTCGAGCGCGGCGTCCCAGCGATAGAGCCAGTTCGACCAGGGCGCCTCCCAGCCGGCCGGGTCGAGCGTGTCCTGCGGAGGGAAATCGACGATGCCTTTCGCGCCGAGCTGGAACATCTCGTGGAGCGCGAGGGTCGTGTTGCCCGGATCGGCCGGCCGGGGCGCGACCTCGTCGGCGCCCTGCAGCCAGCCGGCTTGGAACTCGCTGATCATCACGGGCCGGTGCGGCTGCGTCTGCAGGAGCGCCGTCGAGAACGCGAGCTGCGCGAGGTCGTGATCGCCGATGCTGTATGCGTCGCTCTGATACCAGTTGCCCCACGCCCAGACCGGTGCGGACGCGGTCACCTTCATCTGGTAGGTGTTGATGAAGAGGGGAACGCGCGATCCGACGACCGATCGCACCGTCGCGGAAAGACGATCCATATAGGCGTGCCAATGCGGAGCGGGCCACGTATCGTTATCGATGTACGCGCCCTGATCGTCGTCGAGCGCGATGGCGATGATGTCGTGCGACCAGGGCTCGACCTCTCGCAAGACCGTCCGCAGCCAACGCGATGCGTAGCGGAGGTGCGTCGCGTTGTGCAGCCATTCGTCGGCGGCGGCGTCCGCATGCGCGTTCTGCAGCGTGGCGGTCGCGGGGTACCGTCCCTCCAGGACATCGTGGGCCGGCATGCCGTAGTCGGGCCGCATCAGAAGCCATGCGGGATAGCCGCCGTTGCGCCATTCGTTCCGGATGACCGGCCCCGGCCGCAAGATCACGTGCATATGTGCGTCGCGCACCGCCTGAAGCACGAGACGCAGATCGCGCGACGGGTTCGTCCGTCCCGTGAAATCGAAGTCTCGGTCGGAGAGCTCGTGCCAGTTCCATGGGACGTAGATATCGATCGTGTCGAAGCCCATCGCCTGGTAGCCGGCCAGCGCCTCGCTCCACTCCGTCGGCGGCATGCGCTCGTAGAAGAAGGCCGCGCCGCTCACGAACGTCGGCTTGCCGTCGATCGAGAATGCCGGGTATCCGTCGACCTGCACGATCTTGCTGGTGTGCCAGGTCTTCCACGTGTCGGCGGCCGACGCGCGGGCGGGCAGCAGCAGCGCCAGGAGCGCGGCGCCGAGGAACGGCCACCAGCGCTTGCTCTTCGCGGTGACGAGGAAGACGAGCGCCCCGATCGCGAGCCAGCCGATGCCGAGCAGGATCGCGGTCGGACCGGTGTAGGCGAATGCTAGTAGCCAGCCGGCCAGCGCGACCAGCGCCGGGAGCGGATAGAGCGGCATCCGGAACGGCGCGCGCTCCTTGCGCGCGCGCAGCAGCGCGAGCGCCACGATCTGCAGCACCGCTTGCACCAGCACGATGCCGGCCGTCAGGAACGCGATCACCTGATCCAGCGTGAACGCGCAGGCCAGGATCGAGAGACCGCCGATCACCAGCAGCGCGACGTAGGGGAAGTCCTTGGTCGGATGCAGGCGCGCGAAAATCGCGGGAAACTCGCCGTCGCGCGCGGCCGCGAACGGAATCCGCGAGAACCCGAGCAGGTTGCCGTAGACCGACGCGAACGCGGTCGCGAGCACCAGCAGCGTCGCGACGACCGCCGGCCAATGCCCCCAGGCGGTCGCCACCAGCGTGGATGCGACGAACTGCGCTTCCGGCGGCGGCTGCCCGCCGTTGACGCCGACGAGCGACTGCCAAGGCACCACGCCGAGCACGCCGATCTGCAGGCACAGGTAGAGCACGGTCACGATGCCGATCGAGAGCACGATCGCGAGCGGGATGGTGCGGTCGGGCTCGCGCACCTCGTCGCCGAGCAGCGCGGCGTCGGCGTAGCCGACGTAGTCGTAGAGCGTCACGAAGAGCGCTCCGCCGAAGCCGGCCAGGAACCCCCAATCGAACCGCACCGGGCCCGCGAGCGCGAACGCCCGATGCAGGTCCACGTGCGGCGCCGCCGCGACGATGACCAGCACCAGCGTCGCCACCGCGCAGATCGCAAACGCCATGCCCAGCCGGGCGACCCGGCCGGTCCGGCGATAGAGCAACCCGATCGTGAGCAGGCCGATTCCCGCCTCGATGCCGTGCTGCAGCCACCACGACGTTGCGATCTGCGGGAACAGGTAGCCGGCGTATTGCGTGAAGCCGATGTACCCGCTCGCCAGCAGGCACGGCGCGTATAACAGGAACTGCCAGTTGAACAGGAAGGCGAAGAAGCGGCCCCATTTCTGCGGCCCGAAGATCTCGCGGAGGAAGACGTAGGTCCCGCCCGAGCCGGGATACTTCGAACCGAGTTCGGCCCAGACCAGACCGTCGCACAGCGCGACCAGCGCGCCCGCGATCCAGCCGATCAGCGCGAGCGGGCCGTTCATCGCCGAGAGGACCAGCGGGATGGTGACGAGCGGGCCGATACCGACCATCGTGATCACGTTGACGGCGACGGCGCCGCGCAGGCCGATAGCTCGCTGCATGGAAGCGCAGGTTCATGCCAACGTCGGTCTCACCCTATGCGCGCCTGCTCGGCCTGCGCGGCGATCTACGCATCGCCTTCATCGACAGCCCCGCGCTCGCGGGCAATCCGCTCGGCGATCCGTCGACCCGGCCGGTCGTCGCCTATCTGCCGCCCGGCTACGACGACGAGGGATCGAAGCGCTATCCCGTCATCTACGTCCTTCACGGCTACACCGGCGATGCGGCCGCGTCGATCGGCGCGCGTCCGTGGGAGACCAACGTCGTGCAGTGGGCCGACCGGCTGACGGTCGCGGGCGCCATGAAGCCCACCATCGTGGTGGCGGTCGACGGCTTCTCGCGGCTCGGCGGTTCGCAATACGTGGACTCGATCCACAACGGCGCGTACGCGACCTACGTCACGCGCGACGTGGTCGCGCACGTCGACGCGACCTACCGGACGATCGCGAGCGAAGGCGGGCGGGCGGTGACCGGCAAATCGTCGGGCGGTTTCGGCGCGATGCACCTGCCGATGCGCCATCCCGGCGTCTACTGCGCGTTCGCGTCCCATAGCGGCGACAGCTATTTCCGCTACGCCCATCCGATCGCGTTCCCGGCCGCATCGCGCACGCTCGAAGCCCACGGCCGCGACGTGCGCGCGTTCGTCGAGGCGTTCGAGAAGAAGTCCAAGCGCGCGCAGGCCGAGTATCAGACCATCGAGACGCTGGGCTATGCGGCCGCCTACTCGCCGGGCTCCGCGACCGCGTTCGACCTGGATCTGCCCTGGGATCCGGCGACCGGCGCGATCGACGAGGCCGTCTTCGCGCGCTGGCGCGCGTACGACCCGGTCGAGGAAGCGCCCCGGCGAGCGGCGGAACTCGAACGGCTCCGGCTGCGTTACCTCGACTGCGGTCGACGCGACGAATACGGGCTCGACGTCGGAGCGCGCGAGATGGCCCGCGTCCTGCGGGGACTCGGCCTGGACGTCCGGCATGAGGAGTTCGACGACGATCACCGGAACGTCGGCTATCGTTACGCCGTCTCGTTGCCCGCCCTCTCGGAAGTCTTGGAGAACGCATGAAGTCCCTGCTCGCCCCGCTCTTGCTCCTGGCGTTGATCGCCGCGGCCCCGGCACCGAGCCCGGCGCCGACGTACGACCCGCGCAACTACGACGACGAGGCGATGCATTTCCGGGCGCCGGCCGACTACGTGCTCGGGGGCCGGCAAGCGGTCGACTCCACCAAGATCGACAAGGCGACGACGGTCGCGGTCTGGGCCAAGTTCCCGGGACAGGTCAACCAGCGCACCCTTACGATTTCGCTCGAGCCGTACGACGGTAAGGACGTGACCGGCTACGAGGTCTACGCGGAGAACGAGCTGCGCGGGCAGATCGACGGCGTGTTCATCGGCAGCAAATCGCCGATGACGCTCACCAACGGCATGCCCGCCTATTTCCTGTCGGTCACCGCGGGCAGCGGTTTCGACGCGACGAAGATCTACGAGGTCATCTGGTACGACGGACTGCGCGGCGTGACCATCTCGGTCCGCGGGCGCCTCGGCGAGATCACCGAAGCCGAAGCCAAGGCGGTGCTGCACGACGCGAGCGCCGTCCGGTTCCCCCGGGGCCGCCTCTAGGCGACGACGCTCCTACCGTCGGGCGAGGACGGTCGCCTCGATCGCGGATCGCAGATCGGCGACCAGGTCGTCCGCGTCTTCGATGCCGACCGAGAGCCGCAGCAGGCCGTCGGTGATGCCGCGGCGTTCGCGTTCTTCCTTCGGGATCGAGCCGTGGGTCATCCGGGCCGGGTGGCAGATCAGCGACTCGATGCCGCCGAGCGACTCGGCCAGGCTGAAATACTTCATGCGGTGCGCGAAATCGAGCGCGCGCTCTTGCGGCCCGGTCAGCACGAACGAGACCATCCCGCCGAACCCGCTCATCTGACGCGCCGCCAGGTCGTGCTGCGGATGGGAGAGCAGGCCGGGGTAGTAGACCTTCTCGACCCCGTCGTGGTTCTCGAGGAAGTCGGCGACGATCCGCGCGTTGTGTTCGTGCTCGCGCATCCGGATGGCGAGCGTCTTGGCGCCGCGCATCGTCAGCCACGCGTCGTGCGGGCCGGGCACGCCGCCGACCGCGTTCTGGTGGAACTTCAAGCTCTCGCGGATCGCCGGATCGCTGGTGATCGCGATGCCGCCGACCGCATCGCTGTGGCCGCCGATGTACTTGGTGGTCGAATGCACCACCACGTCGGCGCCGAGCGCGAGCGGCTGCTGGAAGTACGGCGATGCGAAGGTGTTGTCCACCGCGACGATCTGGCCCGGCCCGCGCAGCGCGCAGATGGCGGCGATGTCGACCAGCTTGAGCAGCGGGTTGGTCGGCGTCTCGAGCCAGAACAGCTTGGTGTTCGGTTTCACCGCAGCGCGCACGGCCGCCAGGTCGGTCATATCGACGTAGGTGAACTCGAGCCCGTAGCGCGCGTAGACGCGCGAGAACAGCCGGTACGTGCCGCCGTACAGGTCGTCGCCGACGATCACGTGATCGCCGGCCGAGAGCTGGTTGATGACGGCCGACGTGGCCGCGACGCCGCTGGAGAACGCCACCCCGTACTCGCCGTTCTCGAGGGATGCGAGCTGCGCTTCGAGCGCGCTGCGGGTCGGGTTGGCCGTCCGGGCGTAGTCGTAGCCCTTGTGTTCGCCGACGCGCGTCTGGGTGAAGGTCGAGGTCTGGTAGATCGGCACGATGGTCGCGCCGGTGGTCGGGTCGGCCTCTTGACCGACGTGGATCGCTTTGGTCGAGAACTTCATGCGCTTACTTCTTCGGGACGTCCGACGAGGTGGAGAGATACGAGATGATGTCCTGGCGCGCGAGGACGCCGATCGGTTCGCCCGCGTCGGTGATCACGATGGCCGGGTTGGCGAGCGTCATCAGCTTGTAGGCGAGATCGATCTCGTCGGAGGACTCGAGCGTCGGGAAGGACCGGCCCATCACTTCGCTGACGGGCTTGTGCAGGATGTCGGCCTGGTCGAAGACCGCCTGCATGACGGCCACGTCGTTGACGCTGCCGACCTGCTCGCGTCCGCGGACGACCGGGATCTGCGAGATCTCGTACCGGCGGAGCAGATCGAGCGCGGTGCGCACCGTATCGGTGTCCTGCACCGTGATCAGCGGCGGCGCCGGCGTCTTGCTGCGCAGCACGTCGCCGACCGTCGCGCGGCGCTTGCCCTCGGCCAAGAAGCCGTTGGCGATCATCCACTCGTCGTTGAAGATCTTCGACATGTACCCGCGTCCCGAGTCGGGGAAGATCACCACCACGATCGCGTCCTTCGGCAGCGTCTTGGCCAGCTTGACGGCGGCGACGGCGGCCGTGCCGGAGGAGCCGCCCACGAGCAGGCCTTCCTCGCGCGTGATGCGCCGCGCCATCAGGAACGACTCGCGGTCGGAGACGCGGACCATCTCGTCGATCACCTTGAGGTCGACCGTCTCGGGCAGGTAGTTCATGCCGATGCCTTCGACCGAGTACGAGCGCGGCGTGTCGCCGGAGTAGATGGAGCCTTCCGGGTCGGCGCCGACGACGTGGATCTTCGGATTCTGGTCCTTGAGATAGCGGGCGGTTCCGGAGATCGTCCCCCCGGTGCCGACACCCGCCACGAAATGGGTGATGGTGCCGCGGGTCTGCTCCCAGATCTCCGGACCGGTGGTCGCGTAATGCGCGTCCGGGTTGTGATGGTTGTGGAACTGGTTGGGCTGGTAGGCGCCCGGGATCTCGGACGCGAGGCGGTTGGCGACGCCGTAGTACGACTCGGGCGAGTCGGTCGCGACGTTGCTCGGTGTCACCACCACCTCGGCCCCGTAGGCGCGCAACAGGTCGATCTTTTCTTTGGACATCTTGTCGGGCATCACCAGGATGCAGCGGTAGCCGTGGATGGCCGCCGCCATCGCCAGGCCGGAGCCGGTGTTGCCGCTGGTCGGCTCGACGATCGTGCCGCCGGGTTTGAGCAGGCCGGCCTCCTCGGCCTTGCGGAGCATGGCGACCGCCGGGCGGTCCTTGACGCTTCCGCCGGGGTTCATGTATTCGATCTTGGCCAGGACCAGGCACTCGGCGCCGTCGGTGACCTTGTTGAGCCGGACCAGCGGGGTGTGGCCGATCGCGGCGAGCGCGTTTTCGGAGTACTGCGGACCGGTGGTCCGGTCGGGCGAAGCCGTAGCCAAGACGGGGAACCTCCAAAGGCGGGTAGTCGGAGCCGCTTTCCGCGCGGCGCGTGACGGCGCCTGGTCACAGGTCCGAGCCCCGAACGCTAGAACCTCATGTGATGCGCATGTTTGTACGAACGCTCGTCGTCGCGGCGATGCTGGCCGGGGTCCTGACCGCCTGTAACTCCGACGCGCTCCCGCCGGTCGGCCTGCACGGCACGATCACCGGGCTGGTCCTCGACCGGGCGACCAACGCGCCGATCGTGGGCGCGCACGTGACGGTCGACGCGATCCTGGTCGCGGTCACCGGGAACGACGGCACGTTCGTCATCGAGAACGTGCCGAGCGGCGATTTCGACTATACCATCGAGGCGAAAGGCTACGCGCCCTATAGCGGCAGCGCGCGGACGGACGCCGACAAGCCGTTCGCGCTCAATCTGACGCTGGAGAAGAGCGCCTCGTCACCGTGACGCCGCCGCGCGCTCGTAGTCGCGCGCCGGCCGGACGAACGACGCGCGTCGGGCGACCTCGCCGGCGATGACGTCGACCACCGTCTCTGCCAGCCGCCCGGGATCGTGGCGGACGGTATCCGTCTCGCTGATGACCTGGGCGCGGATCGCGCGCAGGCCCATCGCCTCGATCTTGGCGGTATCCGCCACCACCGGGACCTGTCCTTCGATCGCGTACGCCTGCAGCAGTCGCTGCGGCGGGCGGTCGTTGACCACGACGTAGTCGCAGACGCGCGCGCGGGCGTTCTCGAGCAGCTTCCGGGCGTGCTCGGATGCGGTCATGGCGTCGGTCTCGCCCGGCTGCGTCATCACGTTGCAGACGTAGATCTTGACGGCCGGCGTGCTCTCGATCTCCTTGGCGATCCGGTCGACCATCAGGTTGGGCAGGATCGAGGTGTAGAGCGATCCGGGGCCCAGCACGATCGCGTCGGCGTCGCGGATCGCCTCGATCACCTCGTCGAGCGGGTCGACCCGCGGCGTATCGAAATAGACGCGTTCGATCGGCGCGTGCGCGCTCGAGATGTTGGTCTCGCCTTCGATGATGGTGCCGTCGGTGAGCCTGGCGCACAGACGGACGGTCGCGAGCGTGGCCGGCAGCACGCGCCCGACGATATTGAGCACCCGGCTCGACTGTTTGATCGCGATGTCGAAGTTGCCGGTGATGCCGGTCATGGCGGCCAGGAAGAGATTCCCGAACGAGTGGCCCGAGAGCCCTTCGCCGTCGGAGAAACGGTAGCCGAACAGTTCGGTCACCATCGCTTCGTCGTCGGCCAGCGCGACCAGGCAGTTGCGCACGTCGCCGGGCGGCAGCACGCCGAGCTCTTTCTGGAGGCGGCCGGACGAGCCGCCGTCGTCGCTGACCGTCACGATCGCGGTCAGGTTCGAGGTGTGACGTTTGAGGCCGCGCAGCAGCGTCGAGAGGCCCGTGCCGCCGCCGACCGCCACGATCTTGTAGCCTTGGTTCAGGCGCATGCCGAGGAGCGTGTCGACCAGACTGCCGGTCGCGCCGCGCACCAAGGTCGCGCGGACGATCGCGCGCAGCCACATCCGGATCCCGATCACGGTCAGGAGGACGCCGAGCGCGGCGAAGATGTAGGCCAGGTACGACGGCTGCATGTAGTCGTCGACGATCCCGTCGATGACCTCGTTGACGTGGAAGCGCAGGCCCTCTGCGACCATCCAGCGGTCGACGCCGTTGACCAGCAGGACGACGCCGGCGAGCGCGAGCACCAACCAGCGCTTGACGCCTAGGCCCGGCAGCAGCCAGCGAAGGCGCACCATCGCGGCGCGCATCAGCGGGCCGCATCCCGCAGATCGAGCGCGCGCGCGACCCGCGCGTCGCGTTCGAGCATATCGGCCAGCCGGCCGGCGACGTAGACCGACCGGTGCCGCCCGCCGGTGCAGCCGACCGCGATCGTCAGCTGCGCTTTGCCTTCGGCGATGTAGCGCGGGATCAAGAACTCGACGAGCGCGAAGAGCCGTTCCAGGAACGGCTCGAGGAACGGGTCGCCTGCGATGTAGGCGGCGACCGCCGGATCCGTGCCGGTCAGCGGGCGCAGGGCGTCGTCGTAGTTCGGATTGCGCAGGAAACGGACGTCGAAGAGCAGATCGGCGTCCAGCGGCACGCCGTACTTGAAACCGAACGCTTCGACGCTGACCGCCAGCTGCGGCGCGCCGTTCCCGGTGCCGAAAAGCTCGCCGATCCGCTCCTTGAGCAAGGCGTGCGTCATGCCCGTCGTGTCGAGCTCGTGGGTCGCGCGCTCGCGCAGCGGCGAGAGCGCCGTCCGCTCGACCGCGATCGCGTCCCCGAGCGAGCCCGCGGACGCGAACGGATGGCGCCGTCGCGTCTCGCTGTAGCGCCGCACCAGCACGTCGTCGCGGGCGTCGAGGAAGAGCACGTCGACCGGCCGGGTCGCGCCGACCTCGGCGATGGCCGCCAGGGCGTCGCCGAGCGGGCCGCCGCTGCGGACGTCCAGCGCCAAGGCGGTCTTGCCGACGTGGCCCTCGCCCAGGAGGGCGAGCGTCTGCGCCGCGAGCGCGGGAGGCAGGTTGTCCACGCAGTAGAAGCCCAGGTCTTCGAACGTCTTCATGGTCTGGCTCTTGCCGGCGCCGGAGAGGCCGGTGACGAAGACGAGGCGCTCGGACGTCATCTGTTTGGGGAACGATATAGCGGCATGAAGTCCTTTTCGCTCGAACGCGCAAATGCCCTGATTCCGCGGATCGCGCCGCTGGTCTTCGACCTGCTGGCCAAACGCCGCGATCTCGCCATCACCCTGCTCGAGCAGAGCACCACGGCGGGCGGCGTCGAACTGCCGGCCGCGCGGCTGGCCGGCGTGCGCGCGCCGTTCCCGGCGCCGAAGTACGGAGAACGTAAGAGCGAGATCGTCCGGCTGATCCACCGGATCGAAGCGTTCGGCTGCATCGTCAAGGACATTGACCTCGGTCTGCTCGACTTCCCTTCGGTCCTCGACGGGCGCGAGATC
>Ga0207667_10004219_pt1 | contig 17639 bp, 11 predicted proteins | sample KBSCornC52_FD_184301 | JGI IMG/M metagenome (GOLD analysis project Ga0207667, IMG submission 184301) | Corn rhizosphere microbial communities from Kellogg Biological Station, Michigan, USA - KBS Corn C5-2 (SPAdes) (version 2) | ecosystem: Host-associated > Plants > Roots > Rhizosphere > Soil ...
CGGTGACCATCAACCAAGAAACGAGATCCGCGATCGAGTGGCTTTGCATTCGCAGCCGCCGACCTCCGCAAATTTCAGCGACGAAGTAGCGACGGCTTTGCTCGCCGGCGACCGAGCCCGCAGACGAGCGAGCCAACCTTGATGCTGCGTAGCTTGCGGCTTGTCATTGCGGTAGCCGTCAGCTGCCAGTCATACTGGCAACCCAGTCATCTAACGATGCTCGCCCGATCCGAGGCAGCTAGCCGATTCGAGCACCTTTTTCCCGAGCTCGATTGTGACAGATCGTTGCAGCTTGAAAAGTTCGCGCGCCGTGGAACGAAGGACGCTCAAAAGACGCGAATCGAGCTCGCGTGTCGTGAAGCTGCGGCCCAGAGCGGCGCGGTGTGTCGCGCTGAGCGGTCTCTTGTGGTTCGCGAGTGCCGGGCTCGCTCACACGGCAACGGCTGAGGAGCTTTCCGCGCACGGCGCTTCCGCAGCCAAAACCACGGCGCCGACGCCGCTTTCGGATCTCGACGTCCCGTATCCCGACGGCGCGAGCGGGGACGCAACCATCGTGCTGACCATGACCGTCGAGAAAGACGGCACAGTCAGCGCAGTCACGCCGAGTCCGACGACGGAGCCCTTTGCGAGCCTCGCGGTCAACGCCGCGCTGAAGTGGCGATTCGAGCCGGCAGTCCGCGAAGGCACCGCGGTGCGCGTGCGGATCCGCATGCTCGTCGAGTTTCATCCATCGCCGCCGCCACCGTCGCCTGAAGCAGAGCTGCCGAACGAGCGATCAACCGCTGTGGGTGGCCCGCCCAAGCCTAAGAAGCCGAGCGGTCCGGTCGAGATCCAGGTGCGAGGCGTCAAGGTCGAGCCGTCGCGCACGGCGACGCTCTCACGCGCGGAAGTGCGGCAAATACCGGGTACCTTTGGCGATCCATTCCGAGCGATCGAGATCATGCCCGGCGTCACTCCCATCATCTCCGGGCTGCCCTTCTTCTTCATCCGCGGCGCGCCACCTGGCGACGTGGGCTATTTCCTGGACGGGATCCGGGTGCCGCTCCTGTTCCACATCGGCGTCGGTCCATCGGTGATCCATCCTGCACTGATCGAGCGAGTCGATCTCTACCCCGGCGGCTATCCGGCGCGTTTCGGACGCTTCAGCGGTGGCATCGTCTCCGGCGAAACCGTGCCGCCCGAGAGCGAGCTGCATGGCGAGTACAATGTTCGCCTGTTCGACGCAGGCGCGCTGCTCGAAATACCGTTCGACGAGCACCGTGGAGAGGTCCTGCTTGCCGGGCGCTATTCGTACACGGCCGCGTTACTCTCGGTTCTGAATTCGACGTCTCAGCTCGATTATTGGGACTACCAGGCGCGCGCGAGTTATCAACTGAGCCCCAAAGACACGGTCAGCCTATTCGGGTTTGGCTCTTATGACTTTCTCGGCGAGCGCACCCCGACGCAAACCTTGACCCTCTTCGGCACGGAATTTCATCGCGCCGAGCTGCGCTACGATCACGACCTTTCACGAGACGGCACCCTGCGCGTGGCAAGCACCGGCGGAATCGAGCTCTCGCGCTTGCCGGATGACCGCTTCGTACGCGATCGCTTGCTTGGAACGCGCTCGGAAGTGAACCTGCGCGTCGATCCGGACGCGCTCTTGCGCCTTGGTTCGGACGTGCAGCTGGACGCGTATGACGTGCGATTCAACGCGAGCGCGCTCAGTCCGGCCGCCGTGCGCGCAGCGAATCTGTTTCCGACGCGGACCGATTTAGCCGCGGGCACGCGGGCAGATCTGGTGTTGAGCTTGGGCGAACGCTTGCAAATCACGCCTGGCGTACGCATCGATTACTATTCGTCGCAAGGACATGGCGCGGTCGGCGTCGATCCTAGGTTCTCGAGCCGCCTGCTGGTGACGAAACGGTTGAATCTGTTGTCCACCTTCGGGCTCGCGCACCAGCCGCCGGCGTTCGTCGTCCCGTTGCCGGGTTTTCAACCTGGGGGACTGCGCGGCGGGCTGCAATTGGCGGTGCAGCAGAGTGCTGGCCTCGAGTACGACTTGGGTGACGCGACGAGCGCGACGGCGACCGTATTTCACAACGGTTTTTTCAACATGAGCGATCCGCTCGGCTCGACCCAGATGACGGTTCAGGGCTGCGCTCCCGGCACTTTCCCGGATGATACACTCGGCGGCGATCGCGGCGGTCAGCCCACATCGGGGCGCTCTCGAAATTGTGGGACACCAGCGCAGAGCTTCAATCCCGGTGAGGTTGGCCCGGACAATAGCGGCGGCGGCGCGGGCGGTGGAGCGACCCGCGCGGCCAATGCGCTCGAGGCGCGGACCAACGGCTACTCGTATGGCCTCGAGCTCTTTTTGAAGCGCCGACTGACCAGTCGCGTCGGCGGCTTCGTGTCCTACACTCTGTCGCGCTCCGTGCGCACCCTCGACAATCGGCAGTTCGTCGCGACCTTCGATCGCACGCATGTGGCAAATGCTGCCGTCGCCTATAACCTCGGGCGCAATTGGCGCGCTGGGACGCGCGCCATGTTTTACACCGGGCTACCGAAGCCGCCGGATCCGACCAACCCGAGTTCTACGCGCTTATCGCCTTTTTTTCGGTTGGATCTGCGGCTCGAGAAACGCTGGCAAATCAGCCCCCGCGTCTGGATTTCATTCATCGCCGAATGGATGAACGCCACATTGAGCAAGGAAGCTGTCTCGACCACGTGCACCCTGCAAGGCTGTCAGACTCAAACCGTCGGCCCGATTACCATTCCGAGCCTCGGGATCGAGGGAGGTTTTTGAAATGAACCGCGAACGAAATTGGACGCTCGCGCCGCGCTCGCGCGGCCTCGAGTCGCGCGCTGGGCTCTTGCTCCTGCTGCTTGCCGGATGCGGCGCTGGTCCTCGCCCGGCGGCTGCTCCGGCTTGTGACCAGGCGTGCCAAGACGGTGTCGCGCTGCGCGCGCTGCGCACAGCCATGAAGATTGCCTACAATTTCGAAGTGTCGACCAAGCCCGTTGGTCCGCAAGATGGAACGGCGCCCTGCATCTCCTTCGACGGTTCGCGCGGCGGATCGGTGCACGTGTTCGGCGACGCCGAGGTCAATGCCGTGCAAGGTGCATCCATCGTGTCCCTCACTTATGATTTCAAGGATTGCCTGTATTCGGCGCCCCCCGATCCGAGCGCCGACCAGAACTACAGCCTCACGCTGACGGGCCAGGTCATCGAAAACGGGACCATCTCGGTTCAGCCCACCGCAACGACCGCCTTGATCATCCAAACCGTGGTCGACTCGTCTACGCTGCAACCGGCGAACTCCCTGAGCGCTTCGGGCACCGTGTATGATCCCGCGCTCGACTACGTCGTTTCGGGCTGCGCGCTCTCGGTCGTTCAGAACGGCAACGCCGTGAGCGGCGCATTGTGCGGGCGGAGCGCTGGCTTCACGTTCTGACCCGCGGCATCTTCCCGCGGAGCGCTGGCGTCGTGCTGCCACCGGAGTGAGCCGGTCGGCAGCTGCCTCACGTTCACGTACACGTTGGCGCGCGTGCTCGATGCTGACCGCCCCACCTTCGTCTTCGGCCCGCGCCCCACGGGTCGTATATGATGTCGCAACTCACACCCATCAACTGGCAGATTGTTCCAAATAGCGATATGCTGAGTGAAATATGCGCGTGACGCGGGAACACAACGAACGCTTGCTTCAGGCAATCCGAGTCGGAAATATCGGGATCTTCGATCATGATCACGATGGCGGAAGCATCTACTGGTCGCCCGAGCTGAGGCAGATGTATGGCTGGGATGCCGAAGAGCCGGTGACGCTCCCGAAAATCTTCGCCCAGGCGCATCCCCTCGATGCCGAACGCGTGGTCGCGGCAGTTCAGCGAGCGCATGATCCAGAGGGTGACGGCCTCTTCGATATCGAGCATCGTATCGTCGAACGCGGTGGCGAGGTTCGATGGCTACTCACCCGTTCGAAGACCCACTTCGATGAGTCTTCGGGGCATCGACGTCCCACCCGCACCATCGGCGCCGTTCAAGACGTCACCGAACGTCGGCGGGCGGAAGAACGTCTTCGGCTGCTCGAGGCCCAACTCGTCCATGCTCAAAAGATGGAGTCGATTGGTCGTCTCGCCGGCGGGGTCGCGCACGATTTCAACAACTTGCTCACGGTGATCTCCGGCGGCATCGAGCTCAGCTTGCCGACGCTGCCTGCTGAGCACCCGAGTCGAATTTTCCTTCGCGACGCGGCCGAGGCGGCGCGCTCGGCGGCGGCGTTGACGCGCCAGCTGCTGGTTTTCTCGCGTAAGGAGGCGATCACGCCGAAGGCGCTGGAGCTGGACGAGATCTTCCGCCGGATGGAGCGAATGATCGTTCGTCTGCTCGGCGAAGACATCCAGCTCGAGCTGCGCTGTGACCGTGATCTCGCGCCAATCTGGTTCGATCCAACTCAGGTCGAGCAGGTCATCTTGAACCTCGCGATCAACGCTCGCGACGCCATGTCCGGCGGTGGTCGCCTGACGATCGAGGCCGCGAACGCGAGCGACAGCGGCGTTGGCGCATCACCCCACAAGTTCGTCCGGCTCACGGTTTCTGACAACGGTGCCGGCATGAGCGAGCACGTGCGCGCGCACTTGTTCGAACCGTTCTTCACGACCAAAGATGCCGGAAAGGGTACCGGCCTAGGGCTTGCCATGGTGTACGGCGCCATTCAGCAAAATGGCGGCCGAATCGAGGTCGAGTCCGAGCTGGGCAAGGGGTCGACGTTCAGGATCTTCCTGCCGGTGGCGGCCCTCGAGTCGAGCGCACCGGAGTCAGCGGTCCGGACCTCGCCGCCGCGGGCTCGCAGCGCGTCAATCTTACTCGTGGAAGACCACGCGAAGGTATCGGCGTTTGCCCGGCGTGTTCTCGAGGATCTCGGTCACTTCGTGCACGCGTTTCCGAGCGGAGAGGCAGCCCTCGCCTCGCTGCCGGTGCTGCAGCCGGTGCCCGAACTCGTGATCACGGACGTGATCATGCCCGGCATCGACGGTCCCACCTTCGCCGAGCGCGCCGCAGCGATTCTCCCCGGCGTCCGCGTCCTGTTCGTCTCCGGGTGCACGCACCAGGTGATTTCGGATCACGGGGTGCTCAGGGAGGGCATCCAATTTTTGGCTAAGCCCTATTCTGCGGAGCAACTGGCGCTTCGGGTTCAGCAGGTGCTCGAGCAAAGCTCTTTGGGCAGAGGCCTAAACCGGGACGTGCGTTCAACCTGAACGACATCACGCGAGCATGCGGCGCTCAGTTCCTGCCGCTAGTGCGCATCGCCCGCTTTTGCAGGCCGAAACGGCGGAGGCAAAGCGCCTCGACTTGGGAGTTTTGCCTCGCCGGATCTGGCACATTCGGCAGCGCGCTGAGGCGCTACTTGTCACCGGGCTGAGCGTGGGGAGACGCTCTATCCCCCGCGCCGGGCACGCGGCCCGGATCCTGCGCACGCAGGTGAGCAACCATATATGCCACGATCGCGATCAGCACGAGCGCTGGCAGATAAAGAGTGCCCCACATGATCGGGGAGCGCAGCAACACTCGCGGCTGGTCGGCGCGCGATGTCGCGACGGAGCTCGAATCGTGCGTGTGTTGTTGGGCGATGATCTCGCGCTGCTGCTCGACCTGACCGGTGGACATGCCGGAGCTGGTCGAGGCGGCGACCGCTGATTGTACTTGGGGTTCGGCCATGCGTTGAACCGTTGCACTTGCCGTACCGTCGAGCGTGGGAGCTGTGGGCTCGGCAGCAATTTGCCTGCCGCGAAGGAGCTGGTCGGAAGCGTCCGATTTTGCGGCATCGGCAGACCGCGCTAAACGGTGGTGGAACGCCGGTCGCTCTCTCCGCCAAGTCTGCGGATGTCGAGCTCAGGCAAGAGGCCTAGTGGCAACGCCCAAAGCCGGCGCGGTCGGATCGCAGTCTCGGCTTGTCAGCACTCGCGGAAGGCGCTTGAATCGGCCGAAAATGGCCGTACGCGTCAGCGTGATCATCCCTACTTACAAGGCTGCAGCTTGGGTCGAAGAGACGCTCGAGAGTGTTCTTGCCCAGACCTACCCGCTGAACCAGCTCGAAATCATCGTCGTCGACGACGTGTCACCGGACGATGGCGCTGCCGTGGCTCGCCGGTATCTCGAGAAACGGGCAGTGAAGAGCCAGGTCGTCGTGCGCGAAAAGAACGGCGGGGTCGGCGCCAGCCGCAATACCGGCTGGAAGCTGGCGGAGGGCGAGTGGATCCAGTTTCTCGACGCGGATGATCTGCTCGCGCCGCACAAGATCGCGCTGCAGATGGAGCTAGCAAGTGTGGCCCCCGACGATGTCGGAGTCGTTTACACGAATTGGCAGTACTACGTCGAAGAAGCCGGAAAATGGCAACCCTCGGGACCGATCAACGCCCCTCGGGTCGACGACGCTCCGGTGCTCCGGATCTTGCAGGATCAGACGTTCGGCTACGTTGGGCCGACACTGGTCCGCAAATCGTGCGTCGAGCGTGTCGGTGGTTTCACGGAGAAACCGAACTTGGGCGAGGACAGCGATTTGATGCTGCGCCTGGCCATCGCCGGCGTTGGATTTCGCCGTGCGCCGTCCAATGAAGTCGCGTTTCTGTACCGGCAATGGCCGAATTCGCAATGGCGCATCTACATCAAGCATGTCGAAGCCATGCGCAATTTGCTGCTCAGCTACCGGGGTGCCGAGGAATTTCTGCGCGCGCAGAGTCCGGGCGGAAAGCTCTCCAGGGAGGCAAAGGCAGCCCTGACCATGCGCTACTCGCGCTGGACCGATTTCTATTTCGAGCAAGATCGCGAGACGTTCGGGCTCGTCATGGCTTGGCTGCGGGAGCTCGGGGTCAGCCGACCAAACAACCTCGCGCGGGGCATGGATCTACTCTCGTCGCTGATCGGCTACGAGCGAGCCTGCCGGCTGCGCGCCGCTTTTCGCGGCGGCAAGAAGCTCATCACGCGCAGCGCGTAAGGCGGCGCGCGCTCAGCCTCGCTGAACTATGCCGCCCACCTGCCGGCTCTCCGTCTGCGACAAAAGGAGCACACTAGTTGTCTGCTCGACGTAGCCCGGTGCGGATGCGGCACTCCACCGTCACCAGCAAGTTGCGTTTGCTTCACCCGCTTGCTCGACGTTTCCTCTTAAGGTGCGCACGACCCCGAGGAGGAATGAATGAAACGATCGCTCGCTCGAACATTGGCCGTCACCCTATTTACCAGCGCCGCAATCACAGCCTTCGGCTGCTCCGCCGAAAACAACGGCGGCTTCGAGCCCAACGCAAGTGAAGTCGAAGACGCCGTCAACCGCTGCGGCAACGGCGTGTGCAGCAAAGGCGAGACCTGCTCGAGCTGTCCGCAAGATTGCGGCAGTTGCGGCGGCTCCGGCGGCAGCAGTGGCTCGGCAGGCAGCAGCTCTGGCGGCAGCACGGGGATTTGCGGCTCGACGGCCGCGCCACCCGCCCATTATCAGCACGTCGTCGTGTTTTCGTTCGAAAACCGCACTTGGTCCAACGTCGGTTTGGGCTTCTCGGCGAGCACCATGCCCTATCTCCACTCGCTCGCCTCGCAGTGCTCGTTTTTCAGTGATTGGACCGAAACCAACACCTCGCAGAACAGCCTCACGCAATACATCGGCGAGACCAGCGGCGTGAACAATACGAGCACGGTAAACGACTGCAACCCATCGACGACTTGCCGCTCGACCGACGACAACATCTTTCGTCAAGTGCGCGTCGCCGGCGGCAGCGCCAGAAGTTACGTGGAAGGCGCGACTACGGGTTGCTCGGCCAGCGGCAACGCGGCCAAACACATCCCCGCGCTCTACTACTTCGGGACGTACACGGACGCGACCGGCGCACACAACGACAATGATTTTTGCACCAGCGAGGTCAGGCCGTACAGCGAGTTCGACGTGAACAACCTGCCGACGTACGCATTCATCACGCCCACGCTGTGCAACGACGGCCACGACTGCGGCGACGCCACCGTGGACGCTTGGGCGTCGACGAACATCCAGCGCGTGCTCGACAGCGCCGCGTACAAGGCAGGTACGGTCGCGGTGTTCGTCTGGTACGACGAAGATCACCCGGTGCCCAACACGCAAATCGCGCCGACCGGGCACAAGGGCGACATCACCCAAAGCGGCCTTGGCACGCACGCCGCCCTGCTCAAAACGATCGAAGACATGCTCGGTCTGCCGTTCATGAACCAGGGCCAATTGCCGGGCGCGACCGATCTGCGCTCGACCCTCGGCATCTGATCGCGGAGAAGGTTAATTTGCCGCCGAAGGCTGAGACGAACCAAGCGCGCTCCGTGACCATCAAAAAAACCTGCCACATGCCCAGGTCTTTGGTTTTGATGGTCACGGATCTCGGCAAATCTCGTCGTAGCCTTCGGAGATGTGATGGGGCGGCTCGCGACGGGTCAGCCACCGATTGAGCGCGTTTCTGGGTTTTGTGGGTGCGGCAAAAAAGCGGCTGCCCCCCTCGCAACGAGGTCACCGATAATTCGGGCCTCAACCTGAAACGCGCTCGAAGGCGCAGCGAAAGGAGACAGCCATGCAGCATTTTGCAATCGATCTTGGCTCGATGGAATCACAAATTTGTGTCCGGCTGCCGGATGGTCAGATCGCGATCGAAAGGAAGGTCCCGACCGCCAGCCTGAAGTCGTACCTAAAGGGACAGCCGAAAAGCCGGGTCGTCCTCGAAACGTGCGCGGAAGCCTTTCGGGTCGCGGATTTTGCCATGGACCTCGGGCACGAGGTCCGCGTCGTGCCTGCGACCTTGGTTCGTAGCCTGGGCGTTGGAGCCCGTCGCATCAAAACTGACCGACGCGATGCTCAGGTGCTGAGCGAAGTGTCATGCCGCATCGACCTACCGTCTGTACACGTGCCGACACATCTAGCTCGGCAACGACGCAGCATGTGTGGCATGCGAGAGGAGCTGATCGCTTCTCGTACGGCACTGATCAATTGCGTACGCGGCTGGGCGCGGACGCAGCTGCTGAAGATTCGCTCTGGTGATGTCGTGACATTTCCCAAGCGCACTCGTGATGCAACGCTGAAGTCGTCGAGTGGTCTACCCGAATACGTCGAGCGGTTGCTGAAGATGGTCGAAGCTCTCAGTGAGCAGATATCAGCCGCAAACCACGAGCTCGAGCAGCTTGCAGCGCAAGATCCACTGTGCCAGCGCTTGATGACGGTACCTGGTATCGGGCCGGTCAGCAGTTTGCGTTTCGCTGCTGCTTTGGACGACTGCTCACGATTTGCTACTGCCCACGCGGTGCAGGGTTACCTTGGGCTGACGCCTGGAGAGAATTCGAGCTCTCAACGCCAGCAACGCACGGGCATCACCAAAGCGGGACCCGCTCCCGTGCGCCGTTTGCTCGTCCAAGCCGCTTGGAATTTCCGTCGACTCTGCCCCAATGACGCCATCAGCGTCTGGGCTTCGGCGATTGAGAAGAGGCGCGGCAAATTCGTTGCGACAGTTGCCGTCGCGCGTAAGCTCGCGGGCGTGCTGTATGCGCTCTGGCGCGACGGCTCGACGTACCAACCCAACCACCAGTCGAGGGTCCGAAACGTGACCTCGAGCTGAACACACTCTCCGGTCTGAGTGCCGGTGAGAGCCGAATAACGGCTGTCCAGAGACGGTGAGTGCGTCCGCGACGCTCCGGGCGCTAACCGACATCGGTTGTCGACCCTGTTTCAGGCGATTGCACCCCGTCAACGGACCTCCACCTATGCGCCACCAGAGCGCGGATAGTCGATTGTGACAGCCCGTTGTTTTGCCCCACGATCCCCCAAAAACTTTCAACAAAAGAGGGAGACGAACACCTTTGTCCTTGCACTGGTAGGCCACCCCATAGTCGTCGCGTTGCGGCCGTCGCCGCGCGCTACGCCACTTTCGCACGTCGATAAGCCAGGTTTCGGCTATCGTCGCGGGACCGTGCTCGAGCTCAAATTCATTCGCGAGAATCCAGACGCAGTCCAGCAAGCGATCACCGACAAGGGTGTCGCGCTCGATTTGAACGCGCTGCTCGCTGCCGACACGCGTTCGTCGAGCGCTGCGCGTGCGCTACAGGAGCTACAAGAGCGACGCAACCACAACGCCAGCCTGATGCCGAATGCGAGCGCCGATCAGCGCGCCACGCTGATCGTCGAGGGACGCCAGATTGGCGTCGCGATCGCCGAGCTGAAGCCCGTCGTCGCGGAGGCGGAAGCGGCGCTGCAAAGGCTGCTGCTGGAAGTGCCGAACCTGCCCGCGGCCGAGGCTCCCCGCGGCACGAGCGAGGCAGACAACGTGGTGGTGCGGACTTGGGGCGCTCCCCCGAGCTTCGATTTCGAGCCGAAGGACCACGTTTCGCTGCTCGCCCAGAGCGGTTGGGCCGAGCTCGAGCGCGTCGCGCGAGTCGCCGGCAGCCGCTCGTACGCACTTCGCGGCGCCGCGGTGCTGCTCGAGCTCGCGGTGCTGCGCTTTGCGCTCGATCGGCTGAACGAACGAGGTTTCGTCCCGCTCAGCGTGCCGTCCTTTGCCAGCGAGACAGCGTTCGTCGGTACCGGCCACTTTCCCGCCGGCCGCGAGCAAGTGTACCGCATCGAGCTCGACGACAAGTACCTGACGGGGACCTCGGAGGTGACGCTGAACGCGCTGCACGCGGGCGAGATCTTGAACGTCGCGGATCTGCCGCTGCGCTACGCGGGCATCTCGACCTGCTTTCGGCGAGAGGCCGGCAGCGCCGGCAAAGACGTGCGCGGGCTGATTCGCGTGCACCAATTTCAGAAGGTCGAGCAATACGTGTTGTGCGCGGGCGACGCCGCCGAATCGGAGCGCGAGCATCAACGGCTGTTGGCGATTTCGGAGGAGATTTTGCAGGATCTGGAGCTTCCGTATCGAGTCGTCGAGTGCTGTACGGGCGACACGGGCTTGGGCAAATATCGGATGTTCGACATAGAAAGCTGGGTCCCGAGCGAGCGCAAATACCGCGAGACGCACAGCTGCTCGAATTTGCACGATTGGCAGGCCCGGCGCACTGGCCTCCGCTATCGAGATGCGGAGGGCAAAGTCCGCTTCTGTCACACGCTGAACAATACGGCGGTGGCATCGCCGCGCATTCTGGTGCCGTTGCTCGAGAATCATCAGCAAGCCGATGGGAGCGTGCGCATTCCGCACGCGCTGCGCGCTTACCTCGGCGGTCGTGAAACGTTGTAAGCGGCGCGTCTCGGCTGACGCGGGACTCCTCGCGTCGCTACCCGGACGCGAGCCGGGAAGACAGGGCGATCAGGCGGCCCGGGCCGGCCGGCGCGAGGATTTCGCGTTCGAGCCGGATCAGCTCGCCCAGCGACCAGGCTTGGAAGGGGCAGCCGCGCGGTACGTGCGGCGCTTCGGCGTCGGCAATTTCACTCACGTGGCCAAGGCCAGCGCTCGCTAAGTGCTCGTTCAGCGGAGTGAGGAAGCGTTGGCGCGCCTCCATCCGCGCGCTGCTGGTGCTGCCGCGACTCTTGACCCACGCCTCCACGAATGGCCCGGCGAGCCACGGCCAGACGGTGCCTTGATGGTAGGCTCGATCGCGCTCTTCTACTCCGCCTTGGCAGCGCGCCACGTACCCGGGCTCCGTGCGAGCCAGTGTGCGCAAGCCGAGCGGCGTCCAGAGCTCACGTTCGACCGCCTCGATCACGCGGCGTGCGCGTTCTGGGCTCAATAGGCAGTTGGGCAGACCGCCAGCGGCGAAGATCTGATTCGGGCGAAAGGCGCTGTCGACCGCGCCCGGCACGTGATCACAATCGACCACGTCGAACAGCATTCCACGCGCTTCGTTCCAGAAGCGCTCTTCGACCGCGTGCTGGGCGAGCGCTGCCCAAACCGCAAAACGGGACTCGCGCTTGGCGGCGGCAGCCAGCGCGTGTTGCCAAAGTGCCTGGATCTCGATCGGTTTGCCGATCCGCGGCGTCACCACGCAGTCAGCGATTTTCGCGTCCATCCAGGTGAGTTGCAGGCCGGGTTCGCCGCACGCCAGCAAGCCATCCGTGTCGCGGCGAATGCCGTGGCGCGTGCCGCGGGCATAGCCGTCTACAATCTCCAATATTGCGTCGTCGATGCGCTTCCGCTCCGCGCTCGAGACGAAATCGTTCGCTTCGGGGTGTGCCAAGAGCTCGTCTGCTGCGAGCACGAACCAAAGCGCAGCGTCCACCGAATTGTACTCCGCAGGCGATGCGGCATCATCCATGAAGCGATTCGGCAGCATGCCTTCTGACACGAGACCCGCCCACTCGCTCAGAATGAGGCGCGCGGTCTCGAGGTCGCGAGTTGCCAAGCACAGGCCGCGGAGGGCAATGAACGTATCTCTGCCCCAATCACCGAACCAGGGATAGCCCGCGATCAGCGTGCGACCAGCCCCGCGCTTAACGACGTATGCCGCCGCGGCGCGCTCGAGCGGCCCTGCGTAGCTACTGCGGCGCAAAAGCTCGGCTTTGCGCAGCCGATCCACGAGCTTGGCTGGCGTTTCGCGCGCCAACGGCAGGCCATTCGGCAAATCGGCGCTGAGCACCCAGAGTGCTTCGCGCGCGGCCACGTCGAACGAGAGAACACCCGGTGAGGCCAGATCTTCCATGGCGTCGAGGCCCCGCGCGGCTTCTTCCGCGTAGAAGAAGTCGCGGTACCAGTCGGGCTCATGGTGATAGGTGCCATTGGCGAGAAAGATCGTCGCCGGCACGCCGGGGTAGGGCTCGAAGCGCAGCGACTCGCCGGCATCCATCGGCAGCATGTCGAAGCTGCCGTTCTCATGCTGAAGGCTGTGGAAATCACGACCGGATAGCAGCGGTCGCACCTCCAAGCGCGCGCCCACGATCGGGCGATCCAAGCGGAAGGTCACGACCACTGCCGGCGCGCCGCGAGGCACGAACACTTCCACCTGCACGCAAACGCCGAGCGACGTGAAGAATCGCCACGTCGGCCAGGGCTCGGACGCGAACTCCATGCGCTCGACTGCTCGCCCGGTGACCCAGCCACCCGCGTAAGTCTGCGGCCAAAATTCGGCTACGCCCGCGGGAGTCTCCAAACGCGCGCTGAAGCCCTGCACGAGCATGCGCCGGTCCACCGGAGGATCGGCGGCCACGAGCAACAGGCCGTGATAACGGCGCGTGCGAACCCCGGACGTCGTGCCGCTCGCGAAGCCACCGAGCCCGTCGGCCTCTAGCCATTCGGCGGTATCGTCGATCATGTGCGTCGTGCCCACTCACTACTCTACCCGGATCATTCCGCGATGGTAATGGCGCAGCGCGAGCGCATCCCAACGGGAAAGCACCGGCGCTCGCGAACGCACATCGGTGTGGCGCGAGTCAATCCGAAACGTCAGTGAATTACTCTTCAAACTGCGGCGAGACGAATCTCTTCGAGTGACACCGACGACCCCGATGCGCGCCCCGCGACTCGATAGTACAAACTTTCGTTCTCAGTGCGCTGTGGCAATTTTGTCGTGTGGGGCAGCTCCACGCCTGCCCACTCAGGGCGATCTGCGTTTGACCAGCGTCCGCAGCCGCATCAGGCGCATTCGCACCGCGGTAGGCGTTTGTGCCAAACGGACGGCGATTTCTTCTGTGCTTTCCCCGAGGACATAGCGCTGCGAGATGAGCTCGCGCGCCTGCGGATCGAGCCGCGTTCCGAGCAGCCTGAGGAGCTCGCGCGCGCTAGCGGCGCGCTCCGGATCGACGCGATGACTGGTCTCGAACCCGGCGCTCTCGAGTTCGACGCGACTCAGAAGGTTTGCACGCCGACGCTTGGCTCGAAAGTGGTGGGCGAGCACGTGGCGAGCGAGTGAATGGCACCAGGCGTTGAAGCGCTCCATGTCCTTCGGGCCCGAGCGGTGGCGCAGCACGATCAAGCTGAGATCCTGAAACACCTCCTCCGCTTCGGTGGGGTCGTCCACGCGACGTCGAATGTAAGCCCGCAGACTCTTGGCTCTATCCAAGAACAGCAGCCAGCGATCTTTCGGAAGCTCGCCCATGCCCACTCACCTCCGCTCAAGTTGGCAGGCTTGCAGTGGCTGAGGCAAATGGTTTGGACTCAGCACGAGACCATAGTCGCCGAAGCCCATTAGTGAAGCTCAGTAACTCAAGCGGTTGATCACGACTGGTTCCAGTCTCGCGGATTACTTTCTGCAACCGATTGCAGAAAAGACTAAAAGTCGAGATTTGGCTGTTACGTCGTGCAGCGCAGCGGGAACTTACCTCCGCCAATTCGCAGTGTGATGAAGCGGGACGCGAGTCCGCGCAGATCCCGAGCTAGCGACACACCGAAATTCCGCTCAAACGGTGTGACACTCGCTAGGTCGGGGCATGGGTGGCCGAACTCGCCAGTCAGCTGGTGAGCTTTGTTCAAGAACGTGAAGTTCATCTTCACGTCATCGCCGCCGCCTCATCACTCCTGCGAATGAGCTCCCCACGTCGTGCGCTCGAACACCAAGGAGACCGTGAATGTTCCGAAGAATTACCCCCAATTGGACTCGCGCATCAATCGCGGCAGTGCTCGCGTGTGCGGGCGGCTTGGCCGCCATTGGCTGCAGTGCCGGCGCCGAGAGCACTGAAAACATCGGCACCACCGGCGAGGCGCTGCTCGGTGACGCCATCCCCGGCACTGATTCGGCGACGTTTTCCGCGGCAAAGGCCAACTTTGCCTTGGTCGAGAACGCGAGTGACGGACTCGGTCCAATCTTCAACGCTAACGCGTGCGGAACTTGCCACCAAAACGGTGCGCTCGGCGGCGCGGGGCAGCAGATCGAGGCGCGTTACGGCACGCTCACCAATGGCGTGTTCAACGGTCTGGCGAATACCGGCGGATCGCTGCGCCAACTATTCGGAATTGGAGGCTTTAACGTCGGCGGTCTGAATTGCAATTCGGGCACGGATGCAAATCCGGCGCCCGGGGCAACCATCTTTGCCGGCCGATTGACGACTCCCACTTTCGGCCTCGGTCTCGTCGATTCGCTGCCGGACTCCGCGTTCGACACCTTGGCAAATCGCGAACCTACGGCCATTCGCGGTGTGGTCAATCGCTTCCCAATTGCCCTGCCCAATCCGCTCGACTCTTCTCAACACACCGGCACCGTGCGCGTTGCGCGCTTTGGCTGGAAGGCAAACGTCGTCAGCCTCGCGCAGTTTTCCGCGGATGCTTACCTGAACGAGATGGGCATCACCACGACGAGCTGCATCAGCGGCGCCGCGAATCGGGCGTTCGCCACCGAAAACCGTGCCAACCGTGCACCCACCAATGCGGTCATCAACGGCTGCCCCGACGACGCACTGCCCGGTATCGACGAAGATTTCGCGGCGGAAACCGGTTGTAGCGGCGCCGACGCGAACGCCCTGCAGGACGACGTGCGAAACTTCACGTTCTTCATGGCTCACCTCGCTCCCCCGCCGCAAGTACCGATCAGCGCGGGAACGGCGGAGGATCGCGGGCGCACGTTGTTCAACAGCGCGGGCCTGGCGTGCAGCGGTTGCCATCGCTCGGATAGCGACGTCTTCCGTTCCACCTCAGCGGGTGGCGTCACCGCAGGCATCGTGTTCGCGCCGTTCTCGGACTTCCTCGCGCATGACATGGGCTCTCTCGGCGATCAAATCGGGATCAATGACGGGGATTCGGTGGCGGCGACGCGGCGCATGCGCACCGCTCCGCTGTGGGGTCTCCGGTCGCGCAACAAGTTGCTCCACGACGGTCGCACGACCGATCGCGGCGCGGCGATCCTCGCCCACGCCGGGCAGGGCGCGGCGTCGAGTTCCGCCTACGCGGCGCTCAGCGCGAGCAGCAAGAGCGATCTCCTGGCCTATCTGAATACGCTCTAGACAAGGTTGGCGCGTGCCGATCCGGATCCGCGCATCCCGAGCAGTTCGGGGTGCGCGGATGCGCGCGTTCCATGCGGCGGCCGAGTGCCCGCGGGCAAATAGCCACGCGTTGGCAAGCCCAGACCGCACGCCGCGAAATGAACGCGCACGTCGAGCTGCGTCACCGGTGTAGGTGGATCGGCGTGCAGGTGTGAAGCGCGGTGGCACCGGCAGCGACGGGCGCCAGCACTCTCCGCGCTTGTGAGTATTTTCGGCTCGCGCAGCGATCGTGGGATCGCCGCGCGAAAGTCCGCGCATAAGGGTGCTTGGGCCGATCCAACTTTCGCCGCCCGCGCAACTTTCGTTTAACGCGACGGCCTGTGCGGCATCTGGAAGGCGGTGGGTCACAGGAGCATCACGTGCCGCAAATCCTCCGTCCGTTCAGTCAGCGCAAGCGCCGGGGCAGCGCGTTCCTCCTAGTGCTGACGCTGCTTGGCTGTGCGCTCGCCTGCTCCTCGTCCGCCAAGCCGGGGTCCGGCGGCACCGGCAATGTCACGCCTCCGCCGCCGTTCGAGGCGGTGGCGCCGGCGTCGTACTTGGCGAAGATCAAAAACGTACTCGTCGGATTGCCGCCGACCGACGATGAGCTCCGCGCAATCAACGCCGACCCGAGCGCGCTTCGCGGGCTGATCGCGGGCTATCAGCAGCTTCCGCAATATCAGAGCAAGATGCAGCGCTTCTTCGAGCTCGCGTTTCAGCAAACGCAAATCTCGATCGCTGATTTTGCTGACCAGTCTTATCCAAAACCGCTCGTCATCAATCGCACCACCTCGCCGCTGCTGCTGCAGAACGCCGAGCAGTCGTTCGCGCGCACCATGCGGGCGCTGAACGCGCAAGGCCGACCTATGACGGATGCCGTCACCACTCGACAACTGATGATGACCACGGCGCTGAAGGAGCTGTACGCCTTCCTCGACGTCTACGAAGTCGACGATGACGGCGCGGTCAAAGACGGTTTCAAAGCTGAATTTCCCAAGATCAATGTGATCGCCGAGGCTGCCCAGGGGCCGATTCCGCTCGCGGACAGCGTGGATCCGCAGAGCCCGAACTTCATGCATTGGTACGACCCGGACGTGGCGACCGCCAACGCGGACGTTGCCACGTGCAATGCCGACCCGTTGACCTATCCGAGCAGCGCGATGGCCATCCATCGCCTCTTGTACGGCTCGCTCGACAATCACAAGAGCCCGACCGGCGTCGCCTGCCCGCCGTTTTCCGGCGGCGACACCGCGGCTCAGCTCAGCGCGGACGATTTCGACGACTGGACGCTGGTCACGTTGCGCACACCCGAGGCCGGTGAGCACGTCTCACGCTTCTACGATCTGCCGGCGCTACGAGCGGCCAACGAGCTCGTGCTGTCGCTCCCGCGCGTCGGCTTTTTTACGACCCCGGCGTTTTTTGCCAATTGGCAAACCAACGTCAGCAACCAAATGCGCGTGACGTTGAATCAGAGCTTGATCGTCGCGCTCGGCGCCCAAGTCGACGGCTCCGACGCCACGCACACTCCGGGCAGCCCACCGCCCGGCCTCGACACCGTGCACGCGGCGAGCGGTGCCTGCTTCGGCTGCCACCAGACGCTCGACCCGCTGCGCTCGATTTTTTCCGCGAGCTATTCGTGGAATTACCACGCCCAGCTCGACCCAGCGTGGTCCGGACAAAAGGGCATGTTCTCTTTCCAGAGCGTGACCGAGCCGGTGGCGAGCCTCGCTGATTTCGGTGCGGTGCTGGGCACGCATCCGCTGTTTGCGGCGGCTTGGGTGCAGAAGC
>Ga0207667_10004220_pt1 | contig 17638 bp, 14 predicted proteins | sample KBSCornC52_FD_184301 | JGI IMG/M metagenome (GOLD analysis project Ga0207667, IMG submission 184301) | Corn rhizosphere microbial communities from Kellogg Biological Station, Michigan, USA - KBS Corn C5-2 (SPAdes) (version 2) | ecosystem: Host-associated > Plants > Roots > Rhizosphere > Soil ...
CGGCAACGGCTTCATCGGCCAGGATGTGCACATCCGGGATACGGTGAAATACACCGACTACAAGCGCTTCGGTTCGACCAGCAAGATTATCTTCGGGGGCCAGACCGCACCGGACCCGAACCAGCAGCCGCAATCTGCGCCGCCGAAGAAGAAATAGAATAGGCACTCATTGTTCAAACCCGGGGCGCACTTCTGCTTCATGTGCGTCCCCATGCATTTTGTTAACCTTCCTCGCTTCGCCTGCCATTATTCATGGCAGCAGCACGCTTTCTTTTCCCTCGTTAATCCGCTTTCGATCGGTGGGCGATTATTTCTGGGCGGTTTTCTGCTTTCGGGAGGCCTGCAGTGCCGTTTTCGCCAGTGCTTTAAAAGTTACTCGCAGTTCCGGCGGGCTGTGGACCACGATGCGCTTCCCTGTGCTCAACAGGAGCGCTGCGAACATCTCAAGGCGATCGCGCCCGCAGCGTAAGCGTATGCCGCCCTTTTGCGGCTCCATTGCGATTCGCCATGGAGCAAACGTGCGTTCAGCTTCATCGGGCGGCATATCGATCCACACATCGATCTGGAAATCCGATTGTACGAAAGGCATGCGCTCCTGCATGTAGCGGCGTGCGTCAAAATCGGTTGGACGGCGGAAAGTGGCCCTGCATATATCCACATCTGTAACGCGGTCGAGACGGAAAGTGCGCAGTGCGCGACGCGACAGGCAATAGCCGATCAGGTACCAGCGGCCGTCCGTGTGAAGCACTGCGTAGGGCTCAATCTGCCGGCGTGACGCAGCGCCGCTGTGAGATTGATACGCGAACCGGATTCTCCGTGCGGTGCGAATTGCCGAGGCGGCCTTGATGAGGCACTCCACTGGTGTGGAAACAACCCATGGTCCGGGCTCGATGGCCACTACATCTTCCACTGTTCGAATGCTTTCATGCAGCGGACTGGGCATAACGCGTTGCAACTTGGCCAGCGTACCTTCTGTCGCCGGCGCAAATGCGGATAGACCGATCTGGCGCAAGGCTCGCAGTCCGAGAGACAGGGCGAACGCTTCTTCGTTGGTAAGCAGAAGCGGCGGCAGACGAAAGCCCGGCTTCAGCCTGTAGGCTCCTCCCACGCCCCGCGACGAGTCGATGGGAATGTTCAGGTCTTTGAGGCGCACGATATATCGCTGCACAGTGCGCAGATCCACTTCGAGGCGTTCGGCAAGTTCCGCGCCAGACACAAAGTCGCGAGCCTGAAGGATCTCGAGCACAGTGAGGACGCGCATGACGGGGTCGTACATACGAATTCAATCCTGCCTTGAATTTACGACAGAATCTGTCGGGAATACCGGCTAACGTGAATCCTACGCCCAGACGGGCACAAGGAGAATTGAGATGGCAATCGAGACGACCCCCCTTAACGTGATCGATGCAGAGACGCTGTTGCAGAATTGGCAGGGACACAGGCGCCTGACCCGCCGGGTTATCGAGGCGTTTCCTGAGGATAAGCTCTTTCACTTTTCAGTAGGCGGCATGCGGCCATTCGCAGAAATGGCCTGGGAGTTCATTCGCATGGCCGTGCCGATCGTGGAAGGTGTGGCAACAGGGAAATGGAAAGAATTCAACAGCGGATCGAAACCGGCGAGCAAAGCAGAAATTCTTCTGCTCTGGGATTTGCAGACAGCGCAGTTGAACGAATTATTCCCCACTATCCCGGCGCATCGATTCAGTGAAGTGGATAAGGCGTTTGGGCAATGGGAGATGCCTGGAGTTGCTACGATTCAGTACGCGATCGACAACGAAATACATCATCGCGGTCAGGGATATGTTTATCTGCGTGCGCTTGGAATCGAACCGCCGCATTTCTGGGAACGGAATTAACGGGTTCTGTTGCTGGAGTGATTTCGATATTCAAACAGTGTGTCGGGCTCTGTGGTTTCTCACTTACGCTGCGATGAGACTGCGGCATGAATGGGGTATCCAGGCTCTGTGATTCGAGTGGAGGAGAAACAACCACGGATCTTTCGCTGCGCTCAAGATGACAGGGAGGGTTGTGGTTATTGCTGTCCCAGGTCCGAAAGCCCGGACCTGGGGCACCACCCGGCTGTTGGACTCGCGCTACGTGGAGCGAAGGCGAGTCTGTTCGATGATTTTTTCGATCATCTGCGCATAGGAATAACCGGCCTTCTTAGCTGCCATGGTGAATTCGGCTGCGCTGGCGAGCCAGGGATTTGGATTGGCTTCGATGACGTAGACTTCGCCTTGCTTGTTCAGGCGCATGTCGATGCGGCCGTAATCACGCAGCTTAAGCGCGCGGTAAGCGGCAAGCGCAGTTTCCTTGAGTGTCTTGGTGGTCTCTTCGTCGAGGTCTTCGACCGGTGCGGATTTTGTGACTTTGTAGGCCTCGGTTTCATGATCGAACTTTACGTCCTGGCAGGCAATTCGCGGGGTTCCCTTCGGAAGCTTGGAGAGATCGAGTTCAACTAGAGGAAGCATTTCGGCGTTGTCGTTGCCGAGGACGGAGGCATAGATTTCGCGCCCTTCAATGAACTCCTCAATGAGCGCCGGACTGTCGAACTCCTCGTGGATGTAGTGGATTCGCTCCATCAGTTCTTTCACACTATCGACCACCGAGCCGCTGTCAATGCCGATGGAGCCGTCTTCAGAAACAGGCTTGACGATGAGAGGAAATTGAATGTCGTGCGAGTGATCGGTGCGGCCTTTATAGGAGGTTGCAAAATTCGGTGTCTTGATTTTGTGGAAGTCGAAGATTTTTTTGGCGACTGCCTTGTCTTGCGCGAGAAAGAGTGCGCGCGGATCACTGCCGGTGTATGGAATGTGCAGCAGATCAAGATAGGCAGCGATGTTCTTATCCATCGTGTCGTCGCCGGCGTATGACTCGGTGAGATTGAAGATGAGGTCGGCGCCGCACCGGGCAAGCGCCAGCAGCGATTGATTTTTGCCGTCGAGGATGTAATAAGAAGGCTCGTGCCCGAGTTTGGTTAACGCCTCAAAGATTTCTTCGCGATCATGCAGCGGATCTTTTTTCCTCTTTCGGGTTTTTCCTTTCTTGCCGCGCGGAGCCTTAATGGGCTCCGGCTCAGGCTCTGGCGGGCCCTCTTCCCAAACGTCGTGCAAGATTGTTACTTTCAGATTCGCCATAGTGCCTCGCTGTTTTTCAGATACTCCAAATCTCCGGCGAACTGCGGATTTGGAGCACCGTTACGGCAAAATAAATTTGCCCCGGGTAATGTAGTTCATTGCCAGCGCGGTTGCGTATACAGTTACTTCCGTCAGGTATTCTCGTTCGCATTTCACGTCGGCTCGAAGGCCGAGCTCGTTTGTCTTTGCTTCAATTGTTTCTACTAGCATTTTAACCAGCGGACGTTGCACGCCGGTCCAGTAATTCACTTTGTCAACGAGTACTTTGCGATATTCGCGAAGGAGATCAACTGCAGGGCGCACATTTTTTCTGCGGCGCTTTGACACGTTGAAGATATCGCGCAAATCGGAATCTAGCGGGAGTTCGCCGGGGCTAAGCTGCTGATCGAGGGCGCGTTGATAGAACTCGCCGACCGTCACGTCCATTTCATCCACAGTGATGTCGGTATCGCCGTGCGCGAACACGGGATCTGCATCGCCGAGTTTGCGTCCGATGCGATCCATGTAGAGCAGCTTCTTCATCGCGCCCCAGCCGTGGTATCGCTTGCGCCAGTTGGAACGAGGTGTAAGCCAAACGGCGAATGTTTCAGCAAAGTCTTCGTCGGGATGTTTTTGTGCGTACCAACCTTCCATGTGGCGGACGAACATGCGGGAGAATGGCACCGGTTTGTAATTGTCACGGTAGGGCCGGCGGAACGGGCCGAAGTTGGCACGCCATTCTTCTGTCTTGTAGAGTGCGTAGGCGTAATTGAAGGCGTGCCCTGCTTCGTGGCGCATGTACATCATGATCTGCCGAGTGTCCTCAATGTCGTTCATTGACGACTCGAGGCGCTGCAGTTGCGGATCGGCCAGGTAGAACGGGATTCCGATGACCGGTTCCATGTTCGGGCATCCCCACTCGTCGGTGAGGTAACACATGGGTCGGAATTTTTTCAGGCCCTTCGAATCCAACTCCTTGTAGAGTTGCTGCACGAAGCGTTCGAGGGGGGAGCCTTCCAGCTTCAAGCCGAGCTGCTGAATCGGCTTGGAAAGGATCTCCTGAACCTCTGCCGGAGCTTTTTCGAAGTTGGCCACAGATGGTCGAAGGGTAGCACAGCCGCCCGGGTTTCGAACCGGACGCCGCGGTACCGCATGGCGGCTCGCATCTTGCCGAGCCGCTGCTCTTGTTTTGTTCCCCTGGTTCTACGGGTAAATCCGGTGCAGGGTTCTTGCGAATGGGATGGTTTCGCGGACGTGATCGAGTCCGCAAATCCACGACACTGCGCGTTCGATGCCCATGCCGAACCCCGAGTGTGGCACGCTTCCGTAGCGGCGCAGATCCAGGTACCACTGGAACGCCTCTTTGGGTAAATTGTGCTGCTCAATGCGGGCGTTCAGCAGCTCGTAGCTCGACACGCGTTGCGATCCCCCGATGATTTCGCCGTAGCCCTCGGGGGCCAGCACATCGACGCACATGGCGTATTTGGGATCCTGCGGGTCGGGCTCCATGTAGAACGCTTTGACGTCCGCCGGATAACGATTGACCATCACCGGGCGATCAAACTGCGAGCTTAGCCAGGTTTCGTCGGGCGAGCCGAAGTCGTTGCCGTACTCGAAGGGGAATTCCAACTTGCCATCCTTGAAGGCCTGGTTCAGCATTTCTACGGCGTGGTCGTAGCGCAACCGCGGAAACGGCGGCACGATGGCTTCGAGCTTCGCTTTGTCGCGGCCGATCACGTCGAGCTCAGGCCCACGATTCTTCAGGACTGAGTGGACAATGTGGGAGAGGAAATTCTCGGCCAATTCAAGCAGGCCGTCGAGATCCATGTAGGCCACTTCCGGCTCGATCATCCAGAACTCGGTCAAGTGGCGGCGGGTTTTCGATTTCTCCGCACGGAACGTGGGCCCAAAGCTGTAAACCTTTCCCAGCGCCAAGGCTGTCGATTCGATGTAGAGCTGACCGCTTTGCGTCAGGTACGCGGGGTCGCCGAAGTAGTCGACCGGGAAAAGCGTTGAAGTGCCTTCGCAGGCAGCCGGGGTGAGGATGGGCGGATCGGTGCGGACAAAGCCGTTGGTGTCAAAATACTCGGCCGCGGCTCGCATGATTTCCGCGCGAATGCGCAGAATGGCGGATTGGCGCGGGGATCGCACCCAGAGGTGGCGATGTTCCATGAGGAAATCGACGCCGTGTTCCTTGAGGGTGATGGGGTAGGGATCGCTTTCCGGAACGCGCTGAATTACCTTTACGTCTTCTACGTCGAGCTCGTAGCCACCGGGGGCCCGCTTGTCGGCACGCACTTTGCCGCGGACGACTATAGAGGACTCTTGGGTAAGGCCTTTGAGCGTCTCAAAAACTTCTGCGGGAACGCTCTTCACATGAGCTACGCCCTGGATGGTCCCCGTACCGTCGCGGAAGATGGGAAACAGCAGCTTGCCACTCTCGCGCAGGTTGTAGAGCCATCCTTGCAGGGTCACGGACTGGCCATCGTGCTGTCCGATGGTGGCGATGGTGGTAATGGGAGCTGTTGAAACGGCTGCGGATTGAGATTCTTCGGCCATAATGGAGAGTTTCCCTTTTAAGAAGACTTACCAGAATAGCGCGATGCGCAGAACTGCGCTGTGACCTGGTCTAGCGCTGCAGATGCAATGTCGGCGACAGCATGGCCGGGAGTGCATGGACCAGACTTGGGTGTTCGAACTGGTATCCGTCGGCCGCGAGCCGGGCTGGGTAAGCGCGTGTGCTTGCCAACAGCGCCTGGTCAGCCATTTCTCCGAACGCAAGCCGGGCTGCAAAGACTGGAATGGTGAAAAAAACCGGACGATGCAGCTGCGCCGCAAGAAGGCGCGTGAACTGCGCGTTCGTTACTGGATTGGGGGAGGTGAAGTTGTACGCTCCTGCTGCCTCTGGTTTGTTCAGCAGAAAGATGACGGCGGCCACTGCATCCGTTAGCGAGATCCAGCTCATATACTGGCGGCCGCTGCCTAGTTTTGCTCCAAGGCCGAAACGGAATAACGGCAGGAAACGTGCCAGAGCCCCCTTGTGCGGATCCAAAACCGCTCCAAAGCGCAGATGAATGACGCGAATTCCGGCTTCGGCTGCAGGTTTCGCGGCTTCCTCCCATCGGCGGCAAATATCCGCGAGAAATCCTCGCCCTGGCGGGGTGGTTTCGTCGAGCAATTCGTCGCCCCGGTCGCCGTAGATGCCAACGGCAGAGGCCACCAGCAGTGCTTGGGGTGGGCTGGCCAGTTTGGCCAGCGACGAAGCCAGAGCACGTGTAGATGCCACGCGGCTTTCCTCGATCTCCCGCTTGTATGCCGGGCTCCAGCGATGAGCGGCGAGGTCGGCCCCCGAAAGATGGATGGCAGCCGTCAGGTTTTCAAAAGCTTCGGAATTGGGAAGTTCGGGCGTCGAGCGGGGGTTCCACTGAAATTGATTCGGCGAGTCAGGTGGACGGCGGAGCAGTTGCAGCACGGTGGAGCCGCGGGCGCCAAGGCCGTGGCGCAGGGGCGCACCGAGCATGCCAGAGGCGCCGGAAAGCAGAAACCGATCTGGCGAAGGGTCCACGAGAATGATTGTCGCCTTTCCTCCTGAAGAATACGATAGCCGCGAAGTTAGGAGATGGTTTGGCAGGGCGTAAATTTTTTTTGATCTGGACAATAATTTGTTACGGGGCGCATCCTATGAATCAGACGCCGAGGAGGAATGGATGGCGAACCCTGCCGACGTAACCAGCGAAGAAACACAGAAAACACAGGCCGATCCAGAGACTGCGGAACGATTTATTGCGGAGAAGCGGATTGGAGAGCGCATTCGCAGGCTCAGGCTGAAGAAATCCATGGGGTTGGTGGAATTGGGCAAGCACACGGGCCTGTCGGCCAGCTTTCTATCGCAGCTTGAAACGGGGCGCGTGGTGCCTACGCTGCGCAACCTGGCGCGCATTGCGATGGTGTTTTCCAAGGACCTTTCGTACTTCTTTGAAACTGAGCCGACGGCCATGTTTCGGATCCACCGGCAAAAGGATCGCGTGCGGCTGCCGCAGACGGGTGTTGAGCCCCCGACCTATTTCTTTGAAAGTCTGGGCTATATGGTTCCCGACCGGCACATGGATCCGTACTTCGCTGAGTTTGTTCCCATGGCGCGGACACCAGAGCCCAAGGCGCACATGCATCCCGGTTACGAGTTTCTTTACGTTCTTGACGGCGAACTTGAACTGCGCCATGGAGATCAGGAGAACGTCCTTGAACCGGGGGACGCGGTCTACTTCGACTCGGGCACGCCTCACTCGTACCAATGCGCGGGCAAAGCGAGCACAAAGGTAATTATTGTGACGATGCATCAGCCAGCACCAGCTGTGCCGATGCGAGCTTCAAGCACCGCTAGTACCGGACCTCGATCGATGCCCGCGAGTTTACGCGGAACCGGCACGGAGGAAAAGCCGACCGGCTTTTAAAATTTCATTGCGCGAATCCGCCATCCCCGGGCGGCTGCATCTGGTAGCTCACAAATACGATGTTCTTCGAGTCTGGCGACCAGTTGGCCACGTTCATGGTGCCATCGCCACCGGTCAGGGTTACGAGGGTGCGGATCTTGCCATCGCTCGGCGATAGAATGCGCAACGCGATATCTTTGTTTGCCGCGTGCGTGGTCACACTTGGATCGTAGGACAGGAAGACGATCGACTTGCCATCGGGCGAGGGATGCGGCGTCCAGTTCTTGAAGTTGTCGAAGGTGACCTGCTCCACGTGACTGCCGTCAGGGTGCATGCGCGCAATCTGCATCCCACCCCAGCGATCACTGTTGAAATAAACGTATTGTCCATCGGGCGAGTAGTCCGGATCGTCGTCGACGCCGGTTCCACTGCTGAGCGATGTTTCCGCACCGCCGTCAACTGAGATTGAATAAATCGTCAATCCGGATTTGGTGCCGCGCGTGTAGACGATTGTTTTTCCGTCAGGCGACCAGCTATGGAAATATCCCGTATTCTCGGTGACCAATCGAGGCGTGCCTCCGGATGCCGGAATGATGAACACGCGACGGTCAGCGTGATCGGGCGTTGCACATGAGAGCGCGAACCATTTTCCGTCGGGCGAGAAGCCGTGGCTGCCGGAGCAGCTGACTAGGCCCCCGACGTTGAGCTCCTGCGCCGCTCCGCCGGCTGCGGGGATCGTGTCGATGCTTCCGCCTCTTGTGAACACAATCGTTTTTCCGTCGCGCGACCAGTTCGGGGCCATGGAACGAGGGCCGCTGTGTGAAAGCAGGATCGTGGCGCGGGGCAAGTCCTCGGCAACTTCGATTCTCTGCAGCGTGCTGTAGAGCACGAGTTGGGGCTGCGCAGGGGACTCCGTGAGTTGCTTCAACTCGACATTCGAGAAGACTGCTTCCTCTGCGGCCTTTGTGTTGTGTCCCGAGACGCCGATGCCTACGTAAAATGGTCCGTTGAAGTGAAGCTTGGTGGTTGCGCCCACCTGGTGAAGCGGTTCCCCGTGGATTGAGACGAACATGTTGAAAACGTCGCCGTGCTTTTCCAGCCCGACGCGTCTCGGAGCATCGATGTTGATGCCGGTGCTCTGCGTCTTTTCGCCCTCTGCAATTCGATATTGCAGCGCAGTCATACCCGATCCGTGCTGTGCCACGTCAACATAAGGCGCGTCGGCATTCAGAGACTGGCGGATCATCAGCACTGCTTTGCGGTTCGGGCTGTGTTGACCGGTCTTCACGGGAAAATCGATATCGCTCGTCATGGAAAAATCACCGGAGAGTTTCTTCCATACGTAGTGAAAGCCATCTTCTGTCGACCACAGGTCCCAGCCGGCGGCAGATATGGTGTATGCCCCGGCCGAAGGCGAATAGAAAACCTGCCCCGCAGGACTTACTTTCCCAACATCTGACTGTCCTTCAAAGATGCCGAGAGATTTGGCATTCGATTGTGCAAAGGCCGGGATGGTGTTGGCGCATAGAGTAAAAACAAAAAGCGCAGACAGAGCGGGAATAGTCTTCAGGAACTTCGTGGACATCCGAATGAACCCTCGCAGAATGCCCGGCTACCCACCCGGCATGCAAACTTGATCTGTTTCCTTGGCCAGCAAAATATAGGTTGCAGAAATCGTGTTGTCAATCGCGGACGGGCAGAGGGCCATGGCCCGTTGCACGGCGAATGGTGCGATAGCCGATAGCAATGGTCTTACTGAGCGGGTGTTCGAAAAGTAAGCGTTGCGCAAAGGATCACAGATGGATGTGTCAAGCGTTTGCGCGCAGAGTGAAGAGCGTGAGTTCAGGTGGGCAGTCGAGTCGGAACGGCACGCCAATGGTGCCGATGCCCCGATTGACGTACAGGCCCATGCGGCCGAGTTGGAACCAGCCTTGAACAAAGCGTTTTCCCATGGGCGGAAGAACCAGAGCGCCGATGAGGGGCAGACGAATCTGTCCGCCATGCGTATGTCCGCTGAGCATCAGGTCAACGGCTTGGCCGGCCTCTTGAGATTGAATGTGCGTCGCGTAATCGGGTGCGTGGCACAGCAGTACCAGGGGTTCATCGCGCCGGTTCCGTATCATATTTGGAATCGTGGCATTGAGATCCGGATGGCCGACAACGGGATCGTCCAGACCGGCAAGCCAAAATCTTCCGCTTCCACGCTCGATGGGGAGGAACGAATTTCTCAGGATGTTGATGCCATTGGTGCGAAATGCAGATTCGACGATTGCCGATCCTACGGTTACATCATGATTGCCGAGGACGGCGTGAACGGACTTGCATTTCAGGCCTTTCAGAATCCCTGCACATTCCCAGGCTGCTTCGTGGGCCACTGAATCCGCCCATTGACCGGACGTGACATAGTCTCCGGTCAAAAACACGGCATCGGGCTTGAGCTGATTGATGCGCTCTACGACACGGCGAAGGAAAAATGGCTCCGTGTAGTAGTCCATATGAATATCACTGAGCTGAACGATGCGCATGCCCTCGAAGTCGGCGGCCAGGCCACGCAGAGTGATGTCGCGGTTCTCCACGTCGATCCAATGGCGCTCAACTTCACCGGAATAGAGCGCCAGCCCGGCGACTCCCAACAAACTTGCTTTCAGAAAGTCGCGACGGCTGGAGGTCTGCATCGTTGTAGGGGAAGACAAAGGCATACCTTAAGTACATCTTATCGTGTCGAATTCGGGCTGCTCCTCAGGATGAGAACAGGGCTGAACAGAATTGATTCTGGGAACAGAAGGCGAAGAAGAGCCCAGGCCGCACGCACGATCGCAAAGCCATAATTGAGTGATGCATTGGAGAGGTGTTCGGTTGGCGGAGGTTGCGGCCGTCGAATAGCGGTGCTGATTCTATTCAGTATCGGCCACATCATCTCCGTAAGTGGGATACGGCTCCGGTTCGGAACTGGTAGGCATAGTGGCGAGGGTGGCCAAATCGGCCTGCACCTGCGCCCACTTGGCGGGATCCTTTTTTGTGGTGATGGGGAGCTCAGGGTTTGCGTAGTACGCCTGTACATCTTCCTTGATGCCGGGGGGAATGTGCTGCGTGGGATCGATAGTGAGAAGGTGGAGCAGACCCGCATAGGTCGAATCGGTGAGTGGATAACCTCCAGGTTGCACTACTCTCCCAGTGTCGAGATCGCGATTGGGCAGCGGGTGCCGGTTGTTGTGAGGTTTTAGCGGCGAAGCATTCGCCGCTACGGCGGGCACGGTAAAGTGTGCCAGCTCATGGCGAAATGCGGCAACGGTAAGCAGGACGGTGTGCAGGTATTTCGACTCGGTCTCTTCATTGGGGCCTTTCACGGCAAGCATCCTTAATGGGCCAATCTTGGGCAGGACGAAAATGAAACCTGCCAGGATGTAGGTTCCGATGCCGGCACGGTGCCGATAATGCTGCCAGTTATCTTGCGCGGCGGTGACAGCCACTTCGGTGTCGTATTGGTCGCGCTCTTTTGAGACAGGCTCGGCGGGCTCATGCTTGCGATGCAGCAATGTGACTGCATAAGCAATGCGCGGAATGAAGGACCGGGTGGCAAAACGATAAGCAGGCACGTTGATGCGGCGGCCGCGAAAGCGCGAGAAGCCATCGGTGATTCCGTAGGTCTGATAGTAGGCAAGTGCGAGTTGTCGCATCGACACTTTCAAACCTATGTGGCGGAGATAGCGCAAAGGCGCCATTCGATGATGAGCAACCTCGTCGATATCGAATGCGAACTCAACCTGCACATGTTGATGCCGGCCCTCAGCGTAGCTCACCGATTTGCCGTACTTTGCGCCGAGCGCCGGGAACTCGACCGGGACGGCCACATTTACGGCACCGGGGTGTCCAATGCTGTCACCTGCGTAGTGCGCCAGCGCTCCAATCGCAAACGCGAGCTCGTTGGCGGTGTGCGCATTGCGTAGCAGGCTGACTACAAAATCACCGGAGCGCACGTAGTGCGTCAGATTCGAAAAGGAGGCGTCGCCGAAGGGATAGTACCCGATGTCCTGTATAACGCAACCGCCATAAGCGAAGGCTCGAGCTTCCTCAAGTTCGGCGGGTGTCAAATTCGGATAGTGGCTGAGCAGCATTGGAACTATCGAATCGTGCCAGGTGATATCAATAAGCTGCTCGTGGGTGAGCAGAGCATAGGCTTGCAGTCGAATTGGAAGCACGAGCACGAATAAAAACGCGGCGAGTCGAAGCCGGGGAAAGCCCATTAAGTTCCCTCACGTTTGCTGAAGAGAAGAGAAATTGTGGCCGAGGCAAGATGATCAGGATCAATCAGGAGCGTGAATGCCTGCGAAATAGTCGTCCACTTGTTGCCAGTTATCAACGCGTATCAATCCAGTAGTGGTCAGGTTATGAGGAGCAGTAAACAGCAGACCCGTCCCTGTGAATAGATGCAGATTGCGCGGTTGATCGTCGATGAGGTAGTCGGCGCGGAGAATGGACTTATCGCCGCAGAACACGTAATTGGTAGCGGGGATGAAGGAGAAATGCCGCTGCAGCCAGCGGTATTTTGGCCCTAGCGAATTAGGAACGACCATGGCCTGGGTAGCTATAAATATCTCAAAATGCTTGGATAACCCGTGGAGGACTTCCTGGGCGCCGGGCATCAGGTCCAGGTCCTCAAAGAAGTTTTCTGCATCAAGAAATGCCCGAAGCTGCTGCTGGCGCTCAAGGGGCGTGATGTCCCACAGGCTCTTACCGACCAGGTCCTCGGGCGTAACCATTTCTGAAAAGGTTTCGTTATAGCGGCGCAGGTGTTCGGCGAGAGTATCCGCCATCACCTCGTCCATGTCGACGCAGATGCGCTGCACGGCTTCTCCTGGGTGAAGTGGTTGACGACCGATGGTCTGTCGGGGGCATGACCCTGCTGTCAGGCTACAGGGAAGAGACGCGCGATCGACAAAACCGCTCTAGAAGAGCGTAGCAGGGCGGGGCGCGCGTGCTCCAGTGTGCGCCGGCGTGCCAAACCTCGGCTGGTGAGCGCCAAGAATTTCAGTGCACCTTGCCGGCGGAGTTTTCAAAGATCACATTCGAAATGGTTGCGGTGTCCACTGTTGCGGGCAGGTGGGAGCAGAAACCGATGCCGACGTAGAACGGCTCGTCAAAGTGCAGCGTGACAGGCGGGCCGAACTGATGCATCGGCTCGCCTTGGATGCTGATGAAAATTGCAAAGGAGTCGCCGTGTTTTTCGATCCCGATTCGCTTGGCGTGAACGCCCGCCAGCTGGCCTGCGAAGCGGTATTCCAGGTCCTTCATCATTTCGCCTTTGTCAGATCGATAAGCAAGGTGAATCATGCCGACACCGTGCTGGCCGACCATTGCCGACTTTGCATCATCGTCGAGGCTCTGTCGAAACACGATTACAGCTTTGCGGTCGCCGAATCCGTCGGCTTTCGGGAACGCGACGTCGGCAGCGAGAGAGAAATCTCCCGAGGCTTTCTTCCATAGATACCGAAATTCATCGCGCTGGTACCAGATGTTGTAGCCAGCTGAATTCAGGGTGTACTGTCCGGTAGCCGCATCGTAACTGGAGCTGCCGGGCACAAGCGCTCCGCCCACGTCTGACTGGCCTTCGAAAATTCCGATGGGCGTTTCAGAATTGCGGCTGGCTCGATGGAAGTCCAATGGAGGCGGAACCTGTTTGTGGGTAGGCGATTGGGGGAGGGCCCAATCCGGCACCTGTGGGGCGGCGGCGGGCGCCTGTGCCTGCAGCCGGTATGAAGCTACTCCTGGAAATGCAAAAAGCAAAATCAAACCAAGCGCGATCTTGAACGCAGAGGTTCCAGATGGAGTTTCCATAGCATGGAACTTTATCAGGAAGGGCATCGGGGCGGGCCTTGAAACGTTTTATGCGCCGGCCTGATGCGATTTGCGGGGAGCGCGCCCGGCGCCCGGTACGGGCTCGGGCTGCGGAGCTTTCGGTTCCGGGGTCATGGTGGGATCCCAATAAAGGATGCGCCCGCAACTATCGCAGGTGAGCAGCTGGCCTTCGCGGAGTTGATTCCAGGTTTGCGGCCTGACGCCCATGCGGCAACCGGAGCACTGCTGATTTTCGGACTTCGCCAGTCCGGTGCCTCGCATGGCTGCGATACGGTCGAAGCGAGTCAGCCATTCCGGCTCAATGAGCGGCCGCAACGCTTCGCGCTCGGCAGCGAGCGCCTCAAGCTGAGCCTTGTATTCAAGTTGCCGCTGCCCAACGCGCTCGCGTGTCTTCTCAAGTGCACCGGCCAGGCTCTCAACTTCCGCGCGTGCCTTGGCCAGAACTTCTTCCTGAGCCTCGGTCCGTTCCAGGCTCGCGAATTCGTCGTTTTCCCGGCGATCGGCCTCTGCTGATTCAAACTGTATTTCGTGCTCGATGGCTGCTGCCTGGGCCGGAGTGGTGACCGAATCCAGCTGGGTGCGGAAGCGTGTGGCCTTCTGCCGGTGCTCGGTAATCTCGCGTTCCAGACGCGTCCGGAGCTGTTCCTCGCGGATCAGCGCAGCGGATGCCTGGGCCGCCTGGGCCTGACCGTCCGCGAGCGCCGTTTCGGCCCGGGATAGCTCCGAGGGCAAAGCGCGCATCTCCTGTGTTAGGCGGGTGCGCTCCAGTTCGACAGCTTGCAATTTTACGAGATGTTGAATCAGCTCTTGCATCCGTGACAAGCAGCATACGGCATTTGAGCTTTGTTTAGAAATGGGATAAGTCCATGAGAGGGACCCTCAAGGTCGGAACGCCGGATTCAAAGAAGATGAAGGCGGGTTTCTGGAGCAGGCATCACCGCCTTAAATGGGCCTTGGGCATATCTGCCGGGGTATTCGCGGTGATAGCCGTGGCGCTGTACATTCTGGCGCGCCGGTCTGAGCCACTGCTGCGCGCGCATATTGTTCAGGCGCTCGAGGACCATTTTCATGCCCATGTGGAACTGGACAGTTTTCACGTTGCGCTGAAGGACGGGCTAACGGCGCAAGGCAAGGGACTGCGCATCTGGCAGCCGGTGGAGACGGAGGGCATGATGGAATCTGCTAATGCAGAGCCGCCCATTATTGGCAAACCGCTCATCGAGATCGCGGAGTTCCGATTTCATGCACCACTCGAATACGATTCCGGTAAACCCATCCGCATCAGCGTGGTCCGGCTAAAGGGGCTGACGATCGATGTTCCGCCGCGCCACCGGTTCCAAAAAGGTTTTCCGTCTACCGTGGGGGCCAACAAGTCACGCGAAACCCAATCCAAGGACAGCAGTCCGCCACAACCTCCGCCCGCCAAAACGGGGTTGATCAGCTTTATTATTCAGAGCCTTGAATGCAACGATTCACTTCTTACACTGGAAACCGATAAGCCCGGCAAACTGCCGATGCAATTTGAGATTTCGCACCTGAAATTGACTGACATTCAACCCGATCAGGCTGTCGCCTATGAGGCGGATCTTACCAATCCGCGGCCCAGAGGAATAATCCATACCCATGGCAACATCGGGCCATGGAATGTACCCGATCCGGGTAAGACCGCGCTCAATGGCGATTACCGCTTTGAGCACGCCGATCTTGGCGATTTCAAAGGCATCGCCGGAATGCTGACTTCCAATGGCCATTTTGACGGCACACTGCGCGATATAACGGTGGACGGCGAAACCAGTGTTCCCGATTTTGAGCTTGCTGGCTTCGGAACTCCGGTGTCTCTGTACACCCGGTTCCATGCATTAGTTGATGGCACCAACGGCGATACGCGGCTCGAGCCGGTGGATGCGGTACTCGACAACTCGCATTTCCAAGTACGCGGACAGGTTGTGCGGGCGACTGTCGAGCAGAACAAGAGCCTTGTGGCAAAGGGTCACCAAATTCAACTGAAGGTCGAAATCGATCGGGGCCACGCGGAAGATTTCATGCGGCTCGTAGCTCGATCCGGTGTTCCGTTCTTTACCGGCGATATTCGCATGAAAGGCGACCTGGATATTCCGCCCGGGCCTGAAGCCGTTCAGGATCGCATGAAACTGAGCGGCACATTCTGGCTTGGCAACGTGCGTTTTACCAGCCCGAATGTTCAAGATCGCGTCAGTGAACTGAGCCTGCGCGGACGGGGCAACCCAAGCGACGCACGCAGCAAAGATGCATCCACGGTGCGCTCAACCATGACCGGTAATTTCAAGATGGTGGAAGGCGTTATCACCTTGCCTTCGCTGGATTACAGGGTGCCCGGAGCAGTGGTGAATCTGAAAGGCACCTATGGTGTGGACAGCGGAGCCATTGCTTTTGAAGGCGTGGCAAGGATGGAAGCTACGGTTTCGCAAATGGTCGGCGGCTGGAAGGGATTTCTGCTCAAGCCCATCGATCGATTCTTCAAGAAAGGCGGAGCCGGGACGCAAGTGCCGATCCATATTCTTGGAACGCGTGAAAATCCTCGTTTCGGCATCGATCTGGATCGAATGAAAAGCAGCTCACCACAACGACCTAATCAAGCAAAATAGAGCAGCATCGGCGTGATATTTTGTTGCAGTCGCTCTGCGAGCAGATTGCGCGCGCTCGAAGCAACTCGAAATCACACCACAGGAGATACCGATGGCGATGGCCCAAAGGAGAGCGGGCGCAGTGAAGAGATACGCACTGGCGCTGCTGCTGGTAGCGAGCTTGACTCTGACGGCCTCAGGACAATCTGGCGTGGTGCGAACCGCTGCCTCGCAACACGCGTCGGAACTGGACTGGTGGAAGAATGCTGTAATTTACGAAATTTACCCGCGCAGCTTTCAGGATACGAACGGCGACGGCATTGGCGACCTGAATGGAATCACACAGAAGCTCGATTACCTCAAGGAACTCGGCGTGGATGCAATCTGGCTCACGCCCGTATACCCGTCGCCGCAGGTGGACTTCGGTTACGACATTTCCGACTATCGCAATATTGATTCGCGGTACGGCACGCTGGCCGACTTCGATCGCCTGATTGCCGAAGCCAACAAGCGCCACATTCGCGTGCTGATGGACATGGTGATGAACCATAGCTCCGACAAGCACGAGTGGTTTATTCAATCGCGCTCGTCGCGGAAGAATCCTTATCGCAACTGGTATGTGTGGCACGACGGAAAGGGCGAGACCGCAACCTCAAAAGGGGAGCCGCCCAACAACTGGCAATCGCTTTTTGGACACTCAGCATGGCAGTGGGATGAGAAGACCCGGCAGTACTACTATCACAAGTTCTATATCCAGCAGCCGGATTTTAACTGGAGCAATCCAGCGGTGCCCAAAGCGTTTGAAGACATTATCGCTTTCTGGCTCAAGCGCGGCGTTGGCGGTTTTCGGTTCGACGCCATTACGACGCTGTTTGAAGATCCGGCGATGCGTGATGAGGGCGTAGTGCGCGATGCAAACGGCAGAGTCATTATCAACGCCTACGGCGATCCGCAGCTCGATAACTCAAAGACTGACAATTTGCCGGGCGTGCATGAAGTGATGCAGCAGATGCGCGCGGCAGCCGACCCTTTCAGCAGCAGTAAATTTCCAGGCAGTCGTGTGTTGATTGGTGAAACTTATCTGCAGAACGTGAATGATCTGGCGAAGATGTACGGGCCGCCGGGCAAACCGGAATTTCAACTGCCCATGGATACGCAGATCGGATTTATCAACAAGCTGGATGTAGCCACATTCCGCAGCAAACTGGACGACGCAGAGACACGCCTGCAAGGTCATATACCTCTGCTGGTGTTCGACAACCATGACAATCCACGGCTCGATTTACGCTACGGCGACGGTGTTCACGACCAGGACATTGAGCGCGTAATCGCGACAATGCTGTTCGCCTCGCGGGGAGCGGCGCTGTTCTACTACGGCGACGAAATTGGCATGAAGACTACTCCGCCGAAGCGGAAGGAAGACGTGAAAGATCCCATCGGCAAGATCGGCTGGCCCAAGGAGAAAGGCCGTGACGGCGAGCGCACGCCGATGCAGTGGGACGCGAGTACGAATGCGGGATTCACCAGGGGAACTCCGTGGCTGCCTGTGCCGCCCAGCGCGAAGGAGATCAACGTGACCGTGGAAAAACGCGATCCAAACTCACTGTTTGCCTGGTACCAGAATCTTATTCGC
>Ga0207667_10004224_pt1 | contig 17634 bp, 19 predicted proteins | sample KBSCornC52_FD_184301 | JGI IMG/M metagenome (GOLD analysis project Ga0207667, IMG submission 184301) | Corn rhizosphere microbial communities from Kellogg Biological Station, Michigan, USA - KBS Corn C5-2 (SPAdes) (version 2) | ecosystem: Host-associated > Plants > Roots > Rhizosphere > Soil ...
TTGGCTGATCCCGTTCGTCGATCGTGTCGTCAGGGTCGACATGCGCGTCGTGACGGTCCAGCTCGACACCCAGGAAACGATCACGCGCGACGGCGTCGCCGTCCGGGTCAACGCCGTGCTGTGGTATAAAGCGATCGATCCGGATCGGGTCGTCACCGCCGTCGAGGCCTGGCAGGCGGCCGTGTTCCAGGCGGCCGAGACCGGCTTGCGCGACGCGATCGGACAGAGCGATCTCGATCAGATCCTCAAGGACCGCATGGCAATCAACAAGCGCCTGCTCGAATTGCTGGGCACCGCCGCGAGCCGCTGGGGCATCGAGATCGACGCGGTCGAGCTGAAGGACGTCGACATTCCCGAGCAAATGCAGCGCGCGATCGCACGCGAAGCCGAGGCGATCCGTGAGAAACGCGCGCGCATCATCAAGGCGGAAGGCGAGAGCGCGGCGGCGCAGAAGCTCGCCGATGCCGCGACGATGATCGCCACGGCGCCGGGCGCGCTCGAGCTGCGACGGCTACAAACGCTCACCGAGATCGGCGTCGAGCACAACAGCACGATCATCGCCATGCTGCCAGTCGAGCTGCTTCACGCCGCCCAGAAGATCGCCGGCCTGCCGGCCGAATCGGCCGACTAGGCGACGCCGGTCGGAGCACCCGGGCCGACGCCGCTGTCAGCTGCGTCGGTCTCGGTCGCCGACGACCGCTGCCACCATGAGGTCAGATTTTCGAACACGCGCGTCGCCTGCTGAACCGCCGCCTCGCGGCGCTCCGCGTCCGCGAGATAGAAAAAGGTTGCGGCGCCCAACGCCATCGTCCCCGCGGCGGCAAGCCGCGACGCGGTCATGCTATGCCGAGCGGCCTCGGCGAACTTGCTCATTCCGTCGGTGAAACTGTCGTGTTGGGACTGATTGGTTGTGGCCATCGTCGCTGCTCCTTTTGACGATCTCACAACCACTTGGCCGACTCACCGGTTCCTCCGCCCGGCGCATCATGCGTCGATCAGGCCGCAGCTTCGGTCAGGCCGGCAAGGCCAAGCTTGCGCTCTTTGGCGAAGGGGCTGAGGCCGAGCCAGGCCTGCATGTCGCGGGCAAGATCGCGATCGCCGGTCAGCAGCATGCGCTCCTCGACGCAGGCGCGCTGGACGCTGTCCAGTCCCATCCAGATCGCGGTCATCGTCCGCAGATCGGTCGCGACATAGAGGTCGACGTCGAAGCCGGGGTCGACCGAGCAGAGATCGACGCCCGCTTCCGGATCGACCAGCAGCCACCAATGACGCTGCGCGGGTGACAGCTCGCCGTAGCGGAAATGGATCACGACGCGGCGCTCGGGCAGCGGCGTCGGGTCGAGGTTGCGGCGCATGTCCCACATCAGCAGGCCGACATCGAGATGCTCGAGCGAGGGCTCGGCCTCGACCCAGCGCTGCCCCCAGATGCCGAACGCCTCGATCAGCGGCCTGAGCTCGCGGCCGGCGGTGGTGAGGCGATATTCGAAGATGCCCGGCTCGCCCGAGACCGCGACGCGGCTGATCACCCCGGCCGCCTCCAGCTCCTTCAGCCGCTGCGACAACAGCGCCGGCGACATCCGCGGCACGCCACGCCGCAGATCGTTGAACCGGGTCGAACCGGCGATCAGCTCGCGCAGCAGCACCACCGTCCAGCGGGTGCAGAGGATCTCGGCGGACATCGCCACCGGGCAGAATTGGCGATAGCTACCCTGCGTCATCTTACGTCTCCCAGCCGAGCGGCGAAATTACCCCGCACGCCAAGGGCACGATAGTTCAGTTTCTGTATCGGGCAGATTCAGTTGCTGAACTGGCCGGTGCGACCGGGCTCCGGCCATGAGCGGCACATGGCCAATCCCGGCCGTTCAGCGAGAAGGAGGCGGATATGCCGCTGGTCGACATTCAACTGATCGAGGGCGTGTTCACGCCGGCGCAGAAGAAGGTGATGATCGACAGGGTCACCGAAGCGATGATCGATGTCGAGGGCGAAGCAATGCGCCCGGTCACCTGGGTGCGCATCCAGGAGATCAAGAGCGGCGACTGGGCGGTCGGCGGCAATTGCCTGACGACCGAGGCGGTCAAGGCAATGGCCGGATTCGAAACCGTCGGATGAGCCGAAGTGCGGGAGCCTCGCCATCGCGCGAGGCTCCCGCCCCCCACACAGCTTGGTCTCGACCGAGGTGGCTGGTCCGTGCTGATATGGTCGCGATCGGCATCGGGGGTTGGCATGCACCGGCTTTGCACAGTCTTGGTCGCGGTCCTGATCGCGATCGCCTGGCATGCCCCGGCGCGGGCGAGCGGCGATTTCAGTTGCACGCCGAGCTGGCGGCTGAGCCATGTCGAGATGACCGGCTGCGACAATATGGCGATCCTCCAGCCGGGCAACGACACCCGCGTCAACCTCGCCCTGCTGCTGTCCGACCTGCGCCCCGCCAAGGTGGCCGCGAGCGGCAGCGCGCCGATTGATCCCCTGGCCGACTGGCCCGGTTTTGTCGCGGCCTTCTATCCCGACTGGAAGGCGCCCGAGGACGACAGCTATGCCGACGGCGAAGGCTCTCGCTGCCGCAGCAACGGTCCCGGCGGCGAGCGCTTCGAGGCCGCAGTCACCGCCACCGGCAAATTGTCCGCCGCCGAGCGTGCCGCGCTGATCGCCGCACGGCGCGGGCTGCAGCCGGATTGCGCCAAGGCAAGCGGCGGCGCGGAGGCGATCGCCGCCCTCGACGGTCAGATGAAATCCGCACCGGGCAAGGCCTTCGCTGCCTATCTCAAGGGCGCCCTCGCCTTTTACGACGCCGATTACGACACCGCCGCCACGCAATTCACCGCGGCGCGCAACGGCGACCAGCCCTGGCTGAAGGAAACCGCGCGCTACATGCTCGGCCGGGTCGAGGTGAATCGGCTGCAGCTCGACGCCTTTGATGAATACGGCACACTCAAGGAAAATCGCGCGATCGACGACAAGACGCTCACCACCGCCGAGACGGCGCTGCGCGGCTATCTGCGCGACTATCCCAAGGGCGCCTATGCCGCCTCCGCGCGCGGCCTGCTGCGCCGGGTCTACTGGCTGGGCAACAAGACTGACAAGCTCGCCGCCGAATATGCCGGCTTGTTTGCCGAACCGCCGGCGCAGCGCGGCATCGGCGATGTCGAGCTGATCCAGGAGATCGACAACAAGCTGCTCGAAAGCCTCGATGCCGCAACCAGAACCGATCCGATCCTATTGGCGATGATCGACCTGAGGGCGATGCGCCACAGCGAGGGCGTGACCGATCCCAAGCCGATCGCATCGACGCAGATCGAGGCGCAGCGCGCAGCCTTCGCCGGCAATCCGGCGCTCTATGACTATCTGCTCGCCGCCCACGCCTATTATGTCGCGAACAAGCCGGCCGACGTCCTGAAGCTGATCCCGGATGCAGCACGCCAGCAGAGCTTCAGCGCCCTGCAGTTCAGTCGGCAGATGTTGCGTGGCATGGCGCTGGAGGCGACCGGTAATCGCAACGCGCGCGGCTTCTGGAGCGACCTGCTGGCAGGCGCGCGCCAGCCTTATCAACGCCCCGCGGTCGAGCTTGCGCTGGCGATGCATGATGAGCGGAGCAATGCGCTTGGCAAAGTGTTCGAAGCCGGCTCGCCGATCCGTACACCGATGATCCGCGCGATCCTGCTCGCCAATAGCGCCGGTGCGCCACTGCTGCGGCAGCAGGCCAAGGACAACAGTACCAGCAAGCACGAGCGCGAGCTGGCGCTCTACACCCTGCTTTACAAGGACGTCACCCGCGGCGCCTATCGCGACTTCGCCGCCGATGTCGTGATGGTGCCCGCCGGCGCGCCGAGCGAGGGCGATTGGGATCTGCTCGGCGGCGACAAGATCAACCTCGCGATCTTCGCCAAGCCGGCGCAGACCGGCGAATTGACCTGCCCGCAGCTGCGCGAGACCGCCGGCCAGCTCGCGCGCGATCCGGGCGATGCCAGGGCGCGGCTGTGCCTCGGCGATTTCATCCGGGTCAACGGCTTCGACCAGTTCTCGCTCGACAACCCGCCGCCCAGGACCGATCTCGGCGGCAGCCCGTCGCAATTTCCCGGCGGGCATTATTCGCGCCTCGAGCTCTACAAGGCGATCATCGCCGAGCCCAAGGTCGCGCCCGCCGACAAGGCCTATGCGCTCTATCGCGCGGTCAATTGCTATGCGCCCTCGGGCAACAATAGCTGCGGCGGCATCGAGGTCCCGAAGAGCCAGCGCAAGGCCTGGTTCAATCGCTTGAAGAAGGACTATGCGACGTCGTCCTGGGCGAAGGACCTGCACTATTACTGGTAGCCGGTGATGCGCGGTTTCATTGCCCTTGCGTTGCTGGCGCTCGCGCTGATCGCAACGCCATCCCGCGCGACCCCGGTCGAAGCCGGCGACTACGACAGCTTCTGGCTCTGGGCCGGCGTCAAGTCGCAACCGCTGCTCGCGAAGGCGAAGCGGCTCTATCTGCTGCAGGGCCAGGTCGGCGTGCGAGAGCCGATCCGACTGGTCGCGCAGCGCGCCGCGATTCCACGCCTCAACGGCCCGGAGGTGTGGATGGTGGTGCGCGTCGAGACGCTCGCCTGGCCGCCGCAGGTCTATCGCCAGCTCTTGATCCAGCTCCTACGCTGGCGCGCCGCCGGCAATCGCGTGACCGGCATCCAGATCGATTTCGACGCGCGCACCCGCCGCCTCGAAAGCTATGCGAGCTTCCTCGCTGACCTGCGCCGCCGGTTGCCGCGCGATTGCAAGCTCGGCATCACCGGCCTGCTCGACTGGAGCGCCAATGGCGATCCCAGAGGGCTCGACGCGCTCGCCGGCACGGTCGACGAGATCGTGCTGCAGATCTACCAGGGCCGCCACAGCATTCCCGGCTATGAGCGCTATCTCGCCCGGCTCGACCGCTTCCGCATTCCGTTCCGCATCGGCCTGCCCCAGGGTGGCGAATGGGATGCGCCGGAAGGCCTAGAAGCCAACCCAATGTTTCGCGGCTACGTCGTCTTCCTGCTGAACCCGCTGCCGACATAGCCATTGCGGTGCGCCTATCCGCCTGACACTCTTCGCGGCGGAGAGAACTGAACGGAGCGCCCGACGATGTTATCGGATCAAACGGCGCCACCGGGCGCAGCGCTGGCTGAATGGCGCGCCTATTGGCCGCTGATCTTCGTCAGCTGGGTCGGTCTCGCATTGCTCGGCATTCCGATCCTCTCGCTCAGTGCCTTTCTCGCGCCGCTGCACGCGGAGTTCGGCTGGTCGTATGCGGAAATCTCGCTGTGCCTGAGCGTCTACGCCGCGGTCGGCGTCATCGGCAGCCCCTTCGCCGGCCGGCTGATCGATCGCTGGGGGCCGCGGCGCGTGGTGCTGCCAGGCGTGATCCTGACCGGCGTCGCTTTTGGTATGCTCGCCATGACGAACGCCTCGCTGGTCAGCTGGCTGCTGCTCTGGCTGATCTACTGCGTCGCCGGCCAGCTCATCCTGATGCAGGCCTGGTCGGCGGCGGTCGCGAGCAATTTCGTCGCCGGCCGCGGCCTTGCCATCGCCATCGTCCTGACCGGCAGCGCGATCACGGCGACGTTCATCCCGCGCATCGCGGTCGCGCTGATCACTGAATATGGCTGGCGCGGCGCCTATGGCATCATGGGCACGGTCTGGGCGATGGCCGGCGGCCTGCTGGTCTTCTTTCTGTTTCGCAGCAAGCAGGACCTTGCCCGCCGCAACGACCAGGCCGCAGCAACACCCGCGACCGCCGAAGCGCTTGCCGGCGCCAGCGCCCGCGACGGCCTGCGGTCCACCACCTTCATCAAGCTCGCCGTCGCCGCCCTTGCCGGCGAGCTCGTCATCATCGGAATCGTCGTCAACATCATCCCGATGCTGACCAAGACCGGATTTTCGCGGGAAGAGGCGGCCTGGATGTTCGCCTTCGTCGGAATTTCCGCGGTGATCGGCAAGCTGATCTGCGGCACCGTCGCGAGCCGTATCGACGGCAAGTACATCATGGCCTTTTTGCTGGCGCTGCCGATCGCGACCTCGCTGATCCTGATGGAACCCACCATCACGACGATGAGTGCGGGCCTGGCGATCGGTTTCCTCGGCTTCTCGTCGGGGGGCCAGCTCGAGATGCTGGTCTACGTCACCGCGCGCCATTTCGGCCTGAAGGCGTTCGGCACTCTCTTCGGAGTCATCGGCGGTGTGCTGTCGCTGGCGATCGGCATCGGCCCGCCGATCGCCGGTTGGCTCTATGACCTGGGAAACAGCTATGACCCCATGCTCATCGCCAACATCCCGCTATCGCTGATCGGCGTGGGACTGATGCTGATCATGCGCCACTACCCGGACCAGGCGCCGGCGGCAGCACCGGCGCTGGCGGAAGCGGCCGAATAATCCGGCGACGTTATTTGCCGGCGGCGGGCGGGGATGCGGGCGCCGGCGCCTGGGTGAGGCCGCAACCGTCCGGGCGCGGCAGGCCGTCGAACAATGCCTTCTGACAGGCAACCCATTGGTTCCAGCCGGCGATCCGCCCGTTGAGCTTGGCCACGGCGGCGACCGCCTGCTTATAGGCTTCAGTGAGCTGGGTTAGCTGGCCCTTGTCGACCGAGGTTATTTGACCGCTCGGTTTGGGATCGTACCGCGTCAGCCGTTCCGGGAGAGTGAGCTCCGCGGGCGGCGTCTGCAGCGTCCGCGGCCTGGTCGGCACGGCCGACGAGGCTGTCTGAGGACGCTGACAGGCCGCCAAGGTCGTAAGCAGGGCCGGCATCAGCAGAAGGAGGCGTGGAAGCCTTGGCTTGCGAGGCATCGTGCAGCTCCTTGATCGCCTGCGAAACGGCATCGACATCGTTGCTGTGTCTCGGGCTGGAGCGCCGGCTGGCGAGCGTGCTCCGATTGACCGCGACGGCGCTGTGCTGATTGCCCTTCGGCTCGCCGAGGCGTGGCTGGGTCGCCAGCATCTCGTCATTGGCGAGGTGAACCGTCTCGTCGCGCGGGCCGCTCCACATTTCGACCAGCACCAGCGCGCCACCGCCGCCGATAACCAGGCCAAGACCCAACAGGGTCGTCGTCCATCCGCCCGTGCGCCGCATTGCCGCAACATCCCCAACTCACAGCGATGCCCTTACAGCAATGCGACGCAATGGTAAATTTCCGCAATCGCGGCCCGATATTAGCCCAGCTCGAGCATCAGCCGCGCGAGATGGCGCCCGCGCGGGTTGGAGATGTCGTAGCCGATCGCCTCGGGGTCGTCGGCGAGGTCGATGCGCTTGAACCGCTCGACCGTCTTGCGAATCAACAGTGGCACGAGATTGCGCGTGATCGCATTGCCGATGCAGGCGTGAATGCCATAGCCGAAGCTCAGATGGGTGTGCGAATTGGTCCGGTCGATCGTGAAGCGGTCGGGATCGGGAAAGACGCTCGGATCGCGGTTGGCGCTCGCCATCATCACATAGACCGGCATGTCGCGCGGGATCGGCGTGCCGCGAATCTCCGATCCCTCTGTGCCGAAGCGCAGCACGGTCGCGACCGGCGGATCGATCCTGAGCGATTCCTCATGATGCCGGGCGGCCAGTGAAAGATCGGCGCGGATGCGATCGGCGATATCCGGGTTCCAGGCGAGCCGGAGCAGCGCCGATCCTGCCGCCGCCGCGACCGTGCTGACGCCGCCGATGAGCAGGACGATCATCATCGCCAGCATCTCATCCTCGCCGATCTGTCCCTCGTCGACGCTGCGGGCGATCAGGCCGATCAGATTGTCGCACTTGCCCTCCTGGGCGAGCGCATATTGGCGGCGGCAATAGTCCTGGCCTTCCTGCCAGACGTCGAGGAATGGCTGCGGCTTGGGATCGCCCGGCTTCAGCTTGTCAAACAGGTGGAAGGTCCCGAAATATTCGGTAAAGATCCTCTGATCTTGCTTATCGACCTTGAGGAAGTGATCGAGCAGGATTTCGAGCGACAACGGCTTGGTCAGCTCGCCGACCGCATCGATGCCGCCGCCGCGATCGACCACCCGGTCGAAGACCTCGTCGATGATTCGGCCGGCCTCGACGTTGAGCGGCTCGGTCCGCTTGGGCAGGAAGGCGGCGTTGACCACCTTGCGGCGGCGAGTGTGATCGGGCGGGTCCGAGTAGTTCATTACCGGCAGGCCGTTGAAGAAATCGACCCGCTCCATGCCCGGCAACCCCTTGGGCTTGAGGCTGGAGAAGCGGGCCGGATCGCGCAGCACGGCGAGACATTCGGCATAGCTGCCGACCCAGGAGGAGCGAACGCCTTCCATCGTCATGAAGCCGAGCGACTGTCTGACAAGATCGCCGTAGAAAGCCTCAGGATCATTGCGAAAAGCCGGGCCGAAGGGGTTGAATTCTTCCTTCCCCAGCGGCTGCGGATCGACAGTCGTCGCCATCACCCTCTCCTCAAGCCCTGGGCTCAGATCATGCCCGCCTTGCTCAGCGCTTCCTTGGCGACCTCCCGCGCGGAGGCGGCGGCGGGGAAGCCGGCATAACCGGCAGCCTGGTAGATCACTTCCTCGAGATCCTCGAGCGACGCGCCGTTGCGGATCGCCGCCGGGAAATGAATCGCCAGCTCGCTATGCGCGCGGAGCGCAATCAGGATCGCGCAGGTGACCAGGCTGCGGGTGCGCAGGTCGATCCCTTCGCGGGTCCACAACGGCTCGAAGCAGGCGACCATGCCGAGCTCGGCAAGGCCGTCGCCGAACTGCTTGGTCGGCCCGGTCGATAGCCCCTTGCTGATCTCCGGCGGCAGCATGCGGTTGATCACCGCCATCGCCGCTTGCGTCTTGTCGCTCATGATGTCCTCTCCGTCTCGGTCTGGTTGATCGGATAACGCATCGCCGCGGTCAGCCCGCCGTCGACTAGCAGGTCGATACCACTGATAAAGGAGGCGCGGTCCGACAGCAGGAATTCGACCGCATCGGCGATCTCCAGCATCGTCCCCTCGCGGGTGATCGGCGTCGTCGCGAGCATGGTGTATTTCTGCGGCCGGTTCTTGAATTCGAGCGCGCCCATCGGCGTCGCGATCAGTCCCGGCGAGAGCGACATGATGCGGCCGCCCCTGCGACCCCAGACAGCCGCGAGGCGCTGGCACATACGGATCAGCGCCGCCTTGGCATCGTAATAGGCGATCACCGAGTTCGCATCATTGCCGACCGCCACTTCGAGCTTGTCGAGGAAATCGGGCGTCAGCGGCGCTTCGAGCAGCGCGATCCGCTCCTCGGTCGGCCAGAAGACATGGGCGGCGAGCGATGAGACGAACAGCGCCGCCGTGCCCTGCGTCACCAGCGGCAGGAAGGCGTCGGCGACCAGCCGCGCGCCGACCCAGTTGACCGCCATCAGCGCGCGCCAGTCGCCCATCGACGGCGACAGGCCGACGACATGCGCGATTGCGCGCGGCCCGCCCAGATCCGCCGCCATCTGGGCCAGCCGCGCGACCGCAGCAGGATCACTGACGTCACAGACGCAGCCACGCATGTCGTGGCCCTCGACCTTCATCGTCTCGGCGACGCGCGCGAGATGCGCCTCGTCCTTGTCGGCGATCAGCAGGCGATGGCCGCGGCCGAGCCGGCGGGCGACCGCCATGGCCATGCCGCCGGCGCCGACGACGACGGCAAGCGGCAGATCCGGCCGGGCATTGGTGCCGACCTCTGGTCGTTCCTCAGTCATGGCGAAAACTTGGCGGAGATGGCGTCCGCCCGCCAGTGCGAATCCGCCTATGAAATAGACAGGGTCATGATTTCGGCCAGGCGGTTGCGATCAGTGCTGCGGATCGCTGTTGTCGTCGAGCCCGAGGATGACCAGCTCGGCGACCACCTCGAAGCTGTCCTGGACGGTCACGCTGCTGCCATCCTGCATCACGATCAGCGTGTTGCCGCCATCCGGCTGGGCATGGCTGACCTGCTCGATATCGAGCGAGACGGGATCACCAGAGAGGCCAGAGAGTCGAATCACATCGAAGGCTCTACGCGAAAGTCACTCCAAAACGGAGTAATTTTGTCGGGGGTTAGACAAAAAAGAGTCTTTTTGTCCGGCCGATGGCGCGAAGCGTCGGACCCTGTTAGATGTTCTTTCTCTGTTCTACGGGAGGCGGCGTGGCGCAACGGGCTGGCAGTGCTGATCTTCCGCTTCATGGCGGACGGGTGCCGGCCTGGCTCGGCCTGCGCATGGCGCGGCTCGGCGCGGTCATCACGCAGGCGATCGTCCACCATTATGGCCGCGACGAGCTGCTCCGCCGGCTCGCCCATCCCTTCTGGTTCCAGTCCTTTGGCGCGGTGATGGGGATGGACTGGCATAGCTCAGGCATCACCACCAGTGTGATCGGCGCGCTGAAGCGCGGCCTGGCGCCGCTGTCGGGCGAGCTCGGCCTGCATGTCTGCGGCGGTCGCGGCCGCCATTCGCGGGCGACGCCGGCCGAGCTGCTTGCGGTCGGCGAGCGCACCGGGCTGGATGGCGATGCGCTCGGCCGGACCAGCCGCCTCGTCGCAAAAGTCGACAGCGCCGCCGTGCAGGATGGCTTCGAACTTTATCTCCACGGCTTCATCGTCGCCGATGACGGGCGCTGGGTGGTCGTCCAGCAGGGGATGAGCGACGCGCGTCGCCAGGCGCGGCGCTATCACTGGCTGTCGGACGAGGTCTCGAGCTTCGTCGATGCACCGCACAGCGCGATCGAAGGCCGCGCCGGCGGCGCCATCATCAACCTCACCGACCGTCGCGCCGATGCCTCGCGCCGCGGCCAGCTCGACCTGCTGCGCGATCTCGGTCCCGACGGCATCGCCCGCGAGGCCGCCACGCTGATCGGCGAGCGCAAGCCGGCGCCGCTGGCGAGCGAGCCGCTGCTGCCGCATCTCGTCATGCCGGCGCATCATGACGTCCGCGCCGAGGATGTGATCATTCGCCGGCTGCACGGCGCGCTGGCCGCCGCTGCGGAGCGCGGGCCGGCCGATTTCACCGAGTTGCTGATGGTGCCGGGGGTCGGCGCGCGAACGGTGCGCTCGCTCGCGATGGTCGCCGAAGTCGTCCATGGCGCGCCCTGCCGCTTTGCCGATCCGGCGCGTTTCTCGCTCGCCCATGGCGGCAAGGACCGTCACCCCTACCCTGTCCCGCTCAAGGTCTATGATCAGACGATTTCGGTGCTGAAGGCTGCTGTCGACCAGGCAAAGCTCGGCAATGACGAACGGCTCGGCGCGATCCGCCGCCTCGACGAGCAGGCAAGGCGGCTGGAGCGCTGGGCGACCGGCCCGTCGCTCGCCGGCCATGTCGCCGAGGAATTCAGACGCTCACATGAATTCGGCGGCCGCAGCGTCTTCGGCGAGGAGCCGGCGCCGGCCGAGCGGGCGGCCTAAGCGACGGCCCCCAGCGCATCGGCGGTGACCGCGGCAACCACTTCCTGCGGGAAGCCGAGCGCGGTGCTCGGCATGAACTGGACCCAGCCACCGGCGCGCAGGCCGCGGACCGGATCAACGGTTGCCGCGGTGCCGGCCGCGCCGAACCAGCCGAAGCTGCCCTTGTCGGGCCCGGCGATCGACACCCGCCCGCCGGCGCCGAAGCCGCCGGGGATCAGCATGCTCCTGCGGTCGACCGTCTCGGGCAGGATATCCGACATCGCCAGCCGCGCAGTCTCCTCCGGCATCAGCTGGACGCCATCGAGCGTGCCCCAGCCGGCGAGCATCGCGAGGTAGCGGTCATAATCATGCGCGCTGCACACCAGGCCGACGCCGCCACTGAGGATGTCGGGCCGGTCAAGGAAGGTCGAGGTCGCACCGGGATCATAGGGCACCGGCTTGCCATCGACGATCTCATAGGTCGTCGAGAGGTCGCCGGCGCGCGCGGCCGGAACCTGGAAGAAGCTGTCGGCCATCCCTAGCGGATCGAACAGCTTGTCCTTCATCACCAGGTCGAACGACTTGCCCTCGACCACCTCGGTCACCCGCCCGGCGATCTCGAGGCCGACCGAATAGCTCCACCAGGTCCCTGGTTCAGCGACCAGCGGCAGCGTCGCCAGCCGGTCGGCGAAGGCGGCGAGATCGGGCGCGCGGTGGACCGGCGCATCGTCGGCGCGCGACAGCTTGCGCGGCATCACGCCGAGACGCTTGAGCTCCTCGAGCAGTGGCCCCTTGCTGATCAGATTGTAACCGAGGCCGGCGGTATGGGTCAGCAGATGGCGGACCGTCATCACATTCCGCCCCGGCATGGAGTCGAGGCTGGTCTCCGGGCTGGTGAGGATCCGGGTCTTGGCGAAGCCGGGAATGAACTCGCTGACCGGCGTGTCGAGCGTCAGCTTGCCTTCGCCGATCAGGATCATGACGAGAATGCCGGTGACCGGCTTGGTCAGCGAATAGGCGCGCCACAGCGCGCTCTCGTCGGCGGGGCGCGCGCTGTCGAAGGCGATCGTGCCGCGCGCGACATAGTCCGGCGCCCTCGATGCACCGAGGCCGATCGAGACGACGGCCCCGGGCAGCGTTCCTGGTCCAAGATATTTGTCGATCAGCTGCTCGACGGCGGGATAGGGCGAGGTTGGTTGATCAGCCATGGCAGGACCCTAGCCCGCAATCCCCAACCCCGGCTAGCCGTGTCGGAGCGGCGGCAAACCGCACTTCGGTCGACTGGACGCATGGCCAGTCGCGCGGCTACAGAATCATAACCTGGATAATGAAACTGTAACCAACGCGGCATTGGGTGCGTTTACGGCATTCCCTGCCTGACGCCCCCGGGGGACAGGAGAGACCACGCCGTGCGCGCCCTCTCGCGCCTGCTGACCTGGAAGGCTCGCCTGCGCGCCCTGTGGCGCGCGCGCGCAAGCGTGATCGAACCGTCGCAAGCGGATTACGAGGCTTTCGCGCTCGATCGCTATTCGCCTGAGGAGCAACGCGAAATCGTCAAGCTGATCGCCCGGCAGCCGGTCATCGGCCGCGGTGATATCGCCGGCGCCCTCGAACGCGCCCGACGCAAGACGGATCTGAGCAGCCAGCTAACCGGCGTCGCGACCGGCGTCGGCTTTGTCGCGATGTTTGCTCTGGGCATCGTCGTCGCCGGGCATGAGCAACTGCCGACCGCCAGCGCCGAGCAGCCAATCGCGGCCGGCGCATCGCCATCAGCCCGGGACCAGGACGAGCACTGGAGCCCGGGCGGGCTCGATGAGGCAGACCGGGAATTCTTCGCCGATCTACAGACCGGTCGTATCTCGACGGCTAGCGATTCAATCCGGCCGCGGCCATCGCCCGCGACGACGACGCCCAGGCTCCCCGCCGCGCCGCCGGCCCTGGCAGCCGCGGCACCGCCCGCTCGGTCGCCCGCGCCGAAGCCCGTGACGCCGCACCGTGAGGCCGTGATCCAGCTGGGCGCATTCGCCGACGCGGCCGCTGCCAAGACACGCTGGCAGACGATGGCAACGCAATTCTCCGCGCTTCGCCCTCTGACGCTGACGATCTCGCCGATCGCGCGCGGCGGGCGAACACTCTATCGACTGCAGGCAACCGGCGCCGATGCAGCAAGCGTCTGTACCGCGCTGACCGACGCCGGTGCGACCTGCGTCGTCATCACTCCGGCCGGCGTCCCCGTCGCCGCGCCAGGGCTGCCCGCCGCCGCCCAGCCGGCAGCGCTCTCCTCGGCCCTGCCCGCCGTGGCGCGGCGCGAGACGATCATTCAGCTCGGCGCTTTTGCCGACCCCGCGGTCGCCAAGGCACGCTGGCAGGCGCTGGCGATGCAGTTTCCCTCGCTTCGGCCATTGACCCAGACGGTGTCGACGGTCGCGCGCGGCGGCCGCAAAATCTATCGCTTGCGCGCGAGCGGGATCGATGCGGAGAGCGCCTGCTCGGCGCTCGCGGTTGCTGGCGCGACCTGTTTCGTCGCCACCGACGCGGGATAGGATCGGACCGTCACCGCCCGGCGCTCGAACGCCGGGCGGTGACCGGGGAAAGTTCAGGTGCGGTCGGCCGGCTGGGCCGGCGCAGACGCCGGTTCGAGCTTCGCCGGGACCAGGTTCGGCAGCGTCGATGACGGCTTGACCTGCGTCGTCGGCACCACCTTGGGCATCACCTTCGAGCAATCGCCCGAGCTCTGCGACACCACCTTGGGCTTCTGATTGGCGCCATAGGAGGTCACCTGCAGGCTCTGGCTGCAGAAGCCGTTGCCGTTGCTGGTCGAGACGAAGGAATAGCTGACCGAGCCGGCCGGCATGTTGGCGATGACCGCCTGATTCAGCCCGGCCGTGCCGGGGGCCGCCTGTGCCCTCAGCATCGCCGCCTGGCGCAGCATCGCATCGCTCTGCCGGTTCATCTCGGCGACCATGCGGTCGAGCTCGGCGAAGGGCGCATCGAAGTCGTCGAACAGGCCGACCGGCGCGATCCGGGCGCGGGCCGGCACGAAGACGACCTGGGGTGCGACGTCGCCGGTGTAGCGGATGTGCTGAACCGACCCGTCCGGCAGGGCGACCATCAGATTGTGGAACTTCTCTTTTGCGCCGGCGGCGACCGCGGCGCTGGCGAGGGCGACGGTGGAAATGAGGGCAAGTACCGCCTTGCCTTTCGTGCGCATGAATTGCCTCCCGTTGGACTCAGACGCCGGGCGATGTTGGCACGGCTTTCCTGAACCTGAGACGAACGGTCGATGACAGGTCGGAGAAAATCCGATGTCGCCGGCAAGCGGGAAAGCGCCCGGCCGGGCCAGCGTCAAACGCCGCCCGGGGATCACGCAGGGCCTTCGTTTCGCCGCCTAAATATATGTCAAAATGGTACAAGTTCTCGGGCGTCCGTAACCTGGTTTTTACTTCCTCAGCTCACTGCGGCGTTCGCCTTCCGGGCGGAAGTTCCAGAGAGGGGAATTTGACCAAGCCAAGCCTGACCTCATTGCGGGATTCCCGCTGCGCGCCGCGCTTTCCGACCAAGCTCGAGGCGGTTCTGCGCATCGGGCGGGAGCGGATGCCGATCGTCATCGGCGACCTCTCGCGTACCGGGGCACTGGTCTGTGGGCCGATGCTGCCGTTGCGCGGACAGCGGGTTGCGCTGGTCGCGCGCGGCCTCGAAGTCAGCGCGACGGTGGTGTGGAGCGCCGAGGACAGCTGCGGGCTGAGCTTCCACGACCCGATCGATCCGCTCGCCGTCGTCCGGGACAATGTCGCGCAATTCGCCTGGCTGAAGCGTACGGCCGATCCATCCGGCCCGACGCTGGCGAAATAGCGGTTGCGCCACGGGGCTGGCCAAGGCGGCGCAAAAATCGCAACCTGCCCGAAACGCAGCTGGAGTTGGCGATGACGGTGCGGTTCATGCTCGGCCTCGGGCTTGTCGCGCTCACGCTCACCTTCTTCGCCGGCGGCCTCTATTGGTTGTTCAACCGGAAACGCATCCTGCGGCACAGCAAGCGGCGCATGCGGCGAAGAGGACGGGCGGTCCGCATCGACGCCATCATGGTCAAGCCCGACGCGCCCGAAACGACCGAGCGCTGATCCAGGCTAAGCGCCTGCAGCCAACGCTTTTTCAATTGCACTTTCATTGCGGAACCGGTCCGCCTCACCCGTGTTGTTGAAGCAAGCGGCGGGGTGGAGGCTGATATGTCACCGACCCGAACCGATTGGCGGTCACCAGGCCGCGTCCTTCTTCTCCTTTGCCCGGCCCTGCTCGCCCTCGCCGCCTGCGAGACCGCCACGCCCTATCAGCCGCAGATGCACGGCAATCAGGTCTCGGGCGGCTATCGCGACCAGCAGATCGAGGCCAATCGCTTCCGCGTCAGCTTCAACGGCAATTCGATGACGTCGCGCGACACGGTCGAGCGCTATCTGCTGTTCCGCGCCGCCGAGCTCACCGTCCAGAACGGCTTCGACTGGTTCGAGATGGCCGACCGCCAGACCGAGCGGAAGAGCAACACCTATATCGACCGGCCGTTCGGGCCCGGCCCATGGGGCTATTGGGGTCCGAGCTGGCGTTATGGCGGCGCCTTCGGCTGGCGCAGCTGGGATCCCTGGTGGGGCGATCCCTTCTGGGACAGCACGATCGATGTCCGCACTGTCGACCGCTATGAGGCCTCGGCCGAGATCGTCACCGGCCGTGGCCCGAAGCCGGTGGATAACCCGCGCGCCTTCGATGCGCGCGACGTGATCAGCCGGCTTGGTCCGACCATCGTCGCGCCGCGCTAGACGTAATTTTTCGGTGCTAATTTCGTCGCCGTCGATCGCGTCACGCAAAAGGAATATCGTGCTTGCGAAAGGGCTTATCGAACTTTTCCGGACCGAAATGAATCCGCCCGGGCTTTCAGAAAATTAACCTAACCACAAGGCTTTCCGCTTAACCCGACGCACTGGCCGAACAGCCAGAGCGGGTGGGATGATCTTTCGACTTTCAATCGTTGCCGCGGCACTGCTGCCGATCGCGTCCTGCACGCCGGGCACGCCAGGGGCCGGCAGCCTGTTGCTCAGCGCTGCGCCCACGAGCGTGCCGACTGTCTCGCCGTCCAGCTTCGGCGGCCTGCCCGCCGGATGGTTCGCCCGTCAGGCCGGCCTGGTCGTCAACGCCTCGCTGACGCCGGGCACCCAGACTTTCGCGCAGCCGCTGCTCCAGTCGGGCGCGACGCCCTTCGTCAATTCGAGCAAGACGGTCGAGGACGCCCAGCGCGCGCTCGAATGCCTGACGGCTGCGGTTTATTACGAAGCGCGCTCCGAGACGGTCGAGGGCCAGCGCGCGGTCGCCCAGGTCGTGCTCAATCGGGTGCGCAACCCCGCCTTCCCCAACAGCGTCTGCGGCGTGGTCTATCAAGGCTCCGAGCGCAGCACCGGCTGCCAGTTCACCTTCACCTGCGACGGCTCGATGAACGCGCCGCGCAACGAGGAAGCCTGGGCACGATCGGAAGTCGTCGCCCGCGCCGCCCTCGCCGGCGACGTCGACCAGCAGGTCGGCCTGGCGACCAACTACCATGCCAATTGGATGCTGCCGTGGTGGGCCTCGGGGCTCGAGCGCATCGGCCAGTTCGGCACGCAGATTTTCTACAAATGGAAGGGCGCGCTGGGCAATGCGCTGTCCTTCACCCAGCCCTATTCAGGCGTCGAGCCGGAGCCCAGCGTCGGCGTCGCGAGCAATGGCGTGCAGGGCAATCCGGGCCTGGTGCGGGTCGCGGTCGGCAACGGCATGACCGTGTCGGTTCACCGTGGCAGCGCGATGGACTTCAGCTCGAGCCATGACGCCAATGCCCCGATCGGCGTCCGCGTTCATCGCGGGACGATGGCGGCGTCGGCAGCAATGGAAGAAGCCCCGGCAGCAGCGGCGACGAGCGAAGTGGCCTCGAAGGTCACCATTCACCGCGGCTCATCGGTCAGCGAGGCCGAGGCCGACCCCAGCTAGGGGAAATGCGGGCGTGACCGTCATCCGGCCACGCCCGTCATTACCTGCAACTGATCAATAGCCCTCGTAGCCGTAGGGGTCGTAGCCCCAATTGTCATAGCCATCGTCGTAGCGATCCGAGGCGATCGCCGCCCCGGCCGCGAGGCCGAGAATGCCGGCGCCAAGGATCGCGGCGCCGTCATCGTAATAGCCATAGCCGCCGCCCCAATAGCCGGGGTAATAGCCCCAGCCGCCGCCGCGCCAATGACCGCCGCCGCCCCAATGGCGACCCCAGCCACCGCCGCCGCCGCCGCGCCAGTGACCGCCGCCG
>Ga0207667_10004225_pt1 | contig 17631 bp, 10 predicted proteins | sample KBSCornC52_FD_184301 | JGI IMG/M metagenome (GOLD analysis project Ga0207667, IMG submission 184301) | Corn rhizosphere microbial communities from Kellogg Biological Station, Michigan, USA - KBS Corn C5-2 (SPAdes) (version 2) | ecosystem: Host-associated > Plants > Roots > Rhizosphere > Soil ...
CTCGCGCGCCGTTTTCAGCGCGGCCAGAGTGTCGGCCGTTTCGCCGGATTGACTCACCGCCACGACCAGATCCCGCGGCGTGAACACGGGCTCGCGGTAACGGACCTCACTGGCGAGCTCGGTCTGCGCGGCCACGCGCGCGATCTGCTCGACCCAATGTCGACCGGCAAGGGCCGCATGGTAGCTCGTGCCGCAAGAGATGAAGTATACGCGCTCGACCTTGGCCAGCGCTTCGGCGTCGAGGCCGAATTCCGCGTCGACCAATTCACCTTCTTCGAGCAACATGCGGCCGCGCAACGTATCTTCGATCGCCCGAGGTTGCTCGAAGATCTCCTTGAGCATGAAATGCTTGTAGCCGCCCTTTTCAGCTTGCACCGGGCTCCAGTCGATTTGCTTCGTCTCACGCCGCACGCGCGCGCCGGTCACCGTTTCGTGACGCACGCCGTCGCGGGTGAGCTCGGCCATTTCGTTGTCCTCGAGGAACAACATGCGACGGGTGTGAGCCAGTAGCGCCGGGATATCGCTGCCACACAGCGTCGCGCCGTCGGCTAGGCCGAGCACGAGCGGGGACGCATTCTTCGCCACGACGAGACGATCCGGCTCCTTCGACGAAGTCACCGCCAACGCGTACGCGCCGCGCAGCCGCCCGAGCGCGCTCCGCACGCCGTCGAATAGCGTGGCGCCCTGCGCGACCTCACGGTCCACCAAATGCGCCACGATCTCGGTATCGGTGTCACTCTGAAAGCGCACGCCCCGCTGCTCGAGCTCGTGCTTCAGCTCGGAGTGATTCTCGATGATCCCGTTGTGTACGACCGCCACATCGCCGACCAGGTGTGGGTGCGCGTTCGGTTCGCTCGGTCGACCGTGGGTGGCCCAGCGGGTATGCCCGATGCCGAGTGTGCCGTCGAGACGACTAACGCTCACCGCGCGCGCCAGATTGTCGAGCTTGCCGACGGCGCGCACGAGCCGCAGGCCCTGGCCGTCGTGCACGGCGAGGCCGGCCGAATCATATCCGCGATATTCGAGCTTGCGCAGACCATCCAGCAAGATCGGCGCTGCCTGCTCGGGTCCCACGTAACCAACGATTCCACACATGTTGCCTCGACTCCTCAACCCACGAGCGATCATGATTGATTCGGCTCCCGCGCTAGTAGCGCCAGCCGCTGCGGGACGTGATGACATTTGCGCAACTTAGCAGTGGCAGGGGCGCCCAGTCGCGTGTCCGCGCAGCACCCGCCCACAGAAGTCGCATGACTGTCTCGGAATGCCAGATCGTCAGAGTGTACTGCGCGGCTACTCGTCACGTGCGGGCACGGTCTCGAGACGAGCAGCCAAACCAAAGCGCAACGCGCAGTGATCCAGTCACGACTTGCCTGCTCGGAGACGAGAATCGGCCTTGATTCTTGGCTATCGAATCGAGACGCCGACTGTGACGCTTCGTCCGCGCGCCCGTCACACGATCGCTGCTGGTCGCATGCGCTCTTTTCACTTAGGTTCTCGCGGCTCTAGCCCGAGAAGATGCCGCCATGAGTAGTAAACGCGCAAAGAATCAGCCCTGGGAGCTCGACCCGAAAGTCCTACGCCGAGGCATGATCCTCCGGGCCGAGCGCAGCACCGAGCTGCAAGCAAAGCTCGCTTTTGCGGCCATCCCCGCCCTGCTGGACCACTATCTGGAGAAATGCATGGCGGTCTTCGAGGCGGCCGCGCGCCCATTGCTTCCGCCGCAACGAGTCGAGCTGCGTGGGCTCTTGGCTCGAGCGCTGCAAACTGGTTTCGAGCACTCGGCGCACGCCAAAGTGGTGGTGCAATTTACGAGTGATCCCCCGCCGCAATCAACGCTGTCCTGCCAAATCGGTGTGGAAGCGAAGGGCATCACCGATATCTATGCTGGCTGGCGAGTGCGTGAGTCTGGTCCGCCGTACTTCGGGGCACATGCCGACGCCAAACTGCTCGGCCTGCTGCGTGAGGTCGCAAAAGGTTCGCGGGCGCTCGACATCGGCGCCGGCACCGGCCGCAACTCGTTGCCCATGGCCGCTGCTGGCTTGCAGGTGGATGCCGTCGAGATGACACCAAGCTTCGTCGCCACGCTACGCGAAGCCGCCGCTTCGGCGAAGGCGTCGATCAACGTGCTCGAAGGCGACGCCTTCGACCCGGCGCTCGGTTTGCCTGCTTCCGGTTACGCGCTGATTTTAGCCAGTGAGGTCATCTCGTCGCATGCGCGCGACACCGCTGATTTGCGCGACTTTTTTCAATTCGCAGCCGACAGACTCGCTCCGGGCGGGGTGCTCTTGTGCAACGTGTTCGTGGCGCGCTCGGGCTATGCGCCGGACTTGCTCGCGCGTCAGCTTTCGTCCTCGGTCCTCACTTCGCTGTTCTCGCACGCGGATCTCGAAAGCGCGGTGGCAGGCTTGCCACTGGCGCTCGTCTCGAATGAACCTTGTGTCGCCTACGAGCGGGAGCACCTACCGCCGGACGCGTGGCCCCCTACCGCCTGGTACGAAGCCTGGGCCAATGGCGGTGATCTGTTCGACCTCTCGACCCAGCCGCCGTGCGAGCTCCGCTGGTTCGTATTTCGGAAGAGCTGACGCGACCGCCGCGCCGAACCAACTGAACTCAAAACCAACCCGCGTCGTCGTCGTCGGACTGCGTGTCGGGTCCGTACTCGGCGTGGAGATCGAGATCGACGAAGTGATCGCCGAGAATGTAAGCGCGATCCGCGTGCAGCTGAGCCTCGCCCGCCGAGCTCTCGCTCGCGCTGAGCGAGCTTGCCCCGTCGCTCGATGCGTGAAGCGTGCGCCGTTGTACCAGGCGAGCGGCCAGATTTTTCTGGCGAATGGCCCACGGCAATTGCCGCCGAACCGGGCGGACGCTGGCGAATGAGGGGAGTTCCTGATCGGAGGATCCTAGGTCGAAGCTCGCTAGAAATTGTGTTCTCATGGTCGGCCTTTCAACTGAGACAGTCGGAGTCATGCAAGCTCAGCGCTCGCCTCAGCCGGTGCTCGGCAAGCTCAGTGTCGTCACGCCGTGACCGGCAACGGTTGCGTGCACGCGGCCATCGGCGACGATGATGTTTTGGATCGCACCGCCGAGGGCAAAGGTGGCAAGCAGCACGCCGGACTGCGCGTCGAGCGCATACAGATTGCCGGCGCCGCCGCCCACGTACAAGACGCCATTGGCAATTGCCTTATTCAGGCGCTGAAACTGCTGAAATGGGCTTTCTACCAGCGTGCGCTCCCAGCGCTTCTCACCCGTCGTCAGATCGAACTTGGCGATGGCGATGCCGGTCGTCGCGAGCAGCACGGCATAGGCGCCGTCGTCGGCAAGGGCGGGCGCGGATTCCGCGAGCGCGCCGTCTTCGTCCCCGCCGCCATTTACGGTGGCGTCGAGCGTGGACTGCCACGTGAGTGCGCCAGTCTTTTCATCATAGGCTTGCAGTGTTTTGGGACGGCTCACGACCAGCACGTGCCCGAGATACACACTGGGCGCTCCCAGCGGTCCCGCGGCGGCGGCGGTGGTCCAGACGGTGCTGCCGGTCGCGGCGTTCAGCGCGATCAACCGGTGCTCGTCCGTCAAGGTGAAGACCGTGCCGTCGGCCAGCGCCAGCGCGCCTTCGACCTGCCAACGATAAAGCCCTTGTGGCTTGCTCCACAACACGCGACCGCTTTGCGGATCCGCCGCAGTCACCGTGTACACGCTGGTCGAGATGTCCGAATTGCCCGAGTAGACTAGCCACTGTTCGCGCATGACCGGCCACGACTGCGAATCGGGGCCGAGGTACCTGCCCGCTTCAGCGCGGCCCGTCGCCGTAGAGAACAGGTACGAGTATCCGAACTGGTGCAAATGCACGAGCCCATAGCCGACGGTGATATTTTGGCCCGGACCTTCGTCCGTGTCGAAGGTCGAATCGTCTCCGGACAGGGTTTGCGACCAGCGGACGGCACCCGTAGCAGGGTCGAGCGCGCGAGCCGTCATGTCGATGACGAAGGCCGACTCCGTATTCGTGAAGGTCACTCCGCCGGTAAAGAGCCGCTCGTGCGAGAGCGCAATGGCCGGGGACTCGCCTTCGCAACAATGCCAAGCGGTCACTAGGCTCGCGACGTTGCTCGGGCCGATCAGCGTCTCGAAGGGATTGTGGGAGGTGCGCCGCGCCGTGCGCCCATATTGCGCCCAATAGGTGCTGCTCGCCTCGAGCTCGTCACTCGCAATGCTCGGGTTCAGCGAGATCGCATCCGCGGTTTGCGCAGAGCCGCAGCCAAGCGCTGCTAAGCTTGCACAGAGGCAAAACGTCACGACCTTTGAACTCTTGGCCATCATCGTTCCATCCCAGTAGCCGATCCCTTCGGGGGCGTGGGTAACGACTTCGCGCACTTTGTGTGACGACCCGCGGGGCCGTCGCAGATGGGCTCAGTGCGGCGCAAGCTCGCCGCTCACGTGAACGCGGTCGCAATGCCGCCGTTCGAGTTTTCGCACGTTTGTTTCCGTACCCGTGCGTGACCGCAGCACGACCGGTGTCTAGTGCCCGTGCAAGCAGAGTGTTTGCACGGAGGTTCCCATGAAAGTTCGTCAACGATTTACGACTCGGACTTTGACGCTCGCGGCATTGGCCGCAGCCGGTGTAGGCGCGTGCGGTGGTGGCAACAACGACTCGAGCGAGCGCGCCGTCACCGTCGGGAGCTTGGCGATCTCTGCCGCTGCTTCTGCGGACATCGCCGGCTTTCAGATCGACGTCACGCACAGCAGCGTGCTCGTCTCGTCGACCTTCGTCGGCACCTCAGTCGGGGGCGCCACATCCTCCGCGAGCACCATCGTCACGTTGGCCCCCGGCTTGTACGCTGTAAAGGCCAAGGCAATGAGCGCGCCGGGCGTCGCCCTGGCGGGTTGCACGGTTGGCGGCGGCACGATTCGCGTCACCGCCGGTCAAACCAGCGAGCTTACCCTGAACGCCCGCTGTGACACCGAACCGGGCGCAATCGCCGTGACGGTCGGTGCCAACTTCGCGCCGGTGCTCACGCAAGTCGCGGTCGAGCCCTCCACGACGGTCGCACCTTGCGGTCGGCTCACACTGACGGCCGAGGCAACCGACCGAGACGGCGATCCCATCGCCTTCGATCTCGCGGTTTTGCCGGCTGCGCCAACCCCGGTGCCGAGCAGTGCAGGCGCAGAACCGAATTCGAGGCACGCGGTGGTGAACCTCGAGCCCCCTGCGCCAGGTGACCACACCATTCGCTTGCGCGCTTGTGACGCATTGGGCTGCGGCTCGCTCGATATTCCGCTACACGTCCAAGACAACGGCGGCAACGCTTGTTCTTCGACGTGTGACGACCAAAACCCGTGCACGCTCGACTCGAAGACCGCAGAGGGCGTCTGCCAGAACGTGACCGCACCGGATAGCGCGTTGTGTACGAGCGGCGCGCTGCACGTCAAGCTGCTCGGCATCAACGACTTTCACGGGCAGCTCGACACCGGCAAGCTCGTGAGCGGGCGCCCCGTTGGCGGCGCGGCCGTGTTGGCGTCGTATCTGGAAGCGGCTCAGTCGGGGCTCGAAGACCAAACGCTGATCGTTCACGCCGGCGATTTAGTCGGAGCTTCGCCGCCCTCGTCTGCGCTGCTAGAGGACGAACCCTCGGTTCAGTTTCTGAACACGCTCGCCAACGCCTCGTGCACGGTTCTGGACAAGCTGAACCCGCATTGCAACATCGTGGGCACGCTCGGCAACCATGAGTTCGACGAAGGCATGACGGAGCTGCTGCGGCTCCTGAACGGCGGGAACTTTGCTCAGGGCCCGTTCTTGGAAGATCCCTATCCGGGCGCTTCCTTTCCGTACGTTTCCGCAAACGTGATCGTCACGGCGAGCGGTCAGCCGCTCATTCGGCCGTTCGTGGTGAAGGAAGTGCACGGCGTTCCGGTCGGCTTCATTGGTGCCGTGTTGAAGGCCACTCCGACGATTGTCACGCCAACTGGCGTGGCGGGCTTGACCTTTCTCGACGAAGCCGACGCCATCAACGCGCAAGTCCCGGCGCTGCACGCGCTCGGGGTGCACGCCATCGTCGTCACGATTCATCAAGGCGGATTTCAGTCGTCCTACGCGGGGCCCACGCGACCAGCGTCCCTGTTGACGAGCGGCCCGGAAATTACCGACATCGTGAGGCGTCTGGACAACGACATCGACGTCGTCATCTCGGGCCACACTCACGCCTTCACCAACGCCTTCTTGCCGAACCAGAACGGCAAGCGCATCCTGGTCACGCAGGCGTTTTCGGCCAGTACCGCCTACGACGACGTCGACCTGCTCATCGATCCAGTCACGAAAGACGTGACCTCGAGCGTCGCGAGCATCGTGACGACATTCGGCGACGCAGGGCCGGGTCTGACGCCGGATCCGCGCGTCGCAGCCATCGTGGCGGCCGCGGACGCGCGCGTGGCGCCGCTCGTCAACCAAGTGTTCGGCACCTCGCCCGCGCTCACGCGCACGCAAAACACAGCCGGTGAGTCGCCCTTGGGCGATCTCATTGCCGACTCCCAGCTCGCCGCGATGGCGTCGCTCGGTACCCAGTTTGCGTTCATGAACCCGGGCGGCATCCGCGCGGATTTGGACGCGGGCGACGTCACCTTCGGTGATCTGTTCACGATTCAACCGTTTGGGAACACGCTCGTGAAGCTCGACATGACCGGGGCACAGATCGTTACTGTGCTGGAGCAGCAATGGCTCGGCCAGACTACGCCGAAGATCCTGCAAATCGCAGGTTTCGACTACACTTGGGACCCGAGCAAACCCGTCGGCAGCCGGATCGTGGAAGTGCGGCTCGGCGGAGTGCCGATCGATCTTGCGGCGAGCTACGTGGTCGTGTGCAACAACTTCCTTGCCACCGGCGGGGACGGCTTCGTCGGCTTCAAGGCAGGGCTGAACCAAGTCGGCGGCCCAGTCGACCTCGACGCCATCACAGAGTACGTAGAGGCTCATTCACCCCTCGCCGTTCCCGCGGGCAACCGCATCCGCAACCCCTGAGTAGCACCGGCTCGCGGCGACAATGCAGCCGGTAACGTGTGATCCCGATTCTTCTCGGCACCCTAGTGTGCGCTAGTATTGATGGTCACTCTCGGAGTCAGATGACGACAAAGCCTTCGGCGGCGCAGGGCGGCGCCGAAGGCCACGGCTGAAGTGTGCGTACCCCGAGTGTGCGAGCGCACGCCAATCACGCCGCAATTGCCGCCCACTTCAAGCCCGTCATCGGACTCGATTAGTGCGCGAACGTGCGGAACCGCCGGCGCGTGCCTTGTACTACGGTCGAAACGCACGAGCTCAGCGTCCTTCGCGAGCGCGGCGAGCGCGGCGACATTGTCGTCGACAACGGCAATATCGTCGATGAAGACGATACCACGTGTCGAGCATGCGCGTGCAGTCGAACCGCTTACGGCAGCGGCCCGAGCACGTCACCGACGGTGCGCACAGGGACACGCGGCGAGCGCGTCCCGAGGTAGTCGATCAAAGTGTTGAACTTGTCGACCTCCCACTGATCGTTCGAGATCGGCGTCGTCACCAGATTGTGGAGCACCATGATGACCCACTCGTCTGCAGCCAGGCTCTTCTCCAGCTCGTCAATCACCTGCTGCGCGGTCTCGGGGGCGGTAATGTATTGCACACGCAACTTGAAGGGATCGGACGGCGGCACCGTTTCGTGTTGACGCTCGCTGATGCTGCGTGCTGACGCAAAGTACTTACGTGCGATCGCGAGCACGTCCGTCGGTCCGTCGCCTTTGAACTCGCCCTTGGGATAAGCAAAGTTCGACAAGCCCGCGCGAGGTGCCGAAGTGAAACCGTTCTCCCACAACCATTGGCGTCCGGCCAGGATATCGCGTTCGACCACGTCCGCCGGATAGTTCACATACGCGCCCAAGTGCATGATCGGGTCGTACGCGTGGCAGCCGACCTCCCAGCCCGAGGAGAGCTGGAGATCCTTGAGCTGAGCGGTGGTCATGTAGTTGGGGGTGTCGAGGAAGCCGACGATCGCATAAGCAGTGCCGGGGAATTGGTACTGATCCATCTTCGGCTTTGCGACGGCATATTGAGTGCCCCAGCCATCGTCGAAAGTGATCGAGACCACGCCGTTCGGATACGTGCTGCGCGGTTCGGCTACGGCGCTGATTCGGTTCGCGTGCAGAGTGACCGGCGCCAGCTTATCGTCCACGATGCGCAGCTGGAAGTCCGTCACGTTCCGGCGCAGGTCTGCGATGGTGACTCCGGGCTGAAACTGCGTTTGACTGTACGCCAGCTCGTTCCAAGCGAGCGTGAAAGCAACCCAGTCTCCCTCTGTCGTCCAGGCTTGACCCTGCCCGCTGCGAAAGTTGAAGCGGACGAAGTTTTTGAGATTGGAGTTACCGAGGTACAGCGAGAGATCCTTGGCGTGAACAAGGTTTCCCACCTTGATCCAAATCTTGGGCTGAGCGGACGAGAAGTCGAACGAGGGTAGATTGACCGCCTTCAACGTCTTGGCATTCCCGAGGCCATCCGAAGTGATGAAGGCCGATTGGGTTGCCCCGATACCAGGGTACGTGTCCGACTTATCGTTCAGGTTTTGGCTGCCACCCGCCGACGCGACGAACGTGTGGCCGGGTGCGAACGAGCTGACCACGAACTGATCGGTCTGCGGAGCAGGCTGGGTTCCGTTGGGCGCGGCTTCGCAAGCCTGAACCTGACCATCACAATTGTAGTCGTCGAAGTTGCAAGGCTCCTTGGCGCCCGGAAAGAACAGCTTGCCGCGTGCATTCGGGTCGTCGTTGCAATCCGTATTCGTGCCCACGAAGCCGAGTGCTGGGCTGCAACCAGCCATGACGATGTTCGGGTTACCGAATCCGTCAATGTCCAGATCTTGATACCAGAAGTGTTGGAAACATCCATCGAGCCGACACTGGCCGTACTCTTGGACTCGGACCTCCGCCGTGATTGGGCCTGCGGCTGGCGCGTCCCCGCTCGTCAGATCGAGCTCGAGAGCGTCGACGGAAAGCGACGCATACGAGCGCGAGCCATTCTCGCAAGAGACGAAGTCGTAGCTGGCAGTCGCTACAGCGCCTCCGTCACCGATGTTGTCGCTGCCTCCGCTGCCACTAGCAGAACTGCCTCCGCCTCCGGTGCTCGCGCCGCCGCCCACGCCACTTCCTCCGAGGCCGCCGTCGAGCGTCAGGTCGGCAACGGTGTACGTGCAGCGCTCGACCAAGGCGCCTGCCAAGCTGAAGGTGATCTGCGCGGTTGCGCCAACGGGTGCACCGCCGGCGCTCGTGACCGGAACATTCCCCGGCACCATGACGGGAATTGCCGAGGTGAAAGTGTGATTGCCGGGAGTGGCCACAGCATCCGTGCCCGTCCCCTGACGAGTCGCCGTCAAGGAGCCGGTGCGACAATCTTGGATGTTGTCCAGGTAGTCAGGGATGCCGTCTTCGTCGGCGTCGCCGCGCCCTTCGATAGCGTCGGCGATGCCGTCGCCGTCGGCGTCCGGGTCCAGCCAGTTCGGGATACCGTCCTTGTCGACGTCCGCGATACCGAGGGCCTCGCTGTCCGCTAACTCCTGCGCGGTGGTCAGACTGTCGCCGTCGTCGTCCTGCGTCGAATTGGCGATGATGCACTGATCGGGCGAGCGCAAGTCGAGCGATAGATCGATTGTCCGAGCGCCGACATCGAGATCGGTGATGCGCATGCGCAGATCGTCCGCAGTGACTCGAGAGCCGGGCGTCGCGTGGTTGATGCAGGAGCTGAATTTGTAAACGGTCGACCCGTCAGCCGGGCTCGAATACGAGCAGCGCTCGGTCAGCACGCCCGATGCCATGTATTGGACGAGCACGCGGCTCTTGGCTGGTGCGCCGCCCGCGCTCGTGACGGGCACCTCGCTCGGAACCGCGAAGCTGTGCGCGGTCGGAAACACGACCTTCCCTTTCACGGAAGTCGTGCCGGACATGTGCGCCGTCAGAGTGGCGGCAACTTGACACTGCTCTACGCTGAAGTTGTTGCATTCGTCGACTTCGGTCAGCTGAACGGTGCCGGCGATGTGCGGCGCGGCAGCGCTCACCTCACCGACGACACGCAGGTGCAGCTCGGTGGTCGAAAATGCATCTCCGAACTGCATGCCATTTTCACATGACTCGAAGGCCAGCCCGCCGGGGGGCGGCGGCGGCGGGGGCGGCGGGACGTAGCCCGGCGGGAAGAGGGTCACCTCATCCAAGTCCGGACCGTCGGAGCCGGTGGTCACCACGCGCAGCACGTTGTCACCCGCCGTCATCGGGATGGTGATCGCCAAGTTGCGCCAGGAGTTCCAATCCATCGTCGATGGGAACAGCAGCGCTGCCTGCATTCGTACGTCATTCAAGTACACGTCCACGGTGCGCGGGGACACGTCGCCCATCGCGTAGCGAAACGACAGAGTGTACTCGCCATCTGCATCAGCGTTCAGAGTCAGCCGAACCTCGGCGCCGGAAGCCGCGATGAAGTTAGTGAAACCCTTGCCGCGAAAGCCGGTGGCATTCGTCTCGATCAGGGTCTGCGTGAGCACACCGTCCTCGGTCTGGTACGTGTGCGGCTGACCCACTGCAGGCGGCGTACCGCCGCCCGAAACCGGCCCGGAATCAGCATCCGCGTCGCTCGAGGCATCGGCGCTCGCATCTGCGCCAGTGCTCGCATCGGCATCCACCGTGCCGCCATCACCACCATTCGTGGTTTGGGGGGCGCGGTAGAAGCAGTGCACCGTGGTGCCCGCCTCGTTGAACGAGAGGACCGACGCCTGCCTGCCCGGCGTGCCTTGAGTGATCTGCATGGACGGCGGAACCGCGAAAAATCGCAGTCGCGAGAAGTCGCGCGAATTCTCCTGAAAGCTCAGTTCGTCCGTCGCGACGAAGTCTTCCGAGGCCGAGAGCGACGCCGGCCGACACCGCTCGAGCTCTTGGCTAGTCTTGACTGCCGCCGGCTCGGCGGTGCGATTCGAGCCCGCTGAGCACGAGCTCAACGCAGCAAGCAGCACGGGAACCAGCACGCAACGGGTACTTAGCGACAACACGGCGACTCCTAACTTGGCAGCGCTCCCCGCTCCCCACGACGGACCCGAGGCGCGGCCGAACGATAGGCTATCTGAGTGCCTCGTGCGGTGAACTTCTCAGGACAGATTGAAGAACGTCGACACGAATGGCTCACCCAATCCCTATCCAAATCGTCTTTACCGTGATGATGACGATCTGGAGAAAACCGCGTTTACGTCGAGAGCCATGGCCAGAAGCTGAGGCCCGTGGCGCGCTTCACGGTCCAGAACAATGCAAGCGCACTTACGAATAGTGAAACTGGCACGAGTAAACGCCTTCGGTACCAAGGTTGCGAGGAGGCCCAGATCAACGGCGGCCACAACGCGCCCAGCAGCGCCAATTGTCCGATTTCGACGCCGACATTGAAGCCGAGCAGCGACCAGAGTGCGGCCTGACCGTGCGGGATCAGCTCGCGCAAACCACTGGCAAAGCCGAGGCCATGTACGAAGCCGAATAAGGTCGACGTAAGGACGCGGGCGCGTACGCGGGCGCGGAGCGCGTTTTCGAGTCCAACGACCGCGATGGAGAGCGCGATGAACGTCTCCGTCACGCGTGTCGGCACGTGGAGAAAGCCGACGCTCGCCACGATCAATGTGACGGAATGGCCGAGCGTAAACCCGGTAATGAGCTTCAAGGTCGACAGCAGCCGCGCGCGCAGCGACCGCTCACTCGGCAACACCGAAACTAACAGCAGCGCGAACAGGAACAACACGTGGTCGAGCCCGCTCAGCACGTGACGCGTTCCGCTACCCACGAAACGAGCAAAGCCAGCCCAGACATTCGGCGGTGTCCCCACTTGGTATCGCTCGTGGCCGGCGCGAAATGAGACCGCGGTGCCATCGACCGCGCACAAGACCTCGCTGTAAGGCGATGCGTCGAGCCGCCACTCATTCGAGAGCGTCACTTCGCCCGCTGGGCAGCTGAAATGAAGCGGCACTTTGAGCACGCGACCGCTCGGGATCGAGGCGATACTGGCGGCATCGGCTCGAACGGTGCACGGCTCGCCGTCGCTCGTCGCGCTCACGGCTGCTTCGATGTCACTTGCCACAGTGGACGCGCGCGCGAGCAGCTTGGTTTCGTTCGCAGGAGTCTCGGGCTCATCCCACGCGAGCAAGGTCTGCACCGGCGTTTCCACGAGGACATCGATGCCACCGGGAACGGTATGCACTTCGCAATAATTTCGGTCGAGCTGGTGTGCTCGTGCCGTGCCCGGCAGGAGCGCGACCCAGCACAGCAGAACCGCCGCCACGCATCGATCCGCGGTCATCGCAAAAGAGTGAGGGGGCACGAAGGAGATTGAAGCGCGGCTTTCTCGGTGAGCCCGCGCTGATACGCGCGCCGCGCATTTACCGCAATACCTCACACGCGCCGGCGCGCACGCGGCCGGTTCGGCTCGGCAGCCCGCAAGTCGCGCGTTCGACGAACCGGCACTCAGTTGTCACACAGGCTCTCCGCGCGGCGATGTATGTGCGCGGAGCCGATGTCGCAGCGGAAGAGGTATGGAGCCCGGTTGTGCGAGGCCGTGAGACCTCGCTTCGCGCTCGCCCTGCTGCTCGTTCTTTTCGTGACGGCGCTGCCACGCAAGGCTCACGCCCATGCTTGGATGATCCGGCACGGGTATGCGCAGTGCGCCCAGTGTCACGTCGAACCGTCCGGCGCAGGTCCTTTGACCCAGTACGGCCGCGCGATGGGCGAATTCGTCCTGCGCAGCCGCTACAACTGGGAACGGAACGACGATGAGGCCGCAAACCTGGGCAACTTCCTGCTCGGCGCATTGCCCCTCCCCTCTTGGCTGGATTTCGGCGGTGAAGTTCGGCTGGCATCGCTGTACACGAAAGTGGAAAATACGCAGCTTCAGCAGCAGCTGATCTGGATGCAGCTCGACGGCAGCGCGTCGATCCAAGCCGGGCCGTTCGCCGCATACGGCAGCTTGGGCTACGCGCCGACTGGCGCGCTCGGTGCCGCCCTGACCAATCGGCCCAATGATAACCTGATTTCTCGAGAGCATTGGCTTGGACTCTGGGCGGACGAGTCCCACGAAATCCTATTCCGGGCGGGGCGTATGAACACGCCGTTCGGCATTCGCAGTGTCGAGCACAATCTCTGGGTCCGCGCGTATACGCAGACCGACATCAACGATACCCAGCAGTATGGAGCGTCGCTGGCGATCGCGTCTGGACGGTTCCGTGGCGAAGCCATGGGCATCGTCGGCAATTTACAGATCCATCCCGATCTTTTTCGGCAGCGCGGCTACAGCGCCTACGCAGAATACGCCCTCATGGACCGGCTCGCGCTCGGCGCGAGTAGTCGCATCGTCCATCAAAAGCTCGACCCCCTGTTGCTGAGGTCGGAATGGCGGCAGACGCACGGCGTCTTCGGCCGCTGGGGCACGCCCTGGGTGCCGCTCGTACTATTGACAGAGTGGGACTACGACTTCGAGTCGCCCAAGCTTTTGACCCGGCGCACCGGTGTGGTCGGATACGTGCAGGCGGATGTGGAGGCGACTCAAGGCGTGCATTTCATTGCCACCGGCGAAGCCAGCAACGTGAGTACGGCGCCGACCCCGCCGTCGTGGGGCGCGTGGCTGTCCTACGCTTGGTTCTTTGCGCCACACGCAGACATCCGGCTCGACAACGTGTACCAAAGCCTTGCTGGGGCGTCCGGCCGCACGAGCGCCCTGTCATTCCTCATCCAAGGTCATATCTACCTATGAGCCAGCGGGCCTTCAAAGCGAGCCGCGTGAAGAGCTGGGGCAGCTTGCTAGGTGTGTCGCTGCTTGCGGCGGCGCGACCCTGTTTCGCCTGGCAAGCATACCCGGACACCGTGGCCGCGACTTGGCGCTTGAAAAAGGCCCCCGATTGCATCGTTTGCCATGTGAGCGACCTCGGCGGGCGCGGCACCGCAACCAAACCGTTCGCGCAATACCTTCAGCAGCAAGGCCTGGGAGCCCAGCAGGACACGACCCTACTGGCGAACCTGCTCGAGCAGGCACGTAGCTGTGAAGTCGACAGTGACGGCGACGGGGTTTCGGACTTTGCCGAGATCAACAATGCCGGCAATGGCGCAACCGAGAATGCAGACCCCAATGACGGAGCTGGCGAGACCACGTCGCTCTGCGGCGACGTGTTTGACGGGCCACTGCCGCAGACCGGGTGTGCGCTGGCGCGAAACGCGGTAGCGGCAGACGGTTTGTGGCTCCCGATGGCGCTCGTCGGTTTGTTGGCGCTGCGCAGGCAGCGCCGCCGCTCCTGATCCGAAGGACCCGAAGCGCCCGGAACCAGGCGGCGCACGCTTGCGGTCTGCCACCCGCATGAGCGACCCCGGGCACATCTTCTCGAGTCTAGGCGTAGCGACACGCTGGCGATCGAGATCCGGTAAGGGCCCTCGAATGGCTAAGTCGGTCGATGATCGCGGCCGAGGCGCCCGGATGGCGAGGCGCGACGAAGGCGCATACTACCCGTATGTAACTGAGGAGCAACGAAGCCAGCCGGGATGTCTCGGCCGCGAGGGCGATCGACTTAGCCATTCGAGGGCCCTAAGCCTCCCAGGCAAACCGACGCGGGGGCAGAGTCCCGCGTCGGTTTCCGCGCAGCCGCCCTCAGAGCCCGTAGATCTTCGAGCGGTCACCCTCGACGCCACGCAACACGTCGCGCGTGTCGAGGATCAACGGAGCTTCCGCGACGAGACGCGCCTTATCGAGATCACTGTGATCGGTCACGATCACGACCAGATCGTACTCGGAAAACGTACCGCGATGGTCCACGGACTCGAGATTGATGCCTTCCTCTTCGAGTGAGTGAACGTACGGGTCCATGTACGACACGGCCGCGCCACGCTTCTGCAGCAGCTCAATCACGGTCAGCGCGGGCGACTCACGAACGTCGGCCACGTCACGTTTGTAGGCTGCACCGTAGACCAAGACTTTGCTACCGCGCATCGGCTTGCTGTGATCGTTCAGCGCGGAAGACGCGCGTTCGACCACGTACGCCGGCATACCGCTGTTGATCGTGTCCGCCAGCTCGATGAACCGCGCCTGATACTGAAGCGAGCGAAGCTTCCAAGAAAGGTAGAGCGGGTCGATCGGAATGCAGTGCCCGCCGAGGCCGGGACCGGGATAGAAGGGCATGAAGCCAAACGGCTTCGTTGCGGCCGCGCGAATCACCTCGAACGGATCGATGCCGAGCTTGCGGCTCATGATCGCGACCTCGTTCACGAGCCCGATGTTCACGGCGCGGAACGTATTCTCGAGTAGCTTCACCATCTCGGCGGCCTCCGTCGTCGACACTGGCACGAGCGTGTCGATGATTTGAGAATACAGCGCCTGGGCCACTTTCAAGCACTCCGGACTGGCGCCACCGATGACTTTCGGCGTGTTCTTCGTTTGATAGACCTTGTTGCCGGGATCGACACGCTCGGGCGAAAACGCCACGAAGACGTGTTTACCGAGCTCGAACCGCTTGCCGGTGAGCTTGGGCACGAGCACTTCACTGGTCGTACCTGGATAAGTGGTCGACTCGAGCACGATCACCATGTCGTCGTGCTGGTGAGTGGCGATATCAGCCGCGGACGCGATGATGTGGCGCATGTCCGGGTCTTTGGTCTTGTTCAGCGGCGTGGGCACGCACACGACGACCGCATCCGCCTCACGCAGCACACTCGGATCGCTAGTTGCCGAAAGGCGACGACTCATCACGTGCGGCGCAAGGTTACCCGTGGGGACATCGGCGATATACGATTCGCCTTCGTTCAGCATCTTCACCTTACGTGCGTCGTAGTCGAGCCCGGTAACGCGGAAGCCGACGCGAGCGAACTCTGCAACTAACGGCAATCCGACGTAGCCGATGCCCACGACGACGACGTGGGCTTGCTTATTTTCGATTTTTTCCAGCAATTTTGACATAGTGGTCACCTTCGATGTCAGCGGTTCCCGGAGCAGCCGACCCCTCGTACTCCCCTCGTACTCCCCAGGAGTGCAGACGCGATTCATGCCTCGCTCGTGAAACCAAGCGGTGACCGCGCGGTCGCTCCTCAGTTCCGAATTGGGCTCAAGCTCATGACGCCCGGCGATGCAGAGAACCGCTCAGGATATCCACAAGCTGTGCGCGGACTAGCAGCGGGAGAGTGAACGCGACTACCGGTCGGCGGCGAGCAGATGACGATTGCGTGTCAACGCGCCGTTCTTTCGGCGAAAGAAAAACCTACGGCCGGATCAAGACCGAAGCGTCGGAGTCGTGCTCCTCTCGGGACGCGTAGTTCGCCAGAATGTTTCTGGTCGGAGGGAGCGTGCATGGTAATAGCTCGCTTCGCTTGGGAGGCACCGCAGGCATGTCGCTCGTCGCAATCTCACTTCTGATCATGATCGTCATCACGAACCGCTACTTCGCTGGGAAGTTCGGTTCGATGCTGCTGGGAAAGAACTTCGACCCGAAGATCGAAGGTTACGAGCCGACGGTCGACGTGGTCATCCCGATGTACAACGAGGGCAAGGGCATTCAGGGCACCATGCTCAGCATGCTGTCGCAGAATTACCCCGCCGAGAAGCTGAGCGTGACGGTCGTCGATGATTGTTCGACGGACGATAGCTTATTCTGGGCGCGCAAAGCCGCCGCGCTGCACCCCGAGCGCGCGAACGTGATCAAGAACAAGGTCAACGTCGGCAAGCGCATCGGCATCGCCCACGCGGTCCGTCGCTCCAAAGCAGAGATCATCGTCTCGGTGGATTCGGACGTGGTCGTCCATCCCGACGCAGTTCGCCACCTCGTGGCGCGCTTCGTCTCGGACGACATCGCCGCCGTGGGCGGCAGGGTCAATGTCTCGAACCCGAACGAGAATTGGCTGACGAAGATGCAGACCATCAAGTACCACTTCGGGTACGGGTTTCTCAAGAGCTTGGAGCGCGTGTTCCGCACGGTCATGTGCTTGTCCGGCTGCCTCACCGCGTACCGACGCAGTGTCTTGCTCGAGCTCGAGCCGATCCTCGAGAACCGCAACCTGCTCGGCGTGCCGATCAAGTACGGGGAAGATCGCTTTTTGACGCGGCAGATCGTCAAAGCCGGCTATCGCACCGTGCTGACGATGGAAGCCAACTGCTGGACGATCGCCCCGGCCACATTGCCCAAGTACTTTTCACAGCAGCTGCGTTGGCGCCGTTCGAATTTCATCGACTACATGGCGGGCGTCACCCATGTCTGGAAGCTGAATCCGTTCGTGGCGCTGCACTACTGCGCGCTGTTCGCGCTGCAATTTACCTATCCGGTGGTGGTGCTCAGCCACATCTTGGCGGGTACGTTTTGGCCGCTGGCGAGCTTTCACATCGTGGTACTTCTCTTTTTGGGCGTGCTCTACCGCTGGCAGGTGCGCGCTCTGCCTGAAGAGCAAAAGGTCAGTCCTTGGTCGTTTGCAGCCATGGGCGTCGTCATGCCCGTAACCTACCTCGTGCTCAACGCGCTCGCGCTTTGGACCCTCGACTCGGGAAGCTGGGAGACGCGCGGTCACGTTGCGCCGGTCCGCGTTGCCGAGGCTGAAGCCGAGGGCGAGCTCAGCTCCGTTTGATGCCTGAGCTGCAATTCGCAC
>Ga0207667_10004232_pt1 | contig 17619 bp, 12 predicted proteins | sample KBSCornC52_FD_184301 | JGI IMG/M metagenome (GOLD analysis project Ga0207667, IMG submission 184301) | Corn rhizosphere microbial communities from Kellogg Biological Station, Michigan, USA - KBS Corn C5-2 (SPAdes) (version 2) | ecosystem: Host-associated > Plants > Roots > Rhizosphere > Soil ...
GGTCGCCGAGGTCTTGTCGGTGATCGTGGACAGCGGGCGCACCTCGGCGACCCCGGCCAGCTTCGCGCGCAGCGAGCGCGCGAGGTCGGTCATGTCGTCGAAGTTGCCCACCCCGCGATGGTGGATCCAGCGGAACAGCTGGGTCGCGCGGAACGACTTCTCACCCACGCGCTCGCAGTACGCCTTGAGGGCGGACTGGTCGAGGTCGAGCAGGTTGTCGAGAGGCGTCGTCATCGCGAGGATTCCAGTGGGCACGGCTCGGTCCGAGCCGCGCCGCAGGTCGCGAATTAACGCGAGTGGACTTGCATGCCGGGGAAGAAGAACGCGATCTCGTTGGCGGCCGTTTCGGCGGCGTCCGAGCCGTGCACGGCGTTGGCATCGATCGAGTCGGCGAAGTCGGCGCGGATCGTGCCCTTCTCGGCCTTCTTCGGGTCGGTGGCGCCCATCAGGTCGCGGTTCTTCAGGATGGCGCCTTCGCCTTCCAGCACTTGCACCATCACCGGGCCGGAGATCATGAACTTGACCAGGTCGCCGAAGAACGGACGGGCCTTGTGCACGGCGTAGAACGCCTCGGCGTCGGCTTGCGACAGCTGCATCATGCGGGCCGCGACGATCTTCAGGCCGGCGCCTTCGAAACGGGACAGGATCTGGCCGACGACGTTCTTGGCGACGGCGTCAGGCTTGATGATCGAGAGGGTGCGTTCGGTCATTTTGATTCTCCAGAGGGCTGAAACTGAGCAAAGCCCGGCATTTTAGACCGGACAGGTGAAATTGATAAGCAAGTCGGGGTCAAGGAATGGCGTGGCCCCGGTGGGAGCCGATTCCCGCCCGGGGGTTCAACGCCGGCCGCGTCCGCGTCCGCCGCCCCCGCCCCCGCCGCCGCGGTTGTTGAGCTTCTTGATGAAGGTGTCGGCGCCGATGTAGCCGACGGCCGTCTTCAACGGATCGGGCTGCTTCTCGCCGCCGCCGCCACCACCGCCGCCGCCGCCGCGCTTGCCCTTGCCGCCCTTCATGAAGGCATTGGCGTTGCCGGACATGCCGCGCTTGTCGTACGTCTGCTGCAGCGGGTTGGGGATCGGGCCGATCGGGCCGTCGCTGTCGTCGTCGTAGTCGACGACGACCGGACGCTCGCGCTGCTGGATCGCACGGCGGTCGAAGGTCTGCTGCAACGGGTTCGGGATGTAGGCCGGGTCGCCGGCCTCGCGGAACGGCGCGGGGCTCTGCTCCTGGCGGACACCGCCGCGGTCGCGATTGCGGCCGCGATCGCGCTCGCGCTCGCGCTGCTTGGGCTGCTGCTGCTGGCCGCCGCCGTTGTTGGCACGCTGGGCGTTGTCGCCGCGCGGACCGCGCTCGTTGCGGTCGCCGCGCTGCGGCTTGTCGCCGCGCGGCTGCTGCTGCGGCGGCTGCTGCTGGCCGGCGTCCTCGCGCGCCGGCTTGTCGCCGCGCTGGCCGCCGTTGTCGGCACCGGCGAGCTGGCGCAGGCGGCGCACGTCGCTCTCGTCCAGGTCGACCCACACCGAGCGGCGCAGGCCCTTGGGCAGCACCACCGAGCCGTAGCGGATGCGGATCAGGCGGCTCACGGCCATGCCCACCGCGTCGAACAGCTTGCGCACCTCGCGGTTGCGGCCTTCGGTGATGACGACGCGGTACCAGCGGTTGGCGCCTTCGCCGCCGCCATCCTCGACCGACTTGAAATGCGCTTCCTGGCCATCGATGGAGACGCCGGCCAGGAGCTTCTCGCGCGACGCCATGTCGAGCGTGCCCAGCACGCGCACGGCGTACTCGCGCTCGACGCCGAAGCGCGGGTGCATCAGCTTGTTGGCCAGGTCGCCCGAGTTGGTGAACAGCAGCAGGCCTTCGGTATTGATGTCCAGGCGACCGACCGATTGCCACTTGCCGTGCGCCAGCCGCGGCAGGCGGCGGAACACGGTGGGACGCTTCTCGGGGTCGTCCATCGTGACGACCTCGCCGGCGGGCTTGTGGTAGGCGATCACGCGCGCCGGCGGCGGCGCGATGCGCAGCTTGACCACGCGGCCCGCGACGCGCACTTCGTCGCCGAACGAGATGCGCTGGCCCGTGTGGGCGACTTCGCCGTTGACGGTGACCTTGCCATCGGTGATCAGCTGCTCCATGTCGCGACGCGAGCCGATGCCCGACTGCGCGAGCACCTTGTGCAGCTTGGGCGCGTCCGGCTCGGCGGCCAGCACGCGCTTGGCCGGGATGGCGCTCTCGCCCTCGGCCAGGTCGGGTTCGTTGTCGTAGTCGCCGGACAGCACGCCGGCGAAGGTGTCGGAGACGTCGGCGCTTGAGAACTCGACGATCGGGCGATTGCCGCGCTCGGGACGCGGACCGCGCTCGCCGCGCGGGGCACGGCCGTCGACGCCACCCTCGTCGCCGTCCTGTTCGCCGCCATCGCCGTCGTTCTCGTCGTCGCCTTCGGCAGCGTCGGCCCCTTCCGCACCCTCGGCGCGCGCCTCGTCGGCTCCCCCGCCGCGGCGTCCGCGACGGCGGCGGCGATTGCGCGAGCGGCGGCCCTCGCGGGCCTCGCCCTCGCCGGCCTCGCCCTCGCCACGCTCGCCGCCCTCGGACGACGCGCTGGCGTCACCGCCGTCCTCGCGCGGGGGGCGGCCGTCGTCGGCCTGCCGCTCGCCGGCATCGCCGGCCGGCGCCGTGGCCTCGACCGCGGCCGCAGCCGCGGGCGTCTTGCGGGCGCGCGGCGGGCGCGGTTCACGCACTTCGAGTGCTTCGCCCGGCGCGGCCTCGACCAGCGGCGTGGACGCGGCCTCGGCGGCCGCCGCTTCCACGGGCTCGGCCGCCTTGCGCGCGCGCTTGCGCGGCGCCGCGGGCGCGGGCGCCTCGGCGTCGGCAGCGGGCGCGTCGCCGGCGGCAGCCGCCTCGGCGGCCTTCTGCGCGGCGGTCTTGCGCGGGGCGCGCGGCTTCTTGACCGCGGGCGTCGCGCCCTCGGTGGCGTTCACGTCTGCCGACGCGTTCTCGGGCGTCATATCCGGGGTATCGGGACTCATTGCAGCGGACCTTGTTTCAGTGGTCTTCGGGTGATTCGGGCGACTCGCTCGAGGCGGGCGCGTGGCCGTCGGCGGACGGCGGCGTGTCGGTGGCGGTGTCGGGCGCGGCCAACTGGGCGGCGTGCGCCTGGTCGGCCGCGATGGCCGCGGCGATCGCGTCGGCCTGGCGTGCGGCCTGCGCGGCCTCGGCATGGGCCAACGTCGGTTCGGAATGCGCTGGCGGCAGCGCGACCGGCGGCGCCGGCGGCGCGTCGGCCAAGTCGTGCGCCGGGTGCACAGCGGCGCCGACGGCGGGTCCGGATTCGGATCCGGAGTCGATGCCCGCTGCGGACTCGACCTCCGCCGGCGACTCGGCGAGCATGGGCGCGACGGGCTCTGCCTCGCCGAGCGGCGCGGTCGCCTCGGCCGCGTCGAGGACGTCGACCTGACCGGACGTATCGGCACCGGCCTGCACCCCGCCCGCGGCGCCATCGACAGGCGCCTGGCCGGCGCTCCCGTCCTCGAGCGTGGGCGCGAGTTCCAGCGAGCCCTGCACTTCGCCCAGCAGGCTGGGTTGCAGGTCGGCCAGCGCGTCGGACGGCGGCAGGCCGCCTTCGAGCGTGGGCAGCTGGTCGAGGCTGGCCAGGCCCAGGTCGTCGAGGAACTGGCGCGTGGTGGCGAACAGCGACGGCCGGCCCGGGGCGTCGCGGTGTCCGATCGCCTCGATCCAGCCGCGATCCTCGAGCTGCTTGATGATCTGGCTGCCGACCATCACGCCGCGGATGTCCTCGATGTCGCCGCGTGTCACCGGCTGGCGGTACGCGATGATGGCCAGCGTCTCGAGCACGGCGCGCGAGTACTTGGGCGGCTTCTCGGGGTGCAGGCGGTCGAGGAACTCGCGCAGTTCGGGGCGGCTCTGGAAGCGCCAGCCCGAGGCGATCGAGACCAGCTCGACACCGCGCCCCGTCCACTCGCGCACGAGCTCGTCGAGCATCGTGCGCAGCGTGTCGCTGCCGATCTGGTCATCGAACAGGCTGCGCATCGCACGCATCGGCAGCGGCTGGCTGGCACAGATCAGCGCGGTTTCGAGAACGCGCTTGGCATCCTGGGTATTCATCGACGAATTCGCGGATATCCGCCTGCTCGCGCAGGCCAATGGAAAGACCGGGTTCGGGGCGGCACGGCGACGCCAACCTTCGAGGCGCAAGCCACCATGCACGGCCGCGTGTTCTGGGACAGGTTCCAATGTCTAGCGGGGCCGGCGGGCTTCAAATCGAGCACTGCGCACGGTGGAATCGCCCCATTCCCTGCTCCGGCCGACGCGTCACCGGGCGCCTTCACGGCGGGTCACGCACTCACGCGCTGGAGGAGGAATGGCGTATTGTAACCGCTTTGGCGGGACGCGCCGCGCAATATCTCGCGCGGCCGCCGTCAGGGGTGTCCCGTACGCCTGCAGGACGCGACCGCCGCGGCAGGGAGGCGGCCCGCGTCCGGCGCAGCGCAGGCGGCGCGCCCCGCCATGCCGGCGTCAGGCTTGTCCGCCCTCGTCGTCGAAGTCCTCCAGCAGGTCGTCGCCGACGATCTGCGCCCAGGCCTGCTGGAAATCGGCCGGCGGCGCGGAATCGAAGCGCAGCGGCTCACCGGTGATCGGATGCTTGAACGCCAGGTGCGCGGCATGCAGCGCCTGGCGCTCCATGCCGAGGGCGGCGCGGCCGCCATAGAGCTCGTCGGACACCAGCGGGTGGCCGCGGAACGCCAGGTGCACGCGGATCTGGTGCGTGCGCCCGGTGTGCAGCGTGCAACGCACGGCCGCGATGCCCTGGTCGTAGGCCACGAGCTCGACGTCCGTCTTCGCCCACTTGCCCGTCTGGATCACCGCCATGCGCACGCGCACCTTCTGGTCGCGGCCGATCGGCGCCTCGACGGTGTCCTGGTCGTGCTTGAGGCGGCCGTGCACCAGGGCCAGGTACTTGCGGCTGACGACGCGCGACGCGATGTCGCGCATCAGCCCGGTGACGGCGGGCAGCGTCCGGCCCACCACCATCAGGCCCGAGGTGTCCTTGTCGAGGCGATGCACGATGCCCGCGCGCGGCAGGCCGGCCGCTGCCGGGTCGCGCGCGAGCAGGCCGTTGAGCAGCGTGCCCGACCAGTTGCCCGCGGCCGGATGCACCACGAGGCCCGCCGGCTTGTCGATCACCAGCACGTGTTCGTCCTCGTGCACGATGGTGAGTGGGATCGGCTCCGGCTTGAACGCCAGTTCGTGCACGGGCTTGACCAGTTCGACCTGCACGCGCATGCCCGCCTTGACCTTGGCGGACGACGTTGACGAAACTTTACCGTCGACCAGGACGTGGCCGTCGGCGATCAGGCCCTGCAGGTGGGCGCGCGAAAACTCGGGCGCCAGCGTCGTCAGGAGCTTGTCCAGCCGCTGCCCATGCTGCTCCAGCGTGATCGCATGCGAGCGGATCTCGGAGGACTCGTCGTCGGGATCGACCTCGTCCGTCCGTGGGTCCGCGTCGAAGTCTGAAGGGGCACTGCTCATATAATTCCGAGGTTCTTTCCATGTTCGCGGCTTCAGCGCCGCAGCGCAGCCAAAGCCAATGACCTTCCCGATCGCCACCCGCCGCCTCGCCACGCTCCTGGCGCCGATCGCTGTCGCCGCCGCTCTTGCGGCCTGCGGCGCCACCCAGGCCGAGAAGGACGCCCAGACGCCGGTCGAGAAGCTCTACGCCGACGCGATGGAAGACGTCGAAGCGGCCAACTACGACCGCGCGATCAAGCAGCTCGATCGCATCGAGGGCAAGGCCGCAGGCTCCATTCTCGCCCAGCAGGCGCAGCTCGAGCTCGCGTACCTTTACTGGAAGACGGCCGACAAGGTGCAGGCCCTGGCCACCATCGACCGCTTCATCAAGCTGCACCCGTCCAGCCCGGCGCTGGACTACGCGCTGTACCTGCGCGGCATCATCAACTTCAACGACGATCTCGGTTTCCTCGGCACGCTCAGTGGCCAGAACCTGGCCGAGCGCGACCAGGCCGCGGCACGCGAGTCCTACCAGTCGTTCAAACAGCTCACCGAGCAGTTCCCCGATTCGAAGTACTCGGCCGACGCCCGCCTGCGCATGGACTTCACCGTCAACATGCTGGCCGAGTACGAGGTGCGCGTCGCGCAGTTCTACATGCGCCACGCCGCCTACGTCGCCGCGGTCAACCGGGCCCGCGAATCGGTCATCGAGTTCCCGCAGACGGCCTCCACCGCCGAGGCGCTGTCCGTCATGGTCAAGGCCTACGACAAGCTGGGCCTGACGACGCTGCGCGACGACGCCCAGCGCGTCCTCGACAAGAATTTCCCGAACAGCGACTTCAACGAAGCCGCCAAGCCCAAGGCGTGGTGGAAGTTCTGGTGACCGGGCGCCTGCCCGCGTGACATCTCGAGGGCCGCATTCGCGGCCCTTGTCGTTTCCAGCGTACGGCGGGTATCGCGCCTCATGAAAGCGATTTCATAAACGTAGCTCTGACACGGATGCGCGGCGCCACGCCGCTGTTCTCCTGCTCGCCACGGGGCGTGCGACTGCACCAAAGCGCGTCGTTTTCAGACATTTATGGTGCGAATTGCGCGGGTTAACCCGCGTTCTGACAAACCCCAGATCAGCAAGAAAGCGCTTTCATTCATTTGCGTCGATGCCTAGCATGGCGGCACGAACGCGGAACCACACGGGGCCAAAGAGCCACCTCCGCGACTCGCTATCGACGGAGACAAACCATCATGACGTTCCCGCTTCCCGCATTGCGGCGGTGGCTGCTTGCCGCGCTCGCCCTCTGCAGCTTCCTCGTCCCCCAGTTCGCCCGCGCCGCCGACCTCAGCGCAGGAGCCACCCTCAACGGCAGCACGGCCACGCTCTGGATGAAGTCCAGCGTGGGCAGCACCTGGGCGGACGCCCACTACAACGTCAACGGCGGCGCGCCGCAGAACGTGCGCATGGCCTGGAACACCGCCACGTCGCAGTTCGAGACGACGTTCCCCGCCAGCGCGGGGCAGACCGTCAACTACCAGTTCACGTACAACGTCGGCAGCGCTGCCTACGACTCGGCATGGGCATCGACCGTGCTGGCCGGCGGCAACCAGGCCGCGGCCCCGACGTTCTCGCCGTCCGCGGGCACGTATGCGTCGGCGCAGTCCGTGGCGATGTCCAGCGCCACCCCGGGCGCCACCATCCACTACACCACCGACGGTTCGACGCCGACCTCGGCCTCGACGGCGTACAGCGGTGCCATCAGCGTGCCCACGACCACGACCGTGCAGGCCATCGCGACGGCGCCCGGCATGAACGCGTCGAACGTCACGGCCGCGACCTTCACCATCAGCGCCGGCACGGGAGGCGGCAGCAGCTATTCGCAGGGTGTGACCGCGTCCGGCCAGAACGCGACGATCTGGTTCGTCGGGCCGACGGGCACCTCCTGGGTCGACGTCCACTACGACGCCGGCAGCGGCCAGCAGAACGTGCGCATGTCGCTGAACCAGGGGACGGGCCGCTACGAACAAGTCCAGGCCATCGGCGCCGGCACGACGATCACGTACTCCTTCACGTACTTCACGACGGCGGCGACGGACACGCCGTCGTTCACCTGGACGGCCGGCACGCCCACCGTGTCCACGCCCGCCATCTCGCCCGCGGGGGGTACCTACAGTGGTGCGCAATCGGTGACGATCACCGACGCCACCAGTGGCGCAGCGATCCACTACACGCTGGACGGCTCCACCCCGACGGCCGCCTCGCCGGTCTACGGCGCGGCCATCCCGGTGACGTCGACGACCACGGTCAAGGCGATCGCCACGCTCTCGGGATCGACGAATTCCGCCGTGGCCACCGCCTCCTACACGATCTCGACCCCCGTGGTGGCCACGCCCACCTTCTCGCCCGCAGGAGGCACTTTCTCGAGTGCCCAGGCGGTGACGATCCAGGACGCGACGCCGGGCGCCGCCCTGTACTACACCACCGACGGCACGACGCCCACGACCTCGTCCACGCCCTACGTCGGCGCCGTGAACGTGGCCTCGAGCACCACTCTGAAGGCCGTGGCCGTCAAGAGCGGCGCTGCCAATTCCGCGGTCGCCAGCGCGACCTACACCCTCTCCTCGGCGCCGTTCGTCCAGGGCGTGACCGAAATGGGATCGACGGCGACGGTGTGGTTCAAGCCCGCGGCGGCCATGAACTTCGTCGTCCTGCACGTGGCCGTGGGCACTGGTGCGCAGAACAACCCGCAGATGGCGTGGAACCCCACGCTGTCGCGCTGGGAATCGGTGGTCAGCAAGCTGTCGCCCGGCAACGTGATCCATTACGGCTTCACGTATGCGCCGGTGTCCGGCGCGCAGCAGGACACGCCCGCCTACACGTACACCCTGGGCCAGGGCAACGGCGTCCCGACGCCCACGTTCAGCCCCGCGGGAGGCACCTACGGCACGGCGCAGGCCGTCACGCTCGCGACGACGGCGGCGAACGCCACCGTCCGCTACACGCTGGACGGCTCCGCGCCCAACCAGCTGTCCGCGCAATACACGGCGCCCCTGAACGTCGCCAGCGCGACGACCATCAACGCCATCACGCTGCTGGCCGATGGCTCGCAGTCGTCCGTGGCGATGGCCAACTACCTCATCGGCACGACCGGCGGCAGCGTCGCGGCACCCGTCTTCTCGCAAGCGGCAGGAACGTATGCCACGCACGTGCGGCTGACGATGTCCAGCGCCACCCTCGGGGCCACCCTGCACTACACCCTCGACGGATCGACGCCGACGGGCACGTCGCCGATCTATGGCGGACCCATCGAGATCTCCGGCACCACGACGGTCCAGGCGCTGGCCGTCAAGGCCGGCATGACCGCGTCGGCGGTGACGTCGGCCACCTACACGCTGACAGGCAACATGGTCAGCACGTGGAACGGGAAGACCACGTTCAACCTGGTCAACGGCACCCACGGCAAGTGGTCGGACAGCCAGGTCTACTGGACCATCATCGGCAAGGACTGGTCCACCGGCAAGTTCGTGCACGTGGACGCCGGCGGCAACCTGGTGCCCATGGCCCTCGGCGACAACGGCGCGCTCACCAAGAACGGACAGCCCTACTCGAACTACTTCTTCACGCTGTCGCAACTGCGCACGGTGACGATTCCCCCGATCAACTCGGCACGCCTGCTGATGAGCGTCGGCAGCCCGATGTACATCTGGATCAACCAGGACATCAACGGCAACATCGGCTACGCGGGCGCGAACATCGAGAATCCGACCGATCCCAACATCGACGTCACCTTCGACTTCGGCGAATTCGCGATCCTGCCGCCCGGCAGCTCGCCGCAGGGCATCTTCATCAACACGACGCGCGTCGACCAGTTCGGATTCCCGGTCAAGCTGGCGGTGACGGGCCTGGACGGGTTCAACATGACGGTGGGCGAGCCGCTCACCGAGACGCGCGACGAACTGTTCGCCAAGTTCATCGGCGAGACGCCGTCCGCGTTCACGGGCCTGGCGCAGGCGCCGTACGCGCCTTACCGCATCGTGGCCCCCGCCCATGCCACGTTCGCCGCCGGGGGGCCGCAGGCCACGTACCTGGACGCCTACATCGCCTCGGTGTGGAAGCAGTACACGAACCAGGACCTGGTGATCGACCTGCACAACGGGTGGGCGCCGTTCACCGGCCGCGTGTCCGGCAACGTCATGCACTTCACCGACGCCAACGGCGGAAGCTATTGGATCAACGGCGTTCCGACGACCGAGATGGTGCTGCTCGGCGACGGCCTGCTCAATGACCCGAGCGGCGCGTCGGACGTGGGCAAGCAGCTGCAGCTGCAGGCCCAGGTCTGCGCGGCGCTGAATCGCCAGGTCGCGCAGCGCGCCTTCGCCGACTGGTGGAACTCGGCGTACTTCTACCCCGCGGGCCAGCCGGCGAACTCGTTCGCCAAGTTCTGGCACGACCATTCGATCGACGCGCTGGCCTACGGCTTCGCGTACGACGACGTCGGCAGCTACAGCCCGTCCGTCCACACGGAAGTGCCCGAGTCCGTCACGTACACCATCGGCTGGTGACGATGGCCAGGATCATCCGCAGCGGCCGCTCCCAGCCGCGTCGCGCGCATGTGGCGGCCGGCGGGCTGGCGTGCGCAGCGCTGCTGGCCCTCCTGGCCTGGCGGGCGACGCCGCCCGGCCATCCGCCGGCGCAAGGCGCGGCGGCGAGGGAGGCTTCGGTGATCGCAAACGGTGACCGGCCGGGCGGCGATCTGGCGGCCGGCCCGGGTCGACCGGAACCCGCGCAGCCGGAACCGATGGCGATTGCGCTGGAGCGCATCGAGCGGGCGCCCTCGGGGCGGGTCGCCGCGGTACTCCGCGTCGACGGCGGTCCGGCGCGGCGTCACCTGCAGGGCGACTCGCTCGGCACGGGCGTCCGCCTCGCCCGTATCGGCGTCGACGGGATCGAGGTCGAGTCCCACGGGACGTCCCGGTCGTTCCGGCTGCCGCCGGGCGTGCAGCCGCTGCGCGCAGGCCTGCCCGAGCCGGCAGGCCGGCCAGTGTTGTTGACGTTGCCCGGCCCGCCGTCGCCGGCCGTGGCGCAGGTGCTCCAGTCGCCATCCTCTGCCGGGGTCGTCGAGGCGTCCCCGGACCGCGCCAATCCGGCGCACAGTGGCATCGATCGGTGGGTTGCCGCCGAAGCGTTGCGCCTGTCGACGCAGTGAATCGCGCCCGCCGGCGTGCTGCCCGTTCGCGCCGCCTGCCTGCAGGCATCGGCCGCGGGGTCAGTCCTGGTGGGTCAATGCCAGCCCGCGCAGGAACTCGAGCGCCTGCGCGCCGTCCTCCAGCTGGCGCATCGGCGGCAGCGCGTCGATCAGGCGCTGGCCGTAGCGCGCGGTGCGCAGCCGTGAATCGCAGATGACCAGCAGGCCGCGGTCGGACACCGTGCGGATCAGCCGACCGGCGCCCTGCTTGAGCGACACCGCCGCCTCGGCGACGAAGCAGTCGTTGAACGCGTCGCGGCCCTGCGATTGCAGGCGCTTGACGCGGGCCTCGATCAGTGGATCGTTGGGCGGCGGGAACGGCAGCTTGTCGATCAGCACGCACTGCAGCGCGTCGCCCGGCACGTCGATGCCCTCCCAGAAGCTCTGCGAGCCCACCAGCACGCAGCCGCCGCGCACGAAGCGCTCCAGCATCGCACGCTTGGGCAGCGTGCCCTGCACCAGCACTTCCAGCGACGCGCCCAGCTTGCCAAGCTCGACCTGCAGGGCCTCGGCGGCCGAGCGCATCGCGCGCAGCGTGGTCGTGAGCACGAAGGTGCGCCCGCGCAGCGCCGCGGCGCAATGGGCGGCGGCGCGGCCCACGCTCTCGGCGTGGTGCGCGTCGGCCGGCGCGGCAAAGCGCGGCGGCACGTAGACGCACGAGTTGGCCTGGTAGTCGAACGGGCTGTCCACGCGCAGCTTGCGCGCGTCGGCCAGGCCGGCCGGCTCGGAGAACCAGGTGAGCGCCGCGTCGTCGCCCAGCGTGGCCGACGTGAAGATCCACGCGCGCGGCACCGCCTCGCGCTGCAGGCTCAGCGGGCCGCCGATGTCCAGCGGCGATTCCACCAGCCGCGCCTGGTGGGTGGTGAGGTCGACCCAGCGCACCTGGCCCTCGGGCGCCGTGCCCTGGAAGCGCACGCACAGGCCGCGGTACGCGTCGGCCCGGCTGCGCAGCCGGGTGAAGTCGGGGCCAATGTCCTGCATCGGCTCCAGCGTCTCCACCAGCAGCGCGCAGTGCGACGCCAGCGCCGCGAGCGCGTCCGGCAGCAGGCCGTCCGCCTCGACCTGCTCCCACGCCCGGCGCGTGCTGGCGGTACCGCCGCCGCGCGCGTGCGCCTGCGGGCCGGCGGCCGCGAGGCGCAGCTCGCGCGCCAGCAGCTCCAGCCGCGCGGCCAGCTCCGTCCAGGGCGCGAGGCCGCGCGCCTGCTGCAGGCCGGCGCCGACGAGGTCGCGCGCGAGATCGATCGCCTGGCCGGTGGCCAGCGTCTGGCCGAGGAACTGCACGCCGATGTCCACCATCTGGTGCGCCTCGTCGAACACCGCCACGTCCACCGACGGCAGCAGTTCCGCCACCCCGCCCTCGCGCAGCGCCATGTCGGCGAAGAACAGGTGGTGGTTGACGACGACGACGTCGGCGGCCATGGCCTCGCGCCGGGCCTTCATCAGGGGGCACAGCGCGAACTTCGGGCATTCGCTGCCCAGGCAGTTCTCGCGGGTGGAGGTGACCAGCGGGATGACTTCGGAGCGCTCGTCCAGGCCTTCGAGCTCGCTCAGGTCGCCGCTGACGGTGGACTGCGCCCAGGTCTCGATGCGCGCGAGCGCGCGGATGGCCAGGCGGTCGGCGAACGACGCCTCGGTGCGGGCACGTTCCATCCGATACGGGCACAGGTAGCTGGCGCGGCCCTTGAGCAGCGCGGTGGTGAGCGGCACCCCCAGCGCTTCGGTCAGGCGCGGCAGGTCGCGGTAGAAGAGCTGGTCCTGCAGGTTCTTGGTGGCCGTGCTGACGAGCGCCCGGCGCCCGGCCAGCAACAGCGGCACGAGGTAGGCGAAGGTCTTGCCGACGCCGGTGCCCGCCTCCACCACCAGCGTGGCCCGATCCTCGATGGCTTGCGCCACCGCGCCGGCCATGCCCAGCTGGCCGGCACGTTCCAGGTAGGCATCGTCCTCGCGCGCGAGCGGGCCTTCGGCCGAGAGCGCGCGCAGCACGGCCTGCACCAGGGCCGGTGCCGCGTCCTCTAGACCTTCGTTCACGCTTTTTCCGGGGGAGACAGTTCGACTTCGAGCTGCGAGATCTGGTCGCGCAGCAGGAGCCGGCGCTTCTTGAGTCGCTTGAGCGCCAGCTCGTCGACGCTGCCCTGCGCGCCCGCGGCGTCGATCAGCTGGTCCAGGTCGGCATGCGCCATGCGCAGCTCGATCAGGTGACGTTGTGGGGAATGCAGGGATTCGTTCATGGCGGCGGCCCCTTGCCGGGGTCAATCACAGTTTATATTGACGGTCATGAACACGACCACGCAAGGCTTCCGCATTTCGGCCTCGACTGGCCTGCACAAGGGCGATCGTGCCTACCAGCAGGACCAGATCGAGCTGCTGGTGCATCCGCGTATACCCGGATGCGCCCTGGGGCTGGTCGCCGACGGCATGGGTGGCAAGAGCGGCGGTCGCACGGCGGCCGACCAGGTCGTGATGACCGCGCGCCAGGTGTTCGAGCGCTTCTCGCCCCAACGCGACGACCCGACGGCGATGCTGACCAGCCTGGTCGTGGAATCGCACCTGATGATCAAGCTGACGGCCATCACCGCCGAGGAGGAGCCGCACAGCACGCTGGCCGCCTTCCTGGTGATGCCCACGCGCCAGGCCTTCACGGTGCACGCGGGCGACTCGCGCATCTATCATTACCGCGGCGCCGAGCTGGTGCGCCGCACCAAGGACCACTCCTACGTGCAGCGCCTGATCGACGAAGGCCGGCTGACCGAGGAGAAGGCCAACACCCACCCGCAATCGAACCTGCTGACCGGCTGCCTGGGCACCCAGCAGGATCCGCCCGTGGAGCTCAACCACATCGACTACCTCGAGATCGGCGATTCGCTGATGGCCTGCAGCGACGGCCTGTGGCACTACCTGACCGCGCGCGAGATCGGCGCCATCATCAACGCGCTGTCGCCGCGCGAGGCCACCGAGATGCTGATCAGCAAGGCGCGCCAGCGCGCCCGCGGGTCCGGCGACAACCTGTCGCTGGTGCTGGTGCGCATCGAGGCGATCAGCTGACCTGCCCCCGGTTCGACCCAGGACGACGGCGCCCACGAGGCGCCGTCTTTCATGGCGTTGTCGAGTACGCTACGCGTCCATCGTGCTGCGCCGGCTGTCGGCGGCCTACGCGACGAGCCGCGTGTCCCGCCGGCGGCCACCCGGCGAGCCCGCCCGCCAGCGCGCCCGCGCACGCCGCGTCCGCCTGACCTGCCGGCCGCCTCCGCGCGGGTCGCCGTCGGCGGCGCGACAAGAAGCTCTTGGCGATTGCCCGCACCCGAGCCCCAGCCCCGGCGCTGCCGCTCGCCCGTCTCACCAGAGATTCAAGGGAGCGGCGGAACCGGCTCCGCCGGTCCGCCCGCGGCCGGCCCCTCGGGGGGCAGCGAGCGCCAGCGAGCGTGGGGGCCCGCGGTCACCAGCTCACTTCACGCTCCGGGGTCGCACCGATGCGGTGGATCGACAGGTCGGCGCCCTCGAATTCCTCTTCCTGGCTCAGGCGCAGGCCCACGAGCTTGCGCAGCCCGCCGTAGACGACCCAGCCCGAGGCCAGGCCCCAGCCGACGGCGCCGACGGTGCCCACCAGCTGCGCGCCGAAGGACACGCCGCCCAGGCCGCCGAGCGCCGGTTGCCCGAAGATCCCGGCCGCGATGCCGCCCCAGGCGCCGCACAGGCCGTGCAGCGGCCACACGCCCAGCACGTCGTCGATCTTCCAGCGGTTCTGCGTCAGCGTGAACAGGCGCACGAAGATCGCTCCGGCCACGCCGCCCGCCACCAGCGCGCCGATCGGGTGCATCAGGTCGGAACCCGCGCACACGGCCACCAGCCCTGCCAGCGGGCCGTTGTAGGCGAAGCCGGGGTCGTTGCGGCCCATCACCACCGCCACCAGCGTGCCGCCCACCATCGCCATCAGCGAGTTGACGGCCACCAGGCCCGAGATCTTGTCCAGCGTCTGCGCGCTCATCACGTTGAACCCGAACCAGCCCACGGCCAGCACCCAGGCGCCGAGCGCCAGGAACGGGATGTTCGAAGGCGGATGCGCGCTGATCGCGCCATCCTTGCGATAGCGGTTCGCGCGCGGGCCGAGCAGCAGCACCGCCGCCAGCGCGACCCAGCCGCCCATCGCGTGCACGACGACGCTGCCCGCGAAGTCGTGGAACGGCGCGCCGAACCAGCCCTTGAGCAGCGCCTGGATGCCGAAGCGGTCGTTCCAGGCCGCTCCTTCCAGCAGCGGGTAGGCCAGGCCGACGATGATGGCCGTGGCGGCCAGTTGCGGCTCGAAGCGGGCGCGCTCGGCGATGCCGCCCGACACGATCGCCGGCACCGCGGCCGCGAACGTCATCAGGAAGAAGAAGCGCACGAGCTCGTAGCCGCCGTGCAGCGCGAGGTGGCGCGCATCGACGAAGAAGGACGTGCCGTAGGCCACCATGTAGCCGATGAAGAAGTACGCGACGGTCGACACCGAGAAGTCGACCAGGATCTTCACCAGCGCGTTCACCTGGTTCTTCTTGCGCACGGTGCCCAGTTCCAGGAACGCGAAGCCGGCGTGCATCGCCAGCACCATCACGGCGCCCAGCAGCAGGAACAGGACATCGCCTTGTCTCGAGGTCTCCATCTCTTCTTCTTTCGCGAAGGGCCCTACCGCATGCCACGATGGTGCGGTTTCGAAGCCGGCGCACCAGAATGCAATATCCGTGCTCGCAAATGAGGCGGCTTCGGCGCTCATTCGGCGCCGCACCAGACACCAATCCAGTGCATGACGCCCAATGTCGAGGCGTGACGCCCCGTTTCGGATCGATCGGTCTCACCACATCGCCCGGCACCGGCACCGGCCACGGCCGCGGTGCAGCGCCTGCCGGCGTGGCATGCGCCGTGCATGCCATGCGTCTATAGTCGTCCGACCCATGGAAACCGCCGCCCCGCTGTCGCCCCTGATCGGCCTCGCGTTCGTCGCGCTGGTGCTGGGCATGCGCCATGGGGTGGACGCCGACCACCTGGCCGCCATCGACGCCATGGCGCGCTGCAACGCCCAGGTGCGGCCCGGGCTGGCGCGACGCACCGGCGTGTGGTTCTCGCTGGGCCACGGCAGCGTGGTGATGGCGGTGGCACTGGCGGTGGCCGCCACGGCCCACGCCTGGAACGCGCCGGCCTGGCTGGCGCCATTCGGGGCCTGGGCGTCGATCGCGATGCTGGTGCTGCTGGGCGCCTTGAACCTCCTCGCCTGGCAGCGCACTGCGCCAGGCGACCCCGTCGCTCTCGCGGGCTGGCGCAGCCGGGTGTTCGAGGGCGCGCTGCGCGCCTGCTCGCGCCGCGGCGTGATGGCCGTCGGCGTGCTGTTCGCGCTGTCGTTCGACACCGTCACGCAGGCCGCGCTGATGGCAGCCACCGGCGTCGCGCACCACGGGCTCGCAGCGGTGGCGCTGCTGGCCGGCGCGTTCGCACTCGGCATGGTCGCCACCGATGGCCTGAACGGCTGGTGGGTGGCGCGGCTCCTCCAGCGCCCGGGCGCCGGCGCGGCGACGGCCTCGCGCGTCATGTGCATCGCCGTGAGCCTGGTGAGCCTGGGGACGGCCGCCGTCGGCACTGCAGCGCAGATGTCCGGCTCCATTGCCGGGTGGGCCGACGCGCACGGACAATGGATCGCGGCGACCATCGTCGCGGTCATGGCGGCCAGCTTCGGCCTCGGGCTGGTGCTGGCCCGGCGCGCTGCCGCCGGCGCGCCGGCCTGAACCCGCACGCCGGCGCGTCACGCGCAGGTGCGCGCGCGCGGGCCGAGGCGCGGGCTCAGGTCAGGCCGGTGTCGACGTCGCGCTTGGAGACCGCCAGGTATTCCTGCGACTGCATCTCCTGCAGGCGCGAGATCGTGCGCGGGAACTCGTGCGCCAGCGGGCCGTCCAGGTACAGCTGCTCGGGCGGCACCTCCGCGGACACCACCAGCTTGATGCGCCGGTCATACAGCACGTCCACCAGCCACGTGAAGCGGCGCGCCTCGGCGGCCAGGCGCGGCGACATCTGTGGCACGTCCGACAGCATCACCGTGTGGAACTGGGTGGCGAGCTCGAGGTAGTCGTTCATCGACCGCGGACCGCCGCACAGCTGCCTGAAGTCGAACCACACGACGCCGCCGGCGCGCCGGCGCGCGCGGATCTCGCGGTGCTCGATGTGCAGCAGCGGATCCTCGTCACGCGCCTCGGCGACCTGGTCGAAGGTGGCCGCCATGTCGGCGTCGGCCGCCGCGCCGAGCGGCGTGTGGTACAGCTTGGCGTCGGTCAGCGTGCGCCGGCGGTAGTCGGTGCCGGCATCGACGTTGATCACCTCGAGCCTGTCGTTGAGCAGCGCGATGGCCGGCAGGATCCGGTCGCGGTTCAGGCCGTTCGGATACAGGTCGTCGGGCCGGAAGTTGGACGTCGTGACGAACGAGACCCGGTTGTCGAACAGCGACAGCAGCAGCCGGTACAGGATCATCGCGTCGGTCACGTCGGCGATGTGGAACTCGTCAAAGCAGATCAGCCGATAGCGCAGCGAAATGCGACGCCCGAGCTCCTGCAGCGGGTCGGGCACGCCCTTGAGGTCCTGCAGCTCGCGATGCACCTCGCGCATGAACTCGTGGAAGTGCAGGCGCACCTTGCGCTTGAGCGGCACGGACTGGAAGAAGCAGTCCATCAGGAAGCTCTTGCCGCGCCCGACGCCGCCGTACATGTAGACGCCGCGCGGGATCGGCGGGCGCACCAGCATCTTGGTGAGCGCATTGGAGCGCCGCGACTTGTACGCCACCCACTCGTCCTCGCAGCGCTGCAGCGCCGCGACGACGTTCAGCTGCGCGGCGAGGACGAGTGGGTGG
>Ga0207667_10004233_pt1 | contig 17618 bp, 14 predicted proteins | sample KBSCornC52_FD_184301 | JGI IMG/M metagenome (GOLD analysis project Ga0207667, IMG submission 184301) | Corn rhizosphere microbial communities from Kellogg Biological Station, Michigan, USA - KBS Corn C5-2 (SPAdes) (version 2) | ecosystem: Host-associated > Plants > Roots > Rhizosphere > Soil ...
CGCGCCGGCACCGCGGAACACCGTGGAATCAACGCGGCGCAACATCAATGATGCGTGTCTCTGCGCGCGGCGCTCTTATTTTTTCGACATCGCCACGTTCGTCAGCACGTCCCACTGAAACTGCATAAATTTGTAAAGCGAATCCTCGCGGATGCGCTCCTGGTCACTGTGTGCGGCAAAGCCCTTTACCGCATCCTCGTCATCCACGGCGATCCCGACGCCATAACACTGCATGCCCTTCGCGCGCAGAAACGCCATATCGGTAGCGCCAGTGCTCATGGTCGGGATGGTCGGGACCTGGTAGATCTTGCGGTGGGCGGCTTCTATCGCGTGATATATCTCGGAATCGATCCGTGAAGGCGCCGCGCCGGGACGCGCATTCTTGGCCTCCGGGATGACCTCGACCGACGGATCGTTAATCACCTTGCGCATCGCGTCATAGAAGGCCGGCATATTTTCATCCGGCAGCGCGCGAATATCCAGCGTGGCCTCCGCCTGCGACGGAACCACATTGATCTGAAAGCCTCCGCTGATGATGTCGGGCGAAATCGAAGTGTGCAGCATGGAGTACCGGCCCGGTTCGTGCTCTGCGAGATACTCCCGGCTCGCGGCGGACTTCGCAGGATCGAACAGGTCGTTGTAGCGGTCCGCCTCTTCGCGCGTGCTGATGGTCGCCAGCTTTTCGAAATACGCCCTGGTGGTGTCGTTGAACCGCATGGGCGGATCCCACAAGGCAACTTTTTCGACGGCTTCCGACAAATGCAAAATGGCGCTGGTGCGCATCGGCCGCGAGCCGTGACCGGAGGGTCCGTGAGCCACCAGGCGCGCTCCATTCGGCAGTTTTTCACCGGTTTGGACCAGCGCGTAGCGGTCCCGGCCGTTGGTCCGAACGACGCTCCCCGACTCGGCCAGGCACGCTTCGGCGTCGATGTCGTTCCAGTTGTGCGCTACCAGGTGTTCGATGCCGGGCCCGGTCGACGCTTCCTCGCCCGCTTCGGCAGCGAAGATCACATCGCGATCCAGCGCGACGTTGCCGCGCTTCAGCAGCAGCATAGTCATCATGCCGGCGGCCACCTGCCATTTATTGTCGAGCGTCCCGCGTCCGTAGATGTAGCCGCCATCACGCGCGGCGCTAAACGGCGGGAAAGTCCATTTGGACGGGTCCACTTTTACCGTGTCGGTGTGGCCCACCAGCAGAATGGGCCGCTTCGACCCATTTCCCTTCAATCGCGCAATCAGATTCGCACGCGCGGGGTCCTGGGCGGTGACGATGACAGGAATACCTTCGGCCTCTAAGGCCTGTTTGATATATTCGACCGCCTTGGTTTCGTTGCCGGGCGGATCGGTGGTATCGATGCGGACCAACGCCTGGTAGTAGCCCAACAATTCAGGGTTGATCTTGGGCCAGTCAATCGTTTGCGCCTGGGCGAAGGCGCAAAAACCGATCAAAAACAATGAAACAGTGCCGCGCATGGAGTGATCTTAGCTTACTTAGACACGGTTTGTAGGCGAGCCTGTAATCATGTCATATGCGCTTAGTCGTATGTAAAGAATTCTGCCGATTTTTTGGCATGTAGGTCTTACTCTAAGATCCAAGGAGATTTATTTGTGCCACCCCCACCCGGACAGATCCAGCATCTGGTTGTTCTCATGATGGAAAACCGATCTTTCGATCATATGTTCGGTTTTCTTATGTCCGATAACTATCCCATTGAAGGTCTCACAGGAAGTGAAAGCAATTTGGATTCGCAAGGCGAACCGGTGAAGGTGTCGGCCGACGCCAGCTATTCGGGTGACTTGGGCACCGATCCCGGCCACCATTTCCCGGATGTCAACATTCAGATATTCGGCAATGTCGAAGGTGCGGGTGAGCCCACCATGTCCGGCTTCGTCACCGACTATCAGAAGATGTGCGGCGGAAATCTTTCTAAGTCGCGCCGCATTATGAAATGTTTCTCGGCGAAACGCATCCCGGTGATTACGACCCTCGCGCAACAGTATGCCATTTGCGATCACTGGTTTTCGTCCGTACCCGGACCCACTCTGCCCAACCGCTCCTTCGCCCACGCCGCGACTTCGGTGGGCCGCCTCGATATGAACCCGACTTGGTTTGACGAAGCCAAGACTATCTACGAACTTTTGGGCGAGTCCAATGTAACCTCGAAGATTTATTTTCACGACATGAGCATGGCCCAGACTTTCAAGAACCTTCAACTCGGAGACCAGAACAAGTACTTTGGAACTTTCAACAGTTTCCTCGACGCCTGCGGCAAGGGGGCGCTTCCTGCTTATAGCTTCATTGAGCCACGCTATAACGCCGACAATTCCGGCGATGCATTGCCCGCCACCGATCAGCATCCCGATCACGACGTTCAGGAGGGGGAAACACTGATGCTGGATGTGTACAACGCAGTGCGCAAGAGTCCGCTGTGGGAGCGCACAATCCTATTGATCGTCTACGACGAGCATGGTGGCACCTACGATCATGTGCCACCTCCGTCTACTGTGAGCCCGGATGGCAAAGCCTGCATCGATCCGCCTTTCAGCTTCACGCGGCTGGGAGTACGGGTTCCGGCTGTTGTAATCTCGCCGTGGATTGAGCCGGAGACCATCGACTCGAACCAATATGACCACGCTTCCATCGTCGCTACCGCGCGGAAGCTATTCCTTGGAGCGGGTTGGCAGGCGAAGCCGCTGACGGCGCGCGACCAGGCAGCTCTTCCATTCGATGGAACGCTCACTCGCGATACGGCGCGCACCGACAAAGTGGATCCCATGCAGCCTTATCGCCAGACGACGCCCGCGGTGCGCGCAGCGCGGCAAGCAGCCCTCCCGCTTTCCGATTATCAGAAGACACAGGTTCAGCTCACTAATCTGGTGAACCAGGAATTGCCCGTCGACCAACGGTCGACGATCCCGGTCGCTTCGATCCAAACTCAAGCGGATGCGGCGGCGTTTCACAAGGACGTTCTTAGCCGCGCCATGCCGCAGACGCAGAAGGCGGGCGGATGATTCGGCGATTGATAGTTCCGCTTTTGCTGATAGGCGCCCCCGCCTTTGCCCAGTTCATTAGCGATTGTGCAGGCATTGTCAACCCACCGCCGCCAAAAACGTCGATTAACGAAGCGGAAGCGTGCCTCACGGATTTTTTTACCGCACGTCCAGTGCACGTTACAGTGAAGAGCATCGTGCCGGGCGGCGGGTTCGGCGTCGGCCCCACGTTGAACGCAGACCTGAATAGCGGGCAGTGGCAGAACCATTTGAATATTACCGGCGTAGCGTCCGTCCGCCAGTTCTGGGAAACGGGGGCGCTCTTCACGGCTACCCATACTAGCTTTGGCGCGAATAATTCCGCTCGCGACCGTTTCCGCGTGAACCTATATGCTCACGCGCACGACTTGCCTTTGATGCCCTTCTACGGTATCGGACCCAACGTCACTCAGCAGAATCTGACGGATTATCGCGAGCGTGAAGTGAAGGCTGGAGCCGATTTGATCAATCCATTTTCAGCTTGGTTTGCTGCGGGAGGCACGCTCGAAGCGATCTGGCCGGATATTGGAGGTGTGACCAATACGGGTGTCCGCTCCATCGGAACCGTGTTTAATGAGGCCACCGCGCCAGGCTTGGTTTCACAACCTGCTTTCATGCACTACGAAGTGTTCGCCGAGCCTCGCCACACTCGCGGACCCTTCGAATTCACCTACCGCGTGGGATACGACTTCTATCAGGACACGCAGAGCGGGCATTATTCTTTCCGTCGTTTCAAGGTAGAGGGCACTCACATCTTCCATCCGGAAAAGCGCGACGATAGCTTCCTCACCATTCATACGCGGCTCACCATCTCTGGCGCGAATGCCGGGAACGCAGTTCCGTTTTATTTTCAGGAGACGCTGGGCGGGTCAGATATCGACGGGCAACCGACGCTGCGCGGATTTCGCGACTATCGTTTTCGAGCGCCCGACAATGTGCTGATTCAGGTCCAATATGATCGTCGCATCTGGGGGCCGGTTGGTCTGTTAGGGTTCTACGATACGGGCGAAGTAGCGAATCGAGCGGCCGATTTGAGCTTGGCCGATATGCGCCACAGCTTCGGTTTCGGCGTCAGTATCTGGGCCGGAAATCGAGCAGTCTTCCGCGCGTTAGTAGGTTTGGGAAGCGGCGAAGGCCGGCATCTCTACTTTGGCATTCCCACCTTTTGAACGGAAAAGCAGGTTCCCGGTTAGAACGCTTGGGGCGAGGTGATGCCGCTATTCTGCAGCACGACCTGCATCTTCTCGAGTGCGGCCTTGTGGATCTGCGACACGCGGCTTTCGTTGATGCCCAGGATGCCGCCGATTTCCTTCATGGTCATTTCGCCGCTGTAGTAGAGCGAGACCACTTTCTGGTAGCGTTCCGGCAGAGTCTTCATGGCTACGCCGAGAACGCCGCGCAGTTGTTCCCGCGAACAGATCGAATCCGGGTGAGATTCGGGCTTGCACGGGAAATCCGGCGCCGGAAGATCTTCGTTTTCGTTGGAGCGCGTCGAGGCTGAAACCAGGCCTACGTTGCGCAGGTCCAGCATCATGCTGCGCCAGCGCTCCTGATCGATTCCCAGCTTCTGCGCGACCTCTGCTTCGGTGGGATTGCGCTGCAGCGTGGCGGCCAGTTCGCGAGTGGCGGCTTCCACCTGTTTGTGGCGGCGGCGCATATCGCGCGAAGCCCAATCGAGCTGCCGCAGACTGTCGAGAATGGCGCCCTTGATGCGGTGCTTGGCATAACTTGAAAACGCAACTTGTTTGTCGGGGTTGTATTTGCTGGCCGCATCGAAGAGGCCGAGAACGCCGGAGTGCACCAGATCGTCCACCTCCACGTGGACCGGCAGATTCTCATGCACGCGAATCGCAATGGCTTTTACCAGCGGCAAATGCTCCAGTACCACGCGATCGCGGCGCGCGAGCTTGGCGTTCTGCTGAGCCACACTCAGTTTCGCGGCGCTCTGTCTGCTGCTGTTCTGGACAGCCGCGTTCGACTTGGCTGCACCTGTTTTCGGTGGCACCGCGGTCAAGGTGGAAACGCTGGAGTCTGCCTTGTGGGTAGTGCGGCTATGCAGCGAAGGGCTCGTCGCCATGGGTTTCAGGGGAGCGCTGCTGCTGGACGCTACGGCCTTACCGGAGACCGTCCGCAGGCGAGTCTGAGCGGGACGGGTATGAATCTGAAGCGCGGGAGCAGTCGCGGCGGCTGTTTTTAGTCTCATGATTGTTCTTCCGATGCCTTTGAAAATGCACGCTCTAGGCCAACTGGCCTAGAGTACCGGGTAAATCCTGGATTTAGGCCCAGGCTAGGCTTTTTAACTCGTTGATTATGGGACGGAATGGTGCGGTCGCCGGTCTGGTCAATGCGATCTGGCGATTTGCTTTCCAAGCCTGCCCGCGTACCATTTTGGAACCGATTTTTCACGTTTCCCTCCCAAACCGGAACATGAGCAACCGATACGGGATCGGCCTCACTTTTAATTCCTCCGGCTTTATAGCAGCTTATCGGGTAGGAGTAAGTTAGTACCTAGAACGATCACCCTAGATGAGGCCTAAAATGATCCGACGCAGGGATATGTCGCACTCTTAGTCGACGCGGCTTTTGAGCACAGCCAGATAGGTCTTCAGCGCGAATCCGGCCAAAAGAATTAAGGTCGCGATCCGGATGATTCCATCTAAGGTGAAGACCGCGAGGATCGCGAGCGCCGCGTAGGTCAACATTGCGTAGAGGAAGCGACGGTTCATATTGGGATCGTCTCTGAGGGAAATTATCGGCCTTGCGGGTTATAGGTAAATGCTAATTGCAGGCGAATTTCATCGCCTTTAAACGTGTTAGGCAGTGGCGGGAACGGATAAGAGGCACTGATACCGGCAACTGCAGCACGGTCGAATGCCGCCGTGCCCGATGATTCGGCGATGACCAGTTTAGGAACGCCTCCGCGCCGGTTGATGATGAACTGGACCAGCACGCGGCCTCGGCGCCCCATGCGTGCGCTTTGAGGGATCACCGACAGCCAGTTGGTGCGAACGGCGGCCAGCACCTGCACCAGATACGGTTTGAAGTCGACGCCTGCCGGATCGCTCAAAAGCTGCAAGTTGCTGCGCGCCGGTCCGGGCGAGGGCGCGTTGGGGCTGGCAAGAGTCGTAACGTCATCCATATCGCCAATCATGATTCCGCCGGCTGGCGTGGCGGGCGGCAAATTGGCGGGGGCGCTGGGCGTCCGCAGAACATCGGCAAGGGTGTTGGCGATCGGCGGCAGTTTTACGTTCGAATTCGGGTGAGGTGAAGCGCCGCCGGCTCCGACAGGCTCAAACGCGAGCTTGGGTTTTTCGGCGGGCGGAGGCGCGGCCTGCGGCAGGTTCCCCGGCGAGGCGGGCGGAGGCGGCGGGACCACGTCGGCGTCGATCTTCGGCGGTTCAATGGGCGCGGGAATCGCAGGCGTTGGAACCGGGGCGGGCAGAGGCGCACGGAAGCGGGGGGCTTGGGGAACGGGCGCGGGGGGCGCCGCGCTACGCACGTCGAGATCGTTCGTGATCTTCCCGCGGTTGGGATCGCGCTGGGTCAGTTCCTTCGGGACCGGCGGTTTCTGGATCACATCGGGTGGGGTGTAGAGCACCACCGCCCTGCGGAGGTCGAGTCTGAAATCGCCTGAATAGTTGGGTGGCGGAGCGTTGAGGGCAGCGACCACTACTGCGATCGCCGCCAGGTGGTACAGGATGGCTCCGACGGCCGCGGCGGCGATTCTGACGCGCGGGATAGGCTCACGCCACTCGCGCAAGAAATTCAGATCGTCGAGATCATTCGGATCGCTCACATCATGCAGATCAGTTCGATCATTGGGCCGGTCGGTTTTCACGTGCTTCCCAGCGTTTTTTCCACCAGGCGGTAATGCTCCTCAATTTTATCAAGGATCTCGAAAGCCACCTCCAGCGCGGTTAAGCCCTGCGCCCCGGTCACTAGCGGAGGCTGGCGCGTTGCGACACTTTCGAAAAAGCCCTCAAGTTCAAGACGCAGCGGTTCGTCCTTGGTTACCGGCAGGGGTGCGAAGTCGATGGCCATGGGCGGTTTTACACGGTAGCGCACCGCGTCCTGACGGCCGTAGTCGAGCGAAATGTATTCATGCGGCTGGAACAAGCGCAGCTTGCGGACGCGCTCGGTGGAAACGCGGCTGGCCGTCAGGTTCGCAACGCAGCCGCTCGGAAATTGCACCCGCACGTTGGCGATGTCCACCTTCTCGGAGAGAATGCGGATGCCGGCGGCACGGATTTCCTGGGGCCGCTCGCTGGTGAGGGCCAGAATGATGTCGACATCGTGAATCATCAGGTCGAGCACGACGTCCACGTCGAGACAGCGCGGGCTGAATACGCTCAAGCGGTGAATTTCGAAAAACAGCGGCGTGCCGATGGCCGCGGCCAGTGCGATGATGGCGGGATTGAAGCGCTCCAGATGCCCGATTTGCAGGATGCGGTTGTGGCGCGCGGCGGTTTTCACCAGTGCCCGCGCGGCTTCGATCGTGTGCGCGATGGGTTTTTCCACCATCACGTCGAGGCCCGCCTCCATCAGCGCGCACCCCACTTCGGAGTGCGTGACCGTGGGCGATGCGATCACCGCCGCATCGGCGTTCTGCGCCAGCTCGTCGAGGCTACGAAACACGCGGCACCCGTGCGGCTCCGCGACCGCCGCGGCCCGCGCCGGGTCCAGGTCATAAACTCCGGTCAGTTCGGCGTGTTCCGACTGATCAATGACCCGCAGATGATTCTTGCCGAACGCTCCCGCGCCCGCGACTGCTACTCGTGGCTTCACGCCTGTTGTCCCGACATGTCATTTCAGCATACCGGGTAAAGTTTATGCGCCGCTCGGTTGCGTTATAAATCGCACTGCCGGTGGTAAAGTTTAAGCCATGGAAGCGTTTGAGGTGGGCAGCGAGGTCCGCTCATAAAAAGCGATTGAAGGCCAGATGCGCCAGTACCAAATGAGTCGGAAATATCTTCAGTTCTCGAATTCGAGAATCGCACAAATTTGTCTGCTTATTTGCATCATCTTGTGCTTGGTTACGGCTGCGAGCGGAGGCACGAAGACAATTTCGATTCCAGCTCAGTCGAGGCCGCTTTTAGGGCTTGCAGACCAATTGGAAAGAGAATACGCATGGCGAATCACGTATGAAGAGGCGCCATTGGAGAATTCCGTGGATCTTGTAAATGGTGCAAGCATTGGAACCCATTGGATCGCTCGCCCGACCGCCTTTCAGGCGTCTTTCGAAGAACCTCAAGATTTCCGCTCGCTGGAAGAGAAATGGAAGATCTTGGATAGACTCGTAGCGAAGTATTCCGGACTCCATGGGACGATGGCTGTATTAAGTAATGGAGATTACTCCCATATCATTCCGACAACACTCAAGAACAAGGCTGGTCATATTGTTCCGTTTGAACCGCTTTTAAATACTAAGGTTTCCTTTGAGCCAGCGCAGCGGAGTCTCTTGGATACGGTGCGGCTGATAATGTCTCAGGTTTCCAGGATTAGGGGAGTGTCGATCGGGTTGGGAACGATCCCGACGAATTTATTTGTGCAGCAGCAGCTACTCACCAATGCCGACGACGAATCAGCTCGCGAGGTACTCATGAGGATTTTCGAAGATGCGAGTGGCAAGAGGCAGCTTAAAGGTGGCCCCACAGCCCGAGTCACTTGGGATCTACTGAACGATATCAGCTACTCCGGATATTTTTTTAATGCACACATCGTAGATCCGCTCATCAATGAGTCGACCACACAATTGCCAGCTCCAACTCCCAGGCCACTACGGTGGGCGGCACCAGGACTTATTCCGCAACACTAGTATTCATAAAATTATTCGAGCCGCAGCGCCTAATGCTTTTCGGCGTATCTCCTAATGAATTCAAGCAGAACCGCCGAATTTAGGATGTACGAATGCTACGCCTACGTCCAGTCTGGCTGATCGCTCTTGGAGCTTGCTGTCTCGCGGCGCCATCCGCCTGGGCTCAACGCTACAACTTCAAGTTCTACGGCGAAGAGGAAGGGCTCAAGAACCTGGCGGTCCAGGCAGTGTTACAGGATCGCGCCGGGTTTCTGTGGGTGGGCACCCAGGATGGCTTGTACCGCTACGACGGCAATCACTTCACCGCGTTCACATCCGGCGATGGGCTGCCGGGCACGCGCATTGAGTCGCTGTATGAAAGTGCGGACGGAACGCTGTGGGTCAGCACCGGCCGCGGCCTGGCTCGCCGCGCGCGGGACCGCTTCGAATCCATAGCCCTGAACGGGAGAACCGTCATCGGCCGCCAGGGAATCTCGTCGGACCGCAAGGGGCACCTGTATCTGGCCACCGACCTCGGTCTGGCGGTTGGCAACGTAAACAAGTCGGGTGTCGCGTTCCGAGCAGTTGACCGGCCAGCGGGACTCGGGCAAACGCAGCAGCCTGGAGCTGTGAGTGTCTACACCGATGCATCCGGGCTGGTCTGGTATGGCTGCGGTCTCGATCTGTGCCAATGGGATAACCGGTCTGCCACCGACGTGAGCGCGGCGCAGGGCTTGCCGCCGGACCGTTGGGACGCGATCCTAGGCGATCTCGAAGGAAACTTATGGGTGCGCAGCGCGACCGCGCTCTATCTGCGCCACAACGGCTCGGAGCATTTCGAGTTGCAAGCCGGGCTCGCGGAATCGACTAACACGTTCCCGACCATCGCGCTCGATCCGGCGGGGCGCCTGCTCGCGCCGACGAATCGTGGACTGATGCGGCAAGCCGCCGCCGGCTGGGAGCTCATCGACGCCGATCAAGGCATCACCAGCAACGATATCTCGACGGTTTTTCAAGATCGCGAAGGCTCCGTATGGCTGGGGCTGCTGGGCTCGGGGCTGGCGCGGTGGTTGGGCTATAGCGAATGGCAAAGCTGGACCGCGCATGAAGGCTTGAGCCGCGAATCCGTGTGGTCGATCACCCGGGATGGCAATGGCCGCATGTGGGTGGGCACGCAGTTTGGCTTGAATTACGCCGAGGAGAAAGGCCCGCGGCTCGTCTGGAAGCAATTGCCGGTGAAAGGCCTGGAAATGGTGCGGACGTTGGCCGCGAACCTCGACGGCACCCTGTGGATCGGAGGGGAACCTGGCGGACTACGGCATTTTGATCCGCGCAGCAAGCAGCTACGCACTCTGGGTAAGGCCGACGGCCTTCCCACTGGCGGAGTGCGCTCGGTGATGGTGGACCGCCGCGGATTGGTTTGGGTCTCCGCGAACACCGGACTATACCGCAGTCGCGCGCCGGTGCGCTTCGGAGGGAAGGCCGCATTCGAACAGCAGTTTCCGCCGGGAACGCGAGCAGATGAAAAATTTCTGAAGACCATCGAGGATGCTCGGGGTCAAGTGTGGGCTGCTGGCGACTTAGGGCTGGCGCGCTGGTCGGAAGGCGTATGGACCCGCTATACCAAGAGCGACGGTCTTCGCGCCGACGGCGTAGCGCAGTTGGCCGAGGACGCGGACGGTTCGATCTGGGCCGGGTATCGCGACGCTTTCGGAGTCTCGCGATTGACTTTCCACAGCCACCGCGACAAGCCCGAAGTCACGGATTACAACACAGCCAATGGCTTGCGCTCGGATAAGACTTTATTCCTGGGATTCGACGCCGGCGGACGTCTGTGGGTGGGCACGGACCGCGGAGTGGACGTTTTCGACCATGCGGTCTGGCGTCACTATGGCCGCTCCGACGGCCTGATTTGGGGCGACTGTAATACTAACGCTTTTTTCGCCGAACCCGGCGGCATCTGGATCGGCACCAGCCGTGGGTTATCGCGGTTCCACGCCTCCGCTGTGGCACCGCCGAATGTGCCGCCGACGGTGGTGTTCACTTCCGTTAAGTTCGGCGATCTCGAAGGTGACCTGGCGACGTCCGCGGAAATTCCATACCGCGATAACTCGCTGCATGTGCAGTTTGCCGCGCTGACCTTCCTCCAGGAATCATCGGTATTGTTTCGCTATCGCATGCGGAATACGGCAAATGCCTGGGTAGAAACCCGCGAGCGGGAGCTGAATTATCCCAACTTGGGTCCTGGCGACTATACGCTGGAAATCGAGGCGCGCAATGCACAAGGGCTGTGGAGCGCTGAACCGGCGCGCTTGACTTTCCAGATCTCGACGCCGTGGTGGTATAGCTGGTGGTTCCGTCTGGCGGCGGCGCTGCTGGCGCTGGTATTCGTGCGCATCTTATGGGGGAGGCGGACGTATCGGCTGGAAGACGAAAAGATGCGGCTTGAAGTCGCCGTCGCGCAGCGCACGCAGCAGCTTTCCGAGGAAAAACAACGTGTAGTGGAGGAAAAAGCCCGTACTGAGCAGGAGAACGCTGTGGTCCAAAAGCAGAAACAGGAGATCGAACGCCTGCTGGTGGACGCCAAGCAATCCAATCAACTGAAGAGCGAGTTCCTGGCCAATATGAGCCACGAGATCCGTACGCCGATGAACGGCGTCATTGGCATGACGGATCTGGCGCTCGCAACCAGCTTGACTGCGGAGCAGCGCGAATACCTGGAGATGGCCAGGCTCTCGGCGCACTCGCTTCTCGAATTGCTGAACGACATTCTGGATTTCTCCAAAATTGAAGCCGGGCGCCTGGAAGTGAATCCTATCGAATTTTCGCTGCGCCAGTGCGTTTCAGACTGCAGCCGCATCTTCCGCTTCATGGCGCAGCAGAAAAATCTCAGTTTCGACACCCGCGTGGAGGACGCGCTGCCGGACCGGCTGGTCGGCGATCCCTTGCGTCTGCGTCAGATACTAACGAACCTAATAAGCAATGCGATAAAGTTCACCGCACAAGGCCGGGTAGAACTCCTGGTAGAGGCGGAGTCCGGCGCGGCAGCCGCAAAGGAACCCGTGAGCCAAGTAACTCTGCGCTTCTCGGTTTCCGATAGCGGCATCGGTATTCCGGCCGCACAACAGGAGATGATCTTTGAGGCTTTCCGGCAAGCTGACGGCTCGACCACGCGCAAATACGGCGGCACTGGCCTGGGGCTGGCAATCTGCTCGCGCCTGGTGGATCTGATGGGCGGCGCGATCTCCGTCGAGAGCGAGCCGGGGCGAGGCAGCACGTTCCGCTTCACCGCGCGCTTCCAACTTGCGCCCGAGGCGGCGCTCCCCTCCGAGATGCGGCCGGTAGACAGCCTCAGCCTGCAGAATATGGCGGGGGCGGTTGGAACCACACGCGGGCGGCTTCCCCTAAGCCTTTCGGTGCTGCTGGCCGAAGACAACGTCATCAACCAACATCTGGTGAAGCGGCTGCTCGAAAAACGCGGGTACACCGTAACGGTGACTGGCAGCGGCCGCGAGGCGCTGGAACGCGTCGCAAGGGAATCCTTCGACGTGATCGTGATGGACGTCCAGATGCCGGATATGGATGGGTTGCAGGCGAGCGCCCGCATTCGCGAGCTCGAAAAGCGCCGCGGAACCTACACGCCGATTCTGGCTTTAACCGCGCATACGATGAAAGGCGACCGGGAACGGTGCCTGGCGGCGGGCATGGATCACTTCATCAACAAGCCGATCGATGCGCAACGCTTTGTGGAAGTAGTGGAAGCAGCCGCGGCGGAGGGGAGGCGCGCTCCCGCGACATCGCCCGGCCAGACCGAACCCCGGCGGCTGCTTCTTTAAGACGCCTAGGCCTTCTGCGCCGCGGCGGCCTTCATGGTGGCGATGCGCGCCTCGTGTTCCCGAGTGAGGTGCGGCGTGATGCCCAGCATGCGCTCGATCAGCATGAGCTGGCCGCGATGGTGCATCTCATGCTCCTTCACGCTCATCAGCATGTCGAAGCGCGTGCGGCTGGTCTGCGGGGCGCCCGCCGGCATGGATATGCTCTGGCCCAGGAATTCATCTGACAGTGCTTCGATGGCTTTCGCGAACTTCTCGCCCTCATCTTTGAGCAGCGTAATGATCTGTGCCTTGGTGCGCGGCTTGGCTTGTTCGGCCATAAGGGTGGCCATCAGCGCCATGAAATCGAAACCCTCCATGGTGGTTCGCTTTTCGATGAGATTGATTTGCTCCTGGAACCTTGGGCCAAGGGCAATGTGCGTCAGCAGCTCGCCAACGGTCCTGGTGCCCTCGGCGGGGCGATAGCCGTATTTATCTTCGGGGATCTCTTCCGCCACAATCAGCGTGTTCTTGCGCACCGTCCGGAAAGCGGCGGCAAGGTCTTTGGCTCCGTAGTAGTTCATGCGCTTATTCTAGCGCGCTCCTGCTAAACTCCACGAATAGGAAGGCCGCACGTCGAAGCGCACAGCGAAGCGTTGTGCGTGAAACACTTATGACGCACCCGGAAGAGTTCACTGATACCGATCCGCGCGCAATGGAGGTCTGGCTCGAGCTGTTGCGGCAGATGCCCGCTGGGGAAAAGCTGGCGGTAGTCCTGAGTGGCGCCCAATTCGTTCTGCAATTGTACGAAATGGGTGTTCGCAGGATGCACCCGCAGGCCAGCGACCAAGAAGTATTGCTGCGCGTTGCTGCGCGGCATCTCCCCAGAGAATTGATGATTCGTGCCTACGGTTGGGATCCCGAAAATGACCAGCCCGGCTGACGCCGTCGGGCGGGTTCTGGGGGTGTTGGACCGCATGGAGATTCCCTATCTCGCCGGTGGGTCCGTCGCCAGCTCCGTTCATGGGATCTCCCGGCCGACTTTGGATTTAGATATTGTTGCCGATCTTCGCCCGGAGCAGGCGGACGAATTTGCCGCCTTGTTGCATCCAGATTTCTATGCGGATGTCGCAATGATCCGGGATGCCCTAAGTCGCGGACGTTCCTTCAATGTGATTCACTATCAAACTTCATTCAAGGTCGATGTTTTCCCACTCCGCGAGGACGAGTACAGCCAGCTTTCCTTTGCCCGGCGCCGCTTTGAGCAGTGCCTATCCTTCGGCCCCGAGCCGCTCGAATGCGCCATCGCGACCGCTGAGGACACCATCCTCCGCAAGCTGGAATGGTATCGGGCCGGTGGCGAGACCTCCGAGCGCCAGTGGAACGATCTCCGCGGCATTCTCAAAGTTAGCGGCCCCCGCTTGGACCTCGCCTACTTGCGCCACTGGGCGCCTCACCTCAAAGTCGACGATCTACTGGAACGATTGCTGGCCGAGTAAAAGTTCGCGTTTTATCGGCCATCAATATCCGAGCAGCGGAGCGAGTCTTGCCAGAACTTCATCCAAGGTTGACGGCGGAATCCGGCCGATTTTCGCCCCTCGCCGAGCCCTCCAGTCGAGACTCTTCAGGTGATCCGCCAGAATCGCTCCGCTGACGCCGCAACCCGGCGGGACCGGTATTTCGAATGGGTACCCTTTGACTTGATTCGTGACTGGACAAACCAGCGCCAGTCCGGACTTTTGGTTGTAGGATCGTGGACTCAGAACCAGCGCCGGACGCCGCCCAGCTTGTTCGTGCCCCGCCTGTGGATCGAAGGTGAGCCATACCAGGTCCCCCGCATCCGGCACAAAAACGGCCATCTACCAGGATTCCTTGCCCCGCGCTGCTCCCCAATTCGTCTCGCGATGGCGATTCTTTTTCGAAATTCCCGCCACCAACTCATCGAGCGTGTACTTCCGTCGGCTGGAGCGCAGCACAATACTGCCGTCGGTTGTCAGGTCGAGCGACAACCGGTCGCCCTCCGCTAATCCAGCGTCTTTGACAATGGCCCGCGGAATCCTCACCGCCAGACTATTGCCCCATTTCGTGACTTGTGTATCGTTCGGCATTTGGATCTACATTGAATATACACTCCGCGGCCCGACGCTTGGCCGGTTGACGGGAAGGCCGCGGCTTGAAATGCGCGTGACCTGAGAGACGGAATCTGTCTGCGACCCATGGTTCCCACGCCCGTTTGCGTCGGTGGATCGAACGCACACCGGATTCAGAAACTGGACGTGGGCTGCAAGATCGAATAAGACTTTATGAGACAGCGCAGTTTCGGAATGCAGGCGCCGGGGCGCACCTTTGACTTGTCCGCCCACTCGAAGCTACTCGATTAACCCAGGAATTTATCGATCGCCACCCTGGCTCGTACGATGAGAGCCAATAGAGTCGCTTCAAAGGGCCCTGCACTTCACCTGCTAAAATCGAATTTCCCCATGGAAATCGACAAAGTCTACGAGCCCCAGCGGTTCGAACCGCATTGGGCCGAGTGGTGGGTGGAGCATCAGACCTACCGCGCTGAGGCGCATCCCGGCGAACCCTATTTTTCGCTCGCCATTCCGCCGCCGAACGTCACCGGCTCGCTCCACATGGGGCACATGTTCGAGCACTCCATCATCGACGCGCAGGTGCGCTGGCGCCGCATGAAGCGCACGCCCGATGGAAAACCCGTCAACACGCTGTGGCTGCCCGGCACCGATCATGCAGGAATCGCCACGCAGATCATGGTGGAGCGGCAGCTCGCCGCAGAAGGCTTGACCAAACGCGATCTCGGCCGCGAGGCCTTCGAGGCCCGCGTGTGGAAGTGGAAAGAGGAAAACGGCGGGCGCATCGTCGAGCAGATGAAGCGCGCCGGCGTCAGTTGCGACTGGTCGCGCGAACGCTTCACGCTCGATCCCGGCCTCTCGCGTGCCGTGCGCGAAGCCTTCGTGCGCCTCTACGAAAAAGGACTGATCTACCAGGGCGATTACATCGTCAACTGGTGCCCCCGCTGCCAGACTGCGCTCTCGGATCTCGAAGTGGAGCACGAGGAAAGCGAGGGCAGCCTGTGGCACATCCGCTACCCGGTTGTCGGCAGTGACGAATCGATTGTCGTCGCCACCACGCGCCCCGAAACCATGCTGGGCGACACCGGCGTCGCCATTAATCCGCTGGATCCGCGCGCCGCGCGCCTGCATCCGCGCAACGTAAAGCTGCCCCTGACCGATCGCGAAATTCCCATCGTGCTCGACGAGATGGCCGATCTCGCGTTCGGCTCCGGCGCGGTGAAGATCACGCCGGCGCATGACCCTAATGACTTCGAAGCCGGCAAACGCCACGACCTGCCCAGCATCCAGGTCATCGGCGAAGACGCCAAGATGACCGAGGCGGCCGGGAAATTCGCCGGCTTAGACCGCTACGAAGCCCGCAAGCGTATCGTCGCGGAACTGCTGGAGCTCGGATACCTCGAAAAAATTGAGCCCTACAAGCTGAATGTCGGCAAATGCCATCGCTGCAAGACGGTGGTCGAGCCGCTGGTCTCGAAGCAATGGTGGATGAAGATGAAGCCGCTGGCCGCGCCAGCCATCGCCGCGGTCGAAGACGGCCGCATCACTTTCGTTCCCGCCAACTGGTCGAAGACGTACTTCGAGTGGATGTACAACATCCGCGACTGGTGCATCTCGCGCCAGTTGTGGTGGGGCCATCGCATCCCCGCGTGGTATTGCGGAGACTGCAAAGGCGTCACCGTCGCGCGCGAGACGCCTGCCAAATGTTCGCACTGCGGCTCGGCTGAACTCAGGCAGGAAACCGACGTGCTTGACACCTGGTTCAGCTCCGCCCTGTGGCCCTTCTCGACCCTGGGATGGCCCGATGACACGCCCGACCTGCGCGCTTTCTATCCGACTTCTCTATTGGTTACCGGTTTCGACATCATCTTTTTCTGGGCTGCGCGCATGATCATGTTCGGCATGGAGATGATGGGCGACGTCCCCTTCCGCCAAATCCACATCCACGGCCTGGTGCGCGATGCCGACCGCCAGAAGATGTCGAAAACCAAGGGCAATGTGATTGATCCCTTGGTGGTTAACGACAAGTATGGGACCGATGCCGTCCGCTTTGGGCTGTTGGTCGCCGCCGCGCCGGGCAATGACATCGCGCTGAGCGAAGAAGTGATCCTTCGCGGCCGCAAGTTCGCGAACAAGATCTGGAACGCCTCCGGGTTGCTGTTCAGTAAATTACCAAACGAACCCAAGCGCGAATCCCTCGCGGACCGCTGGATTGGGAGCCGGCTCAATACCGCAATCGATAGAGCCAACAAGGCCTTTGAGCACCATCGCTACCACGAAGCGGCAGATGCCGTGTGGACTTTCTTCTGGGACGAATTCTGTGACTGGTACCTCGAACTGAAGAAATCGGACACCGATTGGGGCTTCGCGTATCAGGTCCATGAGAAGGCCATGCTGCTGTTGCACCCGCTGATGCCCTTCATCACTGAGGAGCTGTGGCACCGCCGCGGCCATGAGACTTCTATCGCGCTGGAAGCCTATCCGCAGTACGAACCGGCCTTAAACGATCCCGACGCGGAGCGCGAAATGAAGCTGCTGCAGGAGGTCGTTACGGCCGCGCGCGCAATTCGAACCGACTACAAGATCGAGAAAAGTCTCGGAACGTACGGTGTACTATATTGCAACAAACAAGTTCCGCTTGCAGCAATCCAAAGTCTAGTAAACGTCAACCTCAGAGTCGAAGACAGCCCAGCTCCGAAACTTGAGGGTGCCTTTAGATCGGCGCCGGATTTCGATCTTTGGCTTGATATTCCGCTTGCAGAAGTGGATCCGAATCGCCTTCGCAAGGAAAACGAACAACTCGAAAAGGTCATCGCCAACTCGCTGCGTCAACTTGGGAATGAAAGTTTTGTCGCGAAGGCGCCCGTGCATGTCATCGATGGCATGCGGGCG
>Ga0207667_10004234_pt1 | contig 17617 bp, 15 predicted proteins | sample KBSCornC52_FD_184301 | JGI IMG/M metagenome (GOLD analysis project Ga0207667, IMG submission 184301) | Corn rhizosphere microbial communities from Kellogg Biological Station, Michigan, USA - KBS Corn C5-2 (SPAdes) (version 2) | ecosystem: Host-associated > Plants > Roots > Rhizosphere > Soil ...
CAGCGTGGCCCTCGCCAGCGACACTCCCTTCGTCGAGCGGCTGGTCCATTTCTGGTCCAACCACTTCGCCGTCTCGGTCGACAAGGTGGCGGTGATCGGCCTCGCGGGCGCCTTCGAGTTCGAAGCGATCCGCCCGCACGTGCTCGGCCGCTTCCGCGACATGCTCGGCGCGGTCGAGCGGCACCCGGCCATGCTGCTCTATCTCGACCAGGCGGAATCGGTCGGGCCGGACTCGATGCTCGGCCTGCGCGCCGCCCAGCGCGGACGGCAGCGGGGCCTCAACGAGAACCTCGCGCGTGAGATCATGGAGCTGCACACCCTTGGCGTACGCAGCGGCTATTCGCAGGCCGATGTCACCGAATTCGCTCGCGCGCTGACGGGCTGGACCGTGGGCGGCCTGGCCAAGCAGCCCCTACTGCAGGGGCCCGGACCGAAGTTCTGGTTCGCGGGGCTGCTCCACCAGCCGGGCAGCCGCACGATCATGGGCAAGCGCTATGGCGAGGCCGGCGAAGCCCAGGCCCAGGCCGTGCTCGACGATCTCGCGGCGCATCCGGCCACGGCCCGCCACGTGGCCACCAAGCTCGCCCGCCACTTCGCCGCCGACGATCCGCCGCCCGCGCTGGTTGCCCGGCTCGAACACGAATACCTGCGCACCGGGGGCGACCTGCCCGCGCTCTACAAGGTCCTGATCGAAGCGCCCGAGACCTGGGACGGCCCGCGCAAGTTCCGCAATCCGTGGGACTGGTCGCTCGCCGCTCTGCGCGGCGCGGGTGCCACCACGCTACCCGGGGCGACCGCCGCCGGCGCCTTCACCCAGCTAGGCCAGGCGGTGTGGAAGCCCGGTTCCCCCGCCGGCTATGACGACATCGCGGCCAGCTGGGCCGGGCCTGACGCGCTCTATCGCCGCGTCGAGGTGGCCCAGCGCATCGCCCAGCGCGCCGCGCCCGGGGTCGACCCACGCCAGCTCGCCAACGCCCTGTTTCCAGGCTCCCTCTCCCCGACGACCGCGACGGCGATCGCGCGCGCCGAAAGCGGCCCGCAGGCGCTCGCCCTGCTGCTCGCCTCGCCCGAACTGATGTGGAGGTAACGCCGATGCTGCTAGGACGTCGCCAGCTGCTTGCCGCGGGAGCCGCTACCCTCTTCATGCCGCGCATTGCGTTTGCCCGCGCGGAAACCCAGCGCAGGATGATCTTCGTGATCCAGCGCGGAGCCGCCGACGGCCTCGCCACCCTCGCGCCGACCGGAGACCCCGCCTATGCGGCGCTGCGCGGCGACCTGATCCCCGAACTGGCCGACCGGCCCAAGCTCTCCGGCCTCTTCGCGCTGCATCCCGCGCTGAGCCAGGTCGAGGCGATGTATTCGGCCCGTGAAGCCCTGTTCGCCCACGCGGTCGCCTCACCATACCGCGACCGGTCGCACTTCGACGGCCAGAACGTGCTCGAGACCGGCGGCACCCTGCCCTACGATCGCAAGGACGGCTGGATGAACCGCCTGCTCGCACTCCTCCCGGCAGGCGAGGCCCGCGGTCTGGCGATCGGCGCCACGGTTCCCACGGCCCTGCGCGGGTCCGTCGAGGTCGCGAGCTATGCGCCCTCGGCCCTGCCGGCCGCTTCGGATGACCTGCAGCAGCGCGTCTCGCAGCTCTATGCCTCGGACCCCCAGCTTCATGCCCTGTGGGAAGAGGCCCTGCAGACTCGGGCCATGGCCGGTGAGCAGGCCAAGGGCAATGCCAATGGCGGGGCCGCCACCGGGCAACTCATCGCCCAGCTGATGGCCGGCCCCGAGGCGGCGCGCGTGGTCATGGTCGAGACCACCGGCTGGGACACCCACGCGGGGCAGAAAGGCCGGCTCAACGCCCAGCTTACCGGCCTCGATGCCATGCTCGGCGCGCTCAAGACCGGCCTCGGCGCGGCCTGGTCCGATACCCTCGTCGTCGTCGCCACCGAGTTCGGTCGCACCGCCCGCGCCAATGGCACCGGCGGCACCGACCACGGCACGGCATCGCTCGCCATGCTGCTGGGCGGCTCCGTCGCGGGCGGACGGATCCTGGCGGACTGGCCGGGCCTTGCCGATGCCGCGCTCTACGAAAACCGCGACCTCAGGCCGACGACCTCACTCGATGCCCTGCTGGCCGGAGCCTTGGCAGAGCATTTCCAGCTGGATCCCCAGGGCACGGCCTCACGGCTTTTCCCCGGCGGATCCGGAACGACTATTGCCGGTCTTGTGAAAGCCTGACGCTACCCGGCATTGCGGCACTGGGCACCCTGCAACCGGACCAATGCCACTCGGGTTCTGGCAATAAGCTCCGGCGTACAGCGCTTGGGTGACCTTCCCGCGAACTGTGCGACTTGGCGCCTGATTTGAGGAGAAGAATTGCCGGCCTCGCCGGTCAGGACCATTGGCGCGCTTCGGAAGAATGCCGCCGACCCTCCATATTCAGTCGGCAGCATCGCATGTCGCGCAGTTGTTGCACGGAGTTGCGGGCGATCGGCTGGAAGCGGCGAAAAACGCCGGTAATCGGCGCAACACAATGGCAACATGACAACCAGCCAGTCGGGCGCGCCGACCTTGAAAAACTATCGGAAATTCAAGGGTTTGAATGGTAGCGGAGGAGGGACTCGAACCCCCGACACGCGGATTATGATTCCGCTGCTCTAACCGGCTGAGCTACTCCGCCCCAAGGGGCCCCGGCGCATGCCGGGCAGGCGCGGCTCCTAGCCTTGCCGGGCGGGCTGGTCAACCACCTCTCTGCCCCGAAATGACCACCTTCCCACCGCTTCCCAATCCGGGCCGAGATAGCGGTGCAGGCCCAGCCCCGCGAAGGCGAAGTGGCGCTCGGGCACCTGCCCGGCCAGCTGCTGCTGGAGCGCCCTGGCCTCGGGCGCGGTGACCTTGTTCTGCACGGTGATGTGCAGGCGCGGCGGGTGCTGGTCCTGGGCGGTCAGGGCGCCATGGAAGTGGTCCGCGATCTGCGCGCGCAGGGCGAGCATGCCCGGGCTCTCCAGCGCGATGGCCGTGCCCCGGCCGAGGTTCATCAGCCCGGCCACCCGCGCCGGCACTGGCGCCAGCTCGCCGGCCAGCCGGGCGAGCAGCGGCCGCAGCTCCTCGCGCAGCGACGGGGCGAAGGCGTGGAACAGGGTGACATGGGCCTCGAGGTGGTTGCGCTCGGGCGGGAAGTGCGCGCGGCGCAGGGCGTCGGCCCAGGCCAGCACGTCCGCCGGAAGCTCGGCCGTGACGATGAAGGGACCGCCCTTCCCCTCGGCCCCGCTCAACCGCGCCTCCGTTCAGCCGGTGCCGAATTCGGCCGCCGTGATCGGCGGCACGTCCGGATCGCCCGCCTGCAGCGTGGCGAGGATGTGTTCGGGCGAGGTCTCGCCATAGGGATCCTCGTCCTTGCCCTCGTCATTGATCCCCGGCTCCTCGAACCAGTGGGTGATCCGGTTGTCGTCCACCACCATGGCATAGCGCCACGAGCGCATGCCGAAACCCAGGTGATCCTTGTCGATCAGCATGCCCATGCGGCGGGTGAAATGGCCCGAACCGTCGGGCAGCAGGCGCACCTTCTTGACCCCGAGCTTGAGCCCCCACTGGTACATGACGAAGGCATCGTTGACCGCGATGCAATAGACCTCGTCGACGCCGACGTTCTGGAACGCGTCGTGGAGCCGCTCGAAGGCCGGGCACTGCTCGTTGGAGCAGGTGGGCGTGAAGGCCCCCGGCAGCGAGAAGACGACCACCCGCTTGCCCGCGAATTCGTCGCGCACCCTGAGGTCCTGCCAGCGGAAGGGATTGTCGCCGCCGATCGATTCGTCGCGGACACGGGTCTTCAGGGTGACGTCGGGGATTTCCTGGGGGTGCATTGGGTCCTCCTTGTGCTGACGCCGAAACCCTTTGCCGCCGGTTCCGGTTCCTAAAGCTCGCCCCGCGCCCGGCGGATTGCAAACCATTTGGCGACATTGCGGTTATGCTCCTCCAGCGTGCTGGCGAAGGCATGGCCGCCCGTCCCGTCCGCCACCATGTAGAGCGCATCGGTCGGCGCGGGGTTGAGCACGGCTTCGATCGAGGCGCGCCCCGGATTGGTGATCGGTCCTTCCGGCAGCCCGGTCATCGCATAGGTATTGTAGCCGTTGAGCGCGGCGATCTCGGACTGGCGGATCCGCCGGCCGAGCGGCTTGCCCCTGGTGATCGGGTAGATGATCGTCGGATCGGCCTGGAGCATCATGCCCTTGCGCAGGCGGTTGGAGTAAAGCCCGGCGACCATCGCCCGCTCGCTCGGCTTGCCGGTCTCCTTCTCGACAATCGAGGCGAGGATCAGCGCCTGCTCCGGCGTCTTCGCGACGGTGGTGGCGCTGCGCTTGTCCCACAGTTCCTTGAGCTCACGCTGCATCGCCGCCTGCATCCGCAGGACCACGGCCTGCCGGCTCTCGCCGACCGCGATCTCGTAGGTATCGGGCAGGACCGAACCTTCCGGCGGCGGCGCCACCTCGCCCGTCAGCATCGGCTGGGCGGCGAGCCGCTCGGCCACCATGATCGAGGGCATGCCCTCCGGCACGGTGACGAAGCGGCGGATCACTTTGCCGCCCTGGAGGATCTCGACCAGCGCCCGCTGGCTCGCGCCCTTGGGCAGGAGGAAGTGCCCGGCCTTGATCGGCGCCCCGCCCCCCAGCACCCGCGCCCGCAGCTTGAACAGCAGCGGCGAGGAGACCGCGCCGGCACTGTGCAGGTGCTCGGCGACCGTGTTGAAGCTTTCACCGTCCTTCACCGCGAACTCGGTGTCCTTGGGGAGCGGCCCGGGCAGGAACCAGCCGCCGAGGCCCCAGGCGAGGGCCAGCGGGGCGGCGACGAGGACGAGGAGCTTGGGGCGGATCATAGGTGCGGTGTGCGGTATGCGCAGCGGAGGATCAACCGTACTTCTTCCCCCTTGATGGGGGAAGGATGGCGGAGCTTGCGAGCTTGCTCGCTAGCACAGCCTGGATGGGGGTGAACTCGCGGCCAAGCGCCCAGCCTCTCACCCCTACCCAACCTTCGTTAGCCCGCTTGCGCGAGCAAGCTACGGTATCCCACCCCCATCAAGGGGGAGGGTGTAAGGATCAATCGACCTTCTTCATCACCAGCGAGGCGTTGGTCCCGCCAAAGCCGAACGAATTGTTCAGCACGGCCCGCACTTCGCGCTTCTTGGCGACGTGCGGCACCAGGTCCACGCCCACGCAGCTCTCGCTCGGATTGTCGAGGTTGAGCGTCGGCGGAACGATCTGGTCGCGCAGGGCCAGGATGCAGAAAATCGATTCGACCGCGCCCGCGCCGCCGAGCAGGTGCCCGATCGCGCTCTTGGTCGACGACATCGAAACCGTGTTGATCGCATCGCCGAACAGGCGGCGCACCGCGCCCAGCTCCAGCTCGTCGCCGAGCGGGGTGCTGGTGCCGTGGGCGTTGATGTAGTCGATGTCTGCCGGGCTCATCCCGGCCTTCTTCAGCGCCATCTGCATCGAGCGGAACGCGCCCGAGCCTTCCGGGTGCGGCGCGGTTACGTGGTAGGCATCGCCCGAAAGGCCGTAGCCGACCACCTCGGCATAGATCTTCGCGCCGCGCGCCTTGGCGTGCTCGTATTCCTCGAGCACGACCACACCCGCCCCCTCGCCCATGACGAACCCGTCGCGGGCCTGGTCATAGGGGCGGCTGGCCTTGGTCGGCTCGTCGTTGAAGGCGGTGGAGAGCGCGCGGGCCTGAGCGAAGCCGGCGATCCCGATCGGGCAGACGGTGCCCTCGGCGCCGCCGGCCAGCATGATGTCGGCATCGTCGTCGCGGATCATCCGCGCGGCGTCGCCGATCGAGTGCGCGCCGGTCGAGCAGGCGGTGACCACGGCGTGGTTCGGCCCCATCAGGCCATACTTGATCGAGACCTGGCCCGAGATCAGGTTGATCAGGCGGCCGTGGACGAAGTGCGGCGAAACCCGGCTCGGGCCCTTTTCCGCGAGCACGAGCGATTCGCTCTCGATTCCCGGCAGCCCGCCGATGCCCGAACCGATCGAGCAGCCGGCGCGCAGGCGCGTCGCCTCGTCCATGTCGGCCAGGCCCGCGTCCTCGATCGCCTGTCCGGCGGCATCGATGCCGTAGATGATGAAGGGATCGACCTGGCGCTGGACCTTGTGGTCGACCCGCTTGTTCGGATCGAAGCCGTATTCATGGTCGGCCGGCTTCACCTCGCAGGCGATGCGGCACTTCTGGTCGGAGGCGTCGAACTTGGTGATCGGCCCCGCGCCCGACTTGCCCGCGATGAGGTTGGCCCAAACGGTTTCCACGTCGGCCCCCAGGGGGGTGACAAGGCCGAGACCGGTGACGACGACACGACGCATAGTCTGCTCCGATTAATCCTTTTGCGCCCGGGAGTTAGCCCAGCGGCGCGGAAACGCAACAGGCCCAAGCCCCTTTCGTGGGCCGGGCCTGCCGGATATCCCTGACGGGACTGGACGCGAAGGGCCGATCAGCCCTTGTTGTCGTTGATGTACTTGATCGCGTCCGAGACGGTGCTGATCTTCTCGGCGGCATCGTCCGGGATTTCCACGCCGAACTCTTCCTCGAAGGCCATCACCAGCTCGACGATGTCGAGGCTGTCGGCGCCCAGATCGTCGATGAAGCTGGCGTCTTCGGTGACCTTGTCAGCCTCGACGCCGAGGTGCTCGACGACGATCTTCTTAACGCGGTCGGCGGTGTCGCTCATGGAATGTCCTCTCGTGAACGGGAGATGAAATGTTGCGAGCCGCCCTAATGCGCAGATTCCGTGCTGGCAAGTGCCCGCGCGGCAATGACGCACGCAGCCCGGCCCGAGTGTGGAAAACCAGCGGCTCTGGCGCACCAGGAAGCCCCTCCCGCAGACGGGAGGGGTTTGGGGTGGGCAAGCGGCGGGGCGCAGGGCCTTCGACAAGCTCAGGCCGAGCGGAGGGAGGTGCGGGCCTCGTCCAGTATCCCGCTCAGGCTGAGCCTGTCGAAGCCCCCCGCGTGCAATGCGCCCAGGCCAAATCAAGCCCCAAACGTCACCCGACCCTCGTCATCGATCCGCCAGGCCGGGTTCCACGCGATCTCCCAGGCATGCATGTCCGGATCGCACACATAGGCCCGCCGACCACCATGCGGCGGCTCGTCCGGCTCGCGCAGCACCGTGCCACCATGCTCCGCCAGCCGCGCCACCAGCGCATCCACATCCCCGGGCCCCGGCACATTATGCGCCAGCGCAAAGCCATTGGACTCGCCATCGGGCCGCCCCAGGTCCTCGACCATCGGCCCCGCCATCCACAGCCCCAGTACGAGCCCGTTCATCTGGAAGAACAGCACCTCAGCGCTCTCATAAACGGCCTTCCACCCGAACCCCTCGCCATAAAACCGCCGCGAGCGCTCCATTTCGTGGATGGTCAGGGTGACGAGCGAGAGTTGCTGGCTGGACATGGAGCGCTGAACGCGCAGCCAAGCGAAGGGTTGCGACCCTCAGGTCCTCTCCATTTTTGCCGAAGGCACAAATAGGGAGGTGGCGCGCGCGAAGCGCGTGACGGAGGGGTAATTACGCGGCGGGGCTAAATACCCCTCCGTCAGCCGCCTTCGGCGACTGCCACCTCCCCATTTGCCTCTGCGAGGAAAATGGAGAGGACCTGCTTCAATTTCCGCTGTCCTACACGCCGGCCCGCTGTCATCCTGCCCGCGCCGACCCTCGACGGCGCTCTTTGACAGCCCCACCCGGAAAAATGCGCCGTAAAAGTGTCACCCATGTACTCTCCCGCGCAAGCCACGTACTCTCCCGCGCAAGCCACGGAAAAGGCATGAATAAGCCCCCAAAAAGCCCGGGTGACACGGTGTCACCCGTGTCACCCATGCACTTATCGAAAGTCAGGCTTTCGGCGGCTCCACCACCCGCAGGTGCAGTTCGCGCAGCTGCTTGGGTTCCGCCGGCGAAGGCGCGCCCATCAGCAGGTCTTCCGCCCGCTGGTTCATCGGGAACAGCGTGATCTCGCGCAGGTTCTGCGCGCCGCAGATCAGCATGACGATCCGGTCCACGCCCGCCGCCATGCCGCCGTGCGGCGGGGCGCCATAGTGGAACGCGCGGTACATCCCGCCGAAGCGCTCCTCGACGTCGGCCTTGCTGAGGCCGACGATCTCGAAGGCCTTGACCATGGTCTCCGGATCCTGGTTGCGGATCGAGCCCGAGGCGATCTCGTAGCCATTGCAGACCAGGTCGTACTGATAAGCGTTGATGGTCAGCGGATCCTGGCTGGTCAGCGCCTCCATCCCGCCCTGCGGCATCGAGAACGGGTTGTGGCTGAACTCGACCTTCTTGTTCTCCTCGTCCCACTCGTAGAACGGGAAGTCGACGATCCAGCACAGTTCGAACCGGTCCTGGTCGATCAGCCCCAGCTGCTCGCCGACCCGGGTCCGCGCCGCGCCGGCCAGCTTGGCGGCCTGCTCGGCCTTGCCAGCGGCGAAGAACAGCCCGTCGTCCGGCCCCAGGCCAAGCTCGGCATAGAGCTTCTCCATGCCCTCGGGCCCGTGGTTCTTGGCGATCGGCCCGCCGAACTCGCCACCCTTGCGGGTGACGTAACCCAGCCCGGCATGACCTTCCGAGCGCGCCCAGTCGTTCATGTCGTCGAAGAACTTGCGGCTCTTGTCGGCCGTTGCCGGCGCCGGGATCGCGCGGACCACGCCGCCCGAGCCGACGATCTTCTCGAACAGGCCGAAGCCCGAGCTCGTGAAGTGCGCCGAAACATCGGAGATAATCAGCGGATTGCGCAGGTCCGGCTTGTCCGAGCCGTACTTCAGCATCGATTCCGCATAGGGAATCCGCGGGAAGCTACCGCTCGGCGTCACCGCGCGCCCGTCGGCGAAGGCCTCGAAGACGCCGCCGATCACCGGCTCCATCGTCTCCCACACCTCTTCCTGGGTGACGAAGCTCATCTCGAGGTCGAGCTGGTAGAACTCGCCCGGCAGGCGGTCCGCCCGCGGGTCCTCGTCGCGGAAGCAGGGCGCGATCTGGAAGTAGCGGTCGAAGCCCGCCACCATCAGCAGCTGCTTGAACTGCTGCGGCGCCTGCGGCAGCGCATAGAACTTGCCGGCATGGATGCGGCTCGGCACGAGGAAGTCGCGCGCGCCTTCCGGGCTCGACGCGGTCAGGATCGGCGTCGAATATTCGGTGAAGCCCGAGTCCTCCATCCGCCGGCGCATGTCGGAGATGACCTTCGTGCGCTTGACGATATTGGCATGCAGCGTCTCGCGCCGCAGGTCGAGGAAGCGGTAGCGCAGGCGGATGTCCTCGGGATATTCCTGCTCGCCGGCCACCGGCATCGGCAGTTCCTCGGCCCGGCTCAGCACCTCGGCTTCGCGGGCGAAGACCTCGATCTCGCCGGTCGGCAGGTTCGGGTTCACCGTCCCCGCCCCGCGCGCCTTGACCGTGCCGTTGATGGTCACCACGCTCTCCACCCGCAGCCCTTCGAGCAGCGGCAGGGCCGCGCTGTCGGCATCGGCGACCACCTGGGTGATCCCGTAGTGGTCGCGCAGGTCGACGAACAGGACGCCGCCATGGTCGCGCTTGCGGTGCACCCAGCCGGAGAGCCGGATGGTCTCGCCCTCGTTCGCCTTGGTCAGCGCGCCGCAGGTGTGGGAACGGTAGGGGTGCATTAGAACTCTTTCCATTCGGCCCGCGTTCGGGCAGGGGGGCAGATCAGGGGCGGCTAACAGGCGATGGCCGCCCTTTTGTCAAGCCGAGGGCCCGCACGGGCCCATCCACAAGGCCCCGCAGGGGCCCACCTACAGAAAAGTCCGATGAAGATACACCCGCTGATCACGACGACCGAGGCCCTCACCGAGCTGTGCGAGCGCCTCGCCAAGGCCCAGTTCATCTGCGTCGACACCGAGTTCATGCGCGAGAGCACCTACTGGCCGGAGCTCTGCCTGATCCAGATCGCCGACGAGCACGAAGCCGCCGCGATCGATCCGCTCGCCGAAGGGCTCGACATGTCCCCCCTGCTCGACCTGCTGGTCGACAACGAGGACGTGCTCAAGGTCTTCCACGCCGGCGGTCAGGACGTGGAAATCATCTACAACCTCACCGGCAAGACCCCGCACCCGATCTTCGATACCCAGATCGCGATGATGGCGATCAGCCAGTCGGAACAGATCGGCTATTCGAACCTAGTCGAAACCTGGCTCGGCATCACGGTCGACAAGGGCGCGCGGTTTACCGACTGGTCGCGCCGCCCGCTCGACGCGCGCCAGCTCGAATATGCGATCGGCGACGTCACCCACCTGGCCAAGATCTTCCCCCGCATCCTCAAGCGGCTGATCAAGACCGGCCGGGGCGAATGGCTCGACGCCGAGATGGAAAAGCTCGCCGATCCGGCCAACTACCGCAACGATCCGAACGCGGCATGGGAACGCATCCGCGCCGCCGGCCGCAATCCCGCCATGCTCGGCCGCCTCCGGGCGCTGGCCGCCTGGCGCGAATACGAGGCGCAGGACAAGAACATCCCGCGCGGCCGCATCGCCCGCGACGAAACCCTTGCCGACATCGCCAGCCACCCGCCGAAGGCCCAAGCCGATCTCGGCAAGGTCCGCGGGCTCTCCGCCGGGTGGAAGGAGAACGAGATCGGCAAGCGGCTGATGAACACCCTGGCCAACGCCAGGCCGCTGACGGAGGAAGAACTCCCGCCCCGCACGCCCCGTGGAGCCCCGCTCGGCAAGGAAGGTGCGCTGGTCGCCGACCTGCTCAAGCTCCTCCTCAAGATCCGCGCCCGCGAGATCGACGTCGCCGCCCGCCTGCTCGCCCGGGCCGACGATCTCGAACTGCTCGCCGCGGGCGTGCGCAAGAACCTGCCCCTGCTTGAAGGCTGGCGGTTCGAGCAGTTCGGCCGCGATGCGCTGGAGCTGGTGGAGGGAAAGCTCGCCTTCGCCGTCCTCGGCGGCCGGCTCAAGATGACCCACATCGACGAGATCCACCAGGGCATGGGCGCCGAAAAGGCCGCCCGCGACGCCGCCGAGGCTGAGGTCGCCGCTGACCCGCGCGATGAGCACCGCGGTCCGGATATCGAAGTCACGGTCGAGGAATGACTGCGACCCGCCAATTCCTCCCCGGAACGGGGAGGGGGACCAGCGAAGCGGGTGGAGGGGCACCCGCCGGCCTTCACCACGCCGGCGTCAGGATTCCCGGCAACCTGCCCCTCCACCATCCTGCGGATGGTCCCCCTCCCCGTCTCGGGGAGGAATGGGTATGACGGTCTTCCAGCCCACGCTCAAGCAGCTCCAGTACCTCGTGGCGCTCCACGAGCACGGGCACTTCGGCAAGGCGGCGGAGGCGAGCTTTGTCTCCCAATCCACCCTCTCGGCGGGCCTGCGCGACCTCGAAACCCTGCTCGGCGTGACCCTGGTCGAGCGGACCAAGCGCAACGTCCGTTTCACCCCGCTGGGCAATGCCGTGGTCGCCAAGGCCCACCGCATCCTGCGCGAGGCCGAGGAACTGTCCGACCTCGTCCAGTCGAGCGGCCAGCCGCTCGCCGGTGAAGTGCGGATGAGCGTCATCCCCACGATCGCGCCGTTCCTCCTCCCCCGCATGCTCCCCCGCTTGCGCCGCGAGCGGCCCAGCCTCAAGCTCTACCTGCGCGAGGAAACCAGCTCGGCGGCGATGGAATCGCTCCAGCACGGCCGGGCCGACTGCGTCCTGCTCGCCCTGCCCTATCCCACCGGCGAGGTCGAGAAGGAGACGATCGAGCTCGACGCCCTGTTCGTCGCCTTCCCCAAGGATGATGACGTTAATTGGCCCCGCGGCCTGCCGGAGGAAATCCTCCCCGAACTCATCGACGAGCACCGCCTGTTGCTGCTCGAAGACGGCCACTGCCTCAAGGAACACGCTCTCGCCGCCTGCAACCGCCCGGAACTGCGCGCCTCAGCGACGATGATCGGCACGAGCCTGCACACCCTGGTTCAGATGGTCGACAATGGCCTCGGGCTCACAATGCTGCCGGAAATGGCGGTGGATGCGGGCATCCTCAACGGCACCGACGTGGTCGCCCGGCCCCTCTCCTCGCCTACCGCCAACCGCGAGATCGCCCTCGTCTGGCGCCGCAACAGCCCGCGGGGCGACGAATTCCGGATGCTCGCGGAAGAACTGCGGGCGGGTTAACGCGCCGGCTTGGGTCCGCGCGGCGGCCCCTTGCGGTGGGGCTTGGCGGCGTAAGGCTTGGCGGCATAGGGCTTGCCGGGGCGCGGTCCGCGGGGACCATCGTGGCGCTGACCCTCGTGCCGCGGGCCGTCGGCATTGGACCGGTCGCGACGATTCTGACGGGCGGCATCGCGCGGAGCCTCGGTTGACGCCTCGATGCTGATGCCGCTTTCGTCCTCTGCTCCCGGATTGCCGGTGCGCTTGACCGCGGCGGCGAACTTGCCGGCGACCACCGTCGGGACTTGGAAGTAGGTCTCGTACTGCCCGATGCGGATCGCGCCGATCTCGTTGCGGGTGATGTGGCCGCGGCGGCACAGCAGAGGCAGCAGCCAGCGCGGATCGGCGTTGTGGCGACGGCCGATGTCCATGCGGAACCACTGGACCTCGTCGAAACCTTCGCGGCGTATGGGCCCGCGCGGCTCGTCCTGCTCGGCAAGGTCTTCCGGCTCGGGCAGCTTGGCGCGGTAGGCCTGGACCAGCGCGAGGGCGATGTCCTGGGGCGAGCGGCGCGCCATCAGCGTGGCGGCCAGCGTCTCGTCCGCTTCGCTGGGCTCGACCGGCTTGAGCAGCTCTTCGAGCAAGCGCTCGTTGTCCTGCGCCCGGATAGCCTCGGCGCTCGGCACCGGCACCCATTCTGCCTGGACCTGCGCCGAGCGCAGCATCATCTCGACCCGGCGGCGGCGCTGGTAGGGAACGACCAGTACGGCCGTGCCCTTGCGACCGGCGCGGCCGGTGCGGCCCGAGCGGTGCTGCAACACCTCGGCATCACGCGGCACTTCGACGTGGACCACCAGCGAAAGCGAAGGAATATCAATGCCGCGCGCCGCCACGTCGGTCGCCACGCAGATGCGGGCACGGCCGTCGCGCAGGGCCTGGAGGGCCTGGTTGCGCTCGTTCTGACTGTGCTCGCCTGAGAGCGCCACGGCGGCAAAGCCGCGCTCGGTCAGGGTGGCATGGAGGTGGCGGACATTGTCGCGCGTGGCGCAGAACAGGATTGCGGTTTCCGCCTCGTGGAACCGAAGCAGGTTGACCACCGCGTGCTCGATCTCGGCCGGGGCGACGGCGACCGCCTGGTAAGCGATGTCGCCATGGCCGCGCTCTTCGCCGACGGTTTCGATCCGCAGGGCATCGCGCTGGTAGCGCTTGGCGAGGGCCGCGATCTGGCGCGGCATTGTCGCGGAAAACAACAGGGTACGGCGGGTTTCTGGCGTCGCGTCGAGGATTTCCTCGAGCTCCTCGCGGAAGCCCATGTCGAGCATCTCGTCGGCCTCGTCGAGCACCGCGCAGCGCAGGGCCGAGAGATCGAGCGCGCCGCGTTCGAGGTGATCGCGCAGGCGGCCCGGCGTGCCGACGACGATGTGGGCGCCCTGGTAAAGCACGCGCCGCTCGACCGAGGGGTTCATGCCGCCGACGCAGGTGGCGATCCGCCCTTCGGCCCCGGCGTAGAGCCAAGCCAGCTCCTTCGCCACCTGCAGCGCCAGTTCGCGCGTGGGGGCGACGACGAGGGCCAGCGGGGCCCCGGCCCGGCCAAGGTTTTCGTTTTCGTCCAGCAGGTTCTCGGCGAAAGCTAAGCCAAAGGCGACGGTCTTGCCCGAACCGGTCTGGGCGGAAACGAGGAGGTCGCGCCCGCGCGCCTCGGGTTCGAGCACAGCGGCCTGGACGGCGGTCGGCTCGGCATAGCCACGGTCGGCGAGCGCGCTGGCAAGGGCGCGGGGAAGCTGGGTGAACGGCATGATACCTGGTCTGTTATGCGCGCGGCGCAAGGCTGCGGCGGGGGTGCGTGCGGAGAGTCCGATCGCAGGAATGGCAGGCCCTTAGGCGAGCAGCGGGAAAAAGGCCACAGGCGTTTGCCGCCCGATTTCAATCAAACTTGGCTCAATCCATGTGCTTGAGGCCGACCCGCAGGTAGTCCCACCCAGTGATTACGGTCAGCGCGGCTGCGCCCCAGAGGGTGATGAGGCCGACCGTGTGCGGCAGGTTCATCGTGAGATTACCGAGGGTTACCGTCCACCAGGGCATGCCGCGGCCGAGGATCAGGGCGCCGAGGCAGATGATCTGGAGCGTCGTCTTCCACTTGGCGAGGCGGCTGACGGGCACAGAGACCTGAATTCCCCCGAGAAATTCCCTGAGGCCCGAGACCGCGATCTCGCGGATCAGGATGATCAGGCCGGCGATCACGTGCATGTCGCCGACATATGGCCCGGTCAGCACGCCCTGGGCGGTTAGGACGAGAATCACCGCGGCGACCATGATCTTGTCGGCGATGGGATCGAGGAAGACGCCGAGCTTGGACACCGTGCCCTGGGCGCGGGCGACATAGCCGTCGAAATAATCGGTCACGCCCATCAGGGAATAGACTGCGAAAGCAGCGAGATAGCCGGTTTCCCAAGTGGGCCACCACAGCAGCGCGACCAGCACCGGCACGGTGACGATGCGCGAGAGCGTGAGCAGGTTGGGCAGCGTCAGCATTGCGGCCATGGCTAGCCGCTTGGAACCGGGCCTGTCGAGGGGGCTTTGCAGGGTGTGATTTGCAACGGCACTGCAACGGCACTGAATGCTCCGCGCAAAGGACTTGCCCGCGCGCCACGCTCCGCTACGACATCGCTCCGGGAAAGGCTGCCGCCGAAGGACTGCATGACGACATCGACCCACCTCCTCCGGCGGCGACGCTTCCTGCCGCTGTTCGTCACCCAGTTGCTCGGCGCCTTCAACGACAACCTCTTCAAGAACGCCATGGTGCTGTACGTGGTCTACAGCCTCTACAACTCCGAGAGCGCGGAAGCCGCGTTCAGCGGGGTGGCCTCGGCGCTGTTTATCATTCCCTTCGTGGTCTTCTCCGCGCTCTCCGGCCAGCTCGCCGACATGCGCGACAAGGCGCGGATCATCCGGCTGGTGAAGCTGGTCGAGATCGCGATCATGCTGGTCGGCGCGGCGGGGCTGCTGCTGGCCTGGAAGGGCGTGGCGGTGAACCTGGTGGCCATCCCGCTGATGCTGGCGGCGCTGTTCGCCATGGGGGTCCATTCGACCTTCTTCGGCCCGATCAAGTACGCGATCCTGCCGCAGCACCTCCATGCCGACGAGGTGCTCGCCGGAACCGGGCTGGTCGAAGCGGGGACCTATGTGGCGATCCTGGCGGGGACGATCCTTGCCGGGTGGATCCCGGTGGAGTGGGCGGCGGCGGGGGTGATCGTCACGGCCCTGCTCGGCTGGGTCACTGCGCGCTACGTGCCCCCTGCCCCGCCGCAGGGCGCGGTGGTGCCGCTCGACTATCACTTCATCCGCGCCTCGATCCGCCTCGTGCGCCAGACTTCGCACGACCGGCGGGTGTTCCTCGCCATCGCCGCAATCAGCTTCTTCTGGGCGGTCGGGACGATCCTGTTCATCCAGTTCCCGCCGCTCGCCAAGAACGTTCTGATGGCGAGCAAGGAAGTGGCGAGCCTGTTCCTGGTGGTCTTCTCGGTCGGCGTGGCGCTCGGTTCGGTTTCGATCAACGCCCTGCTCAAGGGCACCGTCTCGGCCCGCTACGCCCCGCCGGCGGTCCTGGCGATGAGCCTGTGCGTCGTCGCCTTCTGGGCGATCTGCGCCGAGTGGAGCGTGCCGGACGGCCAGCAACTGATGAATGCGGCCCAGTTCCTCCACCACCCGCTGGCCGTGGCGCTGCTCCTGGCCCTGCTCGGGATCTCGGTGACGGGCGGCATGTTCGTCGTGCCGCTCTATGCCTTCCTGACGACCTTCGTCGACAAGGCGCAGACTGCGCGCACGATCGCCGCGAACAACATCGTCAACTCCGGCGCAATGGTGTTCGGCGCGATGCTGGCCATGGGGCTGAGCGCGGCGGGCGTGGGGATCGTGCGGCAGCTGCTGCTGAGCGCGGTGCTGTGCCTGGTCTCCGCATGGCTCGGCTGGCGGCTCTACCGTGCGGAATGCCGCCACTGCGCGGCGGAGTAGAGCAGCTCCCGGACCATCACACCAGAACCTGTTCGTCCGGAGTTGACCGCGCCACCATCGGCAGGCCGATCCGGCACGCCAGGCCATCGGGGTTATATTCGAAGCTGACCTCACCATGGAGAGCGCGCCGGATCATCTGGTCGATCAGCAGCGATCCGAAACCCGCGCGATCCGGCGCCCCAACCGATGGGCCGCCGCGTTCCAGCCAGTCGATCGTGAGCCATGGCGCTGCCCGCCCTTCATCAATCCGCGCGGCAACGGTGACGCGGCCATCGGGCTGGCTCAGCGCCCCGTATTTGGCCGAATTCGTCGCCAGCTCGTGGAAGGCCATGGCCAATGGCTGGACGGTTTCGTGCCGCAGCGCCACGACTTCGCCCTCGACCACGAGGCTGCCGGTCTCGTCCGCGCAGTATGGTTTCAGCTCGGCTTCGAGCAGTCCGCCGAGCGTTGCGGCGCCGCGATCCGTTCCAATCAGGAAGCTTTGCGTCGCGGCCAATCCGCTGAGCCGATCCTGCAGTGAGGCGCGAAATTCCCCGACCGTGGGCGCATGCCGTGCGGTGAGGGCGACCAAGGCGGCGACGACCGAGAACACGTTCTTGATTCGGTGGTCCAGTTCGTGCGCGACGGCGTCGCGCCGACGCTCCTCCTCGGCCCTTTCCGTGATGTCCCGGTGGACCACGGTCAGGACTATCTGCCCGTTGATTTTCTCGCGCGAAATCCTTGCCTCCGAAGGAAATTCCTCCCCATTCTTGCGCAACCCCCAGACGATGCGCCGCTCACCCATGATGCGCTCGGCAGAGCCGCTCTGGTTTGCAAAAACCGAAACGCTTTCAGAGTGTTGCGCCCTATACTTTAGCGGAATCAGAAGTTCGACGGGCTGGCCGACGACCTCGCTGGCCGCATAGCCGAAACACTGTTCCGCAGCCCTGTTGAACAGGACAATCGTCCCCGAAGAATCGGTGCAAACGACCGGGTCCGGCAAGAGCGGAAAAACATCTATTCCGGTCACGCCGAGCAACAGCGTTTCGGACATCCTCAACCTCGCATAAAGGTTCAGAGCCGGAATGCCACTAGCACGAATGTAGGTAGGAGTCTCCAGCAGAAGCTATCTGCCCGACAAGCCTACGGAAATGTGGCGGAAGTGTTGAATGTGGTTCGGTCGAACCAATGGCGAACGAAGCCGCGCGCTCCGCTGACCGTTCAGCCGAGGAACGCCGATACCGCCAGGAAGCAGGCGATATAGGCGAGCAGGAAGTCCCTGACGTCCTGCGCGGTCAGCCACGAACGGCGGACCGGCGCCTGTCCCGCCTCGACCCCGTGACAGGCATCGATCCGCGCCTGCACTTCCGGCTCGTGCCGGGGCAGGCGCCGCAGGGTGCGCAGCGGCAGGGTGGCGCGGAAGGGATGGCGGGCGGTGCCGAAGGTCGGCGTGGCGACGGTGCTGCTCATGCCCGAAAGAATTAACGGACTGTTTAC
>Ga0207667_10004240_pt1 | contig 17596 bp, 16 predicted proteins | sample KBSCornC52_FD_184301 | JGI IMG/M metagenome (GOLD analysis project Ga0207667, IMG submission 184301) | Corn rhizosphere microbial communities from Kellogg Biological Station, Michigan, USA - KBS Corn C5-2 (SPAdes) (version 2) | ecosystem: Host-associated > Plants > Roots > Rhizosphere > Soil ...
GAGCACCGCTGCAACAGCACAGCCCTTTTCCGGTACTCCACGACGCCGGGCTTCGAGCACGAGCTTGGCGAGCCTGGGTGGAAGCGGCAGATCTGCCATCTCCGGCGTGACACCCAAACGATCGAGCAGCTCATTGGCCGCGTCGAACGCTGTTTGCGGCGGCCGATCCAGCCAATCCAAATTGGCGATCCCCATCGCACGCAGTTGCAGGACGAGCTGCGAAAGCTCCCGCCGTAGGATCTCGGGAACATCTGCTCCCGGGCGGCGATGGAAATCTTCCGCCGAGTAGAGCCGGATCACGCGACCCGGCGCCGTGCGTCCGGCGCGGCCAGCCCGCTGCGTAGCGGAAGCCTGACTGATGCGGCGGACCTCGACCGAGGGCAGTCCCGTCCAAGGCGAATCCGCGGCAACGCGCGCGAGCCCGCTGTCGATCACGGCCGTGACGCCTTCGATCGTGACGGAACTTTCGGCGACATTCGTGGACAGAATCACCTTGCGCTGATCGCTCGGAGTTACGGCGCGGTCCTGTTCCCCAGGCGAAAGGTCGCCATGCAGCGGAAGGACGAGTAGTCCCGCTGCGCGTGCCATCGCGTCCACAGCGCGGGCGGCCCGACGAATCTCGGCAGCGCCCGGCAGGAACACGAGAACGTCGCCCGTCAGGCCGGTTTGAAGTAAACGCTCCAGCGCCGATGCCACTTGCGCTTCGAGAGGCGCGGGTGAATGCGGCGTGTATTCGATCGCCAGCTCGTATAATCTCCCTTCTGAACGCAACACCGGACAGCCGCCCAGATACTCGGCAACCGGGGCAGCATCGAGCGTGCCCGACATCACGACCAACTGAAGATTTGGCCGCGTGGTCATCTGAAGTCGGCGCAGCAACGCCAGCGCGAGATCGCTCTCCAGATGCCGCTCATGAAACTCGTCCAGGATCACTGTGCCGACGCCGGTCAATTCGGGATCGGACAGCAGACGCCGCGTGAGAACACCTTCGGTCAAAAAGCGCAGCCGGGTGCGCGCTCCGCTGACGTCTTCGAAACGCACTTGATAGCCGACGGTTTCGCCGACGCGCTCTCGGAGTTCGCTGGCGACGCGCCGGGCGGCCATGCGCACGGCCAATCTTCGCGGCTCCAATACTAGAACTTCGCCGCGCCCACGACTGAGCAGAGCAGGAGGAACACGCGTCGTCTTCCCCGCCCCCGGCGGCGCTTCGATCACCAGATTCCCGGGCGCATCCACAATGCGCTGCAGCAACGCGTCGATTGGAAGCTTCATTCGACGACTGCGCGGATGGTCTCCGGCGCGTTGCCTTCCAGGCGATTGTTGACGAAAATATAGGTCGCTCTGCGTTCCTCGCGCATACGGCGAATCACTGCTCGCAGTGCATCGCGAGCTTCAGGATTCTCGTCGCGAACCTGATCGTACGGCGTGAACTGCTGCACCGCGTCTTCATACGCGCGGCCCTGGCGCAGCAGCGCGCGGACCACCGTGAAATCGGCCGGGAACGCATCCGGCATGGCGATCTGCTCGGACAAGAGCGGCATCTTGGTCCAAGCATTGAGCACGTGCGCGGCGCGATGCTGACGCAGGATTTCGAAGTATCGCGGCTGGAGATACTCGCGATTGCGCACCTCCACCGCGTATCGAAACGTGGGCGGCAGCGCGTCCAGGAACGGATCGAGCTTGGCGGCGAACTCGCGCGGACTCGCCCCACGTGCGCCGAATTCAAAAATCAGCGGACCGATTCGATCTCGATATGGCTCCAGCGGTTCCAAAAACAACGCCGCGAGCGCATCCTCATTCAGATACGATTCGTTGACCATCCCCGCACGCGGACCGTAGCGGGCATGCTTGGGGAACACCTCAGCGGTGACTTCCTCAGGCACCTTTAACGCGAATTGCAATCCAGGCGGGGCCGACGCAAATAGCTTCTGCCAGTATTCCGGCGACGGGAACTGGTAGAACGAAAAGTCGCCGCACACGATGGGAAAGGTCTCGGCGTATTCCGCGAGGCACTCGGCTTCGAAGCGCTTTTGCGATACTTTTCCGCGCGTCTGGTAGCGCTCGCGCGTGTAGACCTGATCCAGCCAGCCGGGATATTTCCAGGAACTGGTTCCGATCCAGATATTTTCCTCTGCCAGCGATCGAAGTCGCCGGGCGAGTCCGGCGCGATCAAAGGACGACGGGCTTTCGAACAGTGGGAGCGTCACCGCGCGCGTGCGGAGCGATTGTAGTACGGGTCGGCGCCGGCTTCAATGATGCCGCCCGGCAGCAGCTTGATCATCACCGGAGCCGCGCCATTGTTGTAGCGCGACATAATCTGGACCTTGTGGCCGCGCGACAACAGATCCGCCGCCACCGATTGCGGAATGCGCTCGTCCAGCATCAGGTCGCCCACGCTCCAGGCATGTTCGTCAAGGCTTGCGACCAGATGGCGCGTCTGGTAGCGCGGATTCTCAATGGCGTTCTGCGCGTTCATGCCGTAATCGATCACGTTCATCATCACCTGGATCAGCGACTGCTCCTGGTTATCGGCGCCAGGGGTCGAAAGCGCGAGAAATGGCTTGCCGTCCGCTTGCGTCACCAGAGTTGGACTCAGGGTGACACGAGGACGCTTGCCGCCGGCCAGCTCATTCGGATGCCCGGGAATCAGCACGAAACTCTGCGCGCGCTGGGTGAGAGGAATGCCGGTATCGCCCGCGATCACGCTGGGCATCCAAGCGCCGGAAGGCGTAGCGGAGAAGACGATTCCTTCGCTATCCATGGTGTCCACGCAGGTAGTGTCGTGCGCCATCAGCACGTCGTCGATCTTATACGACGCCATTTCCGAGAGCGCAGGATGCCGGCCGGTCTTGCCATCGATCGCGCCGGGCCGAAATTCCATCGACGCTTTTGGCCCGATCAGCTTACGGCGCTCGGCCGCGTATTCCTTGGTGAGAAGCGACTGAACATTCAAATGGCTGAACTTGGGATCGGCGTAATAGGTATCGCGATCCGCGTATGCCAGCTTCATCGCCTCGGCCTGGCGATGCAGATAGTCGGCGGAGTTTAGCGCCATCTTGCCGTCGAATCCTTCGATGATGTTGAGTCCTTCCAGCATGGCGGGCCCCTGGCTCCAGAACCCCGGCTTGTAGACGATGAGTCCACGGAAGGTGGTGGACAGGGGCTCTTCCGGCGTCAGCTTGAACGCAGCCATGTCTTCGTAGCGCAGCAAACCGCCGTTGGCCTTGCTGAAGGCGTCAATCTTGCGGGCAACTTCGCCGCGATAAAAATAATCACGAACGGCATCGATTGCAGCTTCGCGTTTCGCGCCCGCAGCCAGCGCCTTTTTCTCCGCAGCCACCATCGCGCGCAGTGTTCTTGCCAGATCCGGCTGCCGAAAGATTTCGCCAACCCCAGGCGTATGGCCATTGGGCATAAAATGCGCCTTGGAAGTCGGCCAGAGCTCGAGGAAGGGTTGAGCGCCGGCAAAACTGCGCGCACGCATGTCGTCCAGAGCGTATCCGTCGGCCAGTTCAATGGCCGGGGCGATCACTTGAGCAAACGATTTGGTCCCGAACTCGCGCAGCGCGACCAATCCGGCGTCCACCATTCCGGGAACCAGCGCCGGCATGATGCCTGCGTCAGGAATAATTCCTTTCAAGTGCGTTTCGCCGCTCTCGCGAAACGTAATATCGCCGAGCTGTACTTGTCGCTTGCGGAAGAAATCGGCGGTCGCGAGCTTGGGCATGGTGCCCACGCCGGCAATCGAATACACCTTGCCAGCCTTGGTGCGGATCAGGATGGGAGCTTCGCCGCCCATGCCGAAGTGGGAGAGTTCGGTAACCGAAGCGGCAAACATGGTCGCGACGCCCGCATCGACTGCTGTGCCGCCCTGATCGTACAGGCGCATGCCCGCATTGGTGGCCCAGTCGCTTCCAGCGGCCACGGCTCCATGCGTTCCGCGAACTGGCTGGCGCACAGGCGGATCCGGGCGCCGTGTCTGCGCAAAACACGGGACAGCTAGCAGTGTGACGGCGACCAGGAAGGTTCTTCTGTGCATGGGGTTACTCGGCCTTCATTATAATAGTTTCGCGGTGGAGCACCATTCGGAATCTCCGGCATTTGAAGAGTCCAAACGGACTTCGAAGGAAGAGCCAATGCTGTACTGCCCGGTGTGCAGCCGCCGGCTGGCCGAGCGAAAATGCAAATTATTTTGCGAGCAGTGCGGCTATTACATGAGCTGCGCGGACTATTATTGATACTTACGCACCTTGATACCAATCCCCATGAGTGACCTGGCAAACATTTTGGAACGATTCCGTCGCGGCGGAGAACTGCTGGCAATGTCCACCACCGGCGCGGCCGGATCGGAACTCGACTTTAAACCGGCCCCCGATAAATGGTGCGTGCGGCAGATTGTCTGCCACCTGGCCGATTCGGAAGCAGTCGGCGTGATGCGCATCCGCCAGCTGGCGGCCGAGGAGAATCCGACGTTGCAAGGGTTCAACGGCGACCTATGGGCCGACCACCTGGACTACGGCCGCCGCAAGATTTCGCAAGCGCTGGAGACATTTCGTAAGCTGCGTACGGAAAACCACGAACTGCTGAAGGCTCTACCGGAGGAGGCCTTCGCGCGCACCGGAATCCATACGGAGAGCGGTCCGTTGACGCTGCTGGATCTGGTGAAGAGCAACGCCGAGCACGTGGAAGAACACGTCCAGCAAATCCAGCGGACACGCGCGGCGTATCGCGAGCATCGCGCGAAACAAGCGGCAGCAACGCCTCTGCAGCCCTAACGGGTACCATAGCGAAGAATGGTTCGTTGGAAGCCGCAAGGACTCCTGATCGTGGTCGCGCTGGCGTTCGTGGCCGCGGGGATGTTGTTCGTTCCACGGTTGGGCATCGAAGCCGATGAGGCGATGGTCGCCAACGGAATCTACGATCACGGCGATCCCTGGTATTCCTGGAAATTCGACCGTTCCGAGCTGCCCATCATGCTGATCAGCTACCTGGGCGCGATCAAGGCATGGTTTTACAACGGACTGTTCCTGTTCATTCCTCCCCGCCCTATCGTTCTGCGTCTCCCAATGCTGCTGCTGGCCGCGGGCACGCTATGGCTGTTCTTCGAATTGCTGGATCGCACCATGAACCGCAAGGCCGCATGGATCGGAACGCTGCTGTTGGCAACGGACACCAGCTACTTGCTGATGAACACGGCCGACTACGGTCCGGTGACGCTGCAATTCGTTTTCAAGCTGGCCGCTCTGCTGCTGCTGGTGCGATTTCATAAAAGCGGATCAAGAAAAGAGCTGGCGTGGGCGTTTGCCTTGTTCGGCTTGGCCTTATGGGACAAAGCCGTCTTCGCGTGGGTGCTGTTCGGACTGGTAGTCGCCGCGGTGGTGGTCTTCCCTCGAGATATCCGAAGGCACCTCAGCCGGACAAATGTTTTAGTGGCATGCTCGGCGATGCTAGCCGGCGCGCTGCCGCTGGTGATCTACAACATCGCGCGGCCCCTTGAGACGGTACGCAACAATGCTCGCGTCGAGCAGGCATCCATCCTGGGCAAGGCCGAGCTGCTGCGTCGCACGATGGACGGATCTGTGATGTTCGGGTTCATGACGGCGGTGGAGCCCGGACCGCAGCCAGGCCAACCCAATCACTGGTATCAGAGGCTGTCGATCGCGGCCAGCGGCTGGACTGGACATCCGCGTCACGGCGCGATGCTGATTATCGCCGCCGCGTGCGCCTTGTCACTTATCTTTTTGTGGAAATCGACGATACGGGAGCCAATCCTGTTCGGCTTGATCGCGTGCCTAGCGACGTGGCTGCCCATGGTGCTGACCTCGGGTGCGGGTGCGGCCGCGCAGCATGTGATCCTTCTATGGCCGTTCCATCTGATTCCCATCGCGGCGGTGCTGTCGCAGCTTTCCGGCTTGCGAGTGGCCATCGTCACCACGCTGCTGTGCGCATCGAACCTGCTGGTAACCAACCAGTATTATGCCGACCTGGTGGTCAACGGCCCGGCCATACGCTGGACCGACGCGATGGATCCGCTGCACCGGTATCTGGCGGATTCTCGGGCGCGGCGGATCGTGGCCGCCGATTGGGGATTCATGGAAACCATGAACCTGCTGAGCGAAGGCGAATTGCCGATGTATTATGCCGATACCAGCAGCGACCAGGCCATTGAAGCGATGCTGCGTGATCCTGCAAACGTATACGTCACGCACGCGAAGGGCCTGGCGTTTCATCCGCAGGAGAGGGCATCGTTAGAAGCGGTGGCCCAGCGCGAACAGTATCAACAGGAACCACTCACCACAATTCTGGATCGCAACGGGAGGCCGGCGTTTGACGTTTTCCGCTTCCGGAAACTTCACCTGTAATATTTGCGGCGGTACGTGCGAACGTCCCTCTGCTGCACCGGGACGCGAAGTGCCGGGCTGTCCCGCGTGCGGGTCCACCATCCGCTTGCGGAGCTTGATCGCGCTGCTGTCGCGCGAAATCTTCGGCGTGGAGCTGACTCTTCCCGATTTCCCCGTGCTCAAGGGTGTGCGCGGGATGGGCATGAGCGATCCGCCCGAACTGGCGCAGCGCCTGGCGGAAAAGTTCGATTACATCAACACGTTCTATCACCAGGAGCCTCGCCTGGATGTGGTGCATCCGCAGCCGGACCAGCTGGGCCGCTACGACTTCATCGTGTCGAGCGAGGTTATGGAACACGTCCCGCAACCGGTGGAGAATGCGTTCGCGAATCTGAACCGGATGCTGAAACCGGACGGGCTACTGCTGCTGACCGTGCCATATCGGATCGACGGCCGGACGGCCGAGCATTTTCCCGAGCTGCATGAATATGCCCTGGCAGCACCGGGCGGACGAACGGTGCTGGTGAACCGGCGCCGCGACGGATCGCTGGAAGTGTTCGAGAACCTTTCGTTCCACGGCGGGGACGGATCGACTCTGGAGATGCGCGTGTTTACCGAAGCGTCGCTGAAGGAAATCCTGGCGGGTGCGGGATTCGCCCGCACACACATCGCGTCGGAAAATGTTCCGGAGTTCGGAGTGGATCACAGCGAGACCTGGTCGCTGCCTATGGTCGGGCGTAAAGGGAGTTTTCAGCCGCCTGCCGCCGAGGTCGCCACAGCCTACGGCGGCGCCGTCCGCAAGAGCGCTGCGCTGAAACAAGAGCTGGAGCTTCTACAGCGCTCGCATCAGGAAGCCGTTGAACGAGCTACCAAGCTGGAAGCCGAGATTGAAGCGCGCACACACTGGGCTCGCAAGATCGAGGGCGAGTTGGAAGATCGCACGCAGTGGGCCATGGCGCTCAAACAGGAAAAAGAAACCGCCCTCGCCGACTTCGCGCGCGGCGTGGCCGAGGCGGAAAACGCCCAGCGGCACATTCACGCTCTGGAAAAAGACCTGGCGGAAGCCCAGGCAGCGCGCAAGGCCCTGGAAACACGCCTCTGGACGCGGGCCGGACGACGGCTGGGCGCGCTGTAGCCAGGCTAGTACGGAGCCATCGCCGACCCCCTTGCGTGCGCGCTCCGCCGGGCATATCATTCTCCTCCGGTTCATAATCGTCGGATTCGCAAAGGAGACACTATGGGAAGAATCAATCTCGGTCGTGTAATTCTGGGCGGCCTGGTTGCGGGGATCGTGGCAAATATTCTGGGCTATCTGGTGGATGGCGTCTTGCTCGCCCCGCGGTGGACCGCCGCCCTGCAGGCTTTGGGGAAGGGGGATTTCACAACCAACCAAATCCTTGGGTTTAACATCCTGGGGCTGGCCTATGGCATCTTCGCCGTGTGGCTGTACGCGGCCATTCGTCCGCGCTATGGAGCTGGACCGAAAACTGCACTGTGTGCGGGGCTGGCAGTATGGGTGGCGGGCGTGTTGCTGCCCAATGCGGGGTTGATGGGCGTCGTCGGATTATTTCCGACGGACCTGACGGTGATGTCCACTCTGGCAGGGGCGGTGGAATGGGCCGCGGCCATCCTGGCGGGCGCAGCCCTTTATCAGGAGGGCGCCGAATCCGCACGGACCATGACGGCGCGCGCGTAATCGCGCCAGGTCCGCGCAGGTATCGCAGGCAGGACCTCGCCCTCCGAATGGCGTAGTATAACCGGGAGGAGTGTGCGATGGATCTGCCTGCGCTCATACCGTTGGTATTGGTTGTCCTGTACCTGATCTCCAGCATCAAGATTCTGGCGGAATACGAACGCGGCGTGATTTTCCGCCTGGGCCGCGTGCTCTCCGCTCCCAAGGGCCCCGGCGTGGTCCTGGTGTTTGCCCCGTTGGACCGGATCGCGCGCATCTCCTTGCGCATAGAAACCATGGAAGTTCCGGCGCAGGATGTAGTTACGCGCGACAACGTGACGCTCAAAGTGAATGCGGTGATCTATTTCCGCATCGTGGATCCAATCAAGGCCATCATTGAAGTCGCGAACTATCTCTACGCGACCTCGCAGTTGGCGCAGACGACGCTGCGGAGCGTGCTGGGCGAAGTGGAACTGGATGAGCTGCTCAGCCAGCGCGAGAAACTCAACGTCCGGCTGCAGAGCGTTCTGGATCAGCACACCGGCCCATGGGGCATGAAAGTGACCATGGTCGAGGTGAAGCAAGTGGATCTGCCGGAGTCGATGATCCGCGCGATCGCGCGCCAGGCCGAGGCCGAACGCGAACGCCGTGCAAAAATCATCCATGCCGAGGGCGAAGTGGGCGCGGCCGCAAATCTTGAGAAGGCGGCTGAAATGATGGCCCGCCAGCCCATTGCCATCCAGCTCCGATACCTGCAGACTTTGGTAGAAATCGGCACCGAAAAGAACACGACAGTTGTGTTCCCGCTGCCGATGGATATACTCTCAAATTTGTCGAAGCTGCTGGAAAAATCCTCAAGGGAAGCATAAGTGCCAAGGAACGAAGACGGCGAGTTTGAGCTAATTCTAGGGAACCGCCAGTTGATGAGCGTGTTCTTTATCGTGGTCATCCTGCTGGGCGTGTTCTTCGCCATGGGCTATATCGTAGGACGAGGCGCCAATCCTGTAGCGGGGCCGGAGGTCGCCGCGCGCCGTCCGGAGAGCAAGCCGCTAGTCGAGACGCCTCCTCCACAGCATGAGGCTCCTGCGCCCGAAGCGCCCAAGGGAACCGCGTCTCAGGATGGTCCGGCGGTCTCACCTTCCGCACAGCCGACAGCGCGGCCTGAGGCCGTGACGACTGTTCCGGTGAAGCCATCTCCACGGGTGAACACGTCGGCACAGCCGGAATCCGGGAAAACCTATCTGCAGCTTTCGGCCATCGACCACGACGCGGCCGAGATCATGGTGGAGCTCCTCCGCAAGAAGAGTTTCTCGGCGATCACGGCGGAAGTTCCGGAAAAGCCCGGCGTGTTCCGCGTGCTGGTGGGACCGGTTGCGGAAGCCGATGTGAACAAGATCCGTACCGATCTGCAAAACGCCAGCTTCCCCGGCAAGGACGCGATTAAGCGAACCTTCTAGTTGGGCGATGCAACTCGTACAGTTAGTACCGGCCGGACCGCGCTTACCGGCCTGGCTCCGCGCAACTCGCACGCATTTTGAATCCGTTCATCAACTGAAGACCGAGCTGCGCGGGCTGAATCTGCACACGGTGTGCGAATCGGCCCGCTGTCCGAATCTGCACGAATGCTTTCATCGCGGCACGGCGACCTTCATGATCCTGGGCAACCTGTGCACCCGCGGCTGCGGATTCTGTTCGGTGCCCAAGAGCCGTCATCCGGGCGCGCTTGATCCCGATGAGCCGGGTCATGTTGCACGCATGGCCAGCGACATGCGATTGCGGCACGTCGTGATCACCAGCGTCAATCGTGACGACCTTGCGGACGGCGGTTCGGAACACTTCGCAGCCACGGTGCGCGAAGTGCGCACGGCGTTGCCTGACGCGCGCGTGGAGGTTCTGACTCCCGATTTCCAGGGCGACCCGGAGGCTGTAGCGCGAGTGCTGGATGCCGGGCCCGATATCTTTAATCACAATATGGAGACCGTTCCGCGCTTGTACCGGCGAGTCCGGCCGCAGGCGGATTATCGCCAGTCGCTGGACGTCTTAAAGTTCGCGAAGCAACATCGTCCCGCCGCCTTGACGAAGTCAGGCGCGATGCTCGGACTGGGCGAGACCGTGGATGAAGTGCATCAGTTGATGCGCGATCTTCGCCAAGCTGACGTGGACGTCGCTACGCTAGGCCAGTACCTGCAGCCGACGCGACGGAATCTGCCAGTGACCGAATTTGTTCCTCCGGCGCAGTTCGACGCGTATCGCGACTTCGGGCTTTCCCTCGGGTTTAAGATCGTATTCAGCGGACCATTGGTGCGCAGTTCCTACATGGCGGATCACATTGGGAGCGCAGAGCTCGCGTGAATCTCGGGCTGTCGCTTTTATCTGGCGTCCTGCTGGTCCTGATCTTCCCGAATTACAACTTCACTGTGCTCGCGCCCATGGCGCTGGCGCCGCTGCTGCTTGCCTGCGCGAGCGAACCATCGTGGAAACGCCGATTCATCCTGGGATGGGCTTCCGGATTCGTGTTCTGGTTCGCGGTCTGCTCGTGGATCCAGTTCGTGCTCGAAGTACACGGAGGCATGGGACGCTGGGGCGGATGGGCCACGTTCGTTCTGTTCGCGGTCCTGAAAGGGCTGTATACCGCAACGTTCGCTGCACTCGTCGGACCCATAATGCAACGCGCGTGGGCGATTCCCGGAGCGGCGGCGTTATGGACCGCGGTTGAATACGCGCACGGAACTATCGGCCTCGCGTGGGTGGGATTAGGCTTCGCGTGGCTCGATCTTGGAAACGCCGGAATCGACATGCCGTTACTGCCGCGGTTGGCGCCGATCACCGGGGTTTGGGGAATGTCCTTCGTGCTGGCGATGATCGGCTGCGCCATAGCGCTGGCATTCTTACGCCGGCCACTCACGCAGTACGCGTGGCTGGCCAGCCTGGCGCTGTTGCCGCTGCTGCCCTCACCGCCTTCGCCGCGAGCGGGAAACGAACGCACCCGCGTGGTCCAGCCCAACATCGATACGGAAGCCGAGTGGACGCCCGAATCCATGGCCCAGTTGCAGCAGCGCATGGTACTGCTGTCCGAGCCCTCCGAAGCGTCGCTAATCCTATGGCCCGAGGCGCCCGCTCCGTTCTATCCCCAAAACGACGACTTCCGAAAGTACGTTTCGGATCTGGCGCGCGAGAGCAAATCGGCGATCCTGCTGGGCGGCGTGGCGCGTACGCCTACCGGCGCCCCGCTCAATTCGGCGTTCTTATTTAGCGCCAATGGCGAGATGGCCGCCGACCGCTACGATAAGATCCAACTCGTTCCGTTTGGAGAGTACATCCCGGATGCGTTCGGGTGGGTCAATCGCATCACGCATGAGATCGGCGATTTCGTTCCCGGCACACGCATCGTGACGTTTCCGCTGAACGATTATCGGCTGGGAGCGTTCATCTGCTACGAATCGGCCTTCCCCAATCTGGTGCGCCAGTTTACGAAAGCCGGCGCGAACGTGCTGGTGAATCTTTCGAACGACGGCTACTTCGGCCACAGCGCGGCGCGGGAGCAGCATCTGATCCTGGTGCGAATGCGCGCGGCCGAAAACCGCCGCTGGATCGTGCGCGCCACCAATGACGGCATCACCGCGGTGATCGATCCGGCCGGCCGGGAAATCGCTCGCCTGGCGCTGTATACGCAGACCTCGGCTGTATTTCGATACAACCCGGAAACAGCGCTGACGCCCTACGTGCGGTTCGGCGATTGGTTCGCGTGGACGTGCCTGCTGGGCGCAGCGGTTAACTGTGGCGTATTACGAGCACGTCGCCGTCCTTGACGATGTACTCCTTCCCTTCCAGCCGCAGCAGGCCTTTATCGCGCACGCCGGGATAGCCATTGTGCTCCACCAGGGCCTTCCAGTTGACCACTTCGGCGCGGATGAATTTCTTTTCGAAATCGCTGTGGATGGCTCCGGCGGCTTTAACGGCGGTGCTGTTCATGGGAATGGTCCAGGCGCGAACTTCGGTTTCGCCCGCGGTTAGAAAACTCATCAGCCCCAGCAGAGAATACGTGGCGGTGATCAGGCGCTCCAGTCCGGATTCCTTCAATCCGTAGCTGACCAGATATTCTTTGGCTTCCTCCGGAGTCACTGCTGCGAGCTCGGCTTCGATCTGACCGCAGATGGCGGTGACGGCGATGTTCTTGCGTCCGGCGAAAGCACCTTTGCGGTACTCTTCCTCTACTTCGTGCAATCGGGGAGCGTCCTTCTCTCCGATGTTTAGAACGCACAGCATCGGCTTGAGAGACAGAAACTGAAAACCCCGGATGCGTTTTTCGTCTTCATCGCTGAACTCCATTTCGCGCAGCGCCCGATTGGCATCCAACTCGATCTTGATCCGCTCCAGCAAGGCGAACTCTTTATCCAGTTCCGGCGCCTTGGTCTTCTTGCGATCTTTGTCCAGGCGCTCCATGCGCTTTTCGACCACCACCAGGTCGCTCAAGATGAGTTCGACCTCGACGTCTTCGAAGTCGCGAATGGGATCTACTGAGCCCTTTTCATGAGGGACGGTATCGCTATCGAAGGTCCGCAGCACGTGCGCCAGGGCGTCCACAACGCGCAGGCTAGCGAGGGCGCTGGGGTCGCGCAGAGCTTCCTTCGAGATAGACGGGAAATCCAGATATTCGACGGTGGCTTGGGTGATCTTGGGCGGGTCAAAGATCTTCGCTAGGGCATCCAAGCGGGCGTCGGGGACTTTGGTCATTCCAACGCGCGCCTCCATGGAGCCTACGCGGGTGGATTCGTGCACGCCTGTCAGAATCGTGAACAGGCTGGTTTTGCCTACCATCGGCAGGCCAATGATTGCTGTTTTCATTTTTCTTAAACGCGCACAACGCAGCGCGGCGCAAGCTTCTTATTATCCCGTGCGTGCGCCACGCGCTGTGCGCTCCGGAGTTTGCACTCGCACAACGCAGCGGGGCGCAAGCTTCTATTATCGCGTGGACTCCGCTCCATTACCGTCGCGGCTCTGTAAGTTTCCGCCGCAACTACAGCGGGACGTCCACCAGCGTCAGGATCTCGCTAAGCACTCGTTCCCCGGCCTCGGCTGAGCGAGGTGCGAGAGCCACGCGCGAGTTCACCACCACGCGATGCGCGAACACCGGCAGAGCCAGCCGCTTGATATCGTCCGGCGTCGCGTAGTCGCGTCCTTCGACCGCAGCCAAAGCCTGAGTAGCGCGATACAAAGCCTGTGCGCCGCGCGGGCTCACGCCCATCGCCAGCGATTCGTGCGTGCGAGTTCGCTCCACAATGGCGAGCATGTAATCCACCAGCGCTTCGTCCACATTCACGCGCGCGACCGCGTCCTGCAACGTCACCAACTCGTCGCCGGATAAGACGGTTCGCATATTCTCGGCCGGCTGCGCTCCGCCGCGGCGGACGATTTCCCGCTCGGCTGCGGCATCCGGATAGCCGATGCGTATGCGCATCAGGAACCGATCGAGTTGGGACTCCGGTAGTGGATATGTACCGTGATGCTCCACAGGATTCTGCGTGGCCACCACCATGAACGGCTGGTCCAGGGGATGCGAGCGGCCATCAATGGTCACTTGCAGTTCATTCATCGCTTCAAGCAGCGCCGACTGCGTCTTGGGAGTCGCGCGGTTGATCTCGTCGGCCAGCAGGAAGTGGGTGAAGACAGGGCCGCGCTTGAACTCAAACTCCTCTGTGTGCGCGTTGTAGATGGTGACGCCGACCACGTCGCTGGGCAGCATGTCGGACGTGAACTGGATGCGATGGAAGCTGGAATCGACGCTGCGGGCCAGGGCCTGCGCGAGCGTCGTCTTGCCCACACCGGGGACGTCCTCGATCAGCAGGTGGCCGCGGGCCAGCAGGCAGGCTAGCGAAAGGCGCACAACTTCCGGCTTGCCGCGAATCGCCTCGCCCAACGCCGCCTCGATCTCGGAGAGCTTGGCAAGCGAGATGGGCGGGCTGTACGTGGTCTCCCGCTGCACGATTCCTTACGTGACCTCGCTTTCATCATATCGAAACCGCCCGGAGGGACTCGGCCGACGCTAAAATTGGGAGATATATGGGCGCGTTTCGGATCGCACTTGCCAATATCCAATTCCCGCCGAGTCCCGACGAATCGGTCGCCTTGGCGGAGCAAGCCATTGCGCAAGCGTCCGGCGAACGCGCGAGGCTAGTCTGCTTTCCGGAATGCTACGTGCCTGGCTACAGGCTTATGGGAAGGCGCGTGCCGCCGCCCGATGCGGCATTCCTCGAACGCGCATGGTCTCGCGTCGCATCGGCTGCCGCGAAGGCTGATATCGCAGTGATCCTGGGTACCGAACGCGTCACCGAGACCGGGCTGATGATCTCGGCGCTGGTGATCAATCGGGACGGTACGATCGCCGGCTTCCAGGACAAAGGCCAAATGGACCCCTCCGAGGATGGTACGTATGTAGCGGGCTCAGGGAGGCGCGTTTTTGAGACGGGGCCGCTGAAGTTCGGCATCGCTATTTGCCATGAAGGCTGGCGCTATCCGGAGACGGTCCGCTGGGCCGCGCGGCGGGGTGCACACATCGTGTTTCATCCGCACTTGCACGAAGCGGAACCGGGAAGCTACCGGCCTTCGACGTTCGCCGATCCGGCCAACTCGTTCCATGAAAAAGCCGCCTTGTGCCGTGCAGCCGAAAACACGTGTTTCTTCGCGACGGTGAATTGTGCGAGTGAGAACTCGGGAACTACTTCCGCGGTGGTGCGTCCCGATGGGACGCTGCTCAGCTACCAGCCTTACGGCAAGCGAGGGCTGCTGATCGCGGACATTGACATCAGCGAGGCTACGGGCCTGCTTGCGATGCGCTCGAAAGCCACAAGCGGCTAGTGCAGGGCGCGGGTTTCTGCCACGATCTTTGCCCACGGTCCCACTAGCGCGACCAAGGCTGTCACGCTGAGGCCGTAGCAGATCCATGGGAGCGCTCGCGCATGATTGAGCGCGCAACTGACCCCCGATCGCGTCGGGACCACCCAGGCCGGATCGCTCGAATTGAAATAAAAATACGCCCATTTCCAGCAACGGTCGGCCATGGAATCGCCGCTTTGCGGATCAAACTGTTTCACCAGGCTCGATCGCATCCGGCGGCTGAATATAATCACTCCGAACATCACCGGATACGAGATGGCAAACTGTATCCCCATGCCGATCCCGAACAGTTGCGTGAGCGTCAGAATACATCCCCACGCAATCACTCCCAGCGATGCGCTGCCCATCATCAGACCAAGATCAGTTCGGTACTTCAGGCTGGCCGCAGGGTCGGCAGCCCAATCACTGGAGCGCGCGTGATAACGCAAAGCGTATTGGAGAGCAGACATGCACAAGCCGAAGGCTCCGGTGAAGGCCAGCATCGCCGCAGTGAAATCCAGATGTGGGCGCGACGGGTACCGTCGCCAGTCCAAGGCCAGAAGCAGTCCTGTGATCACGGGTAGCATCATCGGCAGCAGCATGACGGCAAACGCCGCGAATCGAAGACCGGGCCGCTGTATCGGTTCTTCGGCTATCAAGCTGGCAGTCCGCACAGACGATTCGGGAGCGGGGCCCCCCTCCATCCGGACCCGTCGCTGCGCCATCGCATAGAACACCCAGCGTGCCAGCAACATGCCCAAAAGCAGGCCGAAGTACCAAAGCCCGGACACCGAAGGGCCATTGGGGGCTCCGATCGCGAAGATCGCCGCGAATAGGATGGCCGTCAGCCAGATCCGCTTGCGGTATTCGTCAAAAATCTCACGCCCGATTTGCGAATCGCCGAAATCCGACGGAACACGGACCCCGAACAATGTCGAATCGCGCCGCAGCGCCCTATCCTGCGTGAGGAACATCAGCTTTGGCCATAGGAGAATCAAAGCCGCCTGAAATATTCGCAATCCCCATTCAATAACGCGCAACCATGCAGCATCGCTCATGGCCCCTCCAATCCGTCGACGACAGCTCGAAGTTCGCCGATAATACGACGGGTACTCAGGCCCCGCGTTCGAACCATCGCAACCAGCTCGCGCAATCTCTGCCGAAAGTTTTCCGCGGCCTCAGGATCGGCGGGGGATGCCGGCGATACGCCTGCCACACGCGCCCCATGGCCATGGATGATTTCGAGAAGCCCCTCGCGCTCAAGCGTCCGATAGGCTTCCGCGATGGTGTTGAAATGAATGCCCAGATCGAGCGCTAACTTGCGGACCGGAGGCAGCGAATCGCCCGGCTCCAGCGCGCCTTCCACGATTAGCGCGCGTACCTGATCGGCAATCTGCCGGTAGGCCGGCACCTCGCTTGCAATGTCGATCTTCAGTTGCGCGGAGCGTGCCATCTGGTGTACAGATGTACTGTACATCAGGACCATGCCGAGTGCAAGCGGTTTCTTGACTAGAATCGTCCGGCTACACTCAAAGCATGGCCAGCCGCATGCCTTCGCTATTCTTCGGCCACGGATCTCCGCTCAACGCCATCTCCAGTAATCCGTTCACACAGGCCTGGAGTGCGATTGGCGAGGCGCTTCCCCGCCCGCAGGCAATTCTGTGCATCTCCGCGCATTGGTATACGTCGGGGTCCGCTCTCACCTTGAGTTCGGCACCGGAAACGATTCACGACTTCGGAGGATTTCCGCCGGAGCTGTACGCCGTGCAGTATCCCGCTCCGGGCGACGCTCGATTCGCGCAGCGTGTCCAAAAGCTGTTAGCGCCGTTAGCCGTCGACTTGACCGAGCAGTGGGGGTTAGATCACGGCACATGGTCCGTACTGCGGCACGTGTATCCGCGCGCGGATGTGCCCGTGGTTCAGTTAAGCATCGACGGAACCAAACCGGCGGCTTTTCATTTCGACGTCGGACGACGTTTGGCGGCCTTGCGCGAAGAGAATGTGCTGATCGTGGGCAGCGGCAACCTGGTTCACAACTTGCGGGCTTACCAGTTTGGCGCGCCGAACGCCAAACCGCTTGACTGGGCGGTGCAATTCGACGCCCGCGTGCGGGAACTGCTCCAGGCCCGGGACTATGCGCCGCTGCAGAAGTACGAAACCCTGGGACGTGAGGCGCTGCTCTCGATTCCAACGCCGGAGCACTATCTTCCGCTGATGTATGTCCTGGGCGCGAGCAGCGAGGACGACCGGCTGCAATTCCCGGTGGAAGGTATCGACGGCGGATCCGTCTCGATGCTGACAGTGCAACTTGGTTGAGCCTGTTTATTCCAGGCTCATGTTCACAACCTGGAACGTAAATCGTTCCGGAGGAAGTGAACTCACGGGACTCTGGCTCAGCCCTGCCCAGGTCTGATACGCCGTATTGCCGACGGTCGAATTCAGATACAGCAGGAACTGGTCAGAGAAACATTTGAGCGGAGGAGGCTGGCGGAACGTCAGCCGCATGCCGACAGCTTTTTCCAGCGCGACGCCGCCGGTCTCGACTGCCTTGTCTTCCAGCAGCGTTACGAAACTGCATCGGCCAGCGTGAGGCCACAGATCGGCACGGAGTAGATTCCGCAGATCCATGCGCGTTTCAAAAGTAGTCTCGCACTGGCGGATCCATTCGAGCACATCGTCACCCCAGCGCCAGTGCTGGACGAATTCCAAA
>Ga0207667_10004242_pt1 | contig 17593 bp, 15 predicted proteins | sample KBSCornC52_FD_184301 | JGI IMG/M metagenome (GOLD analysis project Ga0207667, IMG submission 184301) | Corn rhizosphere microbial communities from Kellogg Biological Station, Michigan, USA - KBS Corn C5-2 (SPAdes) (version 2) | ecosystem: Host-associated > Plants > Roots > Rhizosphere > Soil ...
CGTGCACGACACGGCGACCGGGCTGAGCATCGGCCGCGGCGACGGACGCGATCCGCTGGTCGTGGACGATCCGGTGGCGGACGCGCTGCCGATGCTGTCGCGGCGGCGGCCGGACCCGGGCGAGGCAATCGGGCAGGTGGCGCTGAGCTATGTCGACCGCGCCCGCGACTACCAGGCCGGCAGCGTGACGGCGATCAGCGCCGGCAGCGGGCCGCTCGATGCGGTGAATGCCGGGCTGGTGCTGGACGTGTTCGGCGCGCGCGATACCGCGGAGCGGCTACTGGCGGCGGACCTGGCACGGCCGGACGGCGTGGAGTTCGTCGCGCCACCCTCGGCGCTGGCGCTCGAGGTGGGCGATGCGGTCGAGGTGGACGGAGAAGCGTTCGAGGTCACCGGGATCAGCGACGGCGTGGCCCGGAAGATTTCGGCGCGAAGCATTGCGCCGGATATCGCGGTGACCACCATCGTGGGCCGCCAGGCGCCAGGAGGGAGCACCGCGACGCCGCGCGCCGTGCCGGTTGTCGACTACGCGGAACTGCCGCCGACCCCGGACGATGCGACACGCGCGCGGCTGGCGATGGGCGCCTTCGCCGATCCATGGCCGGGGACGATCGCAGTGACCGACGATCTGACCGGATCGCGGCTGGCGGCGCTGCCGGCCAATGCCGGGATCGGCGTGCTGACGGCGCCGCTCGGGAGCGGCGGCATCTTCACCTGGGACGAGGTGAACGCGGTCGAGCTGACGCTCTATGCGGGGCATCTGTCGTCGCGCGACGATGATGAAGTGCTGGCTGGCGCCAATCGCGTTGCGGTGCAGAACGATGCCGGCGGCTGGGAGATCGTCGGCTTCGCCGAGGCCACGCTCGTCGGCACGAATGCATATGAACTGACGCGGCTGCTGCGCGGGCAGGCCGGCTCGGATTTCGCCGTCGGCGCGACCTCCGCCGGCAATGCCGTGCTGGTGCTCGATGCGCAGGCGACGACGCTGCCGGTCCCGGGTGCGTGGGTGGGGACGACAGCGGAGATCCGCAGCTTTGCGGGACCGGCGGATGCCTCGGGACAGTTGGCGGAGGTGGCGATCGGCCTCGACCCGCTGCTGCCCCTGGCGCCCGCACATCTGCGGGCCGTGCGGGCGGTGAGCGGCGATGTGGCCTTGAGCTGGGTGCGCCGCAGCCGCGCCGACACCGATAGCTGGGCGCCCGACGATGCGCCGCTCGAGGTGACGCCGGAGGCGTATGTGGTGACGATCTTCGACGGGCTGACCGCCATACGGACGATCAATTGTTCCGCGCCGTCTGCGACATACACGGCCGCGCAGCAGGCCGCCGACTTCGGCTCGCTTCCCTCGAGCTTCGGCTTCGGTGCCGCCCAGGTGAGCCCGCTCTACGGACCGGGTCATCTGTCGACCGCGACCTTCACCGCCTGACGAGGAGTCCATGACCGACCCTTACGCTTATGGCGCGCGCTCGGACGAGGTCCGGGCGTTGCAGCAGGCGCTCGCCGCGCGCGGGCTCTATGCCGATGCGCTCGATGGCATCTTCGGACCGCACACCAAGGCCGCGGTCGACGCGGCGCGCTCGAAATTCGGCCTGCCGCACGGCGGCGCCGACAACGCGCTGCTGCTCGACCTCGGCCTCATGCCGCGTCCAGCCTTGCCGGCAAGCGTGCGCTTCGCCCTCACCCTTCTTCTTCCGCAACTGAAAGGACTGTTTGCGATGACCTTCCTCTCCGGCTACCGCACCTACATCATTGCCGGCCTGATGCTGATCACCGGCATCGCCGGGGTGCTTGGCCTCGATATCCCCAACCTCACCGGCCAGGCGCCCGGCGATCTGGTGATGCAGGCGCTCGCCTTCTTCTTCCTGCGCCAGGGGCTGAAGGTGACGACGACCGGGAACTGAGGCCTGGAACGGCAGCCAGCAGGCGGCGTTGCCTTGTATTCGGCATATTATGTGCCTAGCTCGGCAACGCGTCTGCGGGCGCGCGCCCTTGACATCAAGTTGAGAGGTCCGCCATGCTTGTCCAACATAGAGACCATTCTCGTTCGACGTCTGTTCTTTACGCGATTTCAATATTATCTGCTCAATCTGGGGGGCGAAGTGAGCGGTCATTTTACAATGCTGCGTGACGAAGTATTCCCGCGAGACCAAGGTGGCGTGAGCCGCAACATGCGGACTCTTCGTTTTGGCCTTGAGGGTGCGTTCGCTCTGCTCGTTACCGTCGCAGCATTTTCGCAAGCGCTTGGGCTGCCGGCGCATGGCGTCGTCGACGTCATTGCAGCGGCGCTCGGATTCTGCGCGGTCGTTGTCGTCCGGGTGTTTCACCTTTTCGGCGCATAGCCGCAGCCACCCGGCATGCCCATCAACACGCTCGACCAAGTGACGTTTCTGGTCGCGGTCATTGTGGTTGCCGCGAAAATGGCGTGGCGCGCGTCGCTCAGGACGGATTGGCTGGTCGCAAAGAACCTTGGCAAGGACTTCCTGAACGGTGCGCTGATCGTTCCGTTCGGCGTCATGGTGGCCGAACTCTTCAGCTCACAGCTCTTCCACCTGATGACAGAGACCAGTCCCCTGGCCGTGGCACTCGCCGGCGCCATAGGCCTGTTCTTCATTTTCGACGAACTCAAGATTCTCGACTGACCTCGCGGTCGCCGGCGTTCGGACCAGCGCGACAATCGTATTCATCGCGCATTCAGCGGATCGTGCTTAAATAGCTTCGCATGACACGATTTCGCACCATTCCGATGATGGTGGCGGCGGCGGCTCTTTTGTCGCTCGGCGTCACCGCGCCCGCTTCGGCGGCGCCGAAGGGGGCGTCGGCGGGCTGTATGAGCGACCAGGAAATCCAGGGGGCCATTGCGTCCGGCCAAATCAAAAGCTGGCCGAAAATCAAGAAGATGGCGCAGATTCCTTCGAATTATCAGGAAGTTTCCGACGTCCAGGTCTGTATGGTCGGGGGTGTTCCGTTCTATAGAGTGAACCTTGTCTCATCGAGCGGTGAGGCAAAGAAAATTCAGCTCAATGCCGTGACGGGCGGCGGCTGACCAGCGGCATATCCCCCGGGAGAGGGCTCCATGCGCATCCTCGTTGTAGAAGACGACACCAACCTCAACCGCCAGATCAAGGACGCCCTCACCGAGGGCGGCTATGCGGTGGACGTGGCCTTTGACGGCGAGGAGGGGCACTTCCTCGGCGACACCGAACCCTATGACGCCGTCGTGCTCGATATCGGCCTGCCGCAGATGGACGGGCTTTCGGTGCTCGAGGAATGGCGCCGCGCCGGCAAGGCCATGCCGGTGCTGCTGCTGACCGCGCGCGACCGCTGGAGCGACAAGGTGCAGGGCATCGATGCCGGCGCCGACGACTACGTCGCCAAACCCTTCCACATGGAAGAGCTGCTGGCCCGGCTCAGGGCGCTGGTCCGCCGCGCCGCCGGCCACGCCAGCAACGAGATCACCGCCGGTCCGGTGCGGCTCGACGTCAAGGCCGGCAAGGTCACCGTGGACGGCCAGGCGATCAAGCTGACGAGCCACGAGCTCAGGCTGCTGAGCTATCTGATGCATCACAAGGGCAAGGTGGTGAGCCGGACCGAGCTTACCGAGCACCTCTACGACCAGGACTTCGACCGCGACAGCAACACCATCGAGGTGTTCGTCGGCCGGCTGCGCAAGAAGCTGCCCGACGAGGTGATCCATACGGTGCGCGGGCTCGGCTACCAGATCCTCGAAGACTAGAGCGTTTCCAGCAAAAGTGGCTCCGGTTTTGTGGTTCGGAAACGCGACAGATCAAGGACCTAGAGCTCACGCTCCGATTGCATCGGAACGTGAGCTCTAGCCCGGCGCGATGCGCAGGGGTTCGATCGCGTTCGCACTGTTCTGGCTCTCCGCCGGCTGGCTGGTGCTGGCACTGGCGGGGACGGCGGTCCTGCTGACCGACCTCTATTCCCGCGCGCTCGACGCCAATCTCACCAACCAGCTCAAATTCGACATCGACACGCTGTCGAGCGCGACCCTCGATTCGACCGAGCCGAACTTCGCCGATGTGTCGGTGACCGACCCCCGCTTCAACCGCGCCTCGACCGGCTGGTACTGGGTCATCCGCAGCGACACCAACGACGTGCTGGCGACGTCCCATTCGGTCGTCGGCACCACGCCTCCCAAGCTCGGCGGCAACTTCGACCGCGACAACTACCGGTCGGACGTGCTGACCGACGAGGCCGGCAACCGGCTCAGGGCGATCGAACGCTCGGTGACGAGCAACGGCCGGCCCATCCACATCATGGTGACCGGCAACCTCGATGAGAACCAGGCGCTCGTCGGCCAGTTCCGCGGCCAGACGCTCACGGTGCTGAGCGCCGTCGGCATCGCACTGGCCATCATGAGCGGCATCGTGGCGCGGCTCGCGCTCAGGCCCATCGGCCGGCTGGAAAGGGCGATCGAGATGGTGCGCGAGGGCGACAGCGAGACCATCACCGGCAGCTATCCGCGCGAGATCGCGCCGCTGGCCGACGAGGTCAACGAGCTCCTCCGTTCCAATACCCAGATCCTCGAGCGGGCCCGCAACCAGGTGGGCAACCTGGCGCATGGGCTGAAGACGCCGCTGGCGGTGCTGCGCAACGAAGCGGCGGCGGCAAGGGACGATGCGTTGAGCAAGGTCGTCAGCTCCGAAACCGAGAAGATGACGCAGCTCGTCACCACCTATCTCGATCGCGCGCGGCTCGCTGCCCGCAGCGCGGTGGTGGGCAAAAAGGCCGATGCTACAATGGTGATGCTGCGGCTTGTTCGCGTGATGCAGAAGCTCAACCAGAACGTCACGATTGCCTTCAAGCGCCCCGACGCGTCGCTGCCCTGGTTCCGCGGCGACGAGGGCGACCTCGAGGAGATCGCCGGTAATTTGCTCGACAACGCCTGCAAGTGGAGCAAGGGCCAAATTGCCGTGACGATGGTGGCCGAGCGGACGCAGACCAACCAGATGCTGCTGATCCGCATCGAGGACGATGGCCCCGGACTCACCGAGGACGAGGCCAAGAAAGTGTTGCGCCGAGGTGTCCGTCTCGACGAGAAAACACCTGGAAGCGGCCTGGGGCTCGATATCGTCAAGGAATTGGTTGACGTCTATGGCGGCAGCCTGCAATTGAAGCGATCGGTTCTGGGCGGCTTGCTGTGCGAGCTCAGGTTGCCGGCCGCCAAAGTCGGCCTCGTCCGGAGCTGACCGATTCCGCCGACCAGACAGAGCGACACTTCGAGACTCCTGATGCAGACCGTGACCCGCGTTCTCTTCGTCCTTCCCCTGATCGCGCTTGCCGGCTGCGCCACCGCGCCGACGGTGTCCAACACCGCGCTCAACACCACGACCGATACCATGGCCGCGCCGCTGGACCAGACGACGCTGCAGGCGCCGCAGCAGACGATTTCGACGGCTGCCGCAACGACCGATGTCTCCGCCTTCGTGGATCCTACGGCTTATGGCCAGCTCTCGGCGAAATCGAAGACCGAGATATCTTCGGCGCAGTTCAACGCCCTGCAGTTCGGCCGTGTCGGGGCACCCCGCCTGTGGTCCGGCGACAACGGACAGAGCGGCTCCATCACGGTGGGTCCCTATGTCCGCGTGAACCTGATCGATTGCCGCGATTTCACCAACACGGTGACGATCAAGGCCCAGAGCTTCATCAAGAAAGGCACCGCCTGCCGCGAGGCCGACGGCAGCTGGACCGTGAGCTCGACCAAGGCCGGCTGAGCTGGGGCCCGGTAACGACCGGGAAACCTTTGTTTACCAAGGCACTCTAGACTGGACATTCGTCCAGCTCTCGCCTTCGGTTCCGATGCCTCAGTCGCCAACACTTTCGACCGCCCACAAGGGGTCATCGCGTCCGGCCGCCGGTCACCCGTTTCTCGGGCTGATCGACGCCGTGACGGTGCGCGGCCCCATGGAATTCAGCTTCGACGGGGCGGTTGCCGGCGATCATGCGCAGGGCGTGTGGACGTGGATGGTGCGCGATCTCGCGCCCGACCTCATCGATATCGAGGCCATCGACGACAACCCGACCAATGCGATGGCGCTCGAATCACTGATACCCGAGCTGCTGATTCGCGCCAAAAAGGCGCTCACTGAGGCGGAGGCCAGCCCGGCAACCATGCGGCGGATCCGCACCGCTGTGGGCGGCGACGAGGTGTGGGCCCGCCTGCCGGTGGTGATGAACGCGCTCCGCTGCCGCGGCCTGCTGGAAAAAGCGCAGGCCTTCGGCCGCGCCGCCAATTCCATGGCCGACGAGAGCGCGCTGGCGCTGGCCATCCAGTCGATGCCGCTCAGTGATCAGCCGGTCGCCGCCTTGCTGTTCCAGGCCGCGGTCGGCCAGGTGACGGCACCGGCGCGCCTGATTACGGCGGCGATCCGCATCGCCGGCGTGCCCAACGAAGCGGCGCTCGGCCGCGCCGGGTTCTTCCCCCTCATCGACGCCATCTTTGCGCACGCTCAGGATCAGATGCCGGCCCTGATGCAGAGCGGCACCTTCAGCGACATGGACCTGATCTGCCGCTCGGTCGACCGCTTCCACCGGCTGATGCGTTCGGTGACCGGCTATGTCGAGCTGGTGCGCAACGGCCGCTGGGCGATGATCGCCTCGGTGCTGACCAAGAGCCTTTCGGACCGGCTGGAGCCCAAGCTGCGCGACGTCGCGACCGACATCAACCAGGCATTGCGCCGCCGCGAGGGCAGCGACCGGCTCGACGCCGACCAGGTGCTGGCGGCCCTCAACGGCATGTATCTGCTGGCCACGGTGCGCGACAGCCGCGACTCCCTGGCAGTGAATGCGGTCTTCGACCAGACCTGGTCGCAGGTGGGCCAGGCGCTCGAGACGCATATCGAGCGGCTGCTGCTGCAGGTGCGCAGCCACCCGGGCGACAAGGTGATCTCGGCGCGGCTCGATGCGGCACTGAAGATGGCCGAGGTGCGCTTCGGCGCCGACTACGCCGACGCCATGCGCCGCGCCAAGGGCACGGTCGAGCGCCGGGCCTAGTCTTTTGCGATCCGCGCCGGCGACGGGCCGGCGGCAGTTTCCAGCACGAAGCGGTCGAGACCGGACGCGCCGATGAGCGCGATGCCGCCGACTTCGGCGGGTGCGACGATGACGCCGATCGCGCTCTCGGGCTCGGGCTTGATGCCGGGTGGATAGACCAGTGTTCCAACCGCAAACTGCCGGCGATGGTCGACGACGAGATGCAGGCGTTTCGGCGCGGCCCCGAAGCGATGCGCCAGCCAGGCCGGGATGTCATCACCGTCCGGCACCGGATCGGGTGAGGGGCGCCAAGTCGAGGCAACGAGATCGCCGCCAGGGGCGCCGCGTTCCTCGGCGATGGCGCCCGCATCCGTGGGGGCGATGAGCCCGAGCTCGACCGATGCGGCGACGTCGCCCAGCGCGATCGCATGCAGCCGCGGCGATAGCTTGCCCACCCCTTGCGCCGGACGAACCGCCAGGCTGCGTCCACCGTCGAGGAACGACGGCACGTCGGCGGAGACCGCCGCGGCGGGCGCCGGTCCGTCGGGCGTCTCGAACGCCGTGCCGGCTTCGGCGTCCTCGATGGGCTCGGGGGGTCCACCAAACAGGTGGGCCGCCGCGGCACGCCCGCCGGCGACGCAGGCGAGCATCGAGCGGAAGCCCGCGGCTGAACCGGCAATCGCGATCTGGTGCACCTGGCCCGCGGCGATGAGAGCGCTGCGCTCGGGCGCCCAGCGGATGGCGCCGCCGGCCAGCATCCACAGGCCGAGATCGGGTTGCCACGGCCCCGAAACGATCAACTGGCTCGCCTCGAACACCGTGCTGGCCGCGGCGCCTGCGGTGTGCGCGATGGTGAAGCGTCCGCGCTCGGCGGCGACCGGGTATTGCCCCGAGGCGAGGGTGAGGCCGGACGCCTTGGCGAAATCGACGAAGCGCGATTGCGGGTGGATTCGGGTGTCGGTCACGCGGCCGACTTTCACGCCGGCGTCGCTGAGGCGCATGGCGAGGCGATAGCCGTGATTGCTCTGCGTCGCGACGATGGCACTGGGGCCGACCGCGACGCCGTAGCGCTTGGCGAGATGATAGGCGCCGATGGCGGTGAGCACGCCGGGAGCGCGGTTGCCGGGAAAGACCGGCAGGCGCTGCAGCGCGCCGGTGGCGAGGACGATGCGAGCGGCGCGCAAGGCGACGATCTCGCCGCGCACCTTTTTGCCGTCGACCATGATCTGGTGCGCGCGGGCTTCACCCGACTGCAGGGTGAAGATTTCGGCGCGGGTGAGGATGGTGACGTTGCTGCGCACCCTGAGTTGCGCGCTCAGGCGAGCGATCACCGTTTCGGGGGTTTCGTCATCGCCGACCGGGCCGAAATACCGCGCATCGCCCCCGAGCCAGGGGTGCCGCTCGACCAGCAGGACGCGGTGGCCGTCGGCCGCCGCCGCATCGGCGGCGGCGAGACCGGCGACGCCGGCGCCGATGACGAGCAGGTCTGCCTCGAGCGTGCGTGCCGGCTCGTCGCGCAGCCAGGGCGCATCGGGCAGGCTGTCGAGACGATGGCCGAGGGTCGGCTCCCTGCCGAACCATTTGCGCTTGTGCGGCCCGACGCTGCTGAGCTCGGCCCCATCGATGGCGGGGACGAGGTCCATCGGCAGCGGCGGCATCTGCTTCGACACGACCAGCGGCGAGAAGCGGTCGGTGAGGCCGATCGGCGTTTCGCCGAGCGTACCGTAGCCATCGATCCCGGCGGCCAGCGTTGCCGTCAGCACGGTGTCGCCGGCAAAGCCGTCGATGGGCCGGCCGTTGAGCTTGAAGCGCAGCGGGGTACTGCGATCAAGCTCGATGCCGCCGAACTGATGCGCTGCGTCGGCCGCGAGCCTCATGCGACGACCTCAGCGAGATCGGCGACGGCATCGCGATCGGGGACAAAGTCATGGGTCGCGAACCACGCAGCCTCTCGGTCGGGGGATTTGCCGGCGAGCCGCCGCGCCAGCGGCGGCGCCATGAAGGCGCCTGCGTCACCCAGGCCGGCGATCACGAAGAACCCCGTTGGATCGAGCCGGCCAATGACGGGCGCGCCGTCGATGCTGACGAGACGCGAAAAGTGCGTGGTGGCGCGGCGCTGCAGCGGGAACGGACCGGGCAGGCATGACGCGAGCCGCGCTTCGACCGAGTCGGTGCCGCTAACGAGACCGAGCACGGATCCATCGGGGCGCTGCGCCAGCGTCACGCCGCGATCGGCATAGCGCATCACCGGCGCAGGCAGCCGCTTTGCCGGCGAGGTCAGCGTCGCCGTCATCGGTTGTGCGACGAGCAAGGGCGGGCGGTCCGGCTCGGGCAGGCGATCGAGAATCGCGGCATCGTCGGCGAGCACGATCTGGCCGACCTCGACAGTCTCGTTCGAGAGCGTGAGCCGCGCCGCCTTGCCATCGCGCGGGCCCAAGCCGATCGACGATGGCTCGACGATCTGCACCTTCGACTCCTTGAGGCTGATTTCGCCCTCGAGCCGGGCGACGCGGTTGAAACGGCCACCGCGGGCATCGATGCCAAAGCCCCGCGCCATCTCCGACACATGCGCCAGCGCGGCTGCGGTCCTTGCCCGGTCGGCGACGATCTCGACGGCGGTGGACCCGAGACGATCGGTGCCGTCGACCGACCTGAGCAACATTTTTGTGTCCGCCTCCGCCTGGCGGACGATCCGCCAGCTTTGTGGCCGTGTGGCGAAGGGCAGCGCAACGTCGATCTGCCGCGGCAGGCGCTGCGGCGAGGGTGGATCGGTCACCAGCAGCACCTGCCGGCCATGGTCGTGCGCCAGAAGGCCGGCCAGCAAGGCGGCGAGCGGCGAGGCGCCGAAGATCGCGAAATCGTAACCCTGCGGCATCGGGTCAGGCGTTGACTGCGGCAATCGGCGCCTGCCAATGGGGGCGCCGCCGCTGCATATTTCGCCTGAATTTCTCTATAGATGCCCCGGCCGGAACCGCATCTGAAACCCTCAAGGCCATGACCATCTGGTTGCTCGCCCTAGTCCTGACTGCGATCGCCTGCGCCACGCTTTACTACGCGGGCGCAGGACGGACGGTCAACGCGGGGCCCTCGATTGCGGATGCGACGACGGCACATTTTCGTGCGCAGCTCGCGGCGATCGACCGCGACGTCGCCGGCGGCCGCATGGGCGCGCCCGAAGCAGAGGCGGCACGCGGCGAACTGGCGCGCGAGTTGATCAAGTTCAAGGGCGAAACGAGCGGCGCGAGCCGGCTTTCGGGGAACCGGCTGTTCATCTGGGTGCCGGTCGTGCTGGTCGCGGTGCTGGCGCTGGGCACGTACAAATTCCTGGGCAGTCCCAATTTGCCGGCCGAGCCGCTGGCCGACCGCGCGGCAGAGACCGGCGCCGGCATGGACCTGCCGACCGCCATCAAGGCCATCGAGGCGCGGTTGGCCAAGGACCCGAACGATTTGCGCGGCTGGACCGTGATTGCGCCGGCCTACATGCAGATGGGCCGCTACGCGGACGCGGTGAATGCGCTGCGCAAGGTCAATGCGCTGACGCCACCGACGGCCGACAGCCTCACCGATCTTGGCGAAGCACTGATGATGCAGAATGGCGGCAGCATCGCCGGTGAGCCGATCTCGCTGTTCAAGCAGGCGGCGGCGCTCGACCCCAAGCATGTGCGCTCGCGCTACTACATCGCGGGCGAAGAAACCCGGACCGGCGACTACCAGGATGCCGTCCGCGACTGGAACGCACTTCTGGCGCTGGGCAAGGGCGACGAGCCTTGGGCCGTGACCGCGCGCAACGGCCTCGCCTACGCCGAGGCCGAGCTCAACCCGCAACCGGCCCCGGCGGCTGCGGCCAGCGGACCGGCGGCAGCACCCTCGATCGCGCCGCCACCGGCTGGACCGCCGGTGGCGATGCCGGACCAGTCGCAGATCGATGCCATGGTCGACGGGCTCGACGCCCGGCTCAAGACGCAGGGCGGCTCGATCGCGGAATGGACGCAGCTCGTGCGCTCGCGCATGGTGCAGGGCCGCATGGCCGACGCGCAGGCGGCGTTCGACGCGGCGCGCAAGGCCTATCCCGATCCCAAGGCGCGCACCGAGCTCGATGTGCTCGCGGCCGACAACGGGCTGGTGCAGAAGTGACCCGCAAGCAGCGGCGGCTCAGTGTCATCGCGGGACTTGGCGTGGTTCTGGCGCTGGCGCTCGGCCTGATCCTCTTTGCCTTGCGCGACCAGATCGTGTTCTTCTATTCGCCCACGGAAATCCATGCCAAGCAGGTGGCGGCCGGAACGCCGGTGCGGCTCGGTGGTTTGGTGAAAGCCGGGACCTGGAAGAAGACCGGCGACCAGAACGAGTTCGTGGTGACTGATGGCACGACCGACATGGTAGCGCGCTACACCGGCATCCTGCCCGACCTGTTCCGCGAAGGGCAGGGCGTGGTGATCGAAGGCGCCGTCGCGACCGACGGCAGCTTTGCCGCCACCAACGTGCTCGCCAAGCACGACGAGAAATACATGCCCAAGGCGCTCGTCGATGAGCTCAAGGCCAAGGGCGAGTGGCGGCCGGACGAGACGGGCGGCTGATGGGCATCGAACTCGGACATTTTGCACTGATCCTCGCCACCGCCATCGCCGCGGTGTCGGCCATCGCCGGCCTTGTGGCGTGGCGGACCAGCGAGCGCGTGACGCTGATGCTGCGCCAGGGCGCGGTCCTGCAATTGCTGCTGGTCGCGGCGGCCTTTGCGGCGCTGATCCAGGCGTTCGTGACGTCCGACTTTTCGCTGAAGCTCGCCTACGAGAACTCGCACTCGCTGCAGCCGCTGCTGTTCAAGATCACCAGTGTCTGGGGCAACCACGAGGGCTCGATGGTCCTGTGGGTGATGATCCTGGTCGGCATGGGCGCGGCCGTGGCGCTGTTCGGCCGCAACTTGCCGCGCGAGCTGATGACGCTGGTGCTGGCGATGCAGAGCACGCTGGTCGCAGCGTTCGGCGGCTTCACCATCTTCACCTCGAACCCGTTCCTGCGCCTGGATCCGGCACCGCTCGAAGGGCAGGGCCTGAACCCGATCCTGCAGGACATCGGCCTCGCGATCCATCCGCCGCTGCTCTACACCGGCTATGTCGGCTTCTCGATCTGTTTCAGCTTCGCGGTGGCGGCGCTGATCTCGGGCCGCATCGATGCGGCCTGGGCCCGCTGGGTACGGCCATGGGCGTTGCTGAGCTGGTGCTTCCTGACGCTCGGCATCGCGATGGGCTCGTACTGGGCCTATTACGAACTCGGCTGGGGCGGCTGGTGGTTCTGGGACCCGGTCGAGAATGCGAGCTTCATGCCATGGCTCGCCGGCACGGCGCTGCTCCACTCCGCGCTGGTCATGGAAAAGCGCAACGCGCTCAAGATCTGGACGATCTTCCTTAGCATCATCACCTTCTCGCTGAGCCTGCTCGGCACCTTCATGGTGCGCTCGGGGGTTCTGACCTCGGTCCATAGCTTCGCGGTCGATCCGACGCGCGGACTGGTGATCCTGGCGCTCTTGGCGGTGTTCATCGGCGGCGCCTTCACGCTGTTTGCGTTTCGCGCTTCGACGCTGCGCCTCGGCGGCCTGTTCGCGCCGATCAGCCGCGAAGGCGCGCTGATCCTCAACAACCTCTTCCTCGCCACCGCGGCGGTGGCGGTGCTCGTGGGCACGCTTTATCCGCTGATCCTCGAGGGGTTGACCGGCAAGACCATCTCGGTTGGAGCGCCGTTCTTTTCGCTGACCTTCGGCGTGGTGATGGCACCGCTCCTGATCGTGCTGCCGTTCGGGCCGTTCCTCGCCTGGAAGCGCGGCGATCTGGTCGCGGTGACGCAGCGTCTGGCCGGCGCGGCGGGAGCCACGATCTTCGCCACCATCCTGATCTTCGCCCTGACCGGCGCCTCGATCTCGCTGGCGCCGCTGGGACTGCTGCTGGGGTTCTGGGTGGCCTTCGGCGCGGTGGCGGAACTGGTCGACCGCGCCGGCTTCTTCCGCATGGCTCCAGGCCAGAGCCTCAGGCGGCTGGCTGGCCTGCCGCGCGCAGCGTTCTCGACCGCCATTGCGCATTTCGGCCTTGGGATGAGCGTCATCGGCATCGTCGCGGCCTCGGCCTGGTCGCTCGAGCTGATTACCACGATGGAGCCGGGGACGACCAAGGCCATCGGCGACTACACGCTGCATTTCACCGGCATCAAGGACGTCAACGCCGAGAACTACGTGGCGCAGGTGGGCGATTTCACCGTCACCAAGCCGGGCGAGGCCGACCGCCGGATGACCCCGGAGCGTCGCGTCTATACCGCGAGCGGTACGCCGACCACCGAGTCGGCGATCGAGACCTATGGCTTCAGCCAGCTCTATCTCCAGCTCGGTGAAAAGAGCGCCGACGGCAGCCAGGTCGTGCGTGCCTGGTACAAGCCCTATGTGACGCTGATCTGGCTGGGCGCCATCGTCATGGCCTTCGCCGGCTTCCTGTCGCTCACCGACCGGCGCCTGCGCGTCGGGGTGCCCAAACGCGCCGTGGCCAAACCGGCGCCGGCCGAATGAGGGCACTCCTCATCCTTCTGACGACGCTGTGGCTGGCGCTGCCGGCCTTTGCGGTCAACCCCGACGAGATGCTCTCCGATCCGGCGCTCGAGGCGCGGGCCCGCACCATCTCCGAGGGCCTGCGCTGCCTCGTCTGCCAGAACGAATCCATCGACGATTCCGACGCGGACCTGGCGCATGAAATCCGGGTGCTGGTGCGCCAGCGCCTGACGGCCGGCGACACCGACGACCAGGTGCGCCAGTACCTCGTCGCCCGCTACGGCGAGTTCGTGCTGCTGAAGCCGGTGTTCGCCTGGCACACGCTGATTCTCTGGGTCGCCGCTCCGGGCATTCTGGTGATTGGCGGGGTGGTGCTGCTCGTTGCGAGCCGCAGGCGGCGCGCACTTGCCGCGCCGGCGGGCGAGTTGAGCCCGGAAGAGCAGCGCGTGCTCGACGAATTGCGCGGCGATCAGGCCTGAAAACCCCCGGCCGCCCAAGAGTCCCCTCGGCGTTACAAAGAGTTAATGATGGAGCAACTTCGCGGAAAGCGCGTACTGCCCATATAGGTCTCATCGCAATCGCGAGAGCTATTTGAAGGAGAACAAATAATGCGCTCCCCGTTCCTGCACCGTACCCGTAAATGGATTGGCGCCTCGGCGCTCGCCATTCTTGTCGGGCTCGGCGGCGGCACGGCCCTCCTCGCCGCATCGAGCCCGATGGCGGCGGCCCAGGTCCTGCCCGCTGCCCAGATCACCGCGCCCGCGGTGACCAATGCCCCCGGTTTTGCCGATCTCGTCGACGCCGTGAAACCCGCCGTGGTTTCGATTACCGTCGAAGGCCGCGAGGCTCCCGATCCGTCGATGAATCAGGGCAACGATTTCAACGGCCAGATCCCCGACCTGCCCGACGACAATCCGCTGAAGAAGTTCTTCCAGCAGTTCGGCAATGGTCCGGGCCCGAACCACGGGCAGGGTCAGGCCCCGCAGGGCCGCCGCTTCGCGGCTGCCGGCTCGGGCTTCATCATTTCGGCAGACGGCTACATCGTCACCAACAACCACGTCGTTGCCAACGCCAGCAAGGTCACCGTGACCTTCGACAATGGCGACCAGAAGCCGGCCAAGGTCATCGGCACCGATGAGCGCACCGACCTTGCGGTGGTGAAGGTGGACGGCGCGACCGACCTGCCGTTCGTCAAGTTCGCGACCGACGACGCCCGCGTCGGCGACTGGGTCATTGCCGTCGGCAATCCGTTCGGCCTCGGCGGTACCGTGACCGCAGGCATCGTTTCGGCCCGTGGCCGCGATGTGGCCGGATCGAACTACGGCGACTTCCTCCAGATCGACGCGGCGGTGAACATGGGCAACTCCGGTGGCCCGACCTTCAACACCAAGGGTGAAGTGATCGGCGTCAACACCGAGATCTTCTCGCCCAATGGCGGCAATGTGGGCATCGCCTTCGACATCCCCGCCAAGACGGTACAGCAGATCACCACCTCGCTGATCAAGACGGGCACCGTGACCCGCGGTTTCCTCGACGTGAAGATCCAGGACGTGACCCATGACATCGCCGACAGCGTCGGCCTCAAGGATGCCAAGGGTGCGCTGGTGACCGACGTCACCGCCGACGGTCCGGGCGCCAAGGCCGGCCTCAAGTCGGGCGACATCGTCACCAAGGTCGACGGGACCGAGATCGACAACGCGCTGGCGCTGTCGCGGACCATTGCCGGCGACCAGCCGAACCAGACCGTGCAACTCACCGTCTGGCGCGATGGCAAGGAGACCACGCTGACCGCGACGCTCGGTACGTACTCCAAGACCGCCGACAACACCAAGCCGAACGCGCCGCAGCAGAACGATCAGGCCCCGACGCAGTCGAGTGTCGGCCTGACCCTCGTTCCCAACGGCAACGGCGACGGCCTGTTGGTCCAGGATGTCGATCAGAACTCGGTGGCCGCCGACAAGGGCTTCCAGGTCGGCGACACGATCCTCGAGGTCGACAACAAGAAGGTCACGACCGGCAAGGACTTCGAGGACGCCATCGCGGCGGTCAAGAGCTCGGGCCGCAACACGGCGCTCATCAAGGCCGAGCGCGACGGCAACGTCCGCTTCATCGGCCTGCCGCTGACCTCCAGCCAGGGCTAAGTCTCCCCCGACGACGGTCCCGGTGCCGCAAGGCTCCGGGGCCGCGCTTTATCGCACGACGCAAACGGGATATTGGGGTAGGCGTCATGAAGATCCTTCTGATCGAGGATGACCGCGAGGCGGCCAGCTACCTGATCCAGGCGCTGGATGAAGCCGGCCACGTGACGCATCATGCGAGCGACGGCGAGACCGGCTACGCCATGGCCTCGAGCATGGATTACGACGTGCTGATCGTCGATCGCATGCTGCCCCGGCGGGACGGCCTGTCGATCGTGGAGTCGCTCCGCGCCGAGGGCAACAAGACTCCCGTTCTCATTCTCTCGGCGCTCGGCGAAGTCGACGACCGCGTGACCGGCCTGCGCGCCGGCGGCGACGACTATCTCGTCAAGCCCTACGCCTTCACCGAACTGCTGGCCCGCATCGAGGTGCTGGCCCGGCGCTCCAGCCCGTCGGAGGCTGCGACCAGCTACGAGGTCGGCGATCTGAGCCTCGACCGGCTGTCGCGCAAGGTCGAGCGCAGCGGCGAAAGCATCCTGTTGCAGCCGCGCGAATTCCGCCTCCTCGAATATCTCATGAAGAATGCCGGCAAGGTGGTGACGCGCACCATGCTGCTCGAAAATGTCTGGGACTATCATTTCGATCCGCAGACCAACGTGATCGACGTCCACATGTCCCGGCTGCGCGGCAAGATCGACAAAGGCCACGCCAACCCGCTCCTCCACACCATACGCGGCGCCGGATACATGATCCGTGAGTAGGTTCGCCCAGCTCTGGCGAACCACCACCGTCCGCCTGACGGCGGTGTTCATCGCACTCTTCGTGGTGTTCTCGATCCTGCTGCTGGCGTTCATCGCCTACCAGTCGAGCATCCAGATCCAGCAGCAGCAGACGGCGCAGATCGACCGCGAGGTCGATTTGCTCAAGCGTATCGACGAACGGGAGGGTGTGCGCGGCATCGTCTTCGCGGTGGCACGGCTGTCGAGCCAGCCAGGCCCGGGCATCTATTATCTCGGCGACAATGCGGGCCTCCAGATCGCCGGCAATGTCAGCGGCTTTCCGGCCAACGTGCTGCAGAACGACGGCACCTTCAGCTTCAACTACGATCGCGACCCGGCCTATGCCGGCGACAGCACCAAGGGCTTTGCCGTGGTGCGCTCGCAGGTGGTCGACAACATGCGGCTGATCGTCGGCCGCGACGTGGTGGAGCGCCGCGGCTTCACGGTGATCGTCTTCCAGGGCTTCCTGCTCGCCGTGCTCGGCATCCTGGCCTTCTCGATCCTGGCCGGCGTGGTCACGGCACGCCGGGTGCTCAAGCGAATCGACACCATCAATGCGACGTCGGCCAAGATCATCTCGGGCAATCTCAGCGAGCGCGTACCGCTGACGCGGCGCAACGACGAGTTCGACGGCCTCGCCACCAACCTCAACGCGATGCTGGACCGCATCGAGGCGCTGATGGTCGGACTCAAGGAGGTCACCGACAACGTCGCGCACGACTTGAAGACGCCGCTGACCCGGCTGCGCAACCGGGCCGAGGCGGCGTTGCGCGACGGGAGCGGCGAAGCGGCACAGCGTGAGGCGCTGGAGACCACGCTCAGCGAAAGCGACAAGCTGATCCGCACCTTCAACGCGCTGCTGATGATCGCGCGGGCGGAGGCCGGGGCCCCCAGCGGCGCATTGGCCGATGTCGATGTGAGCGCGGTGGCGGCCGACGTCGCCGAGCTCTACGAGCCGGTGGCCGAAGAAGCGGGCATGACGCTCGAAACCGAGATCGCGCCCGACGTGCACCTGCGCGGCAACCGCGAGCTCATCGGGCAAGCGGTGGTCAACCTGATCGAGAACGCGCTCAAATACTACGAGCCGGCGGAGGGTAAGACCGGCCGCATCGGTGTGACCGTGCGCCACGAGGCGGGCAGGGTGCGGATCGCGGTCG
>Ga0207667_10004252_pt1 | contig 17568 bp, 16 predicted proteins | sample KBSCornC52_FD_184301 | JGI IMG/M metagenome (GOLD analysis project Ga0207667, IMG submission 184301) | Corn rhizosphere microbial communities from Kellogg Biological Station, Michigan, USA - KBS Corn C5-2 (SPAdes) (version 2) | ecosystem: Host-associated > Plants > Roots > Rhizosphere > Soil ...
TGGCCCGTTCCCGGTATCGAAGGAGATCGTCGGCGGCTTCTGGATGATTCGGGCTGGTTCCCGCGAGGAGGCCGTCCAGTGGGCGAGGCGCGTGCCGGCGGCGGCTGGCGACATCGTCGAAGTGCGGCAGGTTTTCGAGATGTCGGATCTTCCGGAGGACGTGCAGAAGGCGGGCGACAGCGCCGCGGTGCGCGAGGCCATAAGTCGCTAATAGACTCTCTTGACCGTGAAGCAGGAGGCTGGCATGAAGTGGAATCCCTACATTTTCTTCGGCGGTAACTGCCGCGAAGCGTTCGAGTTCTACCAGAAGGCGCTGGGCGGCAAGATCGTGGCGATGTCGACCCATGGGGAGACGCCGGCGGCGGACCACATCTCGCCGGACTGGCGGGACAAAATCATCCATGCTCGCCTCGTGGCCGGCGATAAGGTCCTGATGGGCTCGGACGCGCCACCGGATCGCTATGCGCGGGCGCAGGGCTTCAACGTGAATGTGAGCGTCGATGACTCGGGCGAGGCGGATCGCGTCTTCAGCGCGCTGGCGGAAGGCGGAACGGTCATTATGCCGATCGGCGAGACGTTCTGGGCCGTCCGTTTCGGGATGCTGACGGACAAGTTCGGTATCGGCTGGATGGTGAACTGCGAAAAGTCGAGGTGAAAAGGTCTCTTGCAAGAGTCGTATGGCGGGCAAGCGAGGCAATGAATTGACCTCGCTGGTAGGCCTGCGGAAGCGAGGCAACGAATTGACCTCGCTGTTGGGCCTGCGGAAGCGAGGCAATGAATTGACCTCGCTGGTGGGCCCGCGGCCAGGCGTCCTGCCGGACGGATCATGCATGTAAAATCCGTGTCTCGCGGGCCTGCGGTACCACGGATGTAAAATCCGTGTCTCGCGGGCCTGCGGCCAGGCGTCCTGCCGGACGAGACCCGACTTATGCAAGATGTCTATTATCGCGGGCGGGAGGCGCCTGCTGGTGTCGCCCGCACATCTGGAACCTGAAAGGAAACAGTAATGGAAGACATCGTGAGTGGGGCGAAGGAGAACTTTACGCGGGCGAAGGACCGGATGGTGAAGGTGCTGGCCGAGACGCCAGACGACCGAATCAACTGGTCGCCGACCGAGACGGCGCGGACGCCGGTACAGCTCGTGGCACATGCCGCCGCGGCGCTCGGGTCCATCACGGATTTCTGCTCCGGCCGGCCCGTCAATCTGCCCGACACGGCCGGGGCTGACAAGAAGTTTCGCGAGTGGGAGAAGCAGTGTACGTCGCGCGAAGAAGCGCTCGCGCTGCTGGAGAAGAACAGCGCCGCGCATGTGGCGCTGCTCGACTCGCTGACGCCGGATTCGTTCGCCAAAATGGTGCAGCTCCCGTTCGGGATGGGTGAGGTTCCGCTGGCGGCCGTCATCACGGTCGGCGGCGATCACACGCGCTTCCATTGCGCACAACTGGAGTACGTACAGACGATCTACGGGGACCGCGACTGGCACATGTGAGCCTTTGTTCAGAATTGAGCAGCACCAGACAGCCTCGGCAGGAGGTTTTTCCGGGCGGCCGGCGAATCACCGCATAGCCCCCTCCTTACGAAGGAGGGGGTTGGGGGAGGTGGACCGCATAGCCCCCTCCTTACGAAGGAGGGGGTTGGGGGAGGTGTTCCGATTCGCCGGTCGTGCGGAAGTTTAGCGACACGAAGAAACAGGAGGACGGGATGAGCGGAGTTCGGGTGTTGGTCGGCACGCGCAAGGGCGCATTTATTTTGACGTCGGACGAGCGCCGGAAGGACTGGGACGTGAGCGGCCCGTTCTTCACCGGGTGGGAAGTCTACCACCTGAAGGGCTCGCCCGCCGATCCGAATCGTATCTATTGCTCGCAGTCGAGCGGATGGTTCGGGCAGGTTATCCAGCGCTCCAGCGACGGCGGCAAGACGTGGGAGACTCCGGGCGGCGGAGTGACCATGTCGGAGCACGGCATGCCGCAGGGCGAATCGAACAAGTTCGTCTATGACACCACGCCCGGCGGCAAGCCGGCGACCACCCATCAGTGGTATGATGGCACGCAGCATCCGTGGGAGTTCAAGCGGGTGTGGCACCTTGAGCCGTCACTGACCGAGCCGGATACGGTCTACGCGGGGGTGGAGGACGCGGCCATCTTCAAGTCCACGGACGGCGGCCACTCGTGGCAGGAGCTCTCCGGGTTGCGCGGACATGGGTCCGGACCGCGGTGGATGCCCGGCGCGGGCGGCATGGCGGTCCATACGATTCTTCAGGACCACTCCGACCCGAAGCGGATGCATGTGGCTATCTCCGCGGCGGGCGTCTTCCGAACGGATGATGGCGGAGAGACGTGGGCGCCGAAGAACCGCGGACTCAAGTCGGAGTATATCCCGGACCCGGATGCGGAGGTCGGGCACTGCGTCCACCGGATCGCGTCCAACCCCTCGAAGCCCAACACGCTCTTCATGCAGAAGCACTGGGACGTGATGCGGAGCGACGACGCGGGCGATTCGTGGAACGAGGTGAGCGGCGACCTGCCGACCGACTTCGGGTTCTGCATCGCCGTCCATCCGCACGAGCCGGAGACGGTTTACGTCCTGCCGATCAAGAGTGATGGCGAGCACTTCGTGATGGACGCGAAGCTGCGTGTCTATCGCACGCGGACGGGCGGAAACGAGTGGGAGGCTCTGACCAAGGGGCTGCCGCAGGAGCACTGCTACGTCGATGTGCTGCGCGGCGCGATGTCGGTCGATTCGCTCGATTCGGCCGGAGTCTACTTTGGCACGACGGGCGGCCAGGTTTACGGGTCCGCCGATTCCGGCAATAGCTGGCAGCCCATCGTCCGCGACCTGCCGGGGGTCCTCTCCGTCGAAGCGCAGACGCTGCCATGATCACCGTTCAGCTCCCGTTCCATCTGCGGACTCTGGCAAAGGTGGACGGCGACGTGCAGGTTGACGCCGGCAGCCCGGCGACCGTCGCGTCGCTGCTGGACGGCCTGGAGGCCGCCTACCCGGTCCTGCGCGGCACCATTCGAGACCATGTCACGCGGAAGCGGCGGCCTTGGATCCGGTTCTTCGTCTGCCGCGAGGACTGGTCGTTCGAGCCGCACAACAAGCCGCTGCCGGACGCCATCGTCTCCGGCGAGGAGCCGTTCATGGTCGTCGGCGCTATCGCCGGAGGGTAGGGCGTGATGAGGTGATGATGTGATGATGTGATGATGTGATGAGGTGATTCGGGCCGGGAGCGAATTGCTCCCGGCCCGATTCTATACGTTTGCCGTCGAAGGTCTTCGGCGCGTCAGGCTGAACAGCGATTCTACGTCACCAACAGCGGGCTACGCCGTATCCATCGAGTACCGCATCTATGCTTACGAGCGTAAGATTCTCGACCAGCGCCTGCGAGGTAATCAGGCGATCAAAGGGATCCTTGTGCTCGGTTCCATTGGCGAATACGGCAAACGGCATTGCATGCACATTGACCGCGTGGTCGTACCCGATAGGCAGCAGGTGTACCACGTTCACGGCCATCTGCTGGGCGAGCACGGTAGACAAGGGGCCAGGAACCTTCATTTCCAGCTTCCCAATGTGAACCTTGATGGCGATCTCCCAAACGCTTGCCGCGCTGAGGAGACGCTCATTTTCCGGATCGCCAATCATGTTCGCTGCCAGCGTGCTGAGCTGCGAGTCCGCCTCGATGAACCAGAGGAACGCATGCGTATCGAGGAGGAGCCTCATCACACATAGTCCGTAAATTCCGGCAATGGAGCGTCAAAGTCGTCAGCCATCACGAAAATCCCCTTTCCGCTTCCAGGGAGGATGCGCTTTCCTGACTCCCTGCGCGGTTGCTGAGCGATTTGCTCAGCATTCTTGTCGTGTTGCGCATTGTCGACCTGGTCGCGAGTTGTCTCTTGTTTCATCGTCTTCCCGTTCAACGCATGACGAGCAGCCTTATGGGAAATGACCGGACGCATTCCCAACGCATCCAGTACCTGACAGACCGTGCGGTAGGACGGGTTGCCATTGGCGCTGAGCGCCTTATACAGGCCGCTTCGAGCCATTCCGGTACGCCTCGCAAATCCCGCGACGCCACCCGCCTGCGACAACACAGCCTCGCGAAGCGCCGCGCGGAACGCTTCCGGGCCTTGGCGAAGACGATCCTGTAAATAGGTTTCGAGAAACTCCGGATCGCGCAATTGGTCGCGCCGAAGCGACGCTGTGTCTCTCCGCATCGTAATTCCTCCGTCTTGGAGTGTACGCTATAGTGGACACGCTGTCAAACAAGAAGATGATTTGAACGTATGGTGAAGAGGTGAATCGGGCCGGGAGCAATTCGCTCCCGGCCCGATTCGCATTGTGGAGGGCCGCGGCGGCTATTTGGTGTCGGGGCCGAGCTTGACGAGGCGGAGCGAGGAACGGTCGAAATGGACGGCCCCGGAGGTTGCGCGAAGCTCCGCCACCAGCTCCACCTCCTGCGTTGGCTGCTGGACCTGGAACTCGTGCGCCAGGTCGTGCCAGGTGGTGGTGCCGTCGAGCTTGTTCGTTCGGGGCGTGCCGGAGACGCGGATGCCGGCCCCCTGTGCCGCCGGGTCCGGGGCGACCATGATGGAGCGACCGCGTGCGCGGGCCTCGAAGCGGTATTTGCCGGCCGTGAGAAGGACCTTCGTCCGCCACGAGGCGACGCATCGTCCGCCCTGCTCGGCGGTGATGGTGAGCAGGCGGAGCTTCGAGACGCCGTCCATCGTGTCGACAGCCTCCAGGCGGGCATCGCCGGTCTCCTGCTTCGGGTCCCAGTGCGTCAGGATCGCGACGCCGGACGAATTGAATCGGAGGGCGCGCGGCTCAACCACGCCGTTCTGCTGCGTGAGGTTCTGCGCGCGGGCTTTCAGCCGGTTCTGGAGGTCCTTGCACTTGTTGTCGAAGTCCGACGCCTGGCTGGAGCCCATCTCCTCGAACACGGGCCGCAGCCGCTGGTGGAGCAGCTCGACGCGGGAGATGAGGCGGTCGGCAGGGACGAAGAGCTTCATCAGCTCCGACACTTTATCGCGGTAGCGGCCGCGCCACTCCGGATTGGACAATACGGCGCTCGCGACAATCGCGCCCGGCGTGTTCAGGATGTTGAAGTTCGTATCGCGGAACATCTGGTCCATCCCGTGCGGGAAGAACTGAATTCTATGCGTCGTCTTGTCGATGTAGAACCGGTAGTTGTTGTGGTTGTTGCAGTAGCCATCCCAGTGGCAGCACATCAGCTCGACCGCCATGAAAGTGATGAATCGATCGATTTCGATGACCTGCTCCATCTTCGGCCACCGCTTTGAGAGGTCGGGCTCGCGGCAGGCCGCCACCACCGCCTTCACGTCGCTCAGGTCGTCCGGGCCCTCGCCGCTCTGGAGCCGGGGCTGGCCGTCGAGGTCCTGCACGAATCCGCCCTCGTAGAGATTCCCCTTCGGGTCAAGGCCATTGCGCTTGACGAACTTCTTGTCGAACCCCTCCTTCAGAACGAAGATGCCGAGGTCCCGGCCGTTCAGCTTCACGCGCGCATGGGTGACGCGCGGGGCGGGAATGCCGGCCATCGTAAACAGCTCGCCGCAGATCAGCTCGTCGAGATAGCCGGGGTCCTGCACGGAGTTGTTGACGTTGATCTTGTCGAGGCCGTGGAAGAGCTGCTCCTTCTCAAACTTGTTGAACTTGATCGTCATCGCGGGCTTGTCGTCGATGGAGCGGAAGCTGCCCGCCCCACCCTTCAGGTGAATCGCGACCCGCTCGTACTGTGCGCGGCCATCCTCGACGATGGTGCAGCGCACGTACTCGCGGTTCTTGTCACGAAGCTTCTGCATCTCCGGCTGCGAGATGACAATGGAGAGGTGCGGGACGACACCATCTCGGAAGAATGCGGCGCTGGGGTCGGCCTGTGGCGCGGCGTCCTTTCCAGCAGGCGGCTGCGCGGTCTTTGGCTTCGTTGGTGGCGCCTGAGCGACGAGCGGCGGACACGCGATGGCGGCCAGAAGAGTCGCAGCGAGGAGCACGCCGAGCAGACGGCCTGCCGGGAATGCGATTCGGAGCGGTTTCTCGGAAACGTTGATTTGCGACATGGAGCGGATTTCCTCGATAGCGCCGCGGCGAACGGACGCCGCGCAAATGGTCCTGGGATAATTATTGTGACGATTCGAGCGCCGATACGGATGCAACGGTGTGTACGATGGAATCGGTCCTGACCGGCGCCTCCTGCACTACGCGCCCGTTTTCGACGCGGAGCATCTGGTCGCAGGAGACGAGCGTGTTCAGCCGGTGCGCGATGATGAACGTCGTGCGGCCGTCCATCAGCCGCTCGACAGCCTCCATGATAGTCGATTCGGTGGCGACGTCCACGGAGCTGGTCGGCTCGTCCAGAATGAGGATGGGAGCGTCGCGCAGGAACGCCCGGGCCAGACCGATCCGCTGCCTCTCCCCGCCGGAGAGGGCCATGCCCCGCTCGCCGACCCGCGTGTCGTACTGGTTCGGGAGGGAGAGGATGAAATCGTGGATGTCGGCGTTCTTCGCCGCGGCGACGATCTCGTCCATGTGCGCGCCGGGCCGGGCGTAGGCGATGTTGTCCGCGATGGACGTGGCGAAGAGGACCGGCTCCTGGAAGACGACCGCGAACTGGGCGCGAAGGTCCGCCAGCGCGTACTCCCGGATGTCGATGCCATCCAGCAGAATCGCGCCCGATGCGGGGTCGTCAAATCGCGCCATCAGATAGGTGAGGGTGGTCTTGCCCGCTCCGGTCTGGCCCACGATTCCTACGCGCGCGCCGGGCTCCACCTCGAAGGAGACCGATTCGAGGGCGTTCCGCTTGCCGTCGTAGGAGAAGGCGACATCGCGGAAGGAGACGGCGCCGCGGCTCCGCTCCAGCGGCCGGGGGAATGCCGGATCGTGGACATCCTCCGGCAGGTCGAGCAGGGCGAAGGCGCGCTCCGCGCCGGCGAGCTGCGCCTGGAGGCTGACCGACTTGCGGCTGAACGTTTTGAGCGGTGAATAGAGCTGGGTGATGTAGCTCATGATGAGGAGCATCTGGCCGACGGTGAGGGCGCCGGCGAGCACGTCGGATACGCCGAAGTAGAGCACCGCGGTGAGGCCGGTAGCCGAAAGCATGTTGATGAGAAGACCGAGCGCGCCGTCCGTCATCGTCAGGCGCACGCGCCCGCGGACGCAGCGGTCCGCCGCGGCATGAAAACGGTCGCGCTCCCGCTCCTCCTGCCCGAAGGCCTTCACCACGCGCAGCACGCCGAGCACCTCGTGGACGATGCCGAGCGAGGCGCTCTCCTGCTTCTTCAGTTCCCGGGACCGCGCCCTCAGCAGGGGACGGGTCGCGCGCGTGAGCAGAAAGAGCAGCGGCGCGATTACCAGCGCCGTGCACCCAATCTTCCAGTTGAGGCGGAAGATTACGAAGAGCATCGCGACCAGCGAGAAGGCGGACGTGATGAGCGGAATCGCGCCGTCCACGAAAACCCACTCCAGCGAGGAGGCGTCGTTCTGGATGCGGTAGAGCGTGTCGGCCGTGCCCTTCTCGGTGTGCCATGAGAGGGAGAGCCGCTCGGCGTGCAGGAAGAGGCGGGACCGGAAGTCGCGGAGCAGCCCCTGGCTGGCATAGACCGTCACGAGCGAGCTGGCGAGGCCCTGCAGTTGGGAGATGAGCGCGATGAGCAGCGAGAACCCGCAGACCCAGAGGAGAAGCCGCGGCTCGTTCGCGCTGAGGCCGGGCAGCCAGCGTGTCACATAGCCGGGGAGCGGCCGGTGATGGAGGATGCTGTCAACCGCTATCTTGAGCGGGACGGGCGCGAGCAGGGCGAGGGGCGTGCCGATGAGCTCCAGCAGGAGCACGCCGCCGAGCTGGGGCAGGTAGGGGCCGGCCTCGCGGAATATGCGGCGCAGGAGCTGAAAATCGGTCCGTGAGGTTTCGGCCATAGGGATCGCTGCCGCGGGATCGGAAGGCGGTACACGTTATGGGACGGCGCCGACGGTGGCTGCGCACGCCCGTTACATGGCCGCGCACTTCGGGCGGCCGCCCATTAGTATACCGGCGGTTCACTCTGCTGTGGGTCTTCGCGTGTTGATGAAAGCCGGGAATACGGCGTTGGCTCCGCGCAAGTGAGCGGGCGAAGAATCGGGTGGATTTGCAGAGAGTGGCGCGCCGGCCCGTTTGGAGTGTAGAATAGTGCTAATCGCACGCCCCCACGCCATCCAGTGAATCGGTGGTAGTCGGGCCTGCGGAACGACATGGGACCGCGAGGAGGTTGTGAGTGGCGAAGATTACGAGGGCCGACAAGATTCGCATGGCGCAGGAGGCGGCGGCCGCGGCGGCCGCGGCGGACACGAGGGACCCGGCTCAGAGGGACGATGCGCGGCGCGAGTGGGGCGCCGTCCGCAAGGCGGCCAGGGAAGCATTCATCCAGAAGGGCGATTGGAAGAAGATTCTCGACGACTACCGGAACGCCGAAGGTTACTATACACCTGACGAGCGAGCCATTATGTGCAGCGCCTACGCGGAGGAGCTCATCTCCAACGCCGCGAGGTAGCACTCCTTCGAAGCGAGTTATTGCGGGAGGGCGCATGTCGCTACCGGACGGGCGGTTGAAACCGCGGCAACAAGTGTACAAAGTCGGCCTGCGCCGACTCCATATCCGGGCAATGAGCCGGTAGTGTCCGGAGGGACACTTTGTACCCTTGTTGAAGCGACTTGAGTCGCCCAGTTGACAGGTGGCTTGCCAGGGCCTTTTCCGTCGTGAACTATTGCGGGCAGCCATCCGGCTGCCCGTTTCCATGTCCCTGCTCTATGGCTGCTCCGGACGTCCGAGAGGCAGCGCCAGCGTAACACGCCCGCCCTTCTCATGGCGGCCGAATTCGACCGTGCCGTTGAGGTCCCACTTCGCGATGTGCTGGATGAGCGACAGGCCGGTGGACTGGCGAACCTCCACGTCGAAATCGGGGGGGAAGCCTGGACCCTCGTCGAGCACCTCGAGTTTCACCTGACCGGCATCTCCGGCGCGCAGCAGGACGGTGATCTCGCCCGGTGAGTGCTTGATCGCATTCGTCAGCAGTTCGTTTACGATAATTGCAATCGAGGAGGCCTGCCGCGCTGTGACCTGGATGTCGCCCAGTTGGGTGCTGATCCCGCGGCCTGGCGTCGTCTGCCGGAAGGCGTCGACCAGCCGCTGGAGGACCTTGCGCGCCGGGATATGGTGTACGTCGCTGCCCTCCGCCGCCTCGCTGGTGAGGATGTCGTGGACGGTCGCAAGGGCGCGGACCTGCCCTCCGATGCGGCGGAACTCCTCGACCGGCACCGATTCAGACCCTGAATCGACCTGCATATCGGCGAGCGCGGCGATGAGCTGGAGGCTGTTGCGGACGCGGTGGTGGGTCTCGCGCATCGAGCGCCGCAGCCGCTCATTGAGGGCTTCAATCTCCGCCTGCCTTCGATAAAGCTCCTGTTCGGCCTTCCTGCGGTCGGTGACGTCGCGCAGGATGACCGTGTAGAGCTTGCGGCCACCGGCAATCGATTGCGAAATGGACGCCTCGATGGGGAATTCCGTGCCGTCCGCGCGCAGACCGCTGAGGGCGCCGAGAGCGCCCATAGCGCGGCTCGTAACGCCGGTCTCGCCGAATCGCTCGATATAGGCGTGGTGGTTGGAGCGGAATCGCTCCGGAATGAAGCGGTCGAGCGGCTGTCCAATCGCCTCCCCTGCGCTTATTCCGAACATACGTTCCGCCGCCGGGTTGAACATCAGCACCCGTTGCTCACCGTCCACCGTGACGATGGCATCCATCGCGGATTCGAACATACCGGCGAGGTGGCTCTCGTTCTCGCGCTGGCGAGCCTCCGCTTCTAGCCGGCCCGTGATGTCGCGCGCGATGGTCGAAGCGCCGACGACATGCCCCAAGGATTCCAGCAGAGGCGAGACGCTGACCGAGACGTGGATTAGTGAGCCATCCTTCCGAATCCGCTCCGTGTCGTAGTGCGGAATCCGCTCTCCCGCGCGGACCTTCCGGAGAATCATCTGGAGCTCGCCGGGCTTGTCCGGGGGCATGACCAGCGCCTTGGACTTGCCGATAATCTCCTCCGCCTTCCATCCGTAGATGCGCTCCGCCGCCGCGTTCCAGCTCGTGACGGTTCCGTTCAGGTCCTTGCTGACAATCGCGTCTTTGGACGATTCGACAATGGCGGCGAGGCGGCTCAGAACGTCCTCGGCCTTCTTCTGTTCCGTGACATCCCGGAACACGAGGACCGCGCCGAAGATGCGGCCGCTCTCGTCCCGGATCGGCGCGCCGCTGTCGTCGATTGGCCGCTCGGAACCGTCCCGCGCAATAAGCACCGTGTGATTCGCGAGTCCCACCACGATACCCTCGGCGAGAACCCGCTCGACCGGATTCTGCACGGGCCTGCGCGATCGCTCGTTGACGATATCGAAGACTTCGGTGCAGGGCCGCCCTGCCGCCTGTTCCGTCGTCCAGCCGGTGAGCTCTTCGGCGACGGGGTTGAGGAATGACACGTTACCTTCGGCGTCGGTCGTCAGCACGCCATCGCCGATGGAGCGGAGCGTCGTGGCGAGGACCTCGGCCTGGTTGCGCAATTGGGCGTTCGCCTCTTCGAGATTGACGGGGTCGCGCGGAAACATGTAATCTTCCGGTGGCACGCGGACGGATGCCACGCCGCTCCGGTAGTTGCCAGCGGCACGGCTCAGCGGCCTCCAAACAGAGTTGCAGGCCCGTCCGAAGTCTGGAGCTGGCTATTGGACGGCGGCCTCATGGCCGCCAACGGGAGGTAAATCGGCATCACCCGCGGAGTATCGGCAGATGGCCGAGTCCTTCGCGGAACCGCGATCAACGGGGGGAATCAGACATTAACGCCGGGGTCCGAGATGTATTTTGTTCCGCTAAATAATTGCGCAGACCATTGGACTCTTTTGCGGCTGGAGGCTACGCTGAAGTGCTTTGCCGATAGTTCCACGTCGCTTGGCATTATCCTTCGCATCTCGCAATTGTTCATACGAAAACAGGAGGGCTGAACGCCAATGTCGCGCCCAGCCCCTGAACTCGCAGAGTGCGCAGGTTACTTCTCCGGCCGGAGGAGCGGGAAGAGAATCACGTCCCGAATCGAGGGGGCGTTGGTGAGGACCATTGCGAGGCGGTCGATACCGATGCCGAGCCCGCCCGTCGGGGGCATGCCGTACTCGAGCGCGCGGAGGAAGTCCTCATCCATCGGGTGAGCCTCCTCATCGCCCGCGGCTTTCTGGACGAGCTGATTGTCGAATCGCTCGCGCTGGTCGATGGGATCGTTAATCTCGGAGAAGGCGTTTCCCAGCTCCTGCGCCGCGACGTAAACCTCGAATCTACGCGTCAGATTCGGATTGTCGGGCCGCTTTTTGGCGAGCGGCGAGGTCTCCAGCGGGAAGTCGACGATGAAGGTCGGCTGGATGAGGTGCGGCTGGGTGAAGCGTTCGTGTAGCTTCTCGATGATCCCGCCTACCGTGTGCTCCCGCTCACTGGGTATACCGACTCGCTCCAGCGCTGCCTTCGCGGAAGCGAGCGTCGTCAGCTCCTCTGGCGCGATTCCGGCGTACCGCTGGATGCCATCGAGCATGGAGAGGCGCGTCCACGGACGCTGGGAGAAGTCGATCTCCTCTTCCACCAACTCGCCCTCCGCCGTCCGCCGGCGCGCGATGAACTTCGGCGACCCGTTCACGGCCACGCACGCGGCGACGTACATCTCCTCGACCAGATCCATGATGTCTTCGAGGTTGACCCACGCCTGGTAGAGCTCCAGCAGCGTGAACTCCGGGTTGTGGCGGGTCGAGACGCCCTCGTTCCGGAAGACGCGGCCAATCTCGTAGACCTTGTCGAACCCGCCGACGATCAGCCGCTTCAGGAACAGCTCGAGCGAGATGCGGAGCTTGAAATCGTAGTCCAGCGCGTTATGGTGCGTCTTGAAGGGGCGTGCGGTAGCGCCGCCGGCCTCCACCTGAAGCACCGGTGTCTCGACCTCCAGAAATCCCTTGTCGTCGAGGAATCGGCGGATAGCCTGCACGAGGAGGGAGCGCTGCTTCAGGATCTCGCGCGCATCGGGCGTAGCGAGCAGGTCCACATAGCGCATCCGATAGCGCTGCTCGACGTCGGTGAGTCCGTAGGCATGGCCCCCCTCATACTCCTTGCCGATGGGGAGAGGCCGGAGGCATTTTGCGAGCAGCACGTATTCCTGAACGCGAACGGAAACCTCGCCCGTATTCGTGCGGAATACGACGCCGCGCACGCCGAGAATGTCGCCGATGTCGAGGTCCTTGAACCGCGCGTACTCCGCCTCCCCGAGCTCGTCGAACTTCACGAAGAGCTGGATTCGGCCGGTCTCGTCGCGCAGGTCGGCGAAGGTCACCTTGCCTTTGCCGCGCATGGACGTGAGGCGGCCGGCGATGGTGACGGTCTGGTTTTCCAGCGAATCGAAGTCGTCGTGAATTTGGCGGGCGTGGTGCGTGACGGGGAATTTCTCGTGGGCGTACGGATCGCGGCCCTCGGCGCGGAGCGCGTCGAGCTTGGCGAGGCGCTGGGCCCGTATGTCCTGTTCTTCGCTCATGAATGATTTAATGGTTTGTCGTTCGGGTCGTTATGGTTGGAAGGCTACTTGCGGATGCTGTCGATGCGGTACTGAATCTGGCCGTCGGGAATGATCACGTCGACCGTATCGCCGACCTTCTTTCCGAAGAGGGCCTCGCCGATGGGGGATTCGTCGGAGATTTTGTCCTTGTCCGGGTCGCTCTCGAACGAGCCGACCATCTTGAACTCCCAGTCGTCGCCCGTATCGGTGTCCGTCACGCTCACTATCGAGCCGATGCCGACGTGGTCGGTGGGGATCTCCTCGTCCTGGAGGATGGCCGCGTTCTGGAGGACGTGGCGCAGCTCCTGAATCCGGCCCTCGATGAACGCCTGCTCCTTCTTTGCCTCTTCGTACTCTGCGTTTTCGGTAAACTCTCCGAACTGCTTGGCGTCGCGGATGCGGTCCGCAACCTGCGGCCGCGCCACCGTCCGCAACTGTTCCAACTCCCGGTCAATTCGCTCATACCCTTCCGGGGTCAAAACGATACGATATTCCGTGGACATTCAACGCTCCTTGAGGGCGATCTCCGCGCTCCGTCGCGCGGAACCGCCGTAACCGCGAGCTATGCGCGAGCAATATGCAAAAACGCACTGACGCCCTGCCGGGTCGCCAGTGCTGGCTGTCCTCGCGGTCAACCACCGAGTCAACGGCGGCTAGTATACCCCAATCGTTCAGGCGAAGTCAAACAAAAGATCGGCCAATTGGTCGGGTGGTTGAAGCCGACGCACCCACATATCGAAGCGCAGTCCGTATTCTGGATGTGCGGAAGCGCTGGTTAGGGCTTCTGATAGTGCAGGTTATGGCATGTAAGCCCGGTATGTCCCGGAGGGTGTCGATGTCGTACTCAAGTTGGGCGACCACGGAAACGAGCATGAGGCAGAAGACATAATCCCGCAAGGCGGATTCCGGATTCCGTCCCGCAAGCCGGCCTGGCAGGCTCCGACAGCGGGTGAGGACTTCTTTCTGCCGTACCGCGCACTCGAGAAACTGAAAGCTCCGTTTGAGTTCGATGTATGGATTCACGGAGGATGCTTAGCGGCAGGTAGCGCGATTGTCAGGCAACCATGTCTTCGAGAAATGCGGCCAGGCTGTGGTCGTTCGCCAGATCGACACTTAGTGGCAGTCGCTCGAGAGAAAATGCTCGCCAGGGCGCATCTGCAACCTGATCCTCCGCCTCCTCCCAAGTCAGGTTTTCGGCATTGCCTGTGTCCAGGATGCGCAATAGCATGGCATCGCGGAGGCGCGGATAAGAGTACACGTCTATCCGGCCGGCAGCGCCGATCGCATATCGATGCCGCGGCTCAAACGTGATGCGATCTTCCGCCCCCGATTGCGGGTCCGGTCTCCTGAGGGTGAGCACGGGGGCCTCATACGTTATGGGAGCGCCGAGGCTAAACGGATCCTCTCTGATCTCCGTTCTGTCTCGAGTCGAGCTCCATCCGGACAATGATGCCGAGTTGGCTATTCGATCGAATAGGTCATTCAATTGGCCTGTCCAGTTGTCGACCGAGCTTCTTGCCGTAGCTTTATGTGTGGGCAATTGAGCAACCTTCGGTCAATGGCGGGGATGAAGTTCATGATACCCTACGGTCGATGCTCCTCACGAAGGGGACGAGGTGAATCACGATGCTGGGCCCGATTTCCGACCTGCTCGATCGACCAGCATGCCTATTTACCACGTTGGTGGGAAGGAGGCGCGCCCAGGTCTTCGCGGTTCTGCGGCTCGTCCGTCAGTCGATCGTTCACGCCGGCGATTAACGACGTTAGCGCCGTGACGACCTCTTTGCCGGTGACAGGCGCGCTGGTGGGATTCAGGAGGGGCGAGTTCGGCCAGATCATGTGGTTCTTCGCCAGAAAGGCAAGCGAATCGCGCGCCGGCCCCGATTTCGGGAGCTTGTCCGGGGGGATGGACGGGAGCGCTTCCGAGGCGCCGAAGGTCTTGCCGACGGCTTTCGGCAATCCCTGCGCGATGTTTCGTCCGGCGCGATCCAGCAGCGCGGCGAGCTCATAGCGCGTAACGGCGGAAGATTCCCAGGCAGCGGCAGAGGGCTGCTTCTTTTGGGCGGGCGAGGCGGCCGTTCCACTCCATCCGCCCTTCTCCAGCGCCTGCGCGAACCGGGCGAGCGTGTTCGCCAGCTCGATTCGCGCGACCTTGCCACCCCCGTTGAACCGGCCACCCGGCGCGTCCATCACGTCCCGCGCAATGACGGTCTTTACCGATGTGGCGGCCCAGTGCGAAGCCGGGACGTCAGATTGCGCGATGGCCGATTGGGAGAAGCTTGCAGCGAGCACGCACGCTGCTACAGCGGTAGTGACTGATGGCCTCATGCGAGGTCCTTTCGATTCAGCTCGCGAGTATCTGGCCGCTCTCGCTCTGGCTGATGGCGCGGAGCTCTTCCAGCGCGCGGCCGGTGCCGACGGCGACACAGGAGAGCGGGTCCTCGGCAACGTAGACCGGGATGTCGGTCGCGGCGGCGAGCAGCTTGTCCAGCCCGCGAAGCAGAGCGCCGCCGCCCGTGAGCCAGATTCCCCGCTCGATGATGTCCGCGCTCAGCTCCGGTGGGGTCTGCTCCAGGACGGCCTTCACGCGCTCGACGATCTGCGTCACCGGCTCGGAGAGCGCCTCGCGAATCTCGTCGCTCGAGACCTGAACCGTGCGCGGGAGGCCGGCGACCAGGTCGCGGCCGCGCACCTCCATCGAGAGCTCCTTCTCCAGCGGATACGCGGAGCCAATCTTCATTTTAATCTCTTCGGCGGTCCGGTCCCCGATCATCAGGTTATACGCGCTCTTGATGTGGCGCATAATGACCTCGTCCATCTTGTTGCCGCCCACGCGGAGGCTGCGCGAGATGCAGATGCCCTCCAGCGAAATGACCGCGATGTCCGTCGTGCCGCCGCCGATGTCAACGACCATGTTGCCGCCGGGCGTCGAGATGGGGAGGCCCGCGCCGATCGCCGCGGCCATCGGCTCCTCGATCGTATAGGCGACGCCCGCGCCGGCCTCCTTCGCTGCCTGAATCACGGCGCGGCGCTCGACGCTGGTGACGCCGGAGGGGACGCAGATGAGCACGCGGGGCTTGAAGAAGCGCTTGCGACCGACGACCTTCCGAATCAAGTGCTCCAGCATCCGCTCGGTGGTCGTGTAGTCGGCGATGACCCCTTCCGACATGGGGCGGATGGCGACGATGTTGCCGGGGGTGCGCCCGATCATAAGGCGCGCCTCCTCGCCGACCGCGAGGACCTTCTTCGAGGACGTGGAGATGGCGACCACGCTGGGCTCGCGCAGGACGATGCCCTTGCCGCGGACGTAGACGAGGATGTTGGCGGTGCCGAGATCGATGCCGATCTCCGGTGTCAGAGAGAACAAACGCGTGCACCCCCGCGCTCTTCGTCCTGGCCGCCTGTCGCTCGCGTAATGGTCGCGCCGAGGCTCTGAAGCTTCGTGACGACGTTCTCGTAGCCGCGATCGAGGTGCTGGACGCCGGACAGCTCCGTCTCGCCGTCGGCGGCCAGTCCCGCGCAGAGGAGCGCCGCTCCCGCCCGCAGGTCCGTTGCGACGACCTCCGCCCCGGTCAACCTGTCCACGCCCTTGATGACGGCGGTGCGGCCCTCGGCGGTGACGTTCGCGCCCATCCGGACAAGCTCGTTCACGTAGCCGAACCGGTTCTCGTAGATGGTCTCCGTAATGACGGACGTGCCGTCGGCAATACTAAGCAGCGCCGCGAAGGGCTGCTGCATGTCCGTGGGGAAGCCCGGGTAGGGGACAGTGCGGACATCCACGGCTTTCGGGCGGCCGTCGAGCCGCACGCGGAGGCCGTGCTTGCCCTCATGGACCTCGACCCCGGCCTCCATCAGCTTGGAGGTTACCGGCTTGAGGTGGTCCATGTCGATGTTATCGATGATGATGTCGCCGCCCGTAATCGCGCCCGCAACCGCGTACGTGGCCGCCTCCATCCGGTCGGAGATGACGGTGTATTCGCCGCCGTGCATCCGCTCCACGCCATGAATTGTGAGGGTGGTTGTGCCCGCGCCCTCGATTCGCGCTCCCAGTGTGTTCAAAAATCCGGCGAGGTCCTGCACCTCCGGCTCGGTGGCGCAGTTCTCCATGACCGTTGTGCCATGCGCGAGCGCGGCCGCCGTCATCAGGTGCTCGGTCGCGCCAGGGCTCTGCGAATCGAAATAGATGTTCGCGCCGTGGAGCCTTGGGGCCTCGGTCGTGTAGACTCCGTGCTCGAGGTGGATCTGCGCGCCGAGCCGCTTCAGGCCCTCGATGTGGTAGTTGACGGGCCGCGCGCCGATGTTGCAGCCGCCCGGCACCGGCACGCGCGAGTGGCCGAAGCGCGCGAGCAGGGGACCCAGGACATGAAAAGAGGCCCGCATCTTGCGGACCAGGTCGTAGGGCGCCTCTGTCCAGAGCACGTTCGAGGGGTCGATGAGCACGGAGGTGTCGTCCAGCCAGCGGGTCGGCGCTCCGAGCGCGTTCAACAGCTCCACCATCGTGTGCGTGTCGGTGATTCGGGGGATATTGCGCAGCGTGACCGGTTCTTCGGCGAGGACGGCGCCGGCCATGATGGCGACGGTGGCGTTCTTGCTGCCGCTTGCGCGGACGCGTCCGGTCAGCCGGGCGCCGCCCTGTATACAAATCTTATCCAAAGAAGTGGAGCCCTCTCCTGGTGTGCGTTGGGGTGTCGATCAGGAAGTGTCAATAAGTGCGGTTGGCGGGTGAGACGAGCCAGTAATTCCACCGGTAGAGTATACAGCCACGGCCGCCCGACTGTCAACCGTGCTGAGCGGCTGTACGCCGGGCCGACCGGTCGTTTGGTAGTCGAGAATCGCGGCCCGAAGGCGGTTGCGTTGCGCATAGGATACGGCGACGTACGCAAGACAACCCGTAAGGAGAACAAGGTCGGCCCGGGTGCCTTTGTGCAACGTCGAATTGGTTGTTGACAGCGTCTTTTTTTTTT
>Ga0207667_10004255_pt1 | contig 17563 bp, 21 predicted proteins | sample KBSCornC52_FD_184301 | JGI IMG/M metagenome (GOLD analysis project Ga0207667, IMG submission 184301) | Corn rhizosphere microbial communities from Kellogg Biological Station, Michigan, USA - KBS Corn C5-2 (SPAdes) (version 2) | ecosystem: Host-associated > Plants > Roots > Rhizosphere > Soil ...
CCGTGAGGCGTGACTTCTGGAAATGGGTGAGTCGCGCCTCACGGTGAGGCGCAGTTCACTCGTTCTGCTTGACCTTCGTCGTGCCTACCGAGAATACGATTTCGGCATGACGACATCAGCGCCGGCCCGCCCCCCGCTGTCCGTTGTCGCCCTCATGGGCTTCATGCTCGGTATCGGCGCCGCCCTCGGGACCATTGCGGCTCTCCTCGGCTTCTTTGGAGCCTTCGGGATCGTCCCGATCGTCGTCGGGTTGGCAGGGTTCATTGTCTCGATAGTCGGAGTTAGCGACACTCGAGACGGGGTGAAGTCCGGGCGTGGGTTCGCGCTCGCCGGACTCATCATCGGCATCCTGGGTCTGATCGGACTTGTGGTCGGAACGGTGCTTTTCTCGCGGAGCTAGAGCACCGGATCGGGCTCGTCGCCGAACAGCCGCTTCGCGAACCAGTTCGTCGCGTTCGGGTTGTCGTTGTAGGGCTCGATGTCGACGTAGCCGCTCGAGCGGTAGAGGCCCTGGGCGGCCTCGAGGCTCGCGTTGGTGTCGAGCACGATCTCGCGGGCGCCGAGTCCGACGGCGTGGGCTTCGAGCTCCGCGAGCAGTTCTCGGCCCCATCCCTTGCCGCGCGCGCGGTCGCGCAGGTAGAGGTGCTTGATCTCGGCGCGGACGGGGGTGAGCATCCTGACGCCGCCGCAGCCGACCGGGCCGAGGTCGTCGTCGACCACGAAGAAGATGCCGGCCGGCGGGACGAACTTCTCGGGATCGGGGAAGACCGTGCGGTACTCGCCGAGGTGCTCGGGAAAGGTGTGCGCCCGCATCTCGAAGTACTCGGTCAGCAGCTCGTGCGCGTCGTCGTCGGCGGGGGAGGCGGGACGGTAGACCGGCATGCGCCCAGGCTACGCTGAAGGCCATGGTGACTTCGGGCTCGACGGCGGGCGTGACGTCGGTCGCGATCGTCGGCGCGACAGGGCGGATGGGGCGACTCGCTACCCGGCTCATCGAGAGCAGCGACGACCTGCGCGTGCATGCCGGGCTCGGCTCGTCCGACCCGATCGAGCGGATCGAGGGGGCCGACCTGGTGCTCGACCTCACCGTTCCTGCCGTGTCGCCAGAGGTCGTGGGCGCGGCGCTGGATCGCGGCATCCCGGTGCTGGTCGGCACCTCGGGCTGGACCTCCGAGCGCATCGCCACCCTGACGCGCCGCATGACCCAGTTGCCCGAGCTGGGTGTGGTCATCGTGCCCAACTTCTCGCTCGGGTCGGTACTGGCGACGCTCGCCGCGACCATGCTGGCGCCGTACTTCGACTCGATCGAGATCGTCGAGGCGCACCACGAGGGCAAGGTCGACTCGCCGTCGGGCACCGCGATCCGCACCGCCGAGCTGATCGGCGCTGCGCGAGCGGATGCCGGCCCGGTCGACGCCCCGCACGCCGACCAGCGCGCGCGCGGTCAGCAGGTCGCGAGTGTGCCGATCCACAGTCTGCGCATGAACGGGCTGCTCGCTCAGCAGGACGTCATCTTCGGCGGCGTCGGCGAGACCGTGCGGGTCAGCCACGAGACCTTCAGCGACGAGTCGTACGCGGCCGGCCTGCTGCTCGGGCTGCGCGCCGCCCCGACCGCGCGCGGTGTGGTCGTCGGGCTCGACAAGCTGCTCGGCCTTCCCGCCGCGCCGAACAAGGGCTGATGCGCACCCGTGTCGCGGTCGTCATCATGGCGGCGCTGCTCGCTCTGTACCTGATCTTCGCGGTGCGGTACGGGCTGATCCTGATCGGAGTCCGGCAGCCGGTGCCGGTGGCCATCGGGGTCGCCCTCCTGGTGCTGCCGATCGTGGGCGCGTGGGCGATGGTGAGCGAGCTGCTGTTCGCCGTGCGTGCAGACCGGCTGGCGAAGCGCCTCGAAGACGAGGGCGGGATGCCGAGCGAACCCGTGCCGGTCAGCGCGAGCGGCCGGGTCGACCGGGCCGCGGCCGACGCGCTGTTCCCGACCTACCGAGCCGCCGTGGATGCCGACCCCGAGAGCTGGCGCGCCTGGTTCCGGCTGGGGCTCGCCTACGATGCGAGCGGCGACCGCCGCCGCGCGCGCTGGGCGACCCGCACGGCGATCAGGCTGGCGCGCTAGTCCTTCGCGAAGACGGCGTCGATCGCCTGCTCGACCCGGCGGTGCCGCCAGTGGAATCCGTCGTCCTCGAGCAGGGTCGGGATGACCTTGGCGCTATCCAGGAGCAGGCGCTCGCCGGCCTCACCGAGCAGCTTCACGGCGCCCTCGGGAACTCGCAGCAGGTAGGGCCGATGCATCCGGCGCGCGTATGCGTGGGTGATGCGGTCACTGGTGGCCGGCGTCGGACCGGTCAGGTTCACCGGCCCGCTGAGCTTCGAGCTCAGCAGGTGCCGGATGGCCGCGGCCTCGTCGTGCAGGCTGATCCACGGCCAGTACTGCCCGCCGGTCGCGAAGCGCGCGCCGAGGCCGAGCCCGGTCGGCACGCGCACCGGCGCGAATCCGCCGCCGTGCGCGACCACCACCGCCGAGCGCATGGTGACCACCCGGGTCTTCGCCGGCGCGAGCGCGGCGGCGGCTTCCCACGCGGTGACGAGGTCGGGGAAGAATCCCGTTCCCGCGGCCGAACTCTCGGTGAGCCGCTCGCCGGGACGGTCGCCGTAGAAGCCGACCGCAGATCCGCTGAGGAAGACGGCAGGCGGCGTCGCCACCTGGTTCATCGCTTCGGCAAGGGCCTGTGTCGGCTGCACGCGCGAGTCGAGCAGGGTCTTGCGGTATCCGGGCGTCCACGGGATGCGGCCGACGCCGGCGCCCGAGAGGTTGACCACCGCGTCCACCTCGCCGAGCACGCGGAAGTCGATGGTGCGGGCGCTCGGCACCCAGTTGATCTCGTCATCGGCCACCGGGGGGCGGCGGACGAGCTTGAGCACCTGGTGACCGTCGGCGCGCAGCTGAGCGGTGAGTTCGGTGCCGATGAGTCCGGATGCTCCCGAGACGAGGACGCGCAGGGCGCCGCGCTGCGCCACGATCAGGCCAGGCTCGCCTCGAGGGTGATCGGGATGCCGGTGAGGGCCTTCGAGACCGGGCAGTTCGCCTTGGCATCCTCGGCGAAGGTCTGGAACTGCTCCTCGGAGATGCCGGGAACCTTCGCGCTCACCAGCAGGTGACTGCCGGTGATGCCCTCGCCGGGCTGGAAGGTGACGGCCGCGGTGACCTGCAGGCTCTCGGGCGCGTGTCCGGCCTGGGCGAGGCCGTTCGACAGCGCCATCGAGTAGCAGGCGGAGTGCGCCGCGCCGAGCAGTTCTTCGGGGGTGGTCATGCCGGCGACGCCCTCTGCGCGTGCCTGCCAGCTGACCGGCAGCTCGGCCGCATCGCTGGAATCGAGGGATGTCGTGCCGGATCCGCTCATCAGATCGCCGAACCAGAGGGTGGTTGCTTCGCTCGTGTGGGCCATGGCCCCACCCTACGCGGGCTACGCGGAGGCGGCGCGGGAACGGCCGAGCACTCGGGTGCGTACCAGCAACAGGTAGATCTGGCAGCCCAAGCAGTAGCCGAACACTGAGTTGAGGAACGCGGCGATGAAGGCCAGGGCCGCCGCGATGGGGAGCGCCAGGGTCAGCCCGAGCAGGGTCAGGATGACGCCGATCGCGGTGATGACGAACCCGACGCCCTGCGCGAAGGTCGGCGGGGTCGGGTCTTCGAGCTCGCTCGGCGGCGTCAGCCGCGGACGCACCAGCCGCTTGAACAGCAGTCCGAATGGATGCCGGGCGATTCCAGCGAATGCGCCCCAGGCGAAGAGCAGCGTCTGCGCCACGAAGATGACCAGAGCGGGCACCAGGAGCCCGCTGAGCGAGAGCGCGATCACGACGAGAAGCACGGCCGCCGTGATGCCGGCGCCGAAGCGCGGCCCGCGGGGGTCGATGCCGGCGGCCGTGCTCACGCGGCCAGCACCCTGTTCAACTCCGCTTCGATGACGTCGCGGCGCACCGCACCGCCGATCCGGGCGCGGACGGCGCCTGCGGAGTCGAGGATCAGGGTCGTCGGAGTCTGGAGCACGTTGAACTGCGCGGCGAGATCCGGCCGATGGGCGATGTCGATCTCGATGTGCCGAACGCCCTCCGCCACGATGGCCCCGAGCACGCGAGCGGTGGCACGGCATGGCGCGCACACCTCGGACGACAGCTGCAGCAGGGTTGCATGCCCGCCGAGTTCGACTCCGGTCACGCTGCCGCTCGCCGTTGACACCCGCCCCTGCGAGGCGCGCCACACCAGTCCGAGCACGGTCGCGATGGCGACGAGCCCGATCAGAGCGGCGGCTACCTGCATGATGAGCACGATATTCGCGCCGATCCGCCGACGGGCCAGTGTTGCGGAAGGTTACGGAATACCATCGAGCCGATGAGTCAGCACCCCTACGAAGACCTGCTGCGCGACACGTTCGAGAACGGCGCGCACAAGACGGATCGCACGGGCACCGGCACGCGCAGCGTGTTCGGCCGCCAGCTGCGGTACGACCTGTCGAAGGGGTTCCCGCTGATCACCACCAAGCGGGTGCACTTCAGGTCGATCGCCTACGAGCTGCTGTGGTTCCTGCGGGGCGAGAGCAATGTGGCGTGGTTGCGCGAGCACGGCGTGACCATCTGGGACGAATGGGCGGATGCCGCGGGCGAGCTCGGTCCCGTCTACGGCGTGCAGTGGCGCTCATGGCCGACCCCGTCTGGCGGGCAGATCGACCAGATCTCGGACGTCATCGAGCAGATCCGCGTCAATCCCGACTCGCGGCGCCTGATCGTGTCGGCCTGGAATCCGGCGGACATCCCGAAAATGGCCCTGGCGCCGTGCCACGCGCTGTTCCAGTTCTACGTCGCAGACGGCAAGCTGTCGTGCCAGCTGTACCAGCGCAGCGCGGACCTGTTCCTGGGGGTGCCGTTCAACATCGCCAGCTACGCCCTGCTGACCCATCTGGTCGCGGCGCAGACCGGTCTCGAGGTGGGCGACTTCATCTGGACAGGCGGCGACTGCCACATCTACGACAACCACGTCGATCAGGTGGCCGAGCAGCTGACCCGGGCGCCATTTCCCCTGCCGACGCTGACGATCACCGCCCCGCGCGACAGCATCTTCGATTACACCTTCGACGACTTCGAGCTGCACGACTACCAGCACCACCCCGCCATCCGCGGGGCCGTCGCCGTATGAGCCTGTCCCTGATCTGGGCGCAGGGGTCGAACGGCGTCATCGGCGCCGACGGGACGATGCCGTGGCATCTGCCCGAAGATCTCGCCCACTTCAAAGAGCTGACGACGGGCTCGACGGTCATCATGGGACGCCGCACCTGGGAGTCGTTCCCCGACCGGTTCCGCCCCCTGCCGGGACGCCGCAACGTCGTGGTCACGCGCGACCTGTCGTGGTCGGCCGAGGGCGCTGAGGTCGCGCACTCGATCGACGACGCAATCGCCCTCGACGCCAGCCCGTGGATCATCGGCGGCTCCCAGCTCTTCGCCGCGACGATCGACCGAGCGACCCGTCTCGAGGTCACCGAGATCGCTATCGCTCCAGACGGGGACACCTACGCACCGGCCATCGACTTCTCCGTCTGGCAGCCCACCCCGCTCACCGCCGACGCCCCCTGGCTCACGGCCGGCAACGGCCTGCGGTACCGCTTCGTGACGTACGCGCTCGTCTGACGCAACAGCTCGGCCCTTTCCGTCGGCCCCCTCCTCTCCTCTCGCGCCACGTCCCTCGCGGCGGTCGCCGCCGATCGCACGCTCTTCGTCAGGCGTTCCCATTCCGTTGCCCGTTGTGGCGCACGTGAGGCGCCACTCATCGATGTGCTCCAGAACGGGAAACGGAATGGGAACTTGCGGGAGGTGAGTCGGCGCGAGGGCTGGTGCGCAGGTCGGTGGCAGAGCCGTAAGGGCCGGGGGAGAGGAGCAGGAACGAGCGTGGGCCCTCCACAGGCGGCGATGGCGGCCGACGCGGGACAAAGTACGCGTCCGCGGTGTCCGCGCGGGTCCGAGCGCGGGCACGATGGGCCGATGTTCGTCGTCGAGGATGCCCTGCGGGGTCGCGGGGGCATTGCGTGCACGCGCGAGTTGCTCGCCGATGGGCTCGAGCCAGAACTGATCCGGATGGCCGTCGACTACGACCGGATCTTCCGACTGAGGAAGGGGTGGTTCGCGGCGCGCGAGACCCCCGAGGAGGTGATTCAGGCCGTTCGCCTCGGCGGATCACTGGCCTGCCGCTCGGCCCTCGACTTCTACGAGGGCCGCGACCTCGAGGGACAGCTGCACGTCGCGGTCGCTCATCCCGAGCGGATGCTGCCCGTGCCCGGTGTCGTGGTGCATCGCACGCGAACGCCCATCGACCTCCGCCGCCCTGCCGTGCCGCGCGACGAGGCCGAGCGGCAAGCGGTGCGGTGCGCAGCCGCACCGCGGCCCGCTAGCCTGGAACGCGTGTCGACGCCAGAGAATCCCTTCGGACAGGTGCTCGTCGCGCTCGTGACTCCGTTCACGGCCGACGGAGAGGTGCTGTGGGCCGACGTCGAGAAGCACATCGACGACGTGATCAACAGCGGCGCAGACGGCATCGTCGTCACCGGGACGACCGGCGAGACGAGCACGCTCACCGATCCGGAGAAGATCAAGCTCGTCGAGGTCGCCAAGTCGGTCGCCAACGGGCGCGCCAAGGTGATCACCGGGGGCGGATCCAACGAGACGGCTCATGCCATCGAGTTGTACAAGCACAGCGAGGCGGCGGGCGCCGACGGCGTGATGATCGTCACGCCGTATTACAACAAGCCGACGCAGGCGGGCGTGCTGACGCACTTCCGGATGATCGCCGACGCGACAGATCTTCCGGTGATCCTGTACGACATCCCGGGGCGCACCGGCATCCCGATCAAGTACGAGACGATCCTGCGCGCGGCCAAGCATCCCAACATCCGGGCCGTCAAAGACGCCAAGGGCGACCTCAGCGAGGTCAGCCGCGTGCTCAACCAGACCGACCTCATCTACTTCGCCGGAGACGACGCCATGGCGCTGCCGACTCTGGCGATCGGGGGGACGGGCGTCATCGGCGTCACGGCCAACATCGCTCCCGCGCCGTATCGCGCGATCATCGACGCTGTCAACGGCAACGACCTGGCGACGGCCACCGCTGAGCACAAGGCCCTCGAGCCGCTCGTCCGTGCGGTCATGACGCACGTGCCCGGAACGGTGGCGGCGAAGTACATCCTGCATGGGCTCGGCCGCATCTCGAGCCCGCGCGTGCGGCTCCCGCTGGTCGGCCCCGAAGAAGCCGAGGCCGCGCTGATCGAAGATGAGATCGCGCTCGTCGGCGAGATCCCGGGTGTCGACTTCTCGAACTTCCGCCCCGACCGCAACGCCGCCGCCGGTGGCGCATTGCCGAAGGTCGCGGGCACCACGCGCTGAAGCGCAGCAAGGACCACATGCCAGGCACCGACGTCTTCGACCCGCCCGCACTCTCGGCAGGAACCCTCCGCGTGACCCCGCTCGGCGGACTCGCCGAGATCGGCCGCAACATGACCGTCTACGAGTTCGACGGCAAGCTGCTCATCGTTGACGCCGGCGTGCTGTTCCCCGAGGAGAACCAGCCGGGTGTCGACCTGATCCTGCCCGACTTCACGCCGATCCGGGACCGCCTCGACGACATCCTCGGGGTGGTGCTCACGCACGGCCACGAGGACCACATCGGCGCGGTGCCGTACCTGCTCAAGCTGCGGCAGGACATCCCGCTGCTCGGCTCGCAGCTCACGCTCGCGCTCGTCGAGGCGAAGCTCAAAGAACACAGGATCACCCCCTACTCGCTCACGGTGAAGGCCGATCAGCGCGAGAAGCTCGGCCCGTTCGAGCTGGAGTTCGTCGCGGTGAACCACTCGATCCCGGATGCGCTGGCCGTCGCGATCCGCACCCCGGCCGGCCTCGTGCTGCACACCGGCGACTTCAAGATGGACCAGCTGCCGCTCGACGGCCGCATCACCGACCTGCGCGCCTTCGCGCGCCTGGGTGAAGAGGGCGTCGACCTCTTCCTGCCCGATTCGACCAACGCCGACGTTCCCGGGTTCACCGCCCTCGAGCGCGAGATCGGCCCGGTGCTCGAGAGCGTGATCGCCAAGGCCAAGCGCCGGGTGATCGTCGCGAGCTTCTCGAGCCACGTGCACCGCGTGCAGCAGGTGCTGGATGCCGCTGCCGCCAACGGCCGCCAGGTGGCGCTGGTGGGCCGCTCGATGGTGCGCAACATGGGCATCGCCGCCGAACTCGGCTACCTGAAGGTGCCGGATGGCGTGCTGGTCGAACTCAAGAAGGCGCTCGAGCTGCCCGACGACCGGATCGTGTACATGAGCACCGGATCCCAGGGCGAGCCGATGGCCGTGCTGGCGCGCATGGCCAACCAGGAGCACCAGATCGAGATCGCCGGGGGCGACACGGTGATCCTGGCATCCAGCCTCATTCCCGGCAACGAGAACGCCGTCTACCGCGTCATCAACGGGCTCACCAAGCTCGGCGCCAAGGTCGTGCACAAGGGCAACGCCAAGGTGCACGTCTCGGGTCACGCGGCCGCGGGCGAGCTGCTCTACTGCTTCAACATCATCAAACCCAAGAACGTGCTGCCTGTGCACGGCGAATACCGCCACCTGACCGCCAACGCGGCGCTCGCCATCGAGACGGGCGTGCCCGAGCAGAACACGATCATCGGCGAGAACGGAACCGTGGTCGACCTCAAGAACGGCGTCGCCCGCGTGGTCGGCCAGCTCGATGTCGGCTTCGTCTATGTCGACGGCTCGACCGTCGGCGAGATCACCGAGGCCGACCTGAAAGACCGCCGCATCCTCGCCGAGGAGGGCTTCATCTCGGTGTTCGTCGCGATCGACACGCAGACCGGGCGCGTGGTGGTCGGCCCCGAGATCCAGGCTCGCGGATTCGCCGAAGACGAATCGGTCTTCGACGACGTGCTTCCGCAGGTCGTGAAGGCCCTCGCCGAGGCCGCGCAGAACGGCACACGCGACACGCACGGCTTCAGCCAGGTGGTGCGCCGGGTGGTCGGTCGCTGGGTCAACACGCAGCACCGCCGGCGCCCGATGATCATCCCGGTCGTGATCGAGGCCTAGCCCCGGCTCGGCGAGAGTACGCACTTCTGCGTACTCTCGCGGTCCAAGGCGGGCCCAGACGCGTACTTTCGGCACCCTCTGCCCGAAGCCGGATCGTCCTCGAGGATGATTTGTTGAGCCCGCCTCGAAAGTAGGCTGGGCGAGACTGCCGTCTCCTGTCGTGCACGACGCAGCAGTCTGCAGTGCGTGGTACCGGAGAGAGGGACGAGATGATCAGCGCAGCACCGGGGGTCGCCCGGAAGTGGATCTTTCCGATCATCCGGATGCTGATCTTCGCCGCGATCGCGGTGGCGCTCGTCAAGCTGGCGTTCTTCGGCGGTCTGGGGGCGGTGACCTCGGATTCTGCCGTGCCGACCGGCGCCGTCGCCGATCCGACCATCCAGGTCGAGACCGGCAGCATCGCGAACGATGTTGTGCTCGATGCCAGCGTGCAGGCCGATCCTGCGGTGCCTGTGCGGGCGACGCTCGCCGGCGAGATCCGCAAGGTCTCGGTGACCGCCGGGCAGGCCGTTGAGGCGACGACCCCCGTGCTGACCATCCGCTCCGAGACGCCGAATCCTGATGGCACGATCGCGTACCGGACCGTGACGGTGACAGCGGGAGCGGCGGGTGTTCTCTCGTCACTGCCCGTGCTCGTTGGGCAGTCCGTCGCGATCGGCGACACGGTCGCGCAGGTTGCGCCCGCCTCGTTCAGCGTCGTCGCGACTCTGCCCGCAGCCCAGCAGTACCGTCTGCTGAACAAGCCGACGGAAGGCAAGACGGCGATCACCGGCGGCCCCGCGCCGTTCACGTGCACCGGCCTGACGATCACCACGCCCCTGGCCGGATCCGACTCCGGCGGCGGGTCGCCGGCCGGATCGGGCGGGTCGGCGGCCGGTTCGGCCGGAGGGCAGGCCGGCGGCAGCACAGCGACCGTGCGATGCGCCGTTCCCGCGGGAGTCACGGTGTTCAGCGGACTGGCCGCGAAGCTCACGATCGACGGCGGGAAGGCCGACAACGTGCTGGTCGTCCCCACCACGGCTGTCGAGGGCGCCGCGGGAAGCGGCACCGTGTACCTCCCCAGCCCCGGCGGCGGCAAGCCCGCGAAGCAGGCTGTCACCCTCGGGCTCACCGATGGCGTCAACGTTCAGATCACCGGCGGTCTCAAGAAGGGCGACACGATCCTGCAGTTCGTCCCCGGCGCCCCGGCAGACCCGCGGAACGGCGGAGGCGCGAGCACCGGGTTCGGTGGCTGATGTCACTGCTCGAACTGCAGGGCGTCACCAGAACCGTCGAACTCGCGGAGGGCGCCCCGCTCCACATCCTGCGCGGTGTGGATCTCGAGGTCGAGGTGGGCGATCACGTCAGCATCGTCGGCCGCTCGGGAAGCGGGAAGTCCACGCTGCTCAACATCCTGGGACTGCTCGACGAGCCGACCAGCGGGATGCTGGTGTTCGACGGGATCCCCCTCGAGCGGATGCGCGCAGGCGAACGCGACCGGCGCCGCGGGCGCGACGTGGGCTTCATCTTCCAGCAGTTCAACCTGCTGCCGGGCCGCACGGCGCTCGACAACGTGATGACGCCTCTGCTGTATGCGACGGGGCGCGCCTTCTGGCGCCGCACGACCCTGGCCGCGCAGATGCTCGAGCGGGTCGGGCTCGGCGAGCGCTTCGACGCGTTGCCGTCTCAGCTGTCCGGTGGCGAGCAGCAGCGTGTGGCGATCGCTCGGGCCCTGGTGCGCGGACCGCGCCTGATCCTCGCCGACGAACCCACCGGCGCGCTCGATGTCGAGACCGGCGCGACCGTGATGGCGCTGCTCGACGAGGTGGCCGAGGCGTCGGGCGCCGCCCTCATCACCATCACGCATGACGTGAATGTGGCGGCGCTCGCGCGTCGGCACTACCGCCTCGACAGCGGCGTGCTGACGGCGACGACGGCGGGTGTCTCGGTGGCGGGCCGCTGATGCGCGTTCTGACCGGTCTGCTCGGCGCGATCGTCGAGGCGTGGTCCGAGTTGCGCGTGCACCGCACGCGGGTGCTGCTGAGCCTGATCGGGGTCGCGGTCGCGGTCGCCGCGATCACGGGGGTGGTCGCGGTCGGCGGGGTGCTCGAGCAGTCGTTGACCGAGAGCAACGAGCGGTACGGCGGCCGGCCGGCACTGCTCACGGTGAGCGTCATGAACGCAGACGGGTCCGGCTCGCCCGATGCCGACACCATGGATGCCGCGCTTGCCCGCCTGGCGAGCCGGTACGGCATCCGCTATCACTCCCGCGTGCTGCAGGACCAGCTGTCGCTCACCACCCCCCGCGGAGTCGTGCAGAGCCAGCTGTTCGCCGTCGAACCCGACTACCCGACCATGCACCGACTGCGCACCACGATGGGCCGGATGCCCAGCCAGGCGGATGAGACGCACCTGGCGCCCTCGGTCGTGATCGACGACAACACCTGGAAACTCCTCGGATCGCCGCCGATCGCGACTCACCCGACCGTCGACCTCGTCGGAGAACAACCGGTGACTGCCGTCGTGGTCGGGGTGCAGCGATCGGACTGCGACCAGTGCTACTCGGTCACCATGCTCTACGACCAGTACCTGAAGCTCGGCGCGCCATCGCTCGGCGGCAGTCCGCCAACGTGGGAGGCCTGGGTCCCGCCCAAGCACGCGCAGGCTCTGAAACTGCGGTTCTCGGCCGACCTGAGCGCCGAGTTCGGTGGCGGGTGGAACGTGCAGGTGAGTCGCACGGACTATGCGGCGGCAGGCGGTGGCTATGACCCGCTGCTTCCGCTCAAGCTCGGGGTCGGCGGCATCGCGGGCCTCGTGCTCCTGCTCGGCGCTCTCGGCCTGCTCAACATCTCGCTCGTCACCGTGCGGTACCGGATCCGTGAGATCGGCATTCGGCGAAGTTTCGGCGCGACGGCCGGGCGGGTGTTCTTCTCGGTGATGATGGAGAGCGTGGTCGCCACAGTCGCGGCCGGCTTCATCGGAGTCATCGTCGCGATCATCGTGCTGAAGAATCCGCTCAGTGATTCGCTCATCGCCCGTACCGTGCAGGATGTCCCGCCTTTCCCGGTATCGGCCGCGATCCTCGGCCTGGTCGTCTCGACAGCCGTCGGCGCGCTCGCGGGACTGCTGCCGGCACTCGTTGCGGTTCGGGTGAAGCCGATCGACGCGATCCGGTACTGAGTCCGTCTCCCGGCTATTGACACCCCGATGAAGGTCCCGGGTTCTGTGCCAACGCGCGGCTACCGTGACCCCATGGCCACGAGCACCCGGTCGTCGACCCCGCGCGCCCGTACGAGCACGACGCGGGGATCCGGCACGCGCCCGAACGCCGCGCGCAACCAGGCCACCAAGAAGTACCCGGCCAAGAACGTCGTGATCGACGAGCCCGGCCTGCTGAGCAGCGCCTGGCTCGGGCTTGCACACGTCGTCGGCGGCGCGGCGCGGCTGTTCGGCCGCGAGACGCTGGCCAAGGACGAGCGCCGCGACGGCGTCCCGTTCCTGCTCGTGGTGCTGGCCGTCGTCGGCGCGATCGTCGAGTGGTTCATGCCCACCAACGACGTGGCGATCTCGCTCGATGCCTACACCTTCGGCGGGCTGCTGGGCCGCGTCGCCTTCGCGCTGCCGGTGATCATGCTGGTGTTCGCGGTGTGGCTGTTCCGGCATCCGGCGACGGTGCACGACAACACCCGCCTCGGCATCGGACTGGGCATCATGCTGATCTCGATCAGCGGGTTGAGCCATGTCTTCGGCGGCCACCCGCAGCCCAAGGGCGGCGCCGTCGCCCTGGCGCACGGCGGCGGCATCGTCGGCTGGATCGTCGGGCAGCCGTTCGTGTCGGTGAACGCCGGCTGGCTCGCCGTCGTGATCTTCGGCGGCTTCGCGCTGCTCTCGATCTTCATCATGACCAAGACGCCGCCGAACAAGATCGGATGGCGGCTGCGCGAGCTCTACGCATACCTGTTCGGCGCCCAAGCGCCAGAACCCCGCCAGAAGGCCGCACCGGGCGAGACCGGCGCGCCCGAGTTCGGCTCGCTCAGCGACCTCGGCCTCGAGCTCGACGACCCGTCGTCGATGCCGTGGTGGCGTCGCGGCAAGCCGAAGAACACCGAGCCGGCATTCGACAGCCCGGTGGTGGCCGAGACCGACATCATCGACCACACCAAGGGCGACGACCAGTTCGACATCGACCTGCTCGAAGAGCTGGTGCGCGCCGAGGATGCCGTGAAGCGCTTCACCGGCGAGGTCGACAGCGGTGCAACCGGGTTGCGCGACGACGGGGCGACCGCGCTTCCCGGGTTCGGCAGTGCGGCGGAGCGCGGCGCGGCCGGTGAGTTCGACGGCGGTGCAGCAGCTGCGCCCGCTGCGCGGCCGAGCAGCCCGCCGCGGCGGCCGTACCGGTTGCCCGCGGCATCCATCCTCAGCGCAGGCACGCCGCCCAAGGCGAAGACCCCGGCGAACGACGAGGCGATCGCGGCGATCACCAGCGTGCTGAGCCAGTTCCAGGTGGATGCCCGCGTCACCGGCTTCAGCCGCGGCCCGAGCGTGACGCGCTACGAGGTCGAGCTCGGGCACGGCGTGAAGGTCGAGCGGGTCACGGCCCTCGCCAAGAACCTGTCGTACGCGGTCGCGTCGAACGAGGTCAACATCCTGTCGCCGATCCCGGGCAAGAGCGCGATCGGCATCGAGATCCCCAACAAGGACCGCGAGATCGTCTCGCTCGGCGACGTGCTGCGCTCAGGCGCCGCGGCCAAGAGCGTGCACCCGATGACGATCGGCCTCGGCAAGGACGTCGAGGGCGGCTTCGTCGTGGCGAACCTGGCGAAGATGCCGCACCTGCTGGTCGCGGGCGCGACCGGCTCCGGCAAGTCGAGCTTCATCAACTCGATGATCAGCAGCATCCTGATGCGCGCCAAACCTGCCGAGGTGCGGATGGTGCTCATCGACCCGAAGCGCGTCGAGCTGGCCGCGTACCAGGGTGTTCCGCACCTGATCACGCCGATCATCACGAACCCCAAGAAGGCGGCAGAGGCGCTGCAGTGGGTCGTGAAAGAGATGGACATGCGGTACGACGACCTGGCGTCGTTCGGCTTCAGGCACATCGACGACTTCAACCGAGCCGTGCTCGCCAACGAGATCGTGCTGCCTGCCGGTTCGGAGCGCGTGCTGCAGCCGTACCCGTACCTGCTGGTCGTCGTCGACGAGCTCGCCGACCTCATGATGGTCGCGCCGCGCGACGTCGAGGATTCGATCGTGCGCATCACCCAGCTGGCGCGCGCGTCGGGCATCCACCTGGTGCTCGCGACGCAGCGTCCGAGCGTGGATGTCGTCACCGGCCTGATCAAGGCCAACGTGCCGTCGCGGCTGGCCTTCGCGGTGTCGAGCATGACCGACTCCCGCGTGATCCTCGACCAGCCGGGCGCCGACAAGCTGATCGGCCAGGGCGACGGGCTGTTCCTGCCGATGGGCGCCTCGAAGGCGATCCGCGTGCAGGGCGCGTGGGTCACCGAGGACGAGATCGCCGCCGTGGTCGCGCACGTCACCGAGCAGGCCCGGCCCGAATACCGCGAGGATGTCGCGGCCGTCGCTGAGAAGCGCGAGGTCGACGGAGACATCGGCGACGACCTCGAGATCCTGCTGCAGGCCGCGGAACTCGTCATCAACACGCAGTTCGGGTCGACCTCGATGCTCCAGCGCAAGCTGCGCGTCGGGTTCGCCAAGGCCGGCCGGCTGATGGACCTGCTCGAGTCGCGCGAGATCGTGGGCCCGTCAGAGGGATCCAAGGCGCGGGATGTGCTGGTCACCCCCGAGCAGCTGCCCGAGGTGCTGGCGTCCCTGCGCGGGGATGGGCCGGCCCCTCGATCGTCGAACGCGTCGCAGGCTCCGCAGCCGAGTGCCGCGCAAGCTGGGGGTTCGACCCGCGACGCGGTCGCCGAGATGATGAGCGGATATCCTGAGGATGACGGCCCCTCGGACGAGGACGCCTGGCAGCTGACCGGCAGGGAGTAGCGCATGGCCGGCATCGCCGACACGGGCCCCGCCGATCAGGGCTCGAGTCCTGCCCATCCCGAGCGGGTCAACCCGATGAAGGGCCGCGTCGTCTCGAAGGGCGAGACGACCGCCAGCGCGGGCAACATCGCGAACATCGTCACCGTGATCCGCATCCTGCTCGCCCCGGTGTTCATCTGGTTGCTGCTCTCGGACGGCGGCCATGACGGCTATGTGCGGTACATCGCCGCCGTGCTCTTCGTGCTGGCGATCACCACGGACTCGGTCGACGGCCTGCTCGCCCGGCAGCGCAACCTGGTGACCGATCTCGGCAAGCTGATCGACCCGATCGCCGACAAGGTGCTCACCGGCGGCGCGCTGGTCGGGCTGTCGATCCTCGGTGAGATCCCGTGGTGGATCACCATCGTGATCCTGGTGCGCGAGGTCGGCATCACGGTGTTCCGGTTCGTCGCGCTGCGCGACCGGGTGATCGCGGCATCCTGGCTCGGCAAGCTCAAGACCGTCGTGCAGGCGGTCGCGATCTCGTTCGCGCTGTTCCCGTTCTGGCAGGTGGTGGGGCAGTGGATCAACTGGGTCAACGCTGTGCTCATCGTGCTGGCCCTCGTGCTCACGGTGTTCAGCGGCATCGAGTACCTCTGGCAGGCCTGGAAGGCCGGGCGCGCCAAGCGCATCGAGCTGCCGGAGTAGCCGGTGCCCGGCGACGCTCACGACGCAGCGGTTCGCGATGTGGCCTCTCAGCTCATCGCCGAACTGACCCGGCGCCGGATGACGATCGCCGTCGCCGAATCGCTCACCGGCGGTCTGCTCGTCGCCGAGCTGGTGAGCGTGCCCGGTGCGTCGGCCGTGGTGCGCGGCGGAGTCGTGGCCTACGCCACAGAGCTGAAGTCGACCCTGCTCGGAGTCGACGCCGAGCTGCTCGCGCAGCGCAGCCCGATCGACCCCGAGGTCGCGCGGCAGATGGCCGAGGGGGTTCGCCGCCGACTGGGTCACGACGGGATGCCCGCTGACATCGGATTGGCGACCACCGGGGTCGCGGGTCCGGATCCGCAGGACGGGCATCCGGTCGGCGAAGTGTGGCTCGGGCTCGCGATGGAGGGCCGGGTCGAGGCTCGCGGCCTCACCTTGGGGGGTGACCGGGCATCCATCCGGTCGGTTACTGTCTCCGAATCACTGATGTTCGTGTGGGAGCGCCTGATGGATCGAGCAACGGAATAGCAGGCGTTTCGATCTCGTTACATGTGGTGTCGTCACAGGCAAGATCGAGGCGGCACGATTTAGAGTTTGCATATCGACCGGGATAGGGTTAGCGCCCCGGTCGGAACCACCGATCCGGTTGGGTCGGAGTGAAAAGGAGGACACCATGGTTCTGGTACGTCAGGAAATCGGCGATGTTCTCCGTGACTTCCGTCTGCAGAAGGCGATGACCCTGCGTCAGGTGGCGGGCCGCGCGAGCGTCGCGCTCGGCTACCTGAGCGAGGTGGAGCGCGGTCAGAAAGAGGCCAGCTCGGAGATTCTCGCGTCGGTCGCCGACGCGCTCGACACGCCCATCTCGGTGATCATGCGCGAAGTGGGAGACCGCCTCGCGATCATCGAGGGAGTTTCGCAGGTCCCCGACACGCTCCCCGACGAGCTGGTCGCGGAGTTCGACGCGGATCTCGCGATCCGCTAGTCCGAACGCACGATTTCACGAGGGCCCCGGCTACGGTCGGGGCCCTCGTCGTTCTCCGTCCCTCCCGCCGCCCCACCCTCGCGAGCGCGCACCTGTGTGCCGAGCGCGGCCGTTCGTTCCTCCGCGTTCGGCACGCAGGTGCGCGTGGGCGGGGCCGGGCGGCGCGGGGCCGGGCGGCGCGACGCCTGCACGAAAGCGGAGACAATAGCGGGATGAAGCTGTCGGAGTTCGAGGTCGCCATCGCCGAGGAATTCGGCGAGTTCGGCCGGGTGCTGCGCCGCGACACGGTGATCGTCGCGCTCGGCAACCGCACGCCGGATGAGGCGCTCGCCGCCGGCATCCCGACTCGCGAGGTATGGTTCGCGCTCTGCGCGGCGCAGGATGTCCCGCCCCAGCGCTGGCACGGCGCCGGGCGCCCGAAGCCCGCTCGCGGCTAGTCACGGGCGCGACACGCCGCGTTCGAAATCACTCGAACATCCATTCGGATGTCGGATAGTCTCCTCACCAACGTCTTTCGAAGACGAGTTGTGCACGAGACGCCCGTCGGTCCCGAGAAATGTCGGGCCCCGGGCATAGCGTCGCAACTACCAAGCAACACCAGCCCTGTCATGAATGCCCCGACCTTGCCTCACCGGTCGGAGCAGGAGCGGCAGCCTATGGGCGCATCAACCGGCACTGTCGTCACCACCTGGCGAACGGCGGGCCACGAGCACGAAGGAGACGGGCCATGCCCTCACCAGCAGACCGCGAGAAAGCACTCGAAACCGCTCTCGCACAGATCGACCGCCAG
>Ga0207667_10004259_pt1 | contig 17556 bp, 14 predicted proteins | sample KBSCornC52_FD_184301 | JGI IMG/M metagenome (GOLD analysis project Ga0207667, IMG submission 184301) | Corn rhizosphere microbial communities from Kellogg Biological Station, Michigan, USA - KBS Corn C5-2 (SPAdes) (version 2) | ecosystem: Host-associated > Plants > Roots > Rhizosphere > Soil ...
CGCTGGAGCGCGTCGAGTAGCGGCTCGATCGCGGCGAGCGCGAGAGGCGCACGCTTGGCTTCGGCCAGAAGCGCGAACGCGCTGGCCTCGGCGAGGAGCCCGAGGTCGCACGCAGACGCGTGCACTGCCAGCTGCGCCTCCTCCTCGACGATTTCCGGTGGATCGCGACGCAGGTAACGCAGCCGTGCACGGACGACGTGCGCCAGTGCAAGGAGCACGGGCACCTTCACTCGTTCGGCGAGTGCCATGGTGGCCTGCGCTTCCTCGAGCGCGAGCTCGGGCTCGCCCGCCACCCAGCGCGCGCAGGCGAGATGACCGAGCGCGAGCGCTCTGCGCGCAGGATCGTCGTGAAACACGGACGCTTCGTCCGCCGGGGGTACCAGCCTTTCGAATAAGCGCAGCGCCGCGTGCAAATCGCCGCTGAAAAAGGCGGTGTACGCGCGGGCGAAGATGCCGGCGTGAAGGAGCATCGGATCGAGCTCGTGCGTCTGCTCGATCTGCTCGAGCTCTGCGCCCAGCTCGGTCGCCCGCGCATATTGTGCGACGATCATCTGGTAATTGCAGAGCTGCATGAGTGCCGCGTATACCCGCGGAGCGTCGTCGAGCGAGCGTGCGATTTCGATCGCGCGCGTGTAGACCGAGAGCGGCTCACGCCCCGCGAAGCTGGCCTTGAAAGAGTTCGAGCTCACCTGCTTGCACATGGTCTGCAGGATTTGAAACTCGACCAGGTCCCGCTCGCGGCCTGCGACGAGGCGCGGAAGTAGCTCGAGCGCACGGGCGCACAGCGCAATCGCGTCAGCAGTTGCGTAGCGCTGCCCTGCATGGCGCGCCGCCGTCGCGTAGGCGGGAACTGCGCGCTCGGCATCGCCCGCGGCGTCGAAATGTTTGGCGAGCAGGTGTGAGACTTCGCCGGCTCGTGGGTCGCGTTCGAGCGCTCCTGCAACCAGCCGATGCCAGCGCTGACGCCGGGCAGGACTGCTGCGCTCGCTACAGACCTCCTGCACCAGCGCATGGTTCACGCCGTAGCGATCGTCCGGTTCGGCGTGGATGAAGAGGCCCCTGCGCACGAGCGAGTCGCACGTCTCGTCGACCTCCTCGACCGAGAGTTCGAGCGCCGCGGCCACGAGGTGGGTCGAGAACTCGGTGCCCACGACGCTGGCGGCCTCGAGCACGCGCTGCGCCGCTAACGGCAGGCGATCGATCTGCAGGTCGATCAGCTGTTTGATGCTGGCGGGTCGGTGCGCTTGGACTTCATCGATTGAGACGGTCAGGGACCAGTGACCATCGCGCTCGGCGAACATCCCGCGACCGGCGAGCTCATCGAGCAGGGAGACCATGAAGAGCGGCGTGCCGCCGGTGATGCTCGTAACCAAGTCGGTGAGCTCCGGCGGAAAATCATGCCCCGGAAAGCGTCGATCCATGAAGCTTCGCACCGACGCGACGCCGAAGTTCGGCAGTTGCAGCATGAGCGCGCCGGAGCGTGTGACCAACGAGCGGACGACCGGATTGAGCGGATGGTCGGGACTCTGCAGCTCCGCCTGCCGTGAGGTGGCGATCACGAGCAGCTTCGCGCGCTCTTCACGCTGGCTCACGCGAGACAAGAGATCGATGGTTGCCATGTCGGACCATTGCAGATCCTCGAGCACGAGCACGAGCGGGTCCTGTGAGCAGATCGCTTCGAGTGCTTCGCTGAGCTCACGGAGCTGGCGCCATTCGTTGCTGCCTGCCGCGCGCCGCGCGACCTCGGCGAGTTGCTCGTCACTGACCAGGTGCGGGATTTGCGCCACGAAGGTCGGTGCGTAGCGGATGAGGGCCGCGAGCGTCGGCGCAGCCCGCCCCGAACGTGCGAGCGAAGTGACTGCTTCGATGATCGCGAGGTACGGCTCCGCGGTGCCATGCTGCTCGAAGCACGCTCCGCGTGCGACGGCTACCTTGCCGGGATCCAGACCGGCGAGGAACGCGCGCACGAGCGTGGACTTGCCGATGCCGGCCTTCCCGCTGACGAAGCACACCTGCCGTCGGCCCGTACGCGCGCGCTCGAGCGCGGCGCGCAGCGTGTCGAGCTCCGCGTCGCGACCGACGACGAGCGGGTCGAGCTTGGTCCCTGCCGGTGCGCCCGAGACGACGTCGTTGCCGAGCTCGGCGACGAAGCGATAACCGCGCCCGATCACGGTTTCGATCACGCCGTCGCCGAGCACTTGCCGCAGCTCGTGTAGGTGGCTGCGCATCGCGCTGTCGCTGACCACAGCCCCGCGCCAAACCTGAGCCAGGAGCTCCTCGTGGGTGACGAGCTTTTTCGGATGCTGGGCCAGGTAGCGCAGGATGGCGAAGGGCTTGCGGCGGAGGACGAGAAGCTGGTCGCCCCGCCACAGCCGCTCTTGCTCGCCATCGAGGCGAAACGGCGGGAAAATCAGCATGAAGCGCGGTCTTAGCCCGGGCACGTCTGCGGCGCCAGAGGTCCGTCCAACGCGGATTGGACGCCGCGGCTCAGATCCAACGCTGATCCAACAGCAGTGGACGAGTGCGGCCTGCATGGTGGGTTCATGCAAACGCTTCGACCCCTCGTTGTCGGGACCGACTTCAGCGAGTGCGCGGAACAGGCGCTCGACACGGCCATCAAGTTGGCCATCGCCGCGGGGACTCGGCTCACGTTGGTGCACGTCTGTGCTCTCGATGTCGACGGCAGCGACGAGCAGCGCTGGTTGCGCGGTGGCGAGGCGCTGACCGCGCTGATTGCAAACCATCGAAGCTGCGGTGTCGAGATCACGGGCGTCCTGCGCGGCGGTCGGCCGTGGGAGAAGCTCGACAACCTCGCGGTCGAGGTCGGCGCGAGCCTGATCGTGATTGGTCGCCATGGACGTGGCCGGAAGAGCGCCGCGCTCGGCTCCGTCGCGGAGCAGCTGTTGCGCTTCGCGAGTCACCCGGTGCTGACGGTCCCCTGTGAGTTCAACCACCCCGCTGAAGAGGCGGACGACAACGACCAGCAATGAAGGAAGACAGACCAAAAATGAAAACCCAGATCACGTTCAATTCGATGGCAAACCGCGCTCGCCCCGTGCTCGCCGGCAGTTTGGCACTCGCAGCGCTGCTGCTTCCCGGGGTCGCCGCGGCCATCGAAGACAAGTCGGCCGCAACCGCCAGCGTCACGCCGCCCGCGCCGGCGCCAGCAGTCGCCGCGCCAGCCTTGCCCGCGCCCACGGCCACGCCAGCAATGCCCGCGCCCGCAGCGCCCGCACCAGTGGTGTCGGAGGCGGACCGGCCCGACGGCAGCCTGAAGTGGACCCCCGGCGCAGACACGTCTCGCTGGAGCCTGAACTTCACGCCCGTGCTGGTGATGGCCGAGGGCAACTACCGCCTCGGCGGCGGTGTCGATCCGGAACTGAAATACACCCTGGACCGCGGCGGAGTGTGCCTGAGCGCAGGGCTGCGTGTCGGCGGCTACTACGCAAAGAACCTATTCGGAATCACGACCATGCCAACGATTCGCCTGATGGTACCGGTGGGCCCGGTCGAACCTTACGTGTCGTTCGGCATGGGTTACGGCTGGCTGCCGAAGCTCGACCATTCGGACATTGCGACGATGTCGCGACTCGGCGTCGTATTCCGTTTCAGCAAGAGCTTCGCGCTCGGCGTGGAGGGCACGGTTCAGCGGATCGAGGGGTCGGAGTTCAAGTTCCCGTCGTTCGGCTCGGCGCTGGCGATCAATTTCTAACCCGTGCGTGAAGCTCGGCCTTGGGCTTTTTTATGGCCGCGCGGGCGACGGCTTCGCTCGTCGCGGCCGCCCCTTGATCAATCAAATGGAGAAGTTTTCATGAAGGATTCGAACTCGCGAACTCGTCAACTGACGACGGCGGATTTCAAGCTACCGGCAGCGCTGGTCCTGCTGAGCGCGGTGCCAGCGTTGGGCGGGATCGCACGGCTCGTCAGCGTGGCACGAGACAGCCATGTCTCCGTCGACAATGCCCGCTTCCTGCACGCACCCGTACCCGTGGTCATTCACATCTTCAGCGCCACTTCGTTCTGCGTGCTGGGGGCGTTTCAATTCTCGCGCGGCTTCCGAGTGCGCTGGCCCGGCTTGCATCGTCGAGCAGGGCGCGTGCTTGCGCTGTGTGGTCTCTTGGCCGGCGCAAGCGGCCTATGGATGACCGCAGGCTACGAGATCCCGAGGAGCTTGCAGGGGCCGCTCCTCTACGGCGTTCGGCTCACAGTGGCCGCAGCGATGATGGCGTCCATCTTCATCTCTTGGCGCAGCATTCTGCGCCGCGACGTCGCACGCCACGAGGCATTCATGATCCGCGCCTATGCGCTCGGACAGGGTGCAGGGACTCAGGTCTTGGTGCTGTTGCCGTGGATGCTGATTTCCGGGGAATCCGGCGGCGTGACACGAGATGTGCTGATGACCTTGTCCTGGCTGATCAATATCCTCCTCGCGGAAGCGATCATCAGGTGGCGCCTGAGAGCACCGCGCAGGACCGCGCCGGCGTTCAGCCCGCGAGCTTCACCGTCGTGATGACCGTCACCCACGACGCTATGGCCCGCCGGAGACCGGCCAACCATTCGCATCCCAAGCGATTTCGGCGATGCGTAGCGTAGCAACCCCGTTCTGTCCCGAAGGAGCAGCGAGCGCGTGATAGACGTTGTAGGTGCGGTTGTCGTAAACGATGACCGCGTTGTGCCCGGGAGCGCTCCAGCTGGCGTTCCCCTGAACCAGTAGCGTCCCGCCGCCGTTCGTCATCGCGACGCCATCCTTGTCCATGTACGGCCCTGTCACCGTCGCTGAGCGTCCGACTCGAATGGTGTAGTTGTATGGAGCGGAGCAGCAGGAGCCAAACGAGACGAACAGGTAGTAGAAGCCGCAGCGTTTGAAGATGAACGGCCCCTCCACTGCGCCACCCTGAGGTCCGCTCGCGAGGTCATGTATCTCCATGTCCGCTCGCGTGCCGTCGGTGTTCAGCTTGGCCATCTTGATCCCGCCCCAGAAGCTGCCGAAATCCATCCAGGGCACGCCGCCGTCATCGACGATGATATTGGGATCGATCGCGTTCCAGTTGTCCTTGGTGGTCCCCATGTTCGAGCAGAGGACGTTGCCCTTGTCGGCCCAGCTGCCACTGTCGAGCGCCGCGCGCGTCTCCTGGCCGATGCACGACTTATTGCTGCCGAAGGAAGAGACCGCGTAGTACAGATGAAACACCCCGCCGAAGTTCGAAATGTCCGGCGCCCATGCGCCGCCGTGCGTCCCTCCGCCTGCTGGCCACGAGCCCCAGGTGGTGAGGTTCGTCGACGACTTCGTGGCGATACCAGTCGCGGCGAGATACACGGTCTTGCCCACCACGTACGCCGCGGGATCATGCGCACCGAGGTTGCCGGTCAGCATGAGTGCTTTGGGCGGCGAAGCCGGGTCGTAGGCAGCGCCGGGGCACGCATCACTGCCGCCGCTTCCACCCGGCCCGCCCCCGACGTTGCTGCCACCGGTCCCGCCCATTCCACCGGCGCTAGCGCCCGCGCTCCCTCCGGTGGGGGCGCCCGCGGAACCTCCAGTTGGATTCGTGTCCCCACCACCACTCGTGCTACCGCCTGCGAGATTGCCCGCAGCGCCCGCAACGTTGCCTACACCCCCCGCAACGTTGCCTACATTCCCCGCACCGCCCGCGACGCTGCCGCCGACATTGTCCGTCCCCGCGCTGGCGCCGCCTTGCGCCGAGGATGCCCCCCCTGAGCAACCGAAGCTCGCTAGTGAGCAACACATCGCCACAAGCGCGAAAGGGCCCAATCGGCGTTCGCGATGACTCAGCAGAGATAAAGAGAGATTCATGTTGGCCAATTCGGGGGGTAAGGACTGATCCTGGTGCTCGGACGGAGGGCCAGCGCCTGCGGTTCGCACAGCGCGCCGGTATGACGGGTCTTGTGTGAGCGCCTGGCTCAGGCGGCTGGAAAAAAACTCGCGGGGAGAACGATAGCTGCAGCGCCGGAAATTTATTCGCCTCTGGCCTTCGTTTTCTTCCGTCCGAAATCGAAACAAAAGAACACTGTACCGGAGCCCCTTTGCAATCTCGATGGATGCGCAACCGAACGGTCACCTCGAACTCGCAGCTCTGGCCGCGTCCGGTAATCCCGTCGCGCGCCAGGCTCTCGTCGAGCGCGTCGGCCCCCGCGTGCGGGTCATCGCCGTGGCCATCCTCGGTAACCGCGCCGAAGCGGAGGACGCCATTCAGGCCACCTGGGTGGAAATCTTGACCTCCATCTCGAGCTACCGGGGCGAGAATCTGACTGGCTGGGCCGATCGCATCGCGGCGCGCACGGCCATGCGCCATGCTCGGCAACGTCGCCTGCGGGCGACCCGCATGGCTCCCGAATTGGACCTAGAAATACTGCCAGCTGGCGCTTCGGTCGCGAGCTTTCCGGGGCATGACATTCCACGCCCGCTGCTCGATTACCTGGCAGATCTCGCCGAGCCGCGCCGAGTGGTGCTCGTACTGCGGCACGTGCTGGATTACTCGGTCGCGGAGATCTCGGAGCTCACCGAGGTGCCCATCAATACCGTCAGGGATCGCTTGCTGCACGCGCGAGCGCAAATGCGGCGCGCGATCCGGCGCGATCTTGCCATGGCCCGCGTCTACGGAGGACGAGATCGATGACACGCACCGCGTGTGAACGTTGGGTCACGTTGTCCGACCGAGCGGCAACGGGGGAAACTCTCACGCACGACGAGCGCGCGTTTCAACGGGCCCACGAGCGCGAGTGTCCCGATTGCGCGGCCGAGGCGCGAATTTGGGTCGCACTCGGCCAAGCACGTGAAGACCCAACGGTGCTCGATGAAGCCGCCGCCTGGGCTCCGCGAACGCCGAGCTTCGCATCCAAGCTGCGCCGTGGGCGAACCCTCGCCGTGATCGCGGTCTTGACGGCTGCCACGCTGGCCGCGGCGGTGCCCGCGGGCCTGCGTCGACTCGAGCGGCCCGCACGGGTCGCCAGTGTCGCCTCTGCGCCGCCCACCACGCTCCGCTCGGCCTCGGCGCGTGTCGAGTTCGATGCAGCCAGCGCGACGCCGAGGAGTGCAGCGCAATCCGTTGCGCCCGAAGCAGCCAAACCTGCTGCGCTCGAAGCAACGACACGCCGAGTCGCCGCCGATACCAGCGGCGAGATGAACGTGCTCAGCGCCGAAGAGCTGCTCACGCGCGCGCGCTCGCTCCGTGCGGCCGGTCGCGCCGTCGAAGCCGCGCAGGCGTACCGACACCTGATCATGACCTGGCCGCGCAGCTCCGAGGCGCGCGTTGGCCTTATTTCGCTGGGCGAACTCGAACTGAGCGAGCTCTCGGAGCCCGCGGCCGCCCTGCATGATTTCAGCGCCTACTTGAAAGTCCGCGGCAGTCTCGACCCCGAGGCCCGCTACGGCAGGATTCGCGCACTCGCGCGCCTCGGACGTCAAGCGGAAGAATTGTCGGAGGCTCGTGCCTTCGTGCGCGACTACCCCAGCAGTCCGCAAGCGAGCGACTTGCGAACTCGACTGAGCCTTTGATCGTGCGAGTTCGGCGGGCTCGAACAGCGATCATGGCGGCTGGCGCGTGGCTCGCGCTCGGCTGCGCGGGGCCGCCGGACACGGTCGCCGCGCAACCGAGGGTACTCGAGCTATCTGGAGATCTCGAAGCGCACGATCCGAGTGTGATCGAGAGCAATGGCGTCTTCTACTTGTTCGGTACCGGTCCCGGCTTGGCCACGAAGACGTCCTCCGATCTCCGTGTGTGGCGGGCCGGCCCCGACGTCTTTTCAGCTCTGCCTTCCTGGATAGCCAATTTGGTACCAGGGGCGACCAATCTCTGGTCGCCCGCGGTGCGCTTCTTCGGCGGCCTGTATCATCTTTACTATGCCGCCTCGACGTTCGGCAGCGATCGCTCGTGCATCGGCCATGCCACACGTACCTCACTCGGCGACGACCAGACGTGGACCGATCGCGGCCCCGTGCTGTGCTCGAACACGACGACCACCACCGTGGACGAATTCAACGCCATCGATCCAGAGTTGCTCGTCACTAACGATGGCATTCCCTGGCTCGTCTTCGGCAGCTTCGGCAGCGGCATTCAGCTCTCGCAATTGAGCAACGACGGCACCAAGGTCACGGGGATGCTCATCCCCCTTGCCGCACGCCCGAAAGACGGCGGAGCGCTGCAAGCCCCCGTGCTGATCGAACACGGCGGCTATGACTACCTCTTCACATCCTTCGACCTGGATCGCGCACACCGCCTGACCGTCGGCCGAGCCGCGACGCCACAGGGGCCGTACCTCGACCGCTCGGGGAATCCCTTGTCAAATGGGGGTGGCACGCTCATTTTGGCAGGCGACACGCGCTTCCTCGGGCCGGGGAGCAACGCGGTCGTTTCGTCGGGCGGCCGTGACTTCAACGTTTACCACGCCTACGATGCTGACAACGCTGACCTTGCCACGCTCCGCATCGCCGAGCTCGTCTGGGACGTCCAAGGCTGGCCGATTTCAGGTGGTCCGTAATTTCTTGCACCGGTACGCGAGGATCCCCGTGGCGCAGCTCGGGGTGCTCGGCGTAAGCGCGCTGTTGTTTTCTCTGCTGTTGAGCGCGCGCCGCGCGCAGGCCGCGCCCGCGCCGCAGAGCCTCGTGTTTCTGCAGTCGAATGTAGCCACCCACCCTTCACTCGAGCGGGTCGTCGACGCCACCCGCGGCCCGCTGGCAGAGCTCGGCGTGGAGCTGCTCGTGGGCGCGCGCCCGTCGTCTGCAGAGCTCGGCGCGATGACCCGAGCCGCGCACGATTGGGCGGATTCGACGCACGCGATCGCCGTCGTGTGGCTGGACAATCCGGCCGCTGGCCAGCCGGGTTCGGTCATTTACTTCTTCGATCCGCTTCGCAAACGGCTCCTCACGCGTTCGCTGGCAATCGACGAATCAGAGAGCGCCGCAGCCGAAGAAGTCGCGGTCGTGTTGCGCTCGGCCGTGGGCGCGTTGCAGGCCGGCGCTGACGTCGCAATGACCGAAGTGAAGGTTCCCGAGCCAGCCAAAGCGCCGACGCCCGCGCCAAATCGCAAGCCGGCGCACGACGCAGCGCCAGCCGAGAGCGCGCAGCGCACGCGCCAGCGCTCAGCCGAGCTCGGCGTCGGGCTCGACTACGTGGGCACGATCGTGGCCAAAGATTCGAGCTGGCAAAGCGGCGCGCGGCTCTCGCTCGAGTTTCGGCCCGCGCGCTCGCGCTGGCTGTTCGGCGCGGCCTATCAGTTTCTGCCGCCGCTGCGCGCCGAAAGCTCACAGGTCACGACCAAGCTCTACCGTCATCCCGCCGAAGTCACGCTCGGCGTACGTCTGTTGGGCGAGTCATTTCGGCTCGAACCGGAGCTCGCGTTCATCGCGGACCGAGTGCTTCGCGAAACCGAGCGCGCGGATGCTCCGCTCGTCGCCACGCCACGGGCGACGCGCTGGCTATGGGCCGTGTCTGCGCGCATTCGCACGCGCTGGCTGCTCAGCAGGCGGCTGTCCGCGGTCACGGCATTGGGCGCGGATTTCGTGCTCAACCCCTTCGAGCAAGTCGTGGAAGCAGCCGGCCCACGAGCGCAGCTCTATTCGCTGCTCACCATTCGTCCTCTGGCGGAGGTCGGCCTAGCAATCGACCTCTGGTAGAGGTCGCAGCAATCCGCGCTTAGTTCGGCGTCAAGATAGTTTTGAGCGTGTTGTACCAATTCATGCCCATTTTCTGCGCGCCGATGTCATTCGGATGAACGCAGTCGATGGTTTCGGTCTTGCTCCAATCAGAATTCGTCCAAAGATCCGCGGTGAAGATCGGCGAGGTCTGCGTGCTCAGCTGCGCAGCCCAAGCGGGGACCGCGCTTTCCAGAGCTTGGGCTTGATTGGTCAGCGTCGGATCGGTACTGCAATTCGGACGGATCTTCTGAATCCGCGCGACCGCTAGCACGATGGCTGGGTTTGCCGCGCGCGCCTGCTGGACGAGCGTCGTGTAGCTGGCCAAAATGGCATCGACCGATTTGCCGCCCCAGACATCGTTTACCCCGAGTTGAAGCATCACCATGTCGGGCTTTTGACTCGTCATCAAGCTAGACAAACCCTTGAACGTGGTTCCGACCGAGCAGTTGGACATCATGAAGGTCGGGTGGGTGTATTGCTCGGCTGTCGAGCAGCTCACCGCACTGTGCCGCACGAGGCCGCCGCAATCGTCGTTGTATTCACCGACGAATTCGAACTTCGAGTAATGATTGTCGGTCAGATCTTGGAGCAGGTATTTTTTGTAGCAGCCCGGGCCGGCTGAAATCGAATCGCCGACGATCATGATCCGTGGCTTGGTCACGCCCGCGGGGAACTGCCACGGGCCGCCACCCGCGCCGCCCGCGGCTGAGCCGCCCATGCTCGACCCGGCCGCGCCTCCCTGCATCGAGCCGCCCGCGTTCCCGCCCGCGCTGCCACCAAAGGATTGACCGCCGGACGCGCCCGACGTCCCGCCGAGCGACGCACCACCGCTGCTGGCCAAGCCGCCACCCGAACCGCCGGCGTTTGCAGCACCGCCGAGTGCTGAGCTCGTCCCCGCGCTCGACCCGCCCGAGCTGGCATGCGACCCGCCTGCGCTGGCGCCGCCGCTACTCGACCCAGCTTCCGAGCTGACGGGCGCCGAGGAGTTCGGCGAGCTGCACGCCGCAAGCGCCCCAGTCACGGTCAACGTGGCGAAAAGAACGACTCTGGTGGTTCGAAAATTTTTCATGCGATAGCGAGGTTCGATTGCAAATAGTTCCCGACGAGCGGCCAAACGGCTCACCTTTCGCGCCGAATGTGCTTCGTCGCTCTGGCCGGCTCCCGATGACATAGGCCACGACGCCGTCCAAACGCGGCTCAAATTTTCTATGGTCGCTGTGGTCGAGCCAGGTGCGGCGTCTTCAATGACCGTCGGCGAATCACGAGCCGCGACTTTGGTGAGCCGAAATGAATCACCGCGGGAACTTCCGGTCAATGACCGCTGCGCAAGGCAGAACTGCCTGCTTGAGTCCTCGCTCCGCTTCGAACCTTTTGTTACTCGCCACAGCCCTGACCATGGGTTGCGGCGGAAGCGACGGCAGCTCGGGGGACACGGGCGGCACCGGCAACTCGGGCGCAAGCGCGGGTCACGCCGGCACGTCCACGCAAAATACCGGCGGTGCCGGCGGGCACGCCAACGCTGCGGGCGCGAACGCGGGAGGCATGCCGGCCGGCGGAGCCAGTCTCGGCGGGACGAGCTCAGCAGGCAGTCCTGCCGGCGGCAACAACGCGGGCGGCGCCAATACCGCGGGCACGAACTCGGGCGGCGCAAATACCGCGGGCACGAGCTCGGGTGGTGCGAACTCGGGTGGTGCGAACTCGGGCGGCGGCAACAGCGCTGGTAGCTCAGGAGCTGGCGGCGGGACGAACTCGGGCTGCGACGTGACGCCGGTGGATCCGGGCGCGACCCCCGCGGCGAAGAAGCTCCTCTGCTACCTGTACAGCCAATACAAGAATCACGTGCTCTCTGGTCAGCAAGAGACGAGCTGGTCGAACCCGGTCGGCGACATCGACTTCTATCAAACGAACACCGGCAAATATCCGGCGATCCTCGGCGGAGATTTCTTGTACACCGGGACGAATCCTTCGAGCCAAGGCACCACGACTTCCCGCGCGCAGGCCTATTGGGAGGCCGGCGGGATCCCCATGTTTCGTTATCACATGGGCGCTCCGCCGAACTCGGACTCGTACCAAAATTCGATGCTCGGCTACTCGAGCAGCCAGTGCAACAACGTGGTGACCGCGGGCACTTCGGAAAACAGCTCGTACAAGTCGAAGCTCGACTCCGTCGCCGGCAACTTGCTGACGCTGCAGGGCGCGGGCGTCGCCGTGATTCTGGCGCTGTTCCACGAGACGCAGCCAAATGGCTGGTTCTGGTGGAGCAAATGCTCCAGCAGCCAATTTTTGGCGCTCTACAAGTATAGCTATGACTACTTGGTGAACACCAAGGGCGTGCACAACATCGTGCGTTTGATGCCCTTCAGCGGGTCACCGAATTCGGGGTTCTACCCTGGAAAAACACTGGTCGATCTCGCCGGGCCCGACACCTACGCGACCAATCCACCGTTCGGCGGCATGTTCAACTCGACCGCCAATTTCGTCGGCTCGACCACGCCGATTCCGCTGCACGAGACCGGCACCATCCCACAACCATCGACCATGTTCCCCTCGGCCGCGCCGTGGCTATTTTGGAACGTTTGGGCTGGCTACGAGATGAACAACAACTCGGTCGCGAACATCAAGAGCGCCTACTCGAGCCCCTACACCGTCACGCGCGACGAGCTCCCCAGCTTCAAGTGAGCAGAAATGCAAGGTCGCACGCGAGCGGGTCGACCACGTGCTCGGGCTTGAAGCTCACCGAGAAAAGCCACGCCGGCCCGGCGAGTTCCTTGGACTTCGACGTGATCTATCAGGCCTGGTTCGACGAAGTCTCGGGATGGATCCGCGCGCTGGGCGGTCCAGCCGCGGATCGAGAAGATCTGGTGCAGGACGTGTTCGTGGTGGTGCATCGCCGCTTGCCCGATTTCGACGGCCAGAATTTGCCCGGTTGGCTCTACCGCATCACGCGCCACCGCGTGCGCGACTTCCGACGGCTTTTGTGGGTCAAGTATTTTCTGTTCGGCAGCGTGCCCCTTTCGGAGAATCTCGCGAAGGAGGGCGCTTCACCCGCCGAAACACTGGAGACCTATCAGAAGAGCGCATTGCTCGAACGCCTGCTCGCCAAGCTGAGCGAATCAGAACGGGCCACGCTCGTGCTCTTCGAGATCGACGGTTATTCCGGCGAGGAGATCGCGCAGATCCTGGGCATTCCGCTGAACACCGTTTGGTCGCGCATGTACAAGGCGCGCAAGAAGCTGAAGGGATGGCTGGCGAAAGGCGAGCAGCGAGTTCAATCCGCCACTTGAACGACGTCGGCGGCCGCGCGGGGCGCATACGGCTGCGCGAAGAACTTGCTCGCTACTGAACCCAATCACTGTTCGCCGTCGTGGCAAGCCAGCTCTTCACCAGCATGCCGAAGTTGGTGAGGGTGGTCAGATTTGGGTCGGCGAACATGCTCGGCGTCCAGCCATTGTCGGTGACCCAAGCCGTCCAGCTGGCGCCGTCGCCGTTAGCGGTCGTCTGCAAGGACGTGCCGAACGTCGGCGGATCGGAGTTCCCATAGCCCCATTCGCTGATGAACACCGGTGCCTTGGCCGTCGCGGTCGCGACTTGACTCTGGAAAGCGGCGTTCCAGTTCGAGCCGTAAATGTGGGCTGTGTACATCAGATTGGTGCCGCTGGGCGGGTCACTGGCCGCATCGCCGGGGTGCTGATCCCAGGCGTTGGACGGCACGATGATGAGGTTCTTCGGCGCGCCCGCGCGAATGGTGTCGAGCAGTCGTTGCACGGCCGGTTTCAGCGCCGACCAACCAACATTGCTGTCGATCGGTTCGTTGAAGGGTTCGAACAGCACGTTGCTCGCGCCTGCAAATCTGGGCGCGATGTCGGTCCAGAACGTGACCGCGTCGGCCGCGGACGTCCCGGAGCTGGCATTGTCGATTTGGTGATAGTCGACGATGACGTACAGATTCTTGCTGGTCGCGTAGTCCACGGCCGGCTTCAGTACTTTTGTGACGTAATCGGCGGCAGAGAGCGGCGACTTCGGCGTGCAGCCGGCGGTCGGGCCTGTGCCGACTGGGTAGGGGCACGGCGAGCAAGTGGCGCCGCCGCCAGAGTTGTAGTCGATCTTGGGATAGACAGGCAGCCGGACGACGTGCCCCTGCACACCAGCAGCCGCCACCTTGTCCATGCGGGCGGTGATCCCGGCGGCGCTCTGGCCTCCGTACCAATACAGCGCGCCGATGTCGATCAGCGCGCTGCCGCGCAAGATGATCGTCTTGCCGCTCGGATCCTGCAGCTGATTGCCCTTGACGGTCAGCCAGGGCAGACCGCTGCCGTTGCCCGCGCCCGCACCGCCACTGATGCCTGCCGAACCGCCGGTGGCTGCGCCACCAGTGCCGCCGAGGGCAGCGCTGCCGCCGGCGGTGCTCCCAGCAAGCCCCCCACCTCCACCGTTGGCGCTTGGTGCCCCGCCTGCGCTCGCACCGGCGAGAGCACCTCCGTTACCAGCGAGAGCGCCTCCGCCCGCGCCCGCCACGCTCGCTCCAGCGGATCCGCCAGCGCCCGCGGGTTCGTTGGAGCCGCACCCGAGCGGACCTCCGCTCAATATCATCGACGCCAGCGAGGCCAGCGTGCCCAGCGCCAACCGGTTGATGCTGAGCTTGGTGCGAGGTCGTGTCGGTCGATCCATCACCTGTGACAAGGGGGACGAGCGGGCAAACCGTCGCGAATTCGCTGCGCGACGGTTCCCGCTGTCTTTCGTATGCCTCACCGAACGCCCGCGACCCTTGTGGCCCGCAGCTCGAACGCTTGGCTAGGCTGCCCCACTAGAATTGGGTGATGAAGTTAGAATTGGGTGATGAAGTTCCACATCCAATTGGCGCTCCCGGGCGGCAGACCGTGTCCGCCGTCGAAAGTGCATACCTTGGTCGGAAATCCTGATTTGCACCCGGCGAAGTCGTTGCAGAGCATGTTGCCGGATGTCCACGTCGGAATCGGGTTCGGCACGGTGCATCCATTGTCCGTGCCGTGTTCGATGGCGATGAACTTCGATCCTCTCATGCTGGCCTCGTCAGCGACCCACGGGCAGGTGTGGTCGCTCATCCCGGTCGATTGCAGCCACGCGATCGGATCGTGTGATTTGGGAGGGATTTGAATGTTGTAGTTGGCGGGAGACATGCCGATGGCCGCGCGAATGATCTTCTGACGAGTCATGGATAGCGAGTAGCTGTACATGCCGCCGAAGCTGAACCCGAGCGCGAAGACGCGCGATTTGTCGACACAAGCGTTCGCTTCCACGAAGTTGAGAATGTCGTCGAACAGCGGCACGTCCTTCAGGCCCCAGATCCCGCCCAATCCGCTCGCCGAGACGAAGATCACCGAGTCGGCGGCCTCGGCGATGTTTTGGAGGCCGTAGTACTTCTCCCGCGTGATGTCGGAGCCCTCGCCGCCTTGGCCATGCGAAGCGTAGATGTAGCGATACGGCTTGTTCATGTCGTAGTTGGGCGGCATCGTGATCATGTACTGTCGCTGATCCCCGCTGCTCGTGATCGTCCGGTACGTGGTACTGGTCGTGATCGTCGTCGCTTTGCCGCAACCGGCACTCGGAACTGGCGGATTCTTCAGGGGATATCCGCCGCCCGCTCCGGCAGCGCCTGCCGCCCCCGCGGTTCCGGTCCCACCGGTACTACTGCCGCCTGCTGCGCCTCCATTCGACACCATGCCTGCGGTCCCGCCGTTGCTGGTCGCGCCAGCTCCGCCGGTCGCCGTGCCACCGCTCGCAACCGTGCCTCCGCTCGCTCCGGCGCCCGTCGCCCCGCCGCCACCATTTGCCGCGCCAGCCGTGGCCGCAGTTCCGCCGTTCGCTCCGGTGGCAGCCCCGCCGTTCGCGGCGCCTCCGGTTCCGTTAGCAGGGCCGGCATCAGTCCCACAGCCCACGATCGCCGTCGCAGCCAAGCTCAACAGCACCCCAAGGTGTAATTCGCGCATGCCTGATCAAGGGCAGAAACGGAGAACACCTTCGTCGCCCTCGCGAACACCGGGTGTGGGCCCCAAGGGTTTGAAGCCAGAGAAACTTGCTCGAGAAGGTGTTCACTTTGAGTAGGAAGGAAAACGCAACACAGGCCCTCCTATGTAGAGACAATGAGCATGATCAACGGGCAGGGCCACAAGAAGATTTCATTTGAGCCGAGCACGCTGACCGCGGTCCTCGTTGCCGTGTTCCTCTCCGCCGCATGCTCGGACGGTGGTAACCCTGGAGCGACGGGTGGCGTCGGCGGTGGCGCGGCGGGGACCAACAGCGCAACGGGCGGGGCGCCTTCAGCCTCGGGCGGCACCGCCTCATCGGCGGCGGGCACCGGCTCACCCACGAGTAGCGGCGGCATGGTTGCGATGGCCGGCAGCGCCGGGTCGAGCAGCGCGGGGTCGAACAGCGCAGGGTCGAGCAGCGCGGGAGCAGCTGGCACGACCGGTGGCTCCGGATCGGGCGGCAGCAGCGGCATGGCAGGTTCGGGCGGCAGCCAAGCGGGCGCCAGTGCTCAGGGCGGAGCGGCGGGCACACCGCCGCACGTCACGCCGCAGAATGCGACGTCAGTGCCGACTATGTACGGGAACACTGTCGCCAACCCGGGCAAGTTCGCGCTCAAGGTGATGTATCCCGTTTACTGGTACTCGCAGAACGCACCCTCCTCGGAGGCATTCCAGAGCACGCCGACCATCCAGAAGCAGAGCTCGCCGATCATGAAGCCGGCCAACATCTATACGCCGCCCGGCTACGACAAGCAGACGCAATACCCGCTCATCATCATCATGCACGGCATCACCGACAACGAGAACACGTGGAACGAGCGCTCGAACCCGAACGTCGCGAAGCTGTTCGATAACCTGATCACTTCGAAGCTGACCAAGCCCTTCATCGCGGTGTTCGCGTATGGCACCGTCAACGATTCGACCAATGGCTACTACGCGTTTGGCGCTGAGCTGATGAACGATCTCCTGCCATTCATCGAGGCGAATTACTCGGTCAAGAAAGATCGCGGATCGCGGGCAATGGCCGGATTCTCGTTTGGCGGCATGCAGACGATCAACATCGGACTTTGCGCCCATCTGAAGGAATTTGCCTGGTTCGCCGGCCTGGATCCCGCGGGTGGTAATGCGAATGCGGACGACATCGCCAAATACGTCGCGAAGCAGAACCCCCAGATGTATCCGCTCTACTACTTCTACGACAGCGTCGGAAAGAGCGACTCCACGGCGGGCAGTAGCGCGGCAGCCTCGGCGAATGGGCTCACTACGAAGGGCCCGTACATCACCTCCGCGAACTTCTCGTTCCAAAACAACATTGGCGGACAGGGCATCCCGTCCGGCTACCACGACTATCCGACCGCCGAGGTTGGGCTTTACAATTTCCTGCGCATGGCGTTTGCGCCGAGCAACTGACCACTGCGTCCTGAGATCGGAGTGATGGATGCCCATGCCTTGGACCGTGTCTCACGCTCGTTCACCGCAGCGGAGGGCTCGGTGATGCGTCACCTGCTGACGAAGCTCCTGCTGGCGGCTGCCCTGGTGATGGCGGCCGCCTGCTCGTCGGGAGAGGTCGCGCCGAACGAGGCAGCCGGCGGCAGTGCGGCGGGTGGAACGACCGCCAGCGCTGGAGGCGCTGCGGGAACCACAGCCGGCGCGACCACGGGCGGGCAGACGACCGGCGGGACCGGCGGGACCGGCGGAATGCCGGCACAAACCGCGGGGCGTTCCGGCAGCGGAGGAGAAGCCACGGGTGGGCAGCCGCCGGAAGGGATGGGCGGCTCGGGCTTCGCGGGCGGTGGCGGCGCCGGAGCCACGGGAGGCGCCGGTGGTTCGCTGGCGTACGCTCCATGCCCGACCGACGGCAGTGTGTGCAAGATCTTGCCGTTTGGCGATTCCATCACG
>Ga0207667_10004262_pt1 | contig 17553 bp, 18 predicted proteins | sample KBSCornC52_FD_184301 | JGI IMG/M metagenome (GOLD analysis project Ga0207667, IMG submission 184301) | Corn rhizosphere microbial communities from Kellogg Biological Station, Michigan, USA - KBS Corn C5-2 (SPAdes) (version 2) | ecosystem: Host-associated > Plants > Roots > Rhizosphere > Soil ...
GCCTGGGACGCCGCGCGCCCGCACGAAGGCCAGCACCTCGTCGGCGCGCCGGCGCGTCGCGGCGTCCCAGGCGCGCGCCGCGGTGCGCGGATGCATCAGCGGCAGCAGGCTGCGCGGCACGAAGCCGTAGTTCACCAGGCAGTCCTCCTCGACGGCCAGGCGCGGGTAGCGGCGCTCGAGGTCGCCTGCGCGGTAGTCCTTGACCCGATGGCGCAGCGTCAGGTCCTGCGCCCGCGCCGGCGCGCGGATCGGGTCGGCCTGCACGAAGCCCAGGCGCTCGATCGCCTTTTGCAGCGTGGTGGGCGGGAACAGCGTGCGGGCGACGGCGTAGCGGCGCAGGTGGTCGAGCGTGATCGTCTTCGTGCGGGGCATCTGAACGGTTCCTGTCGGGCGCATTCTCACGCCTGGCCAGGCTCATCGGGCGAGCCACTGCGCGGGCGGCCGCCGATACAATCGCCGCCCATGCCTGACGCCTCCCGCACCCCGCCGACGTCCCCTTCGCCGCAGGCGGTGACCTGGGACTGGCGCGTGCTCGCCGCGGGCGCGCTGGCGATCGCCGCGGGCCTGGGGCTGCACTCGGACGCCGCGTGCAACGAGGCCCTGTTCCATGCCGTCAACCGCTTCGGGCCGGACGCGCCCGCCACGTGGTCGGCGCTGAGCGTCGCCGGGCTCGCGTTGTCGGCCTTCATCTACCTGACGGCATTCGCCGACGAGGTGCCCGAGCGCGTGGCGCAGCTGCTGTGGGGCATCGTGCTGGGCGGCCTGACGGCCAGCTGGATCAAGCACCACCTGCCCTCGCCGCGGCCCTTCCTGGCGCTCGGCGCGGAGCACCTGAACGTGGTCGGCACGCCGCTCAGCGCGGGCTCGATGCCGTCTGGACACAGCGCGATGGCCTTCGCGATGCTCGCCGTGCTCGTGGCCGAGCGGCGCCGCTTCGGCGAGCGCGGCGCGGTCGACGGCGTGCTGACGTCGAATGTCGGCCTCTCGCTGGTCGCGCTGCTGGCGCTGGGCATCGCGCTGTCGCGGCTGGCGGTCGGCGCGCACTGGCCGGCGGACGCGCTGCTGGGCGGCGGCCTGGGCCTGGTCTTCGGCGGCCTGGCGCCGCATGCGTGGCCGGTGGCCGCGACGACGCGGCTGCTGTCGCGCCCGCCCGGCCAACGCCTGATGGCCGCCGGCCTGCTCGCGTGCGGGCTGTGCATCGCGGCGACGCCGGGCACGCTCGACGCGACGGGCCTGGTCGCGCACAAATGGGCGCGCAACCTGCTGCCCGGCTACCCGCTCGCCGCATCGCTGCAGATCCTGCTCGCGCTGGTGGCGCTCCTGGGCGCCGTGCGCTGGTGGCGCGCGAGCCGCCGCGGCCCGGCCGGCTTCGGGAACCTGTGAACCGCACCCGCTGGATCGCCGTCGCCAGCATCGTCGCCGGCGTCGCGCTGCTGGCCACGCTCGTGGTCTTCACCCCGTGGCGCCTGCTCGCCGAGCGCGTGGCCACCGTGCCGTGGCCGGGCTGGGTCGGCGCCACGCTGGGCATGAGCGCCACCTACGCGCTGCGCGCCGGACGCCTGCGCGCCGAGTGGCTGTGGAAGCTGCGCACGCTGGGATTGGGCTACCGCGAGTGCCTGCAGGTCACGCTGCTGCACAACGCGGCCATCAACATCCTGCCGATGCGCTCGGGCGAGGCGAGCTACTCGTTCCTGCTGCACCGGCGCTGGGGGGTCGGCCTGGGCGATGCCACCGCCAGCCTGCTGTGGCTGCGGCTGCAGGACATGCTGGTGCTGGGCGTGCTGGGCATCGCGATCCTGGTGCCCGCGCCGCTGCCGTGGCGCATCGGCTTCGCGGTGGCGGCGATCGCGGCCGCCGCGACGCTGCTGCCCGCGCTGGTGCGCCGCATCCACGTGCACGCCCGCTGGTCGCGCGCGCGCGCCCATGCGTCCGCGGGACGCGCGCGCAAGGCCTGGCACCTCGTCGCCAAGGTGGCGGCTGCCTTCCGCGCGGCGCGCGGCGGCGCGGCGGCCTGGGGCTTCGCGATCGCCAACTGGATGCTCAAGCTGGGCATCGTCGGCGTGCTGCTGGCCTCCCTGGCCAACCTGCCGCTGGGCGCCGGCTTCTGCGGCGCGCTCGGCGGCGAGCTGGCCGGCGTGCTGCCGCTGCAGGCGCCCGCCGGCGTGGGCACCTACGAGGCCGGCGTCGCGCTCGGCACGCAGGCCCACGTGCGCGAAACACCCGCGTCGGCCGCGGCCGCGTCCACCGCCGCCGCAAACACCGACAATCACCGATTGATCTTCGGCGCCGCCCTGGCGGTCCACGCCCTGATGCTCGTGGTGGCGCTGGCCACCGCGCTCGTCTTTTCCCTGATCGTGCGCCCGCCGCGGGCGCCAGAAAGCACGTCATGACCGCCAGTTCCAGCGGAGAACACTACCTGCCCTCGGCGACGGCCCCGGCCGCCATCGAGAACGGCGGTGCCCACGCCGAGACGCCCGGCAGCGCGTTCGGCGTGCGTGGCGCGCTCGACGTCGACGGGGTGCCGTTCCACCGGCTGTCGGTGGTCGTGCCCATGTACAACGAGATCGAGAACGCCGCCCCGCTGCTCGACGAGGTGCAGGCCGCGCTGGCGTCCTACCCGTTTCCATGGGAGCTGCTGGTGGTGGACGACGGCAGCCGCGACGGCACTGGCCAGGCGCTCGAGCAGCACGGCGCGACCATCGGCCCGCACATCCGCGTGATCCGCCTGTGGCGCAACTTCCGCCAGACGGCCGCGATGCAGGCCGGCATCGACGCCGCGCGCGGCGACGTCATCGTCACGATGGACGGCGACCTGCAGAACGACCCGCGCGACATCCCCAAGCTCGTCGCCCGCCTGCTGCAGGCCGACCTCGACTTCGTCGCCGGCTGGCGCAAGGACCGGCAGGACGGCTTCTGGCTGCGCAAGTTCCCGTCGCGCATCGCCAACGCGCTGATCCGCAAGTCCACCGGCCTGCAGTTCAACGACCTCGGCTGCAGCCTCAAGGCGTTCCGCGGCTCGGTGCTGCGCGAGGTGCGGCTGTACGGCGAGATGCACCGCTTCATCCCCGCCTGGCTGGCCACGGTGACGTCGCCGGCCCGCATGGACGAGGTGCCGGTGAACCACCGCGCCCGGGTGGCGGGGACGTCCAAGTACGGCCTGTCGCGCACCTTCCGGGTGATCACCGACCTGTTGTCGATGCACTTCTTCCTGAACTACGGCACGCGCCCCGGCCACTTCTTCGGCGGCATCGGCCTGTTCACGGGCAGCATCGGCGGGGTGATCCTGGCCTGGCTGGGCGTGCAGAAGTTCTTCCTGGGCCAGTCCATCGGCGGCCGCCCCCTGCTGACCCTCGGCTTCTTCATGGTGATCGCCGGTTTGCAACTTTTGCTCACCGGCGTGCTCGCCGAGCTGCTCATCCGCATCTACTATGACGGTCGCCACGCACAGCCCTACCATCACGGCAAGGGCAGTGCGCCGTCGGATGATGCCGGCTGGCATTCGAACCGCTAGTCTTCCCCCGTAAGCCACCCCCACATCCCCGCAACCGTCGATGTCGGCCCTGCCTCCGCCTCCGCCCTCGTCTCCGCCGCCCGGCCCGGCGCCTGCTCCGGCGCCCGCCACGGCGCCCGCGACCGGGCCGTCCGTCCCGCCGCCGCCGGCCGAACCGCCGGCGCTGATGCCCTACGACGACCTGTTCGGCGGCGAGGAACGTCCGCCCGAGGCCGCTCCCAACCTCACGTTCAACGTCGCGGCCGCGCCCTTGCCGCCGCCGTCGCCGGCCAAGCCGGGCGCGCCCAGGGTGCCGCCGTCGGTCGAGGTGCCGGGCGTCGTCGTCGGCGACGACCGCCCGACCTGGGTGCCGCCGTCCGACGAGCCGCCCGACCCGATCCTGCAGTCCCCCGTCACGCCCACGCCGGCGTCGGCCACGCCGCCGGCCTACGTGCCGCCGCCGGCGCCCAAGGCCAAGCCCAAGTCGATCTCCGAGCTGATGGAGACGGTGGGCAAGGCCAGGCAGCCCGAGGACGACGGCCGCCCGTCGCAGCCGCCGCAGATGTGGTCGGCGGCGGATGCGATGTCCGGCAAGGCCGCGCCGGCGCCGGTGCCCGTCGCCCCGCAGGCGACGCCGCCGGGCCAGGCGCCCAGGCCGCGGCCCAGGACGATGTCCGAGCTGATGGAGACCGCCGGCAAGCCCAAGGCGCCCGAAGGCGACGGCCGGCCGGGCGAGCCGCAGATGTGGTCGGCTGCCGACGCCGCCGCCGGCAAGGCCCCGCCCGTGCCGCCGCGTCCGCCCGCGCCGGCGCCGCGGCCGGCCGCGCCCCCGCCGGTCACGGCACTGCCGCTCGACCCGCTGCCCCCGCCGCGGCCCGAGCGCTCGTTCGACAAGATCGCTCCGGCCCCCGTGCGCACGCCGCCGCCCTCGGCGGCAGAGCACCAGGCGTCGCGCCCGATCCCCCTGACGATGATGACGCGCGACGACGAGGCCGACTACGCGCGTGCCTTCGCATCGGACGACGACGACACGGTCATCGCGAGCGGCCACCACCCCGCCTCGCCCGAAGCCGACACGGTCATCGCCGTGGCCGCGCCGATGAGCCGCGCGCACGGCGCCACGCCATCGCTGCGCGTCCTGGGCCTGCTCATGACGGTGCTGCTGGCACTGTGGATCGCGCGCCTGGGCGCCGCGCCGCTGTTCGACGTCGACGAGGGCGCGTTCGCCGAGGCCACGCGCGAACTGACGGTGGGCCACGACTGGGGCAGCACCACGCTCAACGGCGTCGACCGCTTCGACAAGCCCATCCTGATCTATTGGTTCCAGGCCATCAGCCTGAAGGTGTTCGGCCTCAACGAGTTCGCGGTGCGGCTGCCGTCGGCGCTCGCCGCGTTCTTCTGGTGCCTGGCCATCGGACAGTTCGCCTGGCGCCGCTTCGGGCCGTCGGTGGCCATCGCGGCGGCGGGGGTGCTGGCCACCAGCCTGGGCCCGATGCTGATCGGCCGCGCCGCCACGGCCGACGCGCTGCTGAACCTGCTGCTCACGCTGTCCGCGCTCGATCTGTGGCGCCACCTCGAGAACGGCCAGGACACGCCACGCCGGCGCGCGTTCGCCTGGATCGGGCTGGGACTGCTGGCCAAGGGGCCGGTGGCGCTGCTGATCCCGGCCGCGGCTGCCGCGCTCTGGCTGTTCACCAAACGCGATCGCTCGCGGCTGCAGCGCCTCGTCTCCGACTGGAAGGCCTGGGCGCTGATGGCCGGCATCGCGGCGCCCTGGTACGCCTATGCGGTGGCGCGCCACGGCATGGCGTTCGTCAACGGCTTCCTGCTGCACCACAACGTCGAGCGCTTCACCGGCTCGCTGGAAGGCCACGCGGGCAGCCTGTTCTACTACCTGGAGATCCTGCCCGCCACGATGCTGCCGTGGACGCCCCTGCTGGTGCCCATCGCCATGCACCTGAAGGCGCGCTGGAACGAGCCGATCGGCCGCTTCCTGCTCGGGTGGCTGGGCTTCGTGCTGGTGTTCTTCTCGCTGTCGGGCACCAAGCTGCCGCACTACGTGCTGTACGGCTTCACGCCGCTGGCACTGCTGGCCGCGCAGGAACTGGTGGCCGCGAAGATCAAGATGCGGCTGGCGCTGTGCGTGTCGATGTGCGCGCTGGTGGCCATCGGCGCCGCCAGCCCGTGGATCGCGCACACCCTGGCGCAATCGACCAGCGACCCGCTGTACAAGGCACTGATGGCCAGCGCACCGCCCGCGCCGTGGGTGTGGGTGGGCGTGCCCGTCGGACTGCTGGTGTTCGCGCTCACGATCTGGGTGCCCAACGTGCGCAACTACCTCAGCGAGGCCGACGGCGCGGTGGCCGCCGGCCTGCTGGGCGCCGGCTGGCTGGTGCTGGCCGTGCTGCCGTGGTGGGGCCAGACGGCGCAGGATCCGATCCGCACCCTGGCGCGCACCGTGCCCATCGCGCAGATGACGCTGCTGGATCGCCAGCGCGTCGTGCAATGGCGCCTGCACCAGCCCAGTGTGGCGTTCTACCTGAACCAGACGGCCGAGCGCGCCGACCCGAAGGGCGGCGACTGGGCGCTCACGCGCCTGGATCGCGTCAAGCCGGACGAACTCGCGAAGCTCGAGGTCGTGCAGCAGGTGCGCGGCTACGCGCTGGTGCGCCCGGCGCCGGCGGCGTCCGAGCCGCTGTCGCGCATCGGCGCCGAGCGCGACGCCGCGCAGGCTGCCAGCGAGGCCGCGTCGGCGCAGGCGTTGGCCGTTGCGGCGGCCAAGGCCGCGTCCGAGGCCGCCGAAGCCGCCAGCGCGGCCGCCGCCGCGGTGGCGGCCAAGCTGAATGCGGCGTCCGCGCCGGGTGCCGCATCCGCCGCGGTGCCGGCTCCTGCCCCCGCACCGGTGCCCGCTCCCGCACCCGCCGCGCCGCCCGCGAAGAAGGCCAAGTGAGCGACGCCCCGAGCGCCCGCGCGGCGCGCCGCGGCTGGCGCGCGCGCAACAAGGCCGGCTGGGTCGGCCTGACACTGGCGCTGCTGCTCGCGTGGATCTTCACCGCCTGGCCACAGCTGGACCTGTGGGCCAGCGGCCTGTTCCACGACAAGGCCGGCGCGTTCATCGGCGACCAGTTCGCGTTCGTGCGGCTGCTGTACCGCGGCATCCCGTGGTCAGGCAAGCTCTACGCGCTCGTCGGCCTGGTGGTGATCGTGCTGTCGATCTGGCGTCCGCACCCGATCGGCGGACGCTGGTCGCGTCGGCTCGCCGCGCTCGCCTGGGTCAGCATCCTCGGCTCGGGCCTGCTGGTCAACGCCGGCCTGAAGGAATACTGGGGCCGCGCGCGGCCCGTGCAGGTCGCCGAGTTCGGCGGCCACGCGCACTTCTCGCCAGCGCTCTCGCCCACGCACCAGTGCGAGCACAACTGCTCGTTCGTCAGCGGCCACGCCACGTCGGGCTACATCCTGATGGCCGTGGGCCTGATGGGCAGCGTGGCCACGCGCCGACGCTGGCTGTGGATCGGCCTGGCCTGGGGGGTGATCGTGAGCCTGGCGCGCATCGCCGAAGGCGGGCATTTCCTCAGCGACACCCTGTTCGCCGGCCTGGCCGTCTGGGCCAGCGGCTGGCTGATCCGCGAGGCATGGCTGCGGCACGTGGCCTTGCGCTGGCGACGCCTGCGGCGGCGGCGCGAGGCGCTGGAAGCGACGTGAGGCCGGCCGGTGCCAGGTCCCGAATCGAACCTGGTGCCGCAGTCTCATGGAATGACGGCGACCCACGGGTCGCCGTCGTTCATCGGGCCGGGCTGCCGGTCAGGGCGTCCACTCGATGGCCACGCCCTTGAAGTCCACCGCGTTGTTCGGCGTGCGGATCGACAGGTTGCTGATGTGGCGGAATGCGAAGCCGGCGCGCCAGTGGCCGTCGGCGCTGCTCACGCCCACGCCGAAGTGGTCGGAGAACTGGAAGTTGCTGCCCTTGCGGCGGTTGCCGATGTCCGATTCGCTCAGGTAGGCCGGGCCGATGCCGAACTCCAGGTCCAGGCGCGCGCCGCTGGACACCGGGTAGCGCCAGTGCATCATCGGCACGAAGGCGATGTCCCAGGCGCTGTGCGAATACAGGCTGTCGGACTTCGCCTGCCAGGCGCTGGCCGAGAGCAGCGGCGACATGTCCAGCGAGAACGGGCCCACCTCGGTCAGCTTGCACTCGTGGCGCTCGACGCCGATCGACTCGGTCGACAGTTCCGCGTCCTTGGCGGCGGAAATGCGGCCGCCCCAGCCGTCGTTGCCGGGCGTGCCATGGTCCAGGCAGCCGAAGAACGGCGCGCCCTTGAGCGCGGCGACCGTCCAGGTGGCGATGGTGCCGGCGATGGCGGTGTTCTTCAGCGCGGTGCCGGCGCCGGTCTCGGCGTGCGCCGGCGCGGCGGCGGCCAGGGCCAGCAGGGCGGCGGCGAAGGGCGCGCGCGCGGCCGGGCGCGGGCGGCGGGAGGCGGGGGTGGTCGAGTGCATCCGCGCACTTTAGCCTGCCCGCCCGATATCCCTGCTGGAGAACCGGACGCCCGTCGGCAGCGCGCGACAGCCGCGCCGTCCCGGCAGGGATAATCGCCGACCACTTCGCAACACGCACCGGGATGTTCCTCGTTCGCTGGATCTCGCGCTGGCCGCTCCGCCTGCTGCACGCCGTCGGCGGCCTGCTGGGCTGGCTCGTCTGGCTGGGCTCGCCCACGTACCGCCGCCGCCTGCGCACGAACGCGGGGCTGGCGGGCGTGTCCGCGCGCGACCGCCGCCGCGCGATCGCGGAGGCCGGGCGCATGGTGGCCGAGACTCCGTGGCTGTGGCTGACGGCGACCAACGACGACCTGCTGCGCCAGGTGCAATGGCGCGGCGCGCAGGCGCTGGAAGGCTACATCGCCGAACGTCGCCCCCTGGTCATCCTGACGCCGCACATGGGCAGCTTCGAAGTGGCCGCGCGCGCCTACACCGCGCGCTGGGGCGGCGTGCAGCCCGTGACCGTGCTGTACCGGCCGGCGCGCCAGCGCGCGCTGCGCGAGTTCCAGGAACAGGCGCGCCAGCGGCCCACCATGCCCACCGCGCCGGCCAGCCTCGCCGGCGTGCGCCAGATGCTGCGCGCCCTCAAGCGCCGCGAGACGGTGGGCCTGCTGCCCGACCAGGTGCCCCCCGACGGGCAGGGCCTGTGGGCGCCGTTCTTCGGCCAGCCGGCCTACACGATGACGCTGGCCGCGCGCCTGGCCCAGCAGGCCGGCGCGCACTGCATGGTGCTGCGCTGCGAGCGCCTGCCGCGCGGCGCCGGCTACGTGATCCATGCGAGCGAACTGGTGCGGCCGCTGCCTGCCGGCACCGACGCGGCGTCGCAGTTGGAAGCCGCCACGATCGTCAACCAGACGATGGAACGCGAGATCCTGGCCGACCCGTCGCAATACCTGTGGGGGTACAACCGCTACAAGCCGCCGCGCGCGGCGGAAGCCGCGGAGCCCGACAAGCCGTGACCGAAGGAACCGAATGAACGTCGTCGCTCGCCTCGTGCTGGGCATGCTGTGGCTGCTCAGCTGGCTGCCGCTGGCCGTGCAGGCCGCCATCGGCCGCGGCCTGGGCCGATTGCTGTGGTTGCTCGCCGGCTCGCGCCGCAGGATCGCGCTGCGCAACCTCGAGCTGACGCTGCCCGACAAGCCGCCCGAGGAGCGCCGCGCCATCGCGCGCGCGAACTTCCAGTGGATCGCGCGCAGCATCCTCGAGCGCGGCCTGCTGTGGCATGCGGCGCCCGAGCGCCTGCGGCGCCTGATCCATGTCGAGGGCGACGTCGGCTTCGCCGAGCGCACCGAAGGCGCCGTGATGTGGCTGGTGCCGCATTTCGTGGCGCTGGACGTGGCCGGCACGGCCTCGCAGCTGTTCCAGGGCCGCCGGGTCGGATCGATCTACCAGCGCCAGAGCATCCAGGCCTTCGACGTGGCGATCCGCGAGGGCCGCCTGCGTTTCGGCGGCGGCGAGGTCTTCTCGCGCCACGAGAAAGCCTTGCCGCTGATCCGTGCGATCCGGCGCGGCTACGTCTTCTTCAACCTGCCCGACATGGACTTCGGCCCGCAGGAAGCCGTGTTCGTGCCGTTCATGGGCGTGCCCGCCGCCACGCTGCTGGCGCCGTCGAAGATGGCCAAGGCGCTGTCCATGAAGGTGCAGCCCGTGGTCGCCGAGATCCTGCCCGGCGGCCAGGGCTACCGCGTGCGCTTCCTCGAGCCCTGGACGGACTTCCCCACCGACGACCCCGTGGCCGACGCCGCGCGCATGAACGAATGGATCGGCTCGGAGGTGCGGCGCAACCCGGCGCAGTACTACTGGGTGCACAAGCGCTTCAAGACGCGCCCGCCGGGCGAGGCGAGCCTGTACTAGTCGATCACCGCGTCGATGGCCGCGCCGATGACCTCGCCGACGACGTCGGCCGCCACGGCCTCGCCGAAGGTCAGGCCGGACGTGTCGTCCCAGCCGCGGCGGCCGCCGAACCAGCCGCGCTTCCCGACGACCTCGGGCGTGCGCATCAGCGTGCGCAGCACCAGCCAGCCGGCCACGGCAGCCAGGGCCAGCGAGCCGGCCAGCACCGCCATCGCGTGCGCGGGCCCGAGCCAGCCGCCCAGCCCCTTGCGCGCCCCCTCGTACATCAGGAAGGCGACGAGCAGGGCGACCAGCGCGCGCACCACGATGGTCCCGAACGACAGCCGCACGCCCGGGTCGGCGTAGCCCGGCTGGGCCGCCGGGTTACCTGCGGTCGAGCGCGTGCGCACGCGCGGCGACGGATCCTGCCATCCCATCGTCAGATCTCCCCGCCCTCGACCTTGACGAAGGGCCCGAAGCATTGGCGCCCGTCCTCGGCCAGGCAGACGATGAAGCGGTTCCTGGCCGGGTTCATCAGCACGTAGCGCGTGGTGGTCTTGCCGGGCTTGGTGACCTGGCCCCAGCAGTCCTTCTTGCCGTTGTCCTTGACGAGCGTGTCCACCCACTTGAAGTAGCCGCGCGCGCTCGGCTGGTCGCTGATGGTGAAGGTGGACTGCGCGACTTCGTCGGCGCTGGTGATCAGGGTGCGGCCGCTGCGGTCGATGCGGTAGATCTCGGCGCAGTCGTTGTCGCGCTTGGTGATCTGCCAGGCGCCCAGGAACGGGTGGTCGGCGCGCACCGGCGCAGGCGGGTCGGCCGGCGCGGCGACGGCGGCGATCGAGGCGAGCGCCAGGGCGAGCAGCAGCGGGGATTTCATGCGGGGGCCTTGTCCTCGGGGCGCCGACGCCGGCGGCTCCCGTGGCGATCGATTCTGCCTGAGCGCGCGCGGCCCTGCTTGCCCGGCGCCGGACAACGACGCGACACACGCGTGTGAAAGAATCGCCCGTTCGCCCGCATGCCCGGGAACGGCCGGCGCCCCGCTTGCCGCGCCGCCAGCCTCTTCATCCCGGACACAGGAGCCCGCCATGACCCGCCCCGCCTTCCCGCTCGCCGCCGTGCTGTGCGCCACGGCCCTGCTCGCCGTCGCACCGCCGGCCGCGCGCGCGGCGGATATCGCCGCCAAGGCGCCCACCGCGCCCGACCAGCCCAGGCCGCGCACGGGCAGCTACAAGATCGTCAAGCGCGGCGCGCATGCCGTCCGCGCCCGTTGCCTCGAAGGCGGCCACGTCGTGGTGCCCACGCACGGGAAGGCCACGGCCGCCGAGCGCGACCGCGACATCCACGAAGCCTGCAAGACCGTCGACTACACCAAATGAAGCGCCTCCTGCCGATCGCCGCCCTGGTCGCCGCCTGCGTGGCCGCGCCCGCGTCGGCCCAGACCGCGGCCGCGTCCGCGCCGCTGCGCGAATGGGGCGCGCCGCTGCACCCGTCCGCGGCCGCGCCCGAGCCCGCCTCGGCTGCCGCCAGCGGCCCCACCACCATCGTGCTGCCGCCGCGCAGCGCCTTCGCGGCGGCGCGCGCCAACGGCGGGCTGGCCACCGGCGACTACTTCCACGACTTCGCCGAGCTGATCGTGCGCGTGCGCAGCGTCAAGTGGATCGAGGAGATCTGCAGCGAGACCTTCCCCGCCACCGCCGAGGCCAATCGCCACGCCTACGAGGTCTGGCACGTGGACAACGGCTCGTTCGTCGACGAGGTCGAGGGCCAGTTCCTGGTCATCGCCAAGTACTGGGGCGACGAATCCCCGGTGGCGCGCAAGGAAGGCCTGACCGTCGACCAGCTCAAGGCCAAGGTCGACGCCAACCGCGCCGGCCTGCGCCAGGATTTCCTCTCGCGCGGCATGAAGTCCTTCCAGGCGCGCTGCGAGGCCTACCCGGAGATCCTGCTGTCGCCCCAGCTGGACCTGGAGCGCTCGCAGGCCGACCTCGTGCGCTCCGTGCGGCTGGGGCCGGGGCAGCGATGACACGGGCCGTGCGCCGGACCCGGCGCATGGCGTGACACGGCGACGTCAGCCCGCGACGATCGAATAGGCCTCGCGCTGCGCCTGCAGCCACTGTCCCATCTCGTCGGCGTCGGCGAGGTCGTTCGGATGGAAACCGCGCTGGAGGTAGCGCAGCAGCGGGAAGAAGCTGGCGGCCCACAGCCCGCGCCGTCCGAACAGGTAGCGCCCGGCCTGCCACCAGGTGCGCGGCTGCCACCACAGGCCCGCGCGCCACAGGTTGATGAAGGTCTGCAGGCTGGACTCGAAGAAGAACTGCACCGCGATGTAGACGAACCACAGCCGGCGCCGCCGCTCGCTGCCGCCCATCGCGCGATACAGGTCGAAGGCGACCGTCTTGTGCTCGCTTTCCTCGACCGCGTGCCAGCGCCACAGCAGCGCGAGCTCGGGCGTGGCGCCTTCCAGCCAATGCGGATGGGTCAGCACGCCGGTGGCCATCACCGCGGTGAAGTGCTCGTACGCGGCGGTGACGGCCACGTGGTTGACCGGGTGCATGTTCTCGCCGTTCTTGATGCGCCACGCGGCCCAGCCCTGCCAGTAGTTCTTCAGCCCCTGCCGATCGAGCTCGGCGTTGAACTGGCCATGCAGGAAGCGGTGCGTCGCCTCCTGGCCGATGAAGCCGCGCACCTCGTCGGCCCAGGCCGCCTGCTGCTCCGGCGGCAGCAGGGTCACGCCCTTCCTGACCGAATCGATGAAGAACTGCTCGCCGATCGGGAAGCTCATCGACAACGCGTTCAGGTAGTGGGTGCGAAACGCCTCGCCGCCGTTCCACAGCTTCGGAAAGCCCTTGGACAGGTCGACGCGCAGGCGGCGGATGGGCAGGCGGCGCGTGGCTTCGGACGGGAGGTCGACAGGTGCGTTCATGGTCGGGGTGGCCGGGTTCTTGTCTCTGTCACGACAGCCTAAGGGCGGCTGCCGGGCGGGTCTACTCGCTTTTGGTTTGCCCGGCGCCGCCCGGGCACGGCGGGATGCGACCGGGGCGGGCTCAGTTCCGCCCGGGTAGAAGCCCGGTAGAGTCGCACCATGGCCCCGCCCCGCGACACCGTAGACGACCCGCTGCGCAAGAAGCCCTCGCAGACGCGGGCGCTGCGCACCGTGGAGACGCTGTTCGAGGCGGCCATCCGCATCCTCGCGAGCGAGGGCGAGGCCGGCTTCACCACGAACCGCATCGCCGAGCGCGCCGGCTTCTCCATCGGCACGCTGTACCAGTACTTCCCCAGCAAGGAAGCCATCGTCGTGGCGATGGTGCGGCGCCACCGCGACCGGGTGCTGCGCGAACTCGACGTGATGCTGGACTGCTGCGTGGCCGGCGAGTACGACGCCGAGCATGCGCTGCGGCTCTACATCCGCACCATCGTCGACGCCTTCGGCCGCGGCCAGAAGGCGCAGCGCCTGCTCGCGCGGCTGGGCTGGCAGCTGGACGCGCCGGCCGCCATCGTCGCGTCCATGGACGACGGGGCCGAGCGCATCCGCGCCGCGCTCGCGCGGCTGGACGACCCCGAGCTGCCCGTGCCCGACGCGCCCACGCTCTACATGCTCACCCGCGCGGTGATCGGCGCCGTGCGCTCGGCGGCGGTCGAGGAGAGCACGATGCTGGACGACCCGCGCTTCGAGGAAGCGCTGTTCCGCATGGTGTGGGGCCTCGTGCACCGGCCTCGCGCCGGCGGTTGACAGGGTTTCGACGTCCCCCGCGGCACGCCGGTGCCGCGTTGCCTGGAACAGGCCGGGCTCAGCTTCATGGGCTACAAACCGGCCCACCCCGTCACACACCTACAAACGGAGAGAGACCATGAAGTTCCCGCAACGCCTCGTCGCCGCGCTGGTCGCGGCGCCCCTGGTGCTGGCCGCCACCGGCTGCGTCGTCGCGACGCCGCCCCCGCCGCCGGCGCCGCACCATCCGGCCTACCTGCATGCGCTGACCGACCTGCGCGACGCGCGCTGGAACCTGGAGCACCGTGCCGGCGACGCCGCCGTCAGCACCCAGGAGGACGTGGCCATCGTCGAGATCGAGCGCGCCATCAACGACGCGAAGGCCGCGGCGATGGAAGACGGCAAGAACATCTACCAGCACCCGCCCGAGGACGCCCGCATCGACCGCCGCGGACGCCTGCACCGCGCCGACGAACTGCTGCGCAAGGCGCGCCAGGACGTCGCGCAGGGCGAGGCCAACCCGCAGGCGGTCGAGCTGCGCAACCGCGTGATCGGGCACATCGACATCGCGCTGCAGGCGACCGAGCGCGCCATCCGCGACGTCGAGCAGGGGCGCTGAGGCCGGCAGGCCGTGGCGGCCGCCATCCTGTGCGCCGTCGCAGCCGCACGCGCACCGAAAGCGGCGCCATGGCAGGCGTGGATCCTGCGACTGCGCGCAGGATGACGGCCTTTCGGCATCCGGGGTGCGGGGTGTTGATCCACCAGCGCGGGGTGTTGATCCGCCAACACGCCTTGCAAGAACCCGCCGCGCGCGCCAGCGCCGCCCGCGGCGAACCCCGAGAGGCGTCATCCTGCGCGCAGTCGCAGGATCCACCTCGCCCGGCCGGCATGCCTCCTTCGTGCAACGCCAGTCGAATGGGGATCGTCCCAGCGGCGATAATCGCCCCATGCTGCCCTCCCCGACCCGCGTTCGCTTCACCAAGATGCAAGGCGCCGGCAACGACTTCGTCGTGCTCGACGCCACGCGCGAACCGCTGACGCTCGGGGCCGAGGAGATTCGCCGGCTGGGCGACCGCCGCTTCGGCGTCGGCGCCGACCAGATCCTGATCGTCGAGCGCCCCACCGCGCCGGGCATGGACTTCAGCTACCGCATCTTCAACAACACCGGCGACGAGGTGGAGCACTGCGGCAACGGCGCGCGCTGCTTCGCGCGCTACGTGCGCGACCGCGGCCTGATCGGCCGCGACACCATCCGCGTGCAGACCGTCAACAACCAGCTCGAGCTGCACATCCAGGACGACGGCCGCGTGCGCGTCGACATGAACGCGCCGCGCTTCGACCACGCCGACTTGCCGTTCGACGCGGCCGGCCTCGTGCCCACGCGCGTCGGCGGCTTCGAGACCTGGCCGCTGGACGTGGACGAGTACGGCAGCGTCGACGCGGCCGTGCTGTCCATGGGCAACCCGCACGCGGTGATGCGCGTGGACGACGTCGAGCACCACCCCGTCGCGCTGATCGGCCCGCTCGTCGAATGCCACGCGCGCTTCCCGCGCCGCGTCAACGCCGGCTTCATGCAGGTGATCACGCGCACGCACGTGCGGCTGCGCGTGCACGAGCGCGATGCGGGCGAGACCCTGGCCTGCGGCACCGGCGCGTGCGCGGCGATCGTCGCCGGCATCCGGCTGGGCTGGCTCGACACGCGCGTCGACGTCGACATGCACGGCGGCAAGCTCACCGTCGAATGGGCCGGCCGGCCCGGGGACAGCGTGTTCCTCACCGGCCCGGCCACCACCGTCTTCGAAGGAGAGATCGAACTGTGAACAGCACCAGCGGCACCGAAGGCATCACCGAGGACGACATCGCGGGCTACCTGGCCAACACGCCGGGCTTCTTCGAACGCCATGCCGAGCTGCTCGCCAGCGTGCAGCTGGCCAGCCCGCACGGCCCGCGCGCCGTCTCGCTGCAGGAACGCCAGATGGAGATGCTGCGCGAGCGCATCAAGGGCCTGGAGCGCAAGATCATGGAGATGATCCGCTACGGCCAGGACAACATGGCCATCTCGGATCGCCTGCACCGCTGGACGCGCTCCGTGATGCTCACGCACGACCCCGAGCGCCTGGCGCCGGTGCTGGTGAGCGACCTGCAGCACCAGTTCATGATCCCGCAGGCGGCCGTGCGCGTGTGGGGCGTCGCGCCCCAGCTCGCGCACCTGCCGTGCGCCGCCGAGGTCAGCGAGGACGTCAAGATCTTCGCCACCAGCCTCGTCGCGCCGTACTGCGGCGCCAACTCCGGCTTCGAGGCCGCGAGCTGGTTCGACAACGCCGACTCGGTCACCTCGCTCGCCCTGATCCCGCTGCGCCCCGATCGCCAGCACACCGCGTTCGGCCTGCTGGCGCTCGGCTCGCCCGACCCGACGCGCTACACGCCGGACATGGGCCTGGAGTTCCTGTCCCAGGTCGGCGACATCGCGGGCGCGGCGCTCACGCGCCTGCTGGTCCCGCAGGCCTGACTGCCATGGCCGTCGACCCGGCCATCCCGCGCTACCTCGAGCACCTGCGCGTCGAGCGCAGGGTGTCGGCGCATACCCTGGCCGCGTATGGCGATGCGCTCGCCCGCCTCGTCAAGCTGGCCGACGAGGCGCAGCGCCCGCTCGACAAGCTGCAGGGCGCGCACATCCAGCGCTTTGCTGCGCAACTGCACGGCGGGGGCCTGGGCGCGCGCTCGATCGCCCTGGCGCTGTCGGCCTGGCGCGGCTTCTACCGCTGGTGGAGCCTGCAGTCCGACGGCGCGGGCCTGAAGAACAACCCGGTCGACGGCGTGCGCGCCCCGCGCGCGCCGCGGCCGCTGCCCAAGGCCCTGGCGGTGGACGAGGCCGTCGCGCTTGCGACGCACGCCACGCCCGTGGCCGAGGACGCGGACTCGCAGGAAGCCGACGCCCTGGCCGCGCGCGACCACGCCATCGCCGAGCTGCTGTACGGCTGCGGCCTGCGGCTGGGCGAGCTGCTGGGGCTGGACCTGGCGGCGGGCGCGGATTCGGCCGGCTGGATCGACGTCGACGACGCCACCGCCCACGTGTTCGGCAAGGGCTCCAAGCGGCGCAGCGTGCCCGTGGGCGGCCCGGCGCTGGACGCCCTGAACGCCTGGCTGCTGCATCGCCCGCTGCTCGCGGGCGCGCCCGATTGCGGCGCCGTGTTCGTGAGCCGCCTCGGCAACCGCCTGTCGCCCAACCAGCTGCGCGCGCGCCTGAAGGCCCAGGGCGATCGCGCCGGCGTGGCCACGCCCGTGCACCCGCACATGCTGCGCCACAGCTACGCCTCCCACCTGCTGCAATCCAGCGGCGACCTGCGCGGGGTGCAGGAACTGCTGGGCCACGCCAGCATCGCCACCACCCAGGTCTACACGCGGCTGGATTTCCAGCACCTGGCCAAGGTGTACGACGCGGCGCACCCGCGCGCGAAGCGCAAGTAGCCCGCGCGCCCGGCGGTGTCTGGCATCGCCCGGGCCCGGACGCCGTGCCCGGAGGTGTCTGGCATCGCCCAGGCCCGGATGCCTTGAAGCGCCGACCTGCCACCGGGCGGTATCTGACGCCGGCCCTGGGGATCGGCGCCAGGCACCGCCCCGAGACGGCTCGGTGCTCCGCCAGCGAGGTTGTCCGGGCGATGCCAGGCACCTCCGCAAGCGCAGGCGATGCGGGGCACCTGCGCAAGCGCTGCTGGTCCCGGGCAGCGACGGGAGGCGCGAGGGGGCACCAGTTACGCAAGGTAATCGCCGTTCACGCCGCCGCCGCGTTGGCGCAGAATCACGCCAACTTCCCATTGCCCAGGAGCCACGATGCGCCCCCTCCAGAAGAGCCTTGCCACCCTCGTCCTGCTGGCCTGCGCCACGCCCCTGGCGGCCCTGGCCGCCAGCTCGGCCGCCTCGTCCCTGTCCGACAGCCTGACCGAGTCCTCGGGCAGCGTCTCGGACTCGCTCAAGGGTTCCAGCCACT